>Ga0180215_1001475_pt1 | contig 25811 bp, 24 predicted proteins | sample eDN3rd37CBELigBY_FD_128871 | JGI IMG/M metagenome (GOLD analysis project Ga0180215, IMG submission 128871) | Enriched backyard soil microbial communities from Emeryville, California, USA - eDNA 3rd pass 37_C BE-Lig BY (version 2) (version 2) | ecosystem: Environmental > Terrestrial > Soil >...
GACGCGCAGGTACCAGTGGCTGAGCTCGGCGGGGGCCTCCCCCTCGTCCATGACGGTCACGCGGGCGGGGTTGGTCATCTGCTTGCGGACGAGGCTCGCGATCTCCTTGGGCATGGTCGCCGATACGAGCAGGAGTTACTCGCGGCCCGCCGTTTCATGCAAGAGGAAGTCCATCTCGAGCATGCGATCGGCTTCGTCGAGCACCAGGAAGCGGATGCCGCTCAGATCGAGGCTGTCGCGTTCGGCAAGTCCTTGAGGCGTCCCGGCGTCCCGACGATGAAGTCCTGGCCGCCTTGCACGGCCTTGCGCTGCTGGCGCAGGCTCATGCCGCCATAGAGGGCGACCACGCGCAGGCCGGTTGCGGCCCGCGCATGGCGTTCGTGGCGAATTTCCTCGGCCGGAGGCTGGCCTCTATGAGGTCATCGCGTACGATCCCGAGGCACGACTCGTCATGCGAACCTCGGAAGGCCCCTTTCCGATGGAAACCACCTACACCTGGGAAGACCTGGGGGATGACCGGACGCGGATGACCCTCCGTAACCAAGGGCGCCCCAGCGGCTTCTCGCGTCTCGTCGCTCCCTTCATGACTGCGGCGATGCGGAAGGCCAACCTGAAGGACCTCGCCTGCTTGAAGGAAATCCTGGAGCGCGGTTAGGCCCTCCCCCCAGGCGACCCAATTTTCCCTCCGGGGAGGCCGAGGCCTAGCCAGGCACGGCCTCCTTGAGGGGAGCGCGCTCCCAGTGGCGATGCGCGGCGATCGCTCGCTCGAACGCAGCCAGGAACTCGTCGAGCGAGTGGCCGGCAGGAGCCGTGACGACCCCCATGGTGCCGATGACGCCTCCTCCTGGGCGCGCGAACGCAAGGCCACGGATGCTCGACGCCTCGAGCAGCTCGATGCCCTCGCCGACGGCGCCGATGGCCTTCCCATGCTTGAAGGCCTCGTTGATGAAGTGAAGGGACTCTCCCTCCTCCTTCAGCCGATCGACGCAGCCGCGCCCGCCCACGACGAAGACCGCATCGTACATGATCGAGCCGGTGGTCACGTGGCTCTTGTCGACCTCCACGTGCTGGCCCTCGCTGCTTCGGATCTTCCCCCGGAACTTGGAGACGATCTTGGGTTTCGCGCCCGCACGCTCGAGGGCGGCCACGACCGGCTCCAAGACCGCGTGATCGTAGCCGTCCGCGGCCAGGACGGCCACGCGCCGCGTCGCGATGCTCTCGGACGACTTGGAGTGCAGATCGATGCTGACCTCGGGGGCCAGCCGCTTGACCTCGGGGTTCGATTTCCGAGTGGGGGGGTCGATCCCGATTCCCTTGGCGGCGCGCACCGCGAGGTCATGATCAATTTTGTTGAAGATCTCATGGACCATGCGATGGCGCACCTCCTTGCTCTCGACCTTGCCGAGCTCGAAGTGCGCGGCCTCGACCAGCCGATCGCGCTCCGGATCCGAGAGGCTGCGCCAGAACATGGCGGCCTGGGTGAAATGATCCTTGAAGCTCTCACTTCGCGCCCTGACCTTATGTCCGTCCACCTTCTCCATGTAGTGGACGTAGGCCCCCATGTTCTCCGGAGCTTGCATGGGGCAGCCCCCGCCGAGGCTGTTGGGGAAGTAATTGACCTTTCCCTTGCCGATCGTCGTGCGCATGAAGCCGGCCCCCTGATTGTTGTGAACCGGAGCGATCGAGCGGTTGATCGGAAGCTCGTGGAAGTTGGCGCTATGGAAGCGATTGAGCTGAGTGTCGAGATAGGAGAAGAGCCGCCCCTGCAAGAGGGGATCGTTCGTCACGTCGATGCCCGGAACCACGTGGCCGGGATGGAAGGCCACCTGCTCGGTCTCGGCGAAGAAGTTATCCGGGTTGCGGTTGAGCACCATCTTGCCCACGGGCACGAGGGGCACGTCCGCCTCGGGCCAGATCTTGGAGGCGTCGAGCACGTCGAAGTCGAACTTGAACTCGTCCTTCTCGTCGATCATCTGGACCAAGAGTTCGAACTCGGGGTACTGCCCCGTCTCGATGGCTTCCCAGAGGTCCCGTCGCAGCCAGTCGGGGTCCTTCCCCGCGAGCTTCTGCGCCTCGTCCCAGACGAGCGAGTGCGACCCCAGCTTCGGACGCCAGTGCCACTTGATGAAACGCCCTTCGCCCGCCTCGTTGACCAGGCGGAAGGTATTGACTCCGAAGCCTTCCATCATGCGGAACGAGCGTGGAATCGCGCGATCGGAGAGGATCCACATGATCATGTGCGCGAGCTCGGGCATCAAGGAGGCGAAGTCCCAGAACGTGTCATGGGCCGCGGAGGCTTGAGGCATCTCGTTGTCCGGCATGGGCTTGATCGCGTGCACGAGATCCGGAAACTTATTGGCGTCCTGGATGAAGAAGATCGGGATATTATTGCCGACGAGGTCGAAGACGCCCTCCTCGGTGTAGAACTTGGTCGCGAAACCCCGCACGTCCCGGACGGTATCGGCCGAGCCGCGCGAGCCGACCACCGTCGAGAAGCGGCAGAACACCGGCGTGCGAACCGTCGGATCACTCAGAAACTTGGCCTTGGTATAGGCCTTCATCGAGGCGTAAGGCTCGAAGTAGCCATGGGCCCCCGAGCCGCGCGCATGCACGACGCGCTCGGGGATCGACTCATGGTCGAAGTGGGTCATCTTCTCGCGGAAGATGAAGTCCTCCATCAGCGTCGGACCACGGTCACCGGCCGTCAGCTGGTTGTTGTCGTCATGGATGCGAACCCCCTGGTTCGTGGTCAGGTACTGACCGTCATTGTCCTGCCGAAACGGCTCGAGCTGCCGGTCCTTGCTGGTCTCGTCGACGCGCTCCTCGGGGTTCGGGGGGATCGGGTCTGCCATGGGGCCTCCTCCTTCAAGCGGTTTTGGGCGGCTCCGCATTCCTTTCTTTTAAAAACTTCATCAATAAATGATAGCCTGACGAGAAGCAAGCGTCAATTTGATGGTCCCGCGGTGCCTTCTCCCCACCTCGTAATGGACGGTTTGGCCTGAGCGCCGAGCGGTACAAGGAGGACAGCGACGACACGGGCCTGAGCGGCTCTTGAGGAGGGACCATGAAGGTCAACATTTTCGCCATGGGGTCACAGGGGGATGTACAACCCTACCTGGCACTGGCAATCGGCATGCACCAGGCGGGGCATGCCGTGACCCTCTCGACCGCCGAAAAGTACGAGCCGCTCGTCCGAAGCCACGGGATCGCGTTTGCAGCGCTCAACGGCGAGTTCCTGGATCTCGCCGAGGCCAAAGGAGCTGTCGAGGGGGGTGGCTGGAAGCTCTTGACCAAGGTCAAGCCGATGCTTCGCGCAATGCTGGATGATGCATGGCAAAGCGTCCAGGGAGCGGATCTGATCGTCTATCACCCCAAGGTGCTCGCGGCCCCCGAGATGGGAGCCGCCTTGGAGATCCCGAGCGTTCTCGCACTGCCGGCCCCGCTCTACGTCCCGACCGCGGCCTTCCCCAATCCCATCCTCCCCCCGTCGTTACGCCTGGGGGCCTGGGGGAATCGCCTCAGCTACTCGCTCACCGCTCTGGCGAGCGGCGTATTCGGAGACGTTCTCACGGCCTGGCGACGCGAGAGCCTCCATCAACGAGCCAAGCCCTCGGTCGCCGTGGGCTCCCCACCGCCGATTCTTCATGCGTTCAGCTCGCATGTGGTTCCCGCACCGAAGGATTGGCCCCCGCATGCGCATATTACCGGCTACTGGTTCCTGAAGCCGGCCGAGTCTTGGACCCCGCCGGCGGACCTGGAAGCCTTTCTCGCAAAAGGGCCTGCCCCGATTTACGTGGGCTTCGGGAGCATGACGTCGCGGGACGCTCGCTCCAAGACGGCGATCGTCCTGGAGGCTATCCGAGCGACGGGGCAAAGAGCGCTCTTGTCGCGGGGCTGGGGAGCCCTCGAGGATCACGACCTTCCCGAGGGCGTGATGATGATCGATCAGGTGCCGCATGACTGGCTTTTCCCGAAGGTAAGCGCCGTCGTTCACCATGGCGGCGCCGGAACAACCGCCGCGGGCCTCCGAGCCGGACGTCCAACCGTGATCTGCCCGTTCTTCGGCGATCAGCCTTTCTGGGGAGAGCGCGTTCGTGAACGGGGAGTCGGGCTTCGGATGCCTCCCCAAAAGCAGCTCACCTCACGGGATCTCGCGGAGGCCATCGCCAAGGTCACGACGGATCACGCCATGCGCGAGCGCGCGGAAGCGCTCGGAGCGCTGATTCGCTCGGAAGATGGCGTCGCATCGGCCACCGAGATCCTGGAAGCCTGTCGTCCCAGCTGATCCCTGGCAGAAGAAAGGAAGCCCGGGAATCAGCTCCCCGGGCTTCCCGTTCGATTAGAGAACCTTGGCGGTTAGACGTTGAAGCGGAAGTGCATGACGTCGCCGTCCTTCACTTCGTAGGTCTTACCCTCGAGGCGAAGCAGGCCCTTCTCCTTGGCGGCCGTCTCCGACCCGCAAGCGACGAGATCGTCGTAGGCCGTGACCTCGGCCCGGATGAAGCCGCGCTCGAAGTCGGTGTGGATGACGCCGGCCGCGCCGGGCGCGAGCGTGCCGCGGGTGATGGTCCAGGCGCGAACCTCCTTGACCCCGGCGGTGAAGTAGGTGATGAGGTCGAGGATCCGGTAGGTCGAGCGGATCAGCTTGTTGAGGCCCGACTCGGTGACGCCCAGGTCCGAGAGGTACTCGGCGGCTTCCTCGGCATCGAGCTGAGCGAGCTCGGCCTCGATCTGGGCCGAGATGGTCACGACCTCGGCGTTCTCGCCGGCCGCGAATTCCTTGACCTTCTGCACCAAGGGCAGGCTGTCGGCAGTCGCCAGATCGCCCTCGGCGACGTTGGCCGCGTAGATGACGGGCTTGTTGGTGAGCAGGGGAACCTGCTTCATGATGACCATTTCCTCGGGGGAGAGGTCCGCCGTGCGGGCCCACTTGCCCTGATCGAGCTGCGCCTTGACCTTCTCGAGGACGTCGACCAGCGCGGCAGCCGCCTTGTCGCCGGACTTGGCGGGCTTGCGGTTGCGCTCCAGGACCTTCTCGACGGTGCCGAGGTCCGCGAGGGCCAGTTCGAGGTTGATGGTCTCGATGTCGCGGATCGGATCCACTCCGCCCTCGACGTGGGTGATGTTCCCGTCCTCGAAGCAGCGGACGACCTCAACGATGGCATCCACCTCGCGGATATGCGCGAGGAACTGGTTGCCGAGGCCTTCGCCCTGGCTGGCGCCGCGAACGAGGCCCGCGATGTCCACGAACTCGATGGCGGTGGGGATGACGGTATTGGTCTTGACGATGCCCTGGAGCACCCCGAGCCGCTCGTCCGGCACGGTCACGACGCCGACGTTGGGGTCGATGGTGGCGAAGGGGTAGTTCGCGGCGAGGGCGCCCGCCCGGGTCAATGCGTTAAAAAGCGTGGATTTGCCGACGTTTGGAAGGCCGACGATGCCTGCGCGAAGCAAGGGTGATACCTCCTGGGTAGTAAAAAGCTGATGAGCCGCGTCACACGGCCGAAACGCTAGTTTACCACCCCTCAGGCCCCGAGACAAAGGGCGTCACCTCCCGGTCGATCGCGTCAGACATGGCGTCGGCGGCCACGCCCAGATCGTAGCGTTGCTGGAGGGTGAGCCAGAAGGCGGGACTGAGCCCGAAGAACCGTCCCAGCCGCAAGGCCAGCTCGGCCGTGATGGGCGCATGCCCCTCGATCACGCGCCGCAGACGGGCCGGGGGGACGGCGATCGCCCGGGCGAGCTGAGGGACCGTAAGCCCGTAAGGCTGCAGCAGCTCGGTCTGCAGGATCTCGCCCGGGTGAACGGGCGGCAGGCGCGTCACGTTTCCCCCCGTCCCGGGGCGACCAGCTCCACCTTGTAGGCATCCCCGTCCATCCAGCGGAAACGCAAGGTCCAGCCGTCGGCGATCGCCACCTCATGCAACCCCTTATGCGAGCCCCCTGAAAGCGTGCGCAGGCGATTCTCCGGCAAACGCTGGAGGTCCGAGAGCCTCACGGCGCTGTCGAGCAGCGCGAGCTTGCGCAGGGCGATCCGCTGGATCTCAGGAGGCAGGTTCCTCGGGGGCATCCGCTGGAAGAGCCGCTCGGCCTCCGGATCCGTGAAGGTCCTCAGCATGCTCCGAGCCTAGGGCAACGGGGCCTAGTGAGCCAAGCTCGGGCGGGAGGAGAGCCTTGTCGATGAGGCCCAGCTTCTGGGGGAGGCGAAGCTTGCGAATGCGGTACTCGGCGGAAAGCGCCAGGCCCTTGGAGGGGAAGCTCCAGGCGGCCACGACCGCGACGGGCCGGCGCGCGCGCGTGTACTTCGCCCCCGTGCCGGCGTTATGCTGGCGCAGCCGGCGGGCGAGATCCGTGGTGTAGCCGGTGTAAAGCGTGCCGTCGGCGCAGCGCAGGAGGTAGACGAGATGCATGCCTGTAGCCTAGCGGGCGGCGGGCAGGGGCGCAAGGCCAAGAAAAATGCCGCGGCGCCTTTCGCCCGCGGCTCCTTTAAGGGGTTAGGACCCAGTGGCCTAGTGGCGGCCCGAGGAGCGCAGGCCCATTTGAGCCCACAAGAGGGAGATGGACTCCAGCATGAGGATGCCGTTGCGGTTGCCCGGCTGCGCCAGGAGGCAGAGGCGCCAGCGGCGCTCGAGGGCCATGAGGTCTTCGTGCGAGTAGGCCGTCGGATCGAGCCGCGTGATCACCTGGCGCAGGTCGAGATCCAGGGTCTCGGCCAGCTGGACCAGGACGAAGATCGAGGGCTGGGCCACCAGGTTATGCTCGAGCTTGACCAGGTAGGTGGCGTTGATGCCCGTGACGGTTTGCAGTTGAAGGAGGCTCAAGCCCTTGCTGATGCGGGCCTGGCTCAGGACGAAGCCCAGGGACTGGGAGTTGCGGGCTTGTTGCCAGGCGCTGATCAGTTGCGTGGGGCTCTCGGGCACCCAGCTCGAAGGAATCGCGTCAGCGGGCGACACCGAAGGGCGCCTCAGGGCTTTGAAGGCGCGAATCATGGCGTTGAACCACTTCCACATGGGTACCGTCCTTTGGTAGACAGCGCTGGCATCCGTCGGCAGCGTCAAGACCCTTCACAAAAATTATGAATCATCCCCCGGGAGCTTGGCAAGTCGTTTAATCGAGAATTCACAGAAGTCTCACCCGAGCTTACCTGGGCTTAACGCAGGATAACCGCACCGGGCTTGCCCCAGCCCCGCCCCGACCCATGTCGGAAAGCGGAAGCCAGGGGGAGGAGCGCATGCGTCCTCCGGCCGGCATCGCAAACGTCAGTATAAAAACATTTTCTCGCTCGCGATCTAGCGACCAAATGACAAACAACCTCGTCAACCGCGCACAAAGTTGATGAATTTCGCGACGATCGCCCCTCGCAGCCGCATTCTGTCACGACTTACGAAATCTTGGTCGATTTGCCCAATCTTTCCCTTGACAAAGCCAGTTTTCTCGCTTCCTAGACAAGCGATTCTAGTGGGTGATACAGTGAGTTTCGACAGGCAGTACACTATATCTAGTGTGAACCGAACCCCTGGTTGTTAAATCTTAACAAACGCCCCTTAACGACCCTGATCCTCAACCGGGACGCCCTTTTCGGCTCACGCTCCTCCACTTGCCCTTCAACCTTTCAGTTTAAATAGCCCTTCACGACACGGAGATTTTGCATGCTCAGTCAGAATGCCTTGACGGTTTTGGACAAGCGCTACCTTCAAAAGGATGAGAACGGCCGCGTCTGCGAGACGCCGGACGACCTCTTCTGGCGCGTGGCCAACACCCTCGCCCAGATCGACGGCCAGTACGGCGCCACGTCGGCTGAGATCCAGGCCACGGCCCAGCGCTTCCACGATCTGATGGCCGGCCTCGACTTCCTCCCCAACTCCCCCACCCTCGCCAACGCCGGCACCCGCACCGGGCAGCTTTCCGCATGCTTCGTCCTCCCCGTCCAGGACGACCTCTCCGGCATCTTCGAGACCATCAAGCACGCCGCGCTGATCCACCAGACCGGCGGCGGCACCGGCTTCGCCTTCAGCCGCCTGCGCCCCAAGAACGACCTCGTCGCTTCCACCAAGGGCGTCTCCTCCGGCCCCGTCTCCTTCATGGACGTCTTCAACGCCGCCACCGAGTCGATCAAGCAGGGCGGCATGCGCCGCGGCGCCAACATGGGCATCCTCAAGGTCGACCACCCGGACATCATGGACTTCATCCGGCACAAGGAAGACCTCTCCAAGCTCACCAACTTCAACATCTCCGTCGCCGTCACCGACGCCTTCATGGAAGCCGTCGAGGAAGGCAAGCCCTACGACCTGATCAATCCCCGCTCGGGCGAGGCCGTCGGCCAGCTCGACGCCCGTACCGTCTGGCAGGAGATCATCCGCCGCGCCTGGAACACCGGCGAACCCGGCGTCGTCTTCATCGACCGCATGAACCGCTACTGCCCCGTCTGGTGGATGGGCCAGTACGAGTCCACCAACCCCTGCGGCGAACAGCCCCTCATCCCCTACGAGTCCTGCAACCTCGGCTCGATCAACCTCGAGAAGTTCGTCGTCGAGACCAACGGCAAGCCCCAGATCGACTACGCCCGCCTCCGCGGCGCCGTCCACCTCTCGACCCACCTCCTCGACAACGTCATCGACGCCAACGTCTACCCCATCCCCCAGATCCGCGAGGTCACCCTCGCCACCCGCAAGATCGGCCTGGGCGTCATGGGCTTCGCCCGCATGCTCTTCAAGATGGGCGTCGGCTACGGCACCGAAGCCTCCTTCAAGCTGGCCGAGGAAGTCTTCTCCTTCATCGACTTCGAGTCCAAGGTCGCCTCGGTCGAACTCGCCAAGACCCGCGGCCAGTTCCCCGGTCGTGACGGCCACGAGACCGAGTCCAACGCCTTCTTCGAGCGCCTCATGATCGAGCGGGACCGCAACCCCAACCGCCATTCCGAGGCCAACTACGCCGCCCTCATCCGCGAGATCGAGGCCTTCGGCATCCGCAACTCCACCACCACCACCATCGCCCCCACCGGTACCCTGTCCATCATCGCGGACACCTCCGGCGGCTGCGAGCCCGTCTTCGCCCTCGCCTTCAAGCGCTGGCAGGCCGATACCCACATGGTGGACGTGGACAAGGTCTTCCTCGAAACCGCCAAGGAGCGTGGCTTCTACTCGCCCGACCTCATGGAGGCCATCGAGGCCAACCATGGCTCGCTGGTGGACCTCGAGGGCTACGACCTGCCCGCCGACATCCTCACCACCTTCGCCACCGCCCATGACATCACCCCCAACGAGCATGTCCTGATCCAGGCCGCCTTCCAGCGCTACAACGACTCGGCGACCTCCAAGACGATCAACTTCTCGAACCACGCCACCGTCGAGGACGTCGAAACCGCCTACCGCCTCGCCTGGGAGACCGGCTGCAAGGGCATCACCATCTACCGCGACGGCTCGCGCCAGTTCCAGCCCCTCTCGACCCCCAAGGCCGAGCCCAAGGCTGAACCGAAGGCCGACGCCAAGCCCGAGCCCGTGGCCATGGCCGTCGAGTCGCGCGACCTCAAGGTCAAGCCTCGCACCCGCCCCGAGGACCTGTACGGCTTCACCCGCGTCACCACCACCGGCGACGGCAAGCTCTACACCACCGTCAACTACGACGAGCGCGGCATGCGCGAGGTCGTGAGCAACATCGGCCGCTCGGGCGGCACGCTGAACTCGCTCTCGGAGGCCATCGGCCGCCTGATCAGCCTCAGCCTGCAGTACAACGTCCCCGTCGACGAACTGGCCCAGCAGCTCATCGGCATCCGCTCGGCGAACCCCTACGGCTTCGGCCCCAACCAGGTGCTCTCGATCCCGGATGCCATCGGCAAGGTCCTCAAGGACTCGCCCCGCCAGCTCGGCCAGATGATGGCCATGCAGCCCCAGGGCCACGAGCTCCAGCCCCTGACCGTGCCCCAGCCCGAGACCGTCATGGTCGCGGAGGCCGCCGGCGCCATCAACCGTCACGGCGTCCACGCCGTCGAGGTCTACGGCGAATCGCCCGAGTGCCCCGAGTGCGGCAACTCGCTGCAGTTCGGCGAAGGCTGCGCGGTCTGCCACGGCTGCGGCTACTCGCGCTGCTCCTAAGACAGCGACCGTTAGCCGTAGGCGCTCCCCCCTCGAACGCGGGCCCGGCTGGTGCCGGGCCCGCGTTTTGGGCTATGATAGTTAAATAGCGGTTGTCGAAGGGTTCAATCCCGAGATCGGACGCGGAGAAGACGGGCCTCGAAGGTCGTGACTCCCCGCCTTGCACTCTCCACCGGACTTGATTAGCGTGGACGGTGGCACCGAACGGAAGAACCGAGAAGAAGACGATGGGTAACGAGACAATGGGTAAAGAAACCGGGGAATCGCAGACCGTGAACAAGGCCGAGGACAAGGCCAAGAAGGCTGACGAGCGCTACACGTTCAGCGTCTTCATCGATGCGCCTCACGATCGCGTCTGGATGGCCATCAAGGATCAAGTCGAGCACCCGAAGCGCGACCCCAAGCAGATCAAGGGCGTCCAGGTGATCGAGCGCACCCGCAACACGCTCGTCCGCGACCTCAAGCCGAAGCGCGGCCGCGCCATCCGTGAGACCATCACCTTCTTCCCCAATAAAAAAGCCCTAAGGACCGAGATGAACCGCGGCCCCTACGCCATGATCTCGCAGGAAGTCACCAAGGAGAAAGGGCGCACCAAGCTCACCGTCTCCTTCCTGCCGCGCCGCACCACCCGCTGGATCCTCAAGATGAAGGAATGGGTCAAGCGCAAGCCCCTCGAGCTCGACGACCTCATGAACCTCGCCAAGCTCCCGACCCCGGCCGGCAAATCCAAGTAACTCCTCGCCCTCCATGCTCTCGAGCCCGTCACGCCTCGTGCGACGGGCTCGAAATCTTGGGTACGATGCCATGAGGAGGGAACAAACGCTTCCTCGCTTTCGTCTCTAGGTTATCGTCCTCGTCCACGTAGAAAGGTTTCTCAATGTTCAAACCCGTGCTTGCAGCCCTCGCCCTGACCCTCGCGGTGGCCCCGCTCGCCGAAGCCTCGGTCCAGCGCGACCCGGCCAACTTCGACTTCTCCAAGGCCGACCAGGACCTCTCGAAGGGCGGTCCTGCACTCAAGGCCCTCATCACCCCCTCGGGCAACGTCGCCTTCATGGGCGGCGGCGTCGGCGGCGGCTACCTCACCGAGACCCTCTACTTCGGCGGAGCCGGCTTCGGTGGCGCCTTCAACTCGGGAGGCTCGGTCTCCGGCGGAGTCGGCTACGGCGGCGTGATGGTCGGCAACGAGTATAAGTTCGGAGAATCCACTGTCCTCGACGTCAGCTTGCTCGCAGGCGGCGGTGGCGGCAGCGTCGCCCAGGGCGCCGGCGGAAGCTTCGTCCTCGAGCCCAGCGTCTCGCTGAGTCGCCTCTTCGGGGGCGGCACCCGCGGCACGGTCAGCGTCGGCTACCTCTACATGCCCACCGCGAACACCCTCTCGGGAGCCACGATCGGCCTCGGCCTCAGCTTCAAGTCGCTGACCTTCACCTTCCCGATCGACGATTAACCCCCGCCTCATCCCCAAAGAAGGCCCCCGGTTCGCCGGGGGCCTTCTTCCAATTGACAGGAACTTCCGCGGGACTCAGCTCCCGCGATGCACCGAACGCTGGGACGAATGCAAGTGCTCTTGGATTTCCTTCCAGCCGCCGACCCGCACCACCCGATGATCATGCTCGCCGAAATGGCTTTCCCGGTTGTAAGGCCAGGCCATGAGGTAGGTCGTGGCGCCTGCCGACGCCAGATCCAGGGCATTCTGAGGCGCATCGTCGATGAAGTAATCGAAGCGCCCGGTCTCGGACTTGCGCCCCTTCGTGAAGACGATTCCGTCGTAACGGATGCCATGCCGGCGCAACCACTCCTTGGTGGTTTGCTCGGCCACCTCCGCGGGGCGATGGGTCACGATCGTGACCGTCCCGGGAAGCTCGTTGACCAGGTGATAATCCGCCATGGGCGGAAGGTCCATGGCCCGCTCCATGCAGCGCTCGAAGACCTGTTCCATGAGATCGCGCGAGACCAGGCCCGCGAAGTAATAGTCCGTCACCTGATCGGGGGAGACCGCCAACCCGGTCAGTTCCTTCACGATTTCCAGCATGGCCGGGAAATGGTGGGCCAGGACTCCGTCGACGTCGACGCCAAAATGGGGCTTCATGCTTCACTCCTTGACTTGCCAGGGATCATCTTATACCCGCAAGACGCGCCCCACAATCGGATCAGGCCCGATTCCCAACGTCAAACCCGAGTCCCCATGCGGGTTCTCGGGTGGAAGGCGAAGCAACGAGCGAGGCGCAAAGTGATGGCGCTAGGCGACGCCGAAGAAGAAGGGACCCTGGGCGATGGGCTTGTGAAGGATCTCCGATTTCTTTTCAATCGGAAGCGACTTCCAGTAGGACTCGAAGCGCTGGATATAGTTGAGCTTGGCCTTCTGACCGGCCTCGTGGAACCCCTGAGAGCGGAGCTCTTCGATCGCCTGATCCGCCGTCCAGCCGTCCCGCGCGATCCGGATGGCCGCCGCCATGGTCCCCGTCCGATCCACGCCGTGGTAGCAATGGAAGAAGACCTTGCCGTTCGCGGGATCCAGGGCCGTCTTCAAGAAGGAGAGCGTCTCGGCATGCGTAGGTGCGTCAAGGGGAGGCAAGGGCAGGTAGATGGCCTTCATCCCCAGCTTCTCGACCAGCGCGGTCTCGCGGTTGTCTTCCGGGCGAAGGTTGATCACGGTCTTCACCCCGAGGGCCTTCAACTGACGGAAGCCTTCCTCGGTCGGCTGGGCGCCACGGAGCACCTTCTCGCCGACGCCCGAGAGCTTAGAAACGTTCGGCCCGTCCGCCTGGCGGGTCATGAGGCCATAAATCTGATGTCCGGTCTTGGCGATCGCCGGGTGCAAGTCCCCCAGCCAGATCAGCGCACCGGCGCCGGCATCCACCGCCTTCTCGCGAACGGCGTCGAGCGTCCCCTTCCAGGTCTCGGGAACGACCGCCTGAGTCGCCTTCGGGATCGCCCGATCCAGCGCCTCATGCGCCCGGGTCCGGAGCGTGTCGCCCGCCATCGTCGCCTTGGGCTCGGCCGAGGTCTCGGGCCGACGCTTGGCCTGAACAGGCGACTGCTCCGGCTGCCGGACGGCCAGGTCCAGGCGATCGGCGGCAGAGCGTTGAATTGGGGAAGCGGCTCGTGAAATCTGCATGCCTCCCTTATCCGCCATGCCCCCATCCGACTTGACCAAGAAGGGGTTAAATTCGCCCTAATCCTTTCCAGCGTCCGACCCGAAATTTTCGGATCACAAGCAGCCGTTTCCTGGTAGCGAGCGATCATTCCGGGTACAATGAGGCAAGTCGCCCTAAGCGGGTCGCCGTGCGGTCCATGGCCGCTGCCTCCCGCCGATTCGAGGCGCCCCGAGAGCCCTACGGCCCCGAGGCCCCTGCGACCCGCCCCCTGACCTGCGCTCGCATTCCGTTCGTTACCGTGAGGATTCCCGTATGATGACCTACCTCGAAGCCGCCCACCTGATCCTCGCCGAGGCCGGTTCGGCCCTGAGCGAGGAGGAGATGGTCGCCCGCGCGATCGCCAAGGGGCTCATCAAGCCTTCCGGCAAGTCGCCCGTGAAGTCGATCGGGGTGGTCCTCCGGCGCGCCTCCCAGAACCCCTCCTCGGCCTTCGAGAACGCGGGCCCCCGCCTCTGGCAGCTCAAGGCCTCCTCGGAATCCGAGCAGCCCGTCTCCATGCGCGAGGCCGCCCACCAGATCCTCAAGAAGGCCGGCCGCCCCCTCCACTACCGCGAGATCACCCGCCGCGCCATCCGGCTCGGCATCATCCGCCCCGAAGGCCGCACGCCCGCCCTCACCCTGCGCGCCCGCATGGGCGACGACATGAACCGCAACCCCGAGACCCCGTTCGTCCGGGTCGGGGACGGCACCTACGCCCTCAAGGAATGGCCCCTCACTCCCAAGGCACCCGCCAAGAAGCGCCAGGACTGCGCCTGCTGCGGCTTCAACCCCCGCAAGGCCTACGGAGATCTCGGCGAGGATGCCCTGGTCAAGCACAAGGAAACGGGCTCCAAAGATGCCGTCTTGGTCTGCGGCAACTGCCAGATCATGCTCAAGCGCACGAACCTGTCCGAGCTCAAGTCCCTGATCGCCGAGCGCGCGAAGCCCGCCCTCAAGGCGACCCCCGTGCGCAAGCCCCGCGCCACCAGCAAGGCCGTCAAGCCGGCCAAGACGCGCTAACGCGCTCCCCTCTCACGCACGACGCCCCGGAATCCAGTGGATCCCGGGGCGTCGCCGTTGCGATCAAGCCTTGGGCGAAAGGGCCAGGAACTCCCGGATCCGACTCAGGCCGGTGGTGAGCGTCTCGCTCGGCGCCACCCAGGAGATCCGCAGCCAGCCCTCGGCTCCGAAGGCCGCGCCGGGAATCGCGACGACGTTCTTGCGTTCCAGCAAGGCGAAAGCCGCCTTGGTCGAATCTCCCGACCAGGCCCCCGTCAGCCGGATCATCGCGTAGAAGCCGCCTTCGGGCTGGACCGCCCCCAGGCCTTCGCGATCCAGGCGCTCGAGAAGGAACTCCCGCTGGGACGCGTAGTGCTCCCGCTGCGCCCCCAAGAGGTCCTGCGCGAAAACCTCGATGGCGACGCGCTGCGAGTAGGTGCTCGCACACGAAACCGCGAACTGATGCACCTTCAAGACCCCCGCCATGACCTCCGACGGCCCCATGAGCCAGCCCAGGCGCAAGCCGGTGAGGGCGTTGCTCTTGGACAGGGAGTTTACGACGATCGTCCGGGGATAGACCTCGGCCATCGAGGGCGGCTTCGCGTCTCCGAAGTAAAGCTCGCGGTAGACCTCGTCCGAGATCACGTAAACGGGCTCTTCGCGCTGTGACAAGGCCTCGGCCAGGATTTCCAGCTCCGCGCGCGGCCAGACGCGCCCCGTCGGGTTACTGGGAGAGGCCATCACAATCACCCGGGTCTTGGGGCCCAGGCCGGCGATCACCCGCTGCGCATCGGGCCGGAAGCCCTGATACGGGTCCAGCATGACCTCGCGGCAGGCAATGCCTTCCATCTGGCAGAGCTTGGCATAAAGGGGGTAGCTGGGCCCGACGATCAGGGCCTCGTCCTCGGCGGGATCCAGGAGGGCCTTGAGGGCGACGAAGAGGGCCTCCTGGGAGCCCACGGTGACGCAGACGTTGGCGGCCTGGTCGAGGCCGGGGTAGGCGTAGTGGCGGGCGATCGCCGCGCGCAATTCCCCGAAGCCCGGATTGGGCGAGTACGGGCAGCCGTGCTCGGCCACCCAGCGGGTCGCCGCCTCGAAGGGCGCAAGCTCCGGCCGCAGGGTCGGTTCGCCGAGGCCCAGGTCGATGGAATCAGGAGTCTTGCGGCTGTTGAGTTCGCGGATGATGGAGGGAGCGATCTCCTTCAAGACGGGGTTCATGCGAAGAGCCTCCTCAGGGCCGCGTAGCCGGCCTCCAGGTACGCCACGGGGATCGATTCCCGGGCCTGATGCGCCTGGGCCGTCTCGCCGGGCCCGAAGTTGACGGCAGGAATGCCACGGGCCGTCAGGCGCGCGACGTCGGTCCAGGCCTGCTTGGCCTCCACCTCCAGTGGTTGCCCCAGGCGCTCCTGCTCGGCTTGCCAGGCCATGACGAGCGGGTGCTCCAGGCAGACCTCCCCCGAGGGGGCCTCGTCGATGATCGTCACCTCCGCCTCATCCCCCACGATCTCCCGCAGTTCTTGGGCCGCCACATCGAGTCTCTTGCCGGGAGCGAAGCGGTAATTGACGTTGAGGGTGAAGGCGTCGGGGATCACGTTGCGGGAGTTGCTCGTCGAGGCCATGGTGGCGTTCATGACCTCGTAGAAGGTCAAGGGGCCGACCGAGACCTCCCGGCGTCCGAAGGCCTTCAGGCGCTCCAGCGTGCCGATGGCCTTGTAGATGGCGTTCTCGCCCTGCCACGGGCGCGCGCTATGCGCCCGCCGCCCCCGGAAGGTGATGGTGGCGTGAAGGCCGCCCACGCACCCCGCCTGAATGCGGTTATCCGTGGGTTCCAGGCAGATGCCCAGGTCCATGGGGGGGATGGCGCCGGAGGCGAAGAGGGGTTCGAGACCGTTATCGACGGCGGGGCCTTCCTCTTTGTCGTAGAAGACGACGATGAGGTTGCGGCCGAGCGTATCGGCTTCGGCGAGCAGCTCCAACATGCAGGCGAGGCCGCCCTTCATGTCGCTCGCGCCGCAGCCGAAGACGCGGCCGTCGCGGATCTCGAGGGGCTGGTCCTCAGCGGGCTTCACCGTGTCGGAATGGCCGAAGAGCCCGATGGTTTCTCGGCCGCCCTGCTGAGGTCCCCAGGCGACGACCGAGTTGCCGACGCGCCGGACGTTTTCGGCACCGACGAGCGCGCGGCAGCGGGCGTCGAGGTCGTCGGCGATCGCCGCCTCGAAGCCGGTCTCGGAGTAGATCCGGCAAAGCTCCAGCGTAAGCTCCGCGAGCTTGTCCCCCCTCGACGGGGGGACCACAGGGGGGGTGTCAGCCGGCGAAGCCATGGCGTTCGACCTCATCTTCCGATTCTTGTCCCCCCTCGACGGGGGGACCGCAGGGGGGTGTTAGCCGGCGAAGCCATGGCGCTCCTTAGACCTGAACATTAAACGTGCGGAGCACGTCGTTGAGCGAGGTCTTCTTATCGGTGGATTCCTTGCGCTGGCCGATGATCAGGGCGCAGGGAACCTGGAAGGTGCCCGCGGGGAACTCCTTGGGCATGGTGCCGGGGATGACCACCGAGCGGGCGGGCACGCGGCCCTTGGTGATCACGGGTTCGGATCCGGTGACGTCGACGATCGGCGTGCTGGAGGTCAGGACGACGTTGGCGCCGAGGACCGCTTCCTCTTCGACGACGACTCCCTCGACCACGATGCAGCGCGAGCCGATGAAGGCGCCGTCCTCGATGATGACCGGGGAGGCCGTGGGCGGCTCCAGGACTCCTCCGATGCCGACTCCCCCCGAAAGGTGGACGCCCTTGCCGATCTGCGCGCACGATCCGACCGTGGCCCAGGTGTCGACCATGGTTCCAGCGCCGACGTAGGCGCCAATGTTGACGTAGCCGGGCATCAAGATGGCGCCGGCCTCCAGGAACGAGCCGTAGCGGGCGATTCCGGGAGGCACGACGCGGATACCGGCCTTGGCGAGGTCGCGCTTGACGGGAACCTTGTCGTGGAACTCGAGGCTGCAGACCTCCATGGTCTCCATGGGGCGGATGGCGAAGTAGAGGAGGATGGCTTCCTTGACCCAGGCGTTGACCTGCCAGGCGCCGTCGACCTTCTGGGCGACCCGCAGCTCGCCGCGGTCGAGGCGGGCGATGGTCTCCTCGATGGCCTCGCGCACGGCGGGCTCCGAGAGGCGATCGCGGTTCTGGAAAGCCGACTGGATGAGAGGTTGCAGGTCTTGAGCGGTGGTAGTCATCGTTCCTCCAGGGGTCAAGGGGACGAGACCATTATAGCGAAACTTCGAGGAACGCCGGTCCTACCGGGAGCATGCGACAGGCTCGGCCGGAATGACTTGTGCGTCGGCCGCGAGGCTCCTATACTGCTCTCGAAAGCGAGGAGAGGCATGGGCAGTGCGTACTGGGAGTGGAAAGCCCCACCGACGTGTCCTCACCGGATCTTGGTCAGCCGGGAGGCCTGGGAAGCCCTAGAGGCGCTCTTCCGGGTCTCGGCGGCGACTCGAGATCGCGTGGGCGGGCTCTTGCTGGGCAGCATGACCCCTGCCGGCAATGGCGTGATGGTGATCGTCGAGGCGATCGCCTCGGTCGGCGAGGCCTCCACAGAGGCTCCGGACTACGCTCCGAGCGAGGAGCAGCTGAATGCCGCCGTCGGGCCCGCGGGACAAACCTGCGTGGGTTGGTTCCACACGCACCTGGGGGACGGAGTCTTCTTCTCGGAAAGCGATCAAGAGGTCCAACGAGAGCGGTTTCCGGAGCTCGGACAGGTGGCGCTGGTCTGCGATCCGCTTCGCGAGGAGGCGAGCTTCTTCTACTGGACGGGATTGGGGCGGCTCGGCCCCGTGGATCGCGACGAGGTCCAAGGAATCTTCCAGCCGTGGAAGCGCAAGAGCCCCAAGCTGCCGCGTCGGCCCATCGAGAGCCGTCCCATCGCCTTTCTCGTCGGGATGCTCTTGGCCCTCGGAGGACTGGCACTCGGGGCCTACGCGCTCTCGCCCAAGGTGACAGCTGCTCTGGAGCGGCGAACGCCGGCCCAGGTGGCGGTTTCGAATGACGCGTTCCTGGTGACCTTCCCCGAGGAAAGCCCTTACTATCAGATCACCCGGGCGAACGAGCGGCCCAAACGGCCGCTGACCAGCCAAGCGACCGGATCCGTGCTCCAGATTCCCATCGACAGCCTCACGCAGAGCGGCCTGACGGGGCCGACGCGGCTCTGGTTCGCATCGCAGCCCAATGCGACCTCGCCATCGAGCACGGAATTGCCTGAGGTTCGGATGAGCGGAAGCTGGCCGCGTCCCGGTGAATGGGTCTTTCGCGCGGACGGCCTCACGCTCGAGCGGGGGCAACTTCCCCCCGGCACGTACTGGATCGTCGAGGAAGACCGCCTGGATGCCTGGAGCCGCCACCCCGACGAGGGATTGCCGGGACGCAGGCTGGAGGTGCGTGCGCCATGACGGGAGCCTACTTCCGCTCGACGGCCAAAGGACGGAAAGTCATCTACTGCTATCTTCCTCCCGACGGCGTCGTTCCAAAACAACCCTTGAAGCGCCTATCCGCCGAGAGTTCGACGGAGAAGCTGCCGGTCTACTACCTCTTGCCGGCGGATCCCGGCGAAGAGGGCCCCTACCGGCTCCTTCAAGAAAAAAACGGCCTGCGCCTTCAAGGCCCCGAAGTCTACTACCAGGAAATCGAGCCGCTGAAGCGGCGCGGCATCCTCTGGCATCCCTGGGTATGGCTAGGCATCCTGCTTCTCGGTCTGGGCCTCGCGCTCTTGATCGGGCGCTACGTACCGCCGCAAGCCGCATCGGCCGTCTACCTCCAGGACGGTCGGGCCGGTAAGCTCGAAGCCGCCACCGAAGCCAGCGAACGCACGCGCGCCATCTTCCTACGTAAAGCTGGGGGCTGGGAGCTGTACCTGCCGGCCCCCGGGTCGCGCGATTCCAACGCCTCACCCTGAGTTCACTCGAATCCCGCGCCAAGGCTGGCTTTACGCCCCTGATCGCGCTAGAATGCCTCTTGAAAACGTGATTTCAAGAGGCATTCTCCATGTATAAGCTCACCAAGCGGCTCAAGTTCGAAGCGGCTCACCGGATCCCCGGGCATCCCGGGAAATGCGACAACCTTCACGGCCATACCTACCTGGTCGACGTGGAGGTGGCCGGCGACTCCCTCGACGAGCTGGGCATTTTGATCGACTTCAACCGGCTCAAGGAGCTGGAAAAGCTCCTTCCCGACCATACCTACCTCAACGAGAGCTTGCCCGCGGGAACGGCTACAACGGCAGAAGGCCTCAGCGCCTATTTCTACCGGAAATTCAAAGCCGAGATCCCGCAACTCGTCTCCGTCACCGTCCACGAGGGGCCCAACTCCTGGTGCCGCTTCGAGGAGGCCTAGCGTGACCCTGCAGGCGCCCCCGGCGACCTACGAGGTCACCGAGATCTTCACCTCCCTGCAAGGCGAGGGCACGCGCATCGGCATGCTCTCGACCTTCGTGCGCCTGAGCCGCTGCAACCTATCGTGCAATTGGTGCGACACGACCTACTCCTGGAAGGCCGGCGAGATGGTCGAGCCGACGGTGATGACGCCCGCCGAGATCCTGGCCCAAGTGAACGCCCCGGACGTGGTCTTGACGGGCGGCGAGCCGATGCTTCAAAAGCTGGAGCCCCTGCTCGACTTGCTCGAGGGCCGTTTCGTGACGGTGGAAACCAACGGGACCATGTTCCGGCCGGATCCGCGGGTGGGCCTTTGGTCCGTCAGCCCCAAGCTGGGCAGCTCCCAGCAGAAGCCAAACAAGCGGGTGCTTCGCGAGTACGTCGCGCAGGTGCCGGAAAAGCTTCAGTTGAAGTTCGTCGTGGGAGGCCGCGAGGACCTCGACGCGGTGAAGGCCCTCTTGAGCGAGCTGCCGGGTGCCGAGCGCGTGCCCATCGTGCTCCAGCCGGTGGGAATTCCCGGCGAGTCGCGCGACGCCTACTGCCGGAAGCTAGCCCAGCTCTTCGAGCAGGAAATCGCCCCTGACGCGTTCTGGAAGCCGTACGCGCTGCGGGTCCTGCCGCAATACCACAAGCTGCTATGGGGGGAGAAGCGAGGGATATGAAGAAGGCCGTTGTTTTGCTCAGCGGGGGGTTGGACTCGACCACCTGCGCCTACGTCGCGAAGTCTCAGGGCTACGAGATTCACGCCCTTTCCTTCGACTACGGCCAGCGCCTGAAGCGGGAACTGGACTCGGCCCGGGCGGTCGCCAAGGCGGTCGGGGTCAAGGAGCACGTGGTCATGACCTTCGACCTGACGCGCTGGGGCGGCTCGGCCCTTACCGATTCCAGCTTGGACGTGCCCACGGGCCGCGAGGCCTCCGAGATGGAGGAATCGGTTCCGGTGACCTACGTGCCGGGCCGGAACACGCTTTTCCTCAGTTTCGGACTGTCGTACGCCGAGGCGATCGGCGCGGAAGCCATCTTCATCGGGGTGAACGCCTACGATTATTCGGGCTACCCCGATTGCCGGCCCGAGTTCATCGAGGCCTACCAAGAAATGGCGCGCCTGGGCACCAAAGCTGGCATCGAGGGAAACCCCATCCGGATCGAGACTCCCTTGCTGCACCTGAACAAGGCCGGCATCGTCCAGCTGGGCCAATCGGTCGGCGCGGATTACGGCCCCACCTGGTCGTGCTACCAAGGCGGCGAGACGCCTTGCGGGGAATGCGACGCGTGCATCCTGCGTGCCAAGGGCTTCTCCGAGGCCGGAGCCACGGATCCGGCCCTGAGCCGCTAAGCGCAAAGCCGCTCCGTCACTCCCGCGAAAGCGGGAGTCCAGTGAGTCCTCCACCCGCTCGTGAAGCTCCCCATCCGGGGAGCTTCTTTTAGTGGGACGGCAGCGCGAACAAGAGCACGATCTCGAGGGCGATCAGGATGATGATGGTCCATTCCAGGAAGACCGAGCGGCCGATGTCGAGGCTGTCGGTGAGGACCTCGTAGATGGAGCGGGCGGAGCGGAGCTTGCCCTCGATGGAGCCTTCCCATTCCTTGAGGCGCAGGCGCTCGGAGATGGCGCGGTAGACGCGGGCCGAGTAGAGGTCCCCGATGATCTTGAGGGCGTTCTCGATCTGGTCCTTGAGCTCGACGACGTCGACCATGAGCGTGAGCAGGCGATGCGAGGTCGGGCGGTAGCGGTTGTGGAGCCAGTACTTCCAGCCCGAGGCGGGGCCGGCCTCGACCTCGTGGTAGATCCGGTCGAGCTCGCGATCGAGAAGCGCATCGTAGTAGCGAAGCTCGAGAAGCTCGCAGTTGGCGAACTCGAGGATGTCGATATGCTCGGTGGAGCCTTCGTGGTCGTAGACCAGGGCGGCGTTCCAGTCGATGACCAGGAGGTCGTCGTCGAAGTACGAGATCTGCTGGCGCAGGGTCTCGGCTTGCTCGGTGGGCGAGAGGCATTTCGCCTCTCCGCGGATCAGCTGGGCGATGTCGGCGCCGTAGTCGGAGAGCAGGCGGCGGGCCGACATGGGTTCGTCGCCGTCGAAGGCCTCGACGTAGAAGATGGTGTAATCCTCTTCGAGGACCTCCCGGTAGGGGTTCTTGAAGCCCGGGGCGAGCTTGGGGCGGATTTCTTCGAGCAGCTGGCGAGAGAGGACCTCGATCGCGGCGTTGTCGACGTACCAGGCGGCCTGTTCGACGAGATCGCTCCAGCGTCGGGGGAGGTCGACCTCCCAGCGAATGGAGACGACGCCGAAGTCGAAGACCTTGGCCATGGCGCGGGCCTGGACCTCGGTTTCGGGGTTGGGAAAGAGGGGGCGATCGCCCAGCGCGAGGGTGACGGGCGGATTGACGAACTGGATGTAGGCGGGCGCGGCCCTTCGGGTGATGAGCCGCGAGGTCTTGGAGGGGCCTTCCCAGAGCTTTCGGACATGGCCGAGGTCGATCGTGTCGGCCACCGCGAAGAGGTGGTAGACGAGCAGGCGACCTCGGCTGAGAAGCAACGGCGTGGCCATGGTCCCAGCATAGCCGAGAGGACCGAAGAGGCTCGGTCGATCTCGTCCAAGATGACCTGTCCAGCTTGGCTAGCATTCATTTGCCAGCCTCAGTCTCGACCGCCTATAATGACGCAACCCTAAACGCTAGAAAGGTCCGTACCATGACCGCAAACCGGAACGCCGGCGAAATGACATCTCAGCCCTCATCGTCGACCACCCCATGGAGGCGGGCGCTTCCTTTCGCGGCGGCCGCCTTGGCATGGGGCCTGCTGGCACCGGATGCCGCCCATGCGCAACTGGCGCAAGCTCCGGCAGCGACCGGCTCTTTGACCCCGGGGGCGACGGACTCGCTGACGCCCGCTCCTCCGGTCGATCAGGGCCCCAAGATCCGGGTTCGCGACATCGAGATCCGCGGCAACCGGACGGTCTCCGACGAGACCATCCTCCTGACGCTTCCGATTCACCGGGGCGAGGAGGTTTCCCGCGCGCAGGTCTTGGAGTCCCTTCAGCGGATCTACGGGCTGGGGTACTTCATGGACGTGAAGGCTTCGACCGAGCCGGTGCCCGGTGGCGATCGCCTGGTCTTCCACGTGGTCGAGAACCCCGTCTTCAAGGACGTGAACATCGTCGGCGAGACGGTCTTCCCCGAGGCGGAATTGGCGGCCCCCTTCCAGGACATGAAGGGCAAGGTCATCAACTTCCGCGACGTCCAGCAGATCATCAAGGACATCGAAAAGAAATACGCCGATCAGGGCTACGTCCTGGCGCGGGTCATCGACCTCAACGCCAGTCCCGACGGGACCCTGACCTTGCAACTGGCCGAGGGCACCATCTCGGCCATCCGGATCGAGGGCAACGAGGAGACGCAGGACTACGTGATCCGGCGCGAGTTGACCCAGAAGCCGGGCGAATTGTTCAACTGGAAGCTCATGGAAGGCGACCTGCGCCGGGTCTACAACCTCAACTTCTTCGAGGACATCGGCATCCGCTACGAGCCCGGCGAGACTCCCGACAAGGTCACCGTGGTGATCAACGTCAAGGAGAAGCAGACCGGAAGCTTCAACCTCTCGGCGGGTTGGTCCAACCGCGACGGCCTCTTGGGCATCGTGGGCCTGCGCAAGGAGAACTTCCTGGGCCGCGCCCAGTCGATCTCGACCGATCTCACGATCTCGCAGCGCAACTGGGCGGCGGAGATCAGCTACTTCAACCCCTGGATCGACGCGCAGAAGACCTCGTTCGGCACCAACCTCTACGCCCGTCGGTTCTGGAACTTCTTCGGCCAGGTGCCGAACCCGGATCCGGCGGCGGGCGGCGCGATGCTCAACGGCTTCCTCGAGGAGCGGCGGGGCGGCGTGGTCTCGTTCGGCCGTCCCTTGTTCGGGGATCCGGTCACGGCTCAGTGGCGCGGCGCCCTGCGCCTGCGCGCCGAGAGCATCGGCCTCTTGACCACCGACCAGGCCAAGAGCCTGACGGGCCCTGAGATCTTCGCGTCGGGCGGCTCGTCGGATTTCGCGACCACGGCGGGCTTCACGGCGACCTTCGATTCGCGGGACTTCGTGATCAACCCGACCCAGGGCTGGTTCAACACCTACGCGGTCGAGCAGTACATCCCGGGCCTGAGCACGCTCAACTTGTCGCGCTTGCAGCTCGACGTCAACCATTACTTCCCGCTCTGGGCCAACCATACCTTGGCAGCGGGCTGGAAGCTGGGTACGCTGTTCTCGACGACGGGCGGCTTCGTGCCGCCGTACGAGCGGTTCTTCTCGACGGGCAGCAACCTGATCCGGGGCTGGCCCGAGAACCCGGTGGGCGCGGGCGCCTTGGCCCAGTTCCCGTACGGGTCCTTCTCGGGGGACTCGTTCACCTTGGCCAGCTTGGAGTACCGCTTCCCGATCGTGAACATCCTTTCGGGCGTGGTCTTCGGCGACTCGGGAATCTTCTGGGATCAGAGCCGAAACAACTTCGACTGGGACCGGACCCGCTCGGGCTACGGCGTGGGCATCCGGATCAACACGCCGCTGGGGCCGCTGCGTCTCGATTACGGCCTGCGGGAGTGGAGCTTCAACACGGGAGTCATCCACTTCTCGATCGGGCAGAAGTTCTAGCGGCAAATCGGAAATTTCGCGGAGACGGAACCCCGAGACCGGGTTTGCCGTCTCCCCTCATGACGTCCTTTGGCGCGGGCGGGTCCGCCCGCCTCGGTCTCGGAAGGCAGCGCGACATGGTGCCCGACCTCACGGCACGGAACCCGGGATTTCGCTAGCCTGAAGAAACCCGAGGGACGATAGAAAAAGGAGAACTCATGAAGAAGCTGTTGGCTTTGGCGCTGGCCGCCGTGACGGCCGGGATCCTCACCACCCAGGCGGTTCAGGCGCAGACCCCGGCGTCGACCATTGGCTACGTGGATACGGCTCAGGTCTTCAACTCGTACACCGAGGCCAAGAAGGCTCAGGATCAGTTCCGCAAGAAGGCCGAGGACTACCAGGAAGAGCTCGCCAAGCGCCAGAAGCAGATCGAGGATGCCCGCAAGGCCGGCAAGTCTGATGCCGAGATCCAGAAGATGATGAAGGACGCCGAGAACGACCTCATGCCCCAGAAGAAGGCCGTCGAGGAGCTCGATCGCAAGCTCTCGACCCAGATCAAGGGCAAGATCGAAGCGGCGATCGCCGCGGCCGCCAAGGCCAAGCGCATCACCACCGTGGTCGACAAGCAGGTCATCCTCTTCGGCGGGACCGATCTCACGAGCGACGTCGTCAAGCGCCTGAAGTAAGATGCGATCCTACAGCCTCCAGGAAATCGCCCAGCACGTGGGCGGAGAAGTGGTGGGGGACGCCGCGTTCGTCGTGGCGGGCCCCGCCAACCCCGAATGGGCCGAGAGCCAGCACCTGGTCTTCGTGGTCGAAGATAAGTACCGCGAGCCGGTGATGGCCTCGAAGGCCGGGGCGGCGATCGCCAAGGACGCCCTGCCGGATCGCCCGACGATCAAAGTCGCCAACCCTCGCCTGGCCATGGCCAAGGCCCTGGAGCTCTGGGCGCCGGCGGCTCCGAAGGCGGGCATTCACCCCACGGCCTGGGTGGATCCCACGGCCACCCTGGGCGAAGGCGTCTCGATCGGGGCGCATTGCGCCATCGGAGCGGGGGTGCGGATCGGCGCCCGCACGATCTTGGCGCCGGGTGTCGTGATCGGCGACGAGGTCACGATCGGCGACGAGGCCCACCTGCATGCCCGCGTCGTCGTTCGCGAAGGCTGCGTGCTCGGCCATCGGGTCGTCGTGCAGCCGGGCGCCGTGATCGGCTCGGACGGGTACGGCTTCGTGCCTTCCGGCGGAAAGCACCTGAAGGTGCCGCAGATCGGCAACGTCATCGTCGGAGACGACGTGGAGATCGGGGCGAACGTCACGATCGACCGGGCGACGATTGGCCAGACGCAGATCGGGCAAGGCACCAAAATTGACAACCTTGTTCACGTCGGACATAATGTGGTAATTGGGGAAAACGTCCTCTTGGTCAGTCAGGTTGGCATCTCGGGGTCGTCGCGCATCGGCGACCGGAGCACGCTCGCCGGGCAGGTCGGGGTCGCGGGGCACCTGGAGATCGGCTCGGACAGCCTGATCCTGGCGCGCACCGGGATCA
>Ga0180215_1001481_pt1 | contig 25738 bp, 17 predicted proteins | sample eDN3rd37CBELigBY_FD_128871 | JGI IMG/M metagenome (GOLD analysis project Ga0180215, IMG submission 128871) | Enriched backyard soil microbial communities from Emeryville, California, USA - eDNA 3rd pass 37_C BE-Lig BY (version 2) (version 2) | ecosystem: Environmental > Terrestrial > Soil >...
GCAGCGAGGGCGCCCGCGCCGACGCGCGCTTCGGCGCCCTGGTGGGCAGCGGCGCCATCCTCCATCTCGCCGCGCTCACCTTCCCGCCGCTGCGCCGCCTCCTGCGCGTCACCGCCCCGACGCCGCTCACCCTCGCCGGCTTCGCCGCCGGCCTCGCGCTGCCGCATCTCGCGCGCGGCGCCACCTCCACCCACGTCGTCGTCCGCAGGGGCGGACGCAACCAGACGGAGGACCGTCCGTGAACTTCCACCTGCCTTCCTTCCTCCTCGGCTACGGCGCGGGGGCGAGCTCCGTGCTCCTCGCCCGGCAGCTCCGTCCCGTCCTCCTCGAGGTCGCCACCTTCGCCTACCGCTTCGCCGACGCGATCGCCGCCCGCGCGGCGATCCGGCAGGAGGACCTCGAGGACATCCTCGCCGAGGCCCGTGCCCGCGCGCGGGGCGCCCGCAACCACCACGCCGCCCACGGCGACGGAAAAGGGGCGCACTGAGATGATCCGCGTCATCTACCTCGCCCACGAATGCCCGGGCCGCCTGCGCCTGCGAGCCCCCGCGCTCCGCCACGCGCCGGAGGTGATCGAGCCGCTGGCCGATCGCCTTGCCGCCCTCCCCGGCATGGAGGAGGTGCGCATCCGCCCGTTCACCGGGAGCGTCCTCTGCCGCTTCGACCCGTACCAGCTCCGCTCCGGCGCGATCATCGACGCGGTCAGGAGCCAGACCGGCATCGACCTCGTCCTGCGCCCCGGCGAGCGGAGCACCGAGGAGGAGGTGGAGCTCGCCCGCGCCGCCCTGGAGAACGGCAGCGCCCTGGCGCGCGCCTTCGCCGCCATGTTCAAGAACCTGAACCTCGAGGTGCTGCGCCTCTCCGACGGGCAGGTGGATCTCGGCACCCTCGCCGCTGCCGCCTTCGCCGCCGCCGGCGCGGCGGAGGTGGCGGCCACAGGCAAGCTGCCGCTGCCGCCCTGGTTCAATCTGGGCTGGTGGGCGTTCCGCACCTTCACCACCCTCGAGAAGACCGCCATCGAGCGCGCGCCCGATCGCCCCGGCCGCGAGGCGCCGCAGGAGGAGGCGGCCCCCGCATGAACCGCTCCACCCTGGCGCTCGCCGCGGCGCTCGCCATCCCCTGCGCCGCCGGCGCGCGCCCGCAGGAGCACCTGCGCGTGGAGGCGGCCACCGCAGCGCCGGTCTACGTGGGAGGCAGGCTCCTCGCCGAGCTGCCCGGGCGCATCCGCCTCGGCTCCTCGGTGGGCGTGCTCCCCCGCCCCTACGTCGACGGCATCAACGAGATCGCGGTGGCGACCGGCGGCTACGACGACGACGTGGCGGAGGTGATCGAGGAGACCCTCGCCACCTCCGTCGTCTGGCGCACCCACCTCGGCTGGCGCCCCTTCACGCAGGCGGGCTTCTACTTCGAGGCGGGCTACGGGCTCGTCACCCTGGGCGGCGGCACCAGCGAGGCGGAGCTGGTGGCGATGGCCCTGGGCCTCGACGTCCCCGACTTCTTTCTCGCCGATCGGTACGAGGTGAAGGCGACGCTCCACATGTTCGACGCCGAGGTGGGCTGGGAGTGGTGGGTGGAGGACCGGATCTCGTTCCGCCTCGGCCTCGGCGTCGCCAGCACCCTCGACGCGAGCGCCGCCGTCGATCCCGCCGGCGGCCTGCCCTTCCTCGCCGACGCGGGGGCGCAGCTCGCGGAGGAGGAGCTGGAGGAGATCATCGAGCGCTACGTCCACACGCCCACCCTCTCGATGGCCGTGGGCGTGCGCCTCTTCTGAACCGGCTATTCGATCCGCACGCAGACCGGCGCGTGGTCGGAGGGCTGCTTTCCCTTCCGCTCCTCGCGATCGATGAACGAGCCCTGCACCCGCTCCGCCAGCGGTCGGGTGACCAGCACGTGATCGATGCGCAGGCCCTGGTTCTTCGGAAAGCCGAGCATCCGGTAGTCCCACCAGGAGTAGAGCCCCGCCTCCTGGTTGTGGAGGCGGAACGCGTCCACCAGCCCCCATGCGCAGAGCGACGCCAGCCGCTCCCGCGAGTCCACATGGAAGAGCGTCTCGTTCTCCCACGCCGCCGGGTCGTGGACGTCGCGCGCCTCCGGCGCCACGTTGAAGTCCCCGCATACCGCGAGCGGCTGGCCCGGATCCGCGTTGCGCTCGAGCCAGGCGCGGAGCCGCTCCAGCCACCGCAGCTTGTAGGCGTACTTGTCGCTCCCCACCACGCCGCCGTTGGGGACGTAGACCGAGACGATCCGGATCCCGTCGACGGTGCCGGCGACCAGCCGCGCCTGCGGATCCTCCTCGCCGTCCTGCATCCCGACCATCACGTCGGAGATCGGCCGGCGGGAGAGGATGGCCACGCCGTTGTAGGTCTTCTGGCAGTTGGCGGCGACGTACCAGCCCTGCTCCTCGAGCCCCAGCGCGTCGAGCGCGTGGCGCTCGCACTTGAGCTCCTGCAGGCACAGCACGTCGGGCTTCTGCTTCTCGAGCCACGCCAGGAGCCGGTCGCGGCGGGCGCGGATCGAGTTGACGTTCCAGGTGGCGAGCAGCATCGCCGCAGGATAACCACGCCGGCGGCGCCGGTCACGCTCCGCGCGCCACCGGCTCGAAGCGCAGGTTCGGGTCCTTGCGATCCGGCCGCCGCGCCCAGGCGTCGAAGTGCTCCGCCGCGGCGGGCGCGATCTCGAAGCGCGTCTCGCCCGGCAGGATCTCGATCCTGCCGATGGCGTCCTTGGCGATCTTGCCGCGCCTGCAGATCATCGGCACCAGCCAGCGGGGATCGGCGTTGCCGGTGCGCCCCACGTTCACCTTGAACCAGACGCCGCTGCCGCCCCGCCGCTGCGGGCGCTCGGCGCCCGCCCGGTCGTGGCTCCGCCTGGGCGGACGCTCGCCGCCCTCCGCCGCCCCGCCGCGGCTCCTGCGGTCGAAACCGCGCCGCTGCAGATCGCCCCTGGCCTCGAAGCCGCCCGGGAACTCCCGCCGGTGCCGCGGCCCGCGCCCGGGCGCCGCATCGAAACCGTCCCCGTCGCAGCGGAGACCCTCGCGGCCGACGCCTTCGCGACCGAACCCCTCGCCCCGGAAGCCGCGCCCCTTGCGCACCGGCGCCTCGGCCCGCGCCTGCGTCGCCCCGCGCCGCGCCAGCTCCTCGGTCAGCGGCAGCTCCTCCGGCGCCGGCCGCTTCGCCTTCTCCACCCGCACCAGCGCCGCCACCAGCGCCTCCGCGTCGTGGGCGGCGATCAGCTCCCGCGCCAGCGCCCGCTCCTCCTCGCTCACCTCGCCGACCAGCGCCGCCACGTCCGCCAGCAGGGCCACCCGATCCCGCGCGGCGATCTGCTCCGGCCGCGGCACCGGCGACCACTTCGGCTGTACCTTCGCCTCCCGCACCAGCCGCTCGGCGGTGCGCCGCCTGTTGCCCGGTACGAGGAGCACCGCCACCCCCTTGCGCCCGGCGCGCCCGGTGCGTCCGCTCCGGTGCTGGAGCACCGCCGCGTCCACCGGCAGGTCGGCGTGGACCACCAGCCCCACCTCCGGCAGGTCGAGCCCGCGCGCCGCCACGTCGGTGGCCACCAGCACCCGCGCCGCGCCGTCGCGCAGCGCCTGGAGCGCGCGGTTGCGCTCGCCCTGGCCGAGGTCGCCCGAGAGCGCCGCCGCGGGGAAGCCGCGCTCCGCGAGGCTCGCCTGCATCCGGGCCACGCCCTCGCGGGTGGCGCAGAAGACCAGCGAGCGCGGCGCGTCGTGGAACCGGAGCACGTTGACCACCGCGTGCTCCCGCTCCCGCGGGGCGATGGTGTGGAGGCGGTACTCGATGTCGCGGTGCGCCTCCTCGGCGGTGGCGGCGATCCGCGTCGCGTCCTTCTGGTAGCGCGCCGCCAGCTCCTCGATCCCCCGGGGCAGGGTGGCGGAGAAGAGGAGGGTGCGCCGCTTCGCCGGCGCGCGGCCGAGGATCGCCTCGAGCTCGTCGCGGAACCCCATGTCGAGCATCTCGTCCGCCTCGTCGAGGACGAGCACCTGCAGCTCGCGCAGGTCGAGCGCGCTGCGGTCGAGGTGATCGCAGAGCCGCCCGGGCGTGCCCACCACCACGTGGGCGCCCTCCGCGAGACGGCGCTGCTCCCGGCGTACGTCCGTGCCGCCGACGCAGGCGGCCACCCGCGCGCCGGTCTCGGCGAGGAGCCACTGGAGCTCGCGCTGCACCTGCATCGCCAGCTCGCGGGTGGGGGCGACCACCAGCGCCAGGGGCGCGCCCGCCGGCGGAACGCCCGCTTCGAGGAGCATGTCGGCCAGCGCGAGGCCGAAGGCCACGGTCTTGCCCGAGCCCGTGCGCGAGGAGACGAGGAGATCCCCCGTGCGGTGGGCCGGATCGAGCATCGCCTGCTGGACGGGGGTGGGGACGTCGTAGCCCCGCGCGGCGAGGGCGCGCTGCAGGGGCTGGGCAAGGGGCAAATCGGCAAATCGCATCGGCGCTCTCTACTCGCGGTCGCGCCCCACCGCAATGGGGGGCTTTCGAACCGTCGGGAGGGAACCCGCGCCGCCGCCTCCTTCATTCTCCATGGGAGCCCCTCCCGCGCTGAGCCTTTGCCACGAGGAGACGCGGGTTTCTCCCGGTGGGAAGCGGGTGGGAACGGGGTGCTGCGTCCCGCACCACCTCGCACGCCTGCTCCGCCGGCCGGCGGTGGGGCGGTCCGTCGCTTGCTCTCCTTCGCGCTGCGCCGGGTACGCCCGGGCAGTGAACGGGAGGGAATCCACGCATGGGATGGGGAATGGCGATGCGCCGCTTCGCATGGATCGGCGCGTTGGTTCTTGCCGGCTGCGGGAGCGAGTCGGAGGGCGGACCACCGGGAGGGCCGACCGATGGGGAAGGACCCGGCAGCGTCCTCACGCCCGCGGAAGGCGCGCCGCAGACGCCGCGCAACCCGGGCAGCGAGCTGGGGGGCGGCGGTGGCAGTCGCACCATCGCTCCGATCCCCGAGCGCCAGTGGAGCGGCGGCCACACCGGCGGCACGGGCGGCACGGGCGGCAGCGGAGGCACCGGCGGCAGCCAGCAGGCGGAGCTCAAGGAGATCTGCGACGACGGCCTCGACAACGACGAGAACGGCCTCGTCGACTGCCACGACTGGCAATGCGGCGGCCACCGCGCCTGCGACTGCGCCGAGGGCGACCTCAAGTGCGAGGCGGAGCGCCTCGTCCGCTTCTGGGTCTTCGACCGCTTCTTCATCAACGGCGACAAGCCGGTGGTGGAGGAGAAGAAGCTCGAGCGCAAGCTCCTCGCCAAGGCGAAGCCGGACGAGTGCTTCACCCCGGAGAACGGCGAGCCCGAGGGCCCGCTCGTCGCCGCCGCGGCGGCGCTGGGGATCGAGTGCGGGACGGGCGAGATCCCGAAGACCAACCAGGCCTACGTCTGGAGCCTCACCCACACCGGCGACGCGCTCTGGTTCGGCACCGTCGCCAACACGCTCTGCCTGGTGGAGCAGAGCTTCTTCGGCATCGACCCGAGCCCGCAGGAGACCGCCTACTGGGTCTGCGAGTTCGGCTTCAACCCGCGCCCGGGCGACTGGCGCCTCCCGGAGATCTTCCGCTACGACCTCCACGAGAAGCGCCTCGAGCAGCTGGCGACGCCCGAGCTGCTCCTCGCGCTGCAGAACACCATCGGCCTGCGCGCCGCCGGCAACCAGGACGGCGTGGTCTTCCTCGCCGGCCCCAGCTTCGCCGGCGGCATCCAGATCTACGCCTTCGCCGCGGACGACGGCAGCTTCCTCGGCGTGGAGCGCCTCGACGGCTACTCGGACATCCGCAGCTTCGTCTCCCACGACGGTGTGCTCTACCTCGGCGTCGGCGTCGATCCCGGCGACATCCTCCTGCCGGACGATCCGGGCGGCCTCGTCCTCCGCTGGACCGGCAGCAGGTCCAACCCCTTCTCCTTCGTGGTGGTCGGCGCGCTCGGCAGCGAGGCGGCCAATCTCGCCGTCCACGAGGGGCGCCTCTACGTCACCACCTGGCCGAGCGCCCTCGGCTCCGGCGCGCCGCGCCCGATGGCGCTGTGGCGCAGCCCGAAGATTCCCGAGGGCGGGTTGACCGAGCTCCACGCCAGCGAGTGGGAGGAGGTCTGGCGGATCACCGACTACGATCCCGACGCGGTGTCCGCGGCGGTCACCGGCGGTGGTGCGCTCGCCTCCTTCGACGGCAAGCTCTACTGGGGCACGATGAACGTCCCCTTCCTCGGCACCGCCACCGCGCTGCGCGCCCTCGACCTCGACGCGAACGGCAGCGGCGACACCGACGCCATCGAGCTCCTCCTCACCGCCCTCGGCACCCACCGCTCGATCAGCATCTTCCGGGCGGAGAAGCTCGAGGAGCAGGTGCCGAAGATCGACGTGGTGTACGGCGAGAAGTACCTGCCGAAGTACGATCCCGTGAAGCGCGCCTACACCATCCGCTACGATGCCGCCCACAAGAACCGGATGGGCAAGAAGCCGGTCCACGGCTCCTCGGGCGTGGGGAACTTCTTCAACGCCTACACCTGGAGCATGCAGGTCTTCGACGATCAGCTCTTCGTCGGTACCTTCGACTGGAGCCAGATCGCCCGGGTCGGCCTGCAGGATCTCCTCGGCCTGCCCGAGCTCTCCGACACGCCGCCGGCGCTGATGCTGCGCCAGCTCGGCGCCATCATCCCCAGGGAGGGCGCGGACCTCTTCCGCTTCCACGAGAAGACGGGGCCCTGGGTGGCGGAGTCGCTCACCGGCGTGGGCAACGACACCAACTACGGCGTGCGGACCATGGTGGCGGACGAGCACGCCCTCTACGTCGGCACCGCCAACCCGATGAACCTCCACCCCGACGGCGGCTGGGAGCTCCTCCGGCTGACGCCGAAGGGGAAGGAGAAGGACTGATCGGCCGGGGCCCGCGCCGTGGGAGGGGCGGGCCCCGCTACCTGTAGCCTGCCGCCTGGAGCTCGAAGAGGCGCGCGTAGCGCGTCGGCCGCGCCACCAGCTCCTCGTGCGTCCCCTCCTCCACGATCCGCCCCTGCTCGAGGACCAGGATCCTGTCGGCGGTGCGCACCGTGGGGAAGCGGTGGGAGATGACCAGGGTGGTGCGGCCCTCCGCCAGCTCGCGGAAGCGCTGGAACACCGCCGCCTCCGCCTCTGCGTCGAGGGCCGCGGTGGGCTCGTCGAGGACGAGGATGTCCGCCTCCTCCCGCATGAAGGCCCGCGCCAGCGCCACCTTCTGCCACTGGCCACCGGAGAGCTCGACGCCCCTGCTGAACCAGCGCCCGAGCTGCGTCTCCAGCCCTTCCTGCATCGCCTCCACCACCTCCGCCGCGCCGCCCCGCTCGATCGCGCGGCGTAGCCGCTCGTCGTCGGAGAGATGGCCGATGCTCCCCACGCCCACGTTCTCCCGCAGGGTGAGCTGGTAGCGGTTGAAGTCCTGGAAGACCACGCCGACGCGGCGGCGCAGCTCCTCCGGCTCCCAGTCGCGCAGGTCGCGGCCGTCGAGGAGGATCGCCCCTTCGGTCGGCTCGTAGAGCCGGGTGAGCAGCTTGATCAGCGTGGTCTTGCCCGCGCCGTTCTCGCCCACCAGCGCCACGCTCTGCCCTGCGGGGATGAAGAGGTCCACGTCGCGCAGCGCCCAGCGCTCCGCCCCCGGGTAGCGGAAGCCCACGTGGGCGAAGCGGATGCCGCGCTCCTGCATGTCCGCCACCTCCCGCAGCTGCCGCCGCGCGGGCGTCCCCTCGCCCGTCTCGATCGCCAGGAAGCGGAACAGGTTGGACATGTAGAGGTTGTCCTCGTACATGCCGCCGATGGCGGTGAGGATCGACATGAAGGCCTGCTGCCCCTGCCGGAACGCCACCAGGTAGAGGGTGAGCTCGCCCAGGGTGATCCGCCCCGCCGCGGCGCCCAGCGCCAGCACCACGTAGCAGCCATAGAAGGCGACCGTGCCGATTAGCGAGAGCGCCCACGCCCACCGCGCCCGCCTGTGGGCGAGCGCGGTGTCCTCGCGGTAGAGAATCTCGCCCAGCTCCTTGTAGCGCTGCAGGAGCGCGGGCCCCAGCTCGAAGAGGCGGATCTCCTTGGCGTGGGCGTCGTTGGCCAGCGCGTACTCGAGGTAGAAGAGCTTCCGGCTCTCCGGCGCGCGCCAGTTGCGCAGGCGGAAGGCCATGCTGGAGAAGCGCATCTCCGCCACCGTGGCGGGGATCGCCGCGAGCAGCAGGACGAGGACCGCCCAGCCGGAGAACCGGAGGAGGAGCGCCGCGTAGCCGGCGAGGGTGAGGGCGTTCTGCCCGAGCTGGAAGATCTCTGTCACCACCGAGATCGGCCGGGAGGAGGCCTCGCGCCGCGCGCGGGTGAGCTGGTCGTAGAACTCCGGATCCTCGAAGTGGCGCAGCTCGAGGGTCTGCGCCTTCTCGAGGATCGCCACGTTGACGTCGAGGGCGAGGCGGGCGCCGAGCGTCTGGCGGATCAGCGCGAGGCCGCGCTGCACCAGCGCCTGCGCCGCCACCACGCCCAGCTCGATCAGCACCCAGCGCAGCGTCTCCTCGGTGGATCCCGCCACCACCGCGTCGACGATCTTCTTGCCCACCCAGGCGACGAGCGGCGGCAGGCCCGCCGCCACCAGGGTGAGCGCCCCCAGGACCAGCGTGGTCCTGGGCGACGATCGCCACACCAGCGCCAGGGTGCGCGGCACCTGGGCGAAGGAATCCTTGAGCTGCTTGCGGACTGCGTCGGCGATCTTCACCTGGCTCCCTGGGCCTCGTGTCGTGCGAAGATGCCCCAGCGCGCCGGACGGTGCACCCGGACCCGCGAGGCAGGGCAGGATGGCGGACGAAGCGCTCGAGCAGGCCTACCGCGCCACCACCTACTGGGTGGAGACGCCCGACGAGTGGATCCCGTTGCGGGTGGGACGCACCAGCGAGCGGCTCGACGCGCTGCTCGCCGCCCGCGGCGTCTCCACCTGGGCCTTCCTCACCAGCGACAACCCCGGCTCCCGCAGGCTTCGTCCCGCGGAGAACGAGAGCCGGAGGCGGGCGCTGGAGGCGGCGCTCGATCCCGCTGCGATCCTTCCCGGCCTCGGCGTGGGCGATCCACCCGCTGAGCCGGACGCGGAACCCTGGCCGCCGGAGCGGAGCTTCCTCGTCCTCGGGATCGGCCGCGAGGAGGCCCTGGACCTGGCCCGGCGCCACGGCCAGAAGGCGATCCTCTTCGGCACCCGCGGCGGACCCGCGGAGCTCGTCTTCTGCTGATCCCTACGCCCGTCCGGGCGCCGACGCCCGCTCCAGCTCGTCGGCGATCTCCCGCACCAGCTCCCGCCCGCGCGCCAGCCGGTAGGAGATCGGGATGGGTGCGGTGCGGATCCCCTCCTGCAGCCGCCGCAGGGTCGCGCTCCCCTGCGCCGCGCGCTTCGCCGCGCTGATCGCGCCCTCGACCAGCGGCTGCTTCGCCGCCTTCTGGATCTTCTCGAGGAGCTCCCGCTCCCGCGGCGCCAGCGCCTCCTCCTCCACCGCGTTGGCGAGCACCGCCTCCACGTGGAGCCCGCGCTCCCGCAGCTTGGCCGAGAGCTCCAGCGCCTCGTTGACCGGCAGCTCCTCCGGCAGGGTCACCACCGCGCAGGTGGCCAGGTCGTGATCGATGAGCATCCGCTCGATCGACTCGCAGAGGGCGCGCACCGGACCGGCAAGGAAGATCCGCTTCCCCACGAACGGCGCCTCGAGCATCCCCACCGCGTGGCCGGAGGCCGGGAGATCGACGATCACGTGGTCCCAGCGCGGCCTGCCCGCGGCGTCCCGTTCGTCCAGGAGCTGGGAGATGGTGTAGAGCACGCCCATCTCGGAGAAGGCGGGCGCCGCCCGGAAGAAGCGGCTCACCACCGGCTGCTTGAAGACCAGCTCCACCACGCCGGGAACGCGGATCTTGTCGGCGAGGTAGCGCTTGATCCCCTCCTCCGGGCAGAGGACGGCGAGGTGGACCCCTTCGCCGATGGGGCGGGGCGGCTGGCCGGAGCGGATCTCGGCGGTGCCGAGGAGCGGCGCCACCGCCGACGGCCCCTCCACCTCGCAGACCACCACCCGCTTGCCGGCGCGTGCCGCCACCAGGGCCAGGGCGGCGGAGAGGGTGCTCTTGCCCACGCCGCCCTTGCCGGTGACCAGCACCAACCGCCTGTCGAGAAGCCGCTCGATCACGCCACGCTGCCTTCCCCGCCGCGCCCAAAGGTGGTACGCGCCGGGCTCGCGGTGAAGCCCGCGCGCCTTGTCTGATACCGCACAACGGACAACCGCCGCCATGCCTGCAGCCATCCCGTTCAGCGAGGCCCCGGTCGAGCGCCATCCCTTCGGATGGCTGGCCATCGTCCACCTGCCCGATGGACGGGAGCCGGTCCCGCCGGAGGTCCTCGCCCGCCTCGCGCCCGAGGAGGCGGCGTGGGCCGCGACCCTGCGCGGGAGGCGGCAGATCGAGTGGAGCGGCGGCAGGCTCGCCCTGCGCGCCGCCGCCCGGGCGGCGGGGATCGAGCTGCCCCCCGTCCTGCCCGGGACGCGCGGTGAGCCGCTCCTCCCGCCCGGCGTGCAGGCCTCGATCTCCCACAAGCGGACCGTCGCGCTGGCGCTGGTGGGGCAGGGGAGCGAGACCATCGGTCTCGACGTGGAAGAGCTCGCCCCGCCGCGCCCCGCCATCGCCGCGCGGATCCTCCGACCGGAGGAGCTGGCAGCGGTGGACGCGCTCCCCGAGGCGGCGCGCTGGCCCGCGATCCTCGCCCGCTTCGCGGCGAAGGAGGCGATCTACAAGGCGATCCATCCCCACTTGCGGCGCTACGTCGCCTTCTCCGAGGCGAGCGTCGCGCTCGATCCCCCCGCGGCCCGGCTCCACCTGGCGCACGGCGAGGGCGACCTCCCCCTCACCCTCGAGCTGCGCGAGCGCGACGGCCTCCTCGTCGCGGCGGCGCGGGTCTCGTTGCGGTAGCCCGCCCCTGTGGGCAGATCAGCCGGCATGGAGAAGATCGAGAAGAGCGAGGCGGCGTGGAAGGAGGAGCTCACCCCGGAGCAGTACCGGGTCACCCGCTGCGGCGGCACCGAGCCGCCCTTCACCGGCCGGTACTGGGATCACAAGGAGCCGGGCATCTACGCCTGCGTCGCCTGCGGGTTGCCCCTCTTCCGCTCCACCGAGAAGTACGACTCGGGGTCGGGCTGGCCCAGCTTCTGGGCGCCCATCGACAGGAAGCACCTGCGGGAGCGCGCCGACTTCAGCCTCGGTATGCACCGGATCGAGGTGCGCTGCGCCCGGTGCGAGGCCCACCTCGGCCACGTCTTCACCGACGGCCCGCCGCCCACCGGCCTGCGCTACTGCATCAACTCTGCGGCGCTACGGTTCGAGCGGAAGGACGAGTTGGCCGCGGTGGATTGATCGCCGGGACCGGGGCCGACGAGGGCCCGAGGCCGCCGAGAGGCCCCATGCGCTCGATGGTGGGGGCGGCGGCAGGACCTGCCCCGCGGCGCGCCCACCCACGAGACGTCCGGCCTCGGGGTCCGCCGTTCCGGGGTGCGCGCCACGGGGCGCCGCACGGCCGCTCGAGGCAGCGGTCGCCGCGCTGGCTGCTTCGGCAGGGCCGGCGCGAAGCGCTGGTGGCACGAGCCCGAGCGCGACGGCGCCGGCTTCCACCCCCGCCGGTGGCCCGGCGGGGACTCCACGCCAACCATCCGCTACCACGTCGTGGTGCGGCCAGGCGCGGCCTCAGCCGCGCCGCAACGGCAGCCGCACCACGAAACGGCTGCCGCCCTCCGCCGGCGCCTCGTAGGCGATCGTGCCGCCGTGCCGCTCCACGATCTGCCGCGCGATGGTGAGCCCCAGCCCGAGCCCGGGCAGGTTGGCGGCGGAGCCGAGGCGGAAGTAGGGGGCGAAGAGCCGCTCGCTCTCCTCGGGCGGGATCCCGGGGCCGCGGTCCGCCACCTCGATCACCGCCTCGTCCCCTTCCGTGCGCAGCGCCACGCCCACCGGCTCATGGGGCGCGCTGTACTTGAGCGCGTTGTCGATCAGGTTGGCGATCGCCTGCGCGAGCCGCTCCCCGTCCACGGTCGCCGCCACCCGCTGCTCCGGCAGCCGGAGGAAGATCGCCCGGTCCGGCGCCATCACCTGGAAGTCCTCGATCACCGTGCGGAGGAGCGCGCCGATCTCCTCCTCCGCGCAGCGGAGCTCGAGGGTGCCGCGCTCGAGGCGCGAGGCCTCCAGCAGCTCGGCGGAGAGGCGCACCAGCCTGCGCACGTGGCGGTCCATCCGCTCCAGCGTGCCGAGGCGCACCGGCACCCCCGCGCGCAGCTCCCGCTCCGCCCGCTGCAGCGCCAGCCGCAGCGAGGTGAGCGGCGTGCGCAGCTCGTGGGAGGCGATGTTGAGGAAGGCGCCCTTGGCCCGGTCCGCCACCTCCGCCGCCTCCTTGGTCGCCTCCAGCTCCGCGGTGCGCGCCGCCACCCGCGCCTCGAGCTCCGCGTGCGCCTCGCCCAGCGCCCGCTCCGCCTCCTTGCGTGCGGTGATGTCGAGGATGACGCCGACCAGCCCGAAGGGCATGCCGTCTACGCTCTCCCACGTGGCCTTGTAGAAGACCACGTCGCGGTCGCTGCCGTCGGCGAAGCGGATCCGCGCCTCGTAGGTCTGCACGCCCGGCTGGCGGAAGAGGGCCTGGTCCGCCTCCTCGAACCGCGCGGCGCAAGGCGGAGCGACCACCTCCCGGACCGTGCGTCCGACGATCTCCAGCCGCCCCTTGCCGACCATCTCCTCGAAGGCGCGGTTGCAGCCGAGATAGATGCCCCGCGCGTTCTTGTAGAAGATCGGCGCCGGGATGGTGTCGATCAGGGTCTGCAGCAGGCGGAGCTGCTCCGCCTCCGCCCGCGTCGCCCGCAGCGTCTCGGTGATGTCCTGCCCCGTCGCCACCACGTGGCGGAGCGCGCCGTTCTCGTCGCGGATCGCCTCGCCGAACCAGCGGATCATCCGCTTGCTGCCGTCCGGCGAGACGAGGAGCCTGTCGTAGCGCGCGGGGAACGGGCCGTGCGGAAGGCGCTGGAAGAAGAGCGTCCTGGCGTCCTCGCCGATCGCGGGACCCTGCACCGCCTCCCACGCCAGGGTGCCGAGCAGCTCCTCGCGCTGCCTGCCGATGAGGCGCGCAGCGGTCCGGTTGATCTCGACGATCCGCCCGTCGGGACGCAGCACCACGACCAGCGTGGGCAGGCCGTCGAGCACTTCGCGTGCAAAGCCACCGATCGGCAGCCCGTTCGATTCGCTTACCCCCGTCACCGTCGCCTCCGAGGGTGAAGGTAGCGGACCGATTGGCCCGAAGGAAACGTCAACGGCCGGACGATCCAGCGGCCAACAGTCGGGCTGTGGCTTTTCACGCTTCGTAACGGATCTTGGAGAAGAATTTGGATTTACGAGGCGTGGAAGGAGGCGGCGAGGCGGCGCAGCCCCTCCTCGCGATCGACGATCGGTTCGTAGCCCAGGTCCCTCCGCGCCGCGTCGATCCGGAACCACTGGGCGTGGGACAGCTCCGAGGCGCCGAAGCGCGTCATCAGCGGCTCCCGCTCGTTGCCGGTGAGCGCGTGCCACCCTTCGAGCAGGGCGCCGACGCCCCACGCGATCGACGCGGGGACCGAGCCGCGGATCGGTCCTGCGCCCGCCGCGGCGAGCATCCGCTCCGCCATGGCCCACAGGCCGACCGGCGGGCCGTCGCTGACGAAGTAGACCCTGCCGCCCAGCGGCTTCCCCTCCCGCAGGCGATCCGCCGCGAGCAGATGGGCGTGGACGCAGTTGTCTACGTAGATGGTGTCGGTGAGGGGATCGCCGCTGCCCACCCGGCGCAACCTGCCGCTCCTCGCCCGCTCGAGGAGCCGGGGGAGCAGGTGGCGATCGCCCGGTCCCCAGATGAAGTGGGGCCGGATCGCGATGGTGGCGAGGCGATCGTCGCTCGCCGTGCGCACGCGCTTCTCCGCCTCCGCCTTGGTGCGGGGATAGTGGGCGGAGAAGCGGGTGGCGTAGGGAAGGGACTCGTCGCCGCCCTCGATGGCGCGGCCGGTGTGGACCACGCTGGGCGTGCTGGTGTGGACGAGGTGCGGCACCCCTGCCGCCCTGCAGCCGGCGATGACGTTCTCGGTCCCGCCCACGTTGATCGCCTCGAAGCGCCGCGGGTCGCCCCAGCCGCCGGCGAGCGCGGCGGTGTGGAAGACCACGTCCATGCCGGCGCAGGCCGCCTCCACCGCGCTCCTGTCGCAGATGTCGCCCCGCACCGTCTCCGCGCCGAGCTGGCGCAGCGCCGGGTAGTCGCCGCGGGCGAGCACCCGCACCTCGTCGCCCCGGGCGAGCAGCGCGCGGACCAGCGCCTCGCCCAGGAAGCCGCCGCCGCCTGTGACCAGCGCCTTCATCCGATCCTCCGCGCCGCGAGCGGCACCAGCTTCTCCCTGTCGATCTTGGCGTTGTGCCGCACGTCCACCGGGAAGCTCCCCTCGTGGAGGAAGAAGTGGCGGATCCGCGCGCTCGCCTCGTGGGCCGCCGCCATCGCCCGCACCTCCTCCACCAGGCCGGCGGTGGAGGCGCCCGGCTCGGGCTCGATGAAGAGCACCGCCTCCTGCGCGCCGCGGGGGCCGACGCCCACCAGCGCGGTGCGGAGGACGCGCGGATGGGCGTTGCAGATCTCCTCCGCCATCACCGGGTAGATCGGTCCCTCCGCGGTCTCGACGCGGTGGCTCTTGCGGCCGCACATCCAGATGCGCCCCTGCTCGTCCTGCCAGCCCAGGTCGCCCATGCGGTGGACGATCGCCTCGCCGTCGCGGATCTTGGCAGCGCGTGTCTGCGCCTCGCGCGCCCAGTAGCCCGGTGTCACCACCGGGCCGCGCACGGTGATCTCGCCCACCGTCCCCCGCGGGACGAGGAGATCGTCGGACCAGCGCTCGATCGGCTCGTCGGTGATCCGGATGATCCGCACCGTCATCTCCGGCGCCGGCCTGCCCACGCAGATCCCCAGCCCCGCGTCGGTGCCCGCCGCGGTCCCGCCCAGCACCTCGTCGCTGCCGATGCTGCAGACGGGCAGCGACTCGGTGGCGCCGAAGGGCGTGTGGACCTGCGCCGGCTTCTCCAGCAGCGAGGCGGTGCGGGCGAGGATGTCGCGCCGAACCGGCGCGCCCGCGGAGAGGATCCGGCGAAGCGACGGCAGGCGGACGCCGTTGGCGACGCAGTGGCGCGAGAGCCTGTCGAGGAGCGCCGGCGAGCCGAACATGTTGGTGACGCCGTGGTCCTCGATCGCCTCGAGGAGCTTGACCGGGTCGGCACGCGCCGGGAAGCGCGCGTCCATGTCGGGGATGATCGAGGTCATCCCCAGCGCCGGATCGAAGAGGGCGAAGAGGGGGAAGGTGGCGAGGTCGATCTCGCCGGGCTCGATCCCGTAGAGGCTGCGGATCAGCCGCACCTGCGCGTCGAAGATGCCGTGGGTGTAGATGGCGCCCTTGGGGATCCCGGTGCTCCCCGAGGTGAAGAGGATCGCCGCCACCTCGTCGGGTGCGGTCGGCTCCATCTCGAACGGACCGGGGTCGAGGAGTTCCTCGAGGGTATGGCCGCCCCAGAACCGCCGCCCCACGGTGACCAGCGTGCGCACCTTGCGGAACGGACGCGGGAACAGGAGGCGCGCCACGTGGGCGGCGGGAACGCCGATGAACGCCTCCGGCTCCACCTCGTCCAGGCAGCCCAGCAGCGCCTTGCGGCCGATCCCCGGATCGATCAGCACGATCACCGCGCCCAGCTTGAAGAGCGCGAAGGTGAGGGCGAAGAAGTCGAGCGATGGCTTGACCAGCAGCACCGTCCGCGTGCCGCGGGCGATGTTCGCGCGGCGCAGACCCCGGGCGAAGGCGTCGCTGCGGGCGTCGAGCTGGGCGAAGGTGAGGTGCGCCCAGGTGACGCGCCCCTGGGGATCGCGCCCCGCGGGGACCACCACCGCCCGGCGGTGGGGCTGGAGGCGCGCCATCGCCGGCAGATGGGAGGCGATGTTGCAGCTCCGCGTCTCGGCAAGGGGTGCGGCGTGCACGGCGTCAGGCCCCCACGAAGTGGCGGACCAGCGGCACGATCCGCTCGTGAGCGTCCTCGAGCACGTAGTGGCCCGCGTCCTCGAAACGGTGCACCTCCGCGTGCGGCGTGCGCCTGCGCCACTCGGCGAGGAAGTGATCGTCGAAGACGAAGTCCTTTGCGCCCCAGCAGATCAGGATCGGGATGCCGGCGAGCCGGGGGAGGTCGTTCTTCACCCCCTCCACCAGCGCCCAGCTCCTGTCGCCGGGCTGGAGCGGGATGTCCTCGACGAAGCGCTGCACCGCGATCCTGTTGCGCCAGCTGTCGTAGGGCGCGAGGTACGCGCGCTTCACCTCGGGCGTCATCCGCCCGGGCACGGTGGAGCAGGTGGCCGCCGCCCCGCGGGCGAAGGCGTTGAAGCCGCGCACCGCGCCGGCGAGCACGCCGGGGAGGTGGCGGATCACGCCGATCTGCCAGGGGAGGATCCGCCCCTCGGGCAGCCCGAAGCCCGCGGTGTTGAGCAGCACGATCCGCTCCACGCGATCGAGGTGCCGCATCGCCCACACCAGGCCGATCATCCCGCCCCAGTCGTGGACCACCAGGGTGAGCTTCCTCTCCAGCCCCAGCGAATCGACCAGCTTGCCCACGTCGGCGGCGCGCCGCTCGAGGGTGTAGTCGTAGGCGTCGTCGCCGGGCTTGTCGGAGAGGCCGCAGCCCACGTGATCGGGGACGATCACCCGGTGGGTCGGGGCGAGCGCCCGGATCAGGTGGCGCCAGTAGAACGACCAGGTGGGGTTGCCGTGGAGCATCAGCACCGGATCGCCGCGCCCCTCGTCGAGGTAGTGCATGCGCACGCCCCCGCCCACGTCGAGGAAGCTGCCGGTCCAGGGGTATTCGTTGCGGAAGGGCGTGATGTCGAAGGTCATGGGGGTCACCACTGCACGCCGAGCATCAGGCAATTGAGCCCGCTGCCGATGCCGAGGAAGCCGACGCGGTGTCCTGGCGCGAGGAAGCCCGCCTGCTCGGCGATGGCGGCGGTGGCGGGGAGCGCCACGGTGCCCATGTTGCCGAGGGTCGGGAAGGTGGAGAAATCCTTGCTCTCGGGGATGCCGAGGGTGCCGAGGATGGCGCGGCGGTTGCCGCCGCCCACCTGGTGGCAGATCACCCTGTCGAGATCGTCGGGCGTCCAGCGCAGCTCCTCGAGGAAGCGCGCCCAGGTGCGCCTGCCGAGATCGACGCCGTGGGTGAGGATCGCCGCGGCGTCGGTATTGGCCACGTTGGCGCGCTCGCCGAGCAGCCCGGTGGGCGGGCCCCACACGCAGAGCCGGTGGTGCTCCGGCGCGGAGAGGGCGGCGCCACCGAGGAGCCTGCGGCCCGTGCGGGAGAGGGCGGCGTCGGTGAGCACCACCGCCACCGCTCCCGAGCCGCCGGTCAGGGTGGCGAGGCACGACTTGAGGGCGTCGAGGGTGGGGTCGCGCTGCAGGCGGGCGATCGACTCCTCGACGATGTGGCGGGAGCTCTCCGCCGCCACCACCACGCCGGCGCGGATCTGGCCCAGCTCGATCCGGTTGGCGATCTCCACCATGCCGTTCATCACGCCGAGGCAGGCGTTGGCCACGTCGAAGACCCAGGCGTCCGGCGGGGCGCCCAGCGCCGCCGCCACGGCGCAGGCGGTGGCCGGCTCGAGGTCGTCCTTGCAGACGCCCGCGTAGATCACCGCGCCCAGATCGCGCGCCTCCACGCCGCAGGCGGCGAGCGCCTTGCGCGCGGCGGCGGTGGCCACCGGCGCCATGCGCGTGCCGGGGGGCCACATCCGCCGCTCGCGGATGCCGGTGAGCGCCTCGAGCTGGCCGGGCTGGAGGCGGAGCGTTTCGTAGACGGAGGCGAGGCGCGCCTCGAGATCGGTGGAGCGCACCCGCTCCGGGGGCAGCTCGTAGGCGATCGCCTCCACGTGGACGCGGGACCAGCGCATCAGGCATCCTCCACCAGCCGCAGCGCGTAGCCGCGCATGGCGTAGATCGGCTGGCCGTCGCAGAGCAGCCAGCCGTCGGCGCGGACGGCGGTGCCCTCCTGCGCCGTGACGTGGGCGATCACTTCGACCCGCCTCGCGCCGGGGCGCACCTGGCCGCGGTAGGTCCAGCGGTGGGCGGCGCCGGTGGCGGGGACCACGCGCCCCTGCGCCCCGGGGAAGCGGGCGTGGATCCAGCGCTGCACCAGCTGCAGGAAGGCCTCGACGCCCAGGGAGCCGGGCATCACCGGATCGCCGAAGAAGTGGGCGTGGAAGAACCACGCGTCGGGATCGACGTGGAGCACGCCCAGGGCGCGGCCCGACTCGAGGTCGAGCGCCACCTCGTCGAGCATCTGCCAGCAGCCCGCGGGCAGCCCCGTGCCGGGCGGGGGGGCGGGGACGATCGCCTGGGCGGGGTCGCCGGTGCGCCCCGCCTCCTCCGGGCGGAGCGGCGCGGCGCGCGGGAGCGGCTGCAGCGCCGCCGTCGGTCGCGCCAGGGTCGCGGGATCGAGGCCCAGCCCCGCCTGCTGCGCCAGCGACGCTTCGGGGAAGAAGCCGAAGCGCGTCGTCCCCTCGAAGACGAGGCCCCGATCGCTCGAGGTGGCGAAGCGGTAGGCGAGGAGGATCATCCCGCCCGCCTCGGAGACCGAGTCGAGGGTGCAGCGGGTGACGAGGGCGCCGTCGCCGGGGCGGACCGGCAGGTGCTGCACCGCCTCGCCCTCGAGGTTGCGGAAGAAGAGCTCCTTCTCGCTGCGCAGCGCCGCGCCGCCGTACGCCGCCAGCCAGCCGCAGGGCTGGAGCGCCGCCTCGAGGAGGACCGCGTAGGGCATCTCGCCGGAGCCGCCGCCGGCGAAGTACCAGGCGTCGGGCGCGAGGTGGAAGCGCGCCTCCGCAGCGGCGCCGCGGTCGAGGTGCCAGCGCCGCCCGGCGGTGGCGCGGATCTCGTCGACGAAGGAGAAGGGCGGCCGCGGCAAGCGGGCGAGGCGCTTCCCCTCGTCGAAGGGGGCGTAGCGCGCGCCGAAGGCGTCGGAGGGCCTGCCCGCGGCGAAGGCGAGGACGTGGTCGCGGCCGAAGGCCGGATGGCGCCGCTCCTCCCAGAAGCGCTCGATCGCGGCGCCGTCCACGCCCGCGTAGCGGAGGGACATCCCCTCCATCTCGATGGCGTGGAGGTCGTCGACGAACATCGAGGCGTCGGCGAGCACGTACGGCTCGGGGTCGTAGCCGATCTCCTTGATGTCGATCCGGTAGCGCACCTTCTTCGTCGTGGGCGTCACCTGGCCCCGGCAGCGCAGCTTGCTGGTGGCGCCGACGATCGGGGCGACGTGGAGGTCGGCGGGCGCCGCCTCCGCGGGGAGGATCCAGCCGAGGCGGAGCAGGTAGACGCGCAGGGTGTGGAGGCAGCACTCGTACATGAGCGTGCCCGGCATCACCGGATCGTCGGAGAAGTGGCAGGTGAGGAACCAGTCGTCCGGCGCGATGTCCGCCTCGCCGGTGATCCGCCCCAGGCCGTAGCGGCCGCCCGCCGGATCGAGCTCGACGATCCTGTCGACCAGCTCCATGCGGCCCGAGGGGAGGCGCAGCGCGGGCGGCAGCGTGATGCCCGCGAAGGCGGGACCGAAGGCCGCCTCGAGATCGCCCGCGCGCAGGGCGGCGATCTGCGCGTCATCGAAGCGCTCGCTGCCCACCTCCGCCAGCGGACGGAAGGGACGGGAGCCCTCGCGCGGCGCGGGCCTGTCGGTGGGCAGCTCGCCGACGATGCCGCGCCCCGAGGCGAGCTGCTGCGGGCTGAAGAAGCCGGCGCAGCCGTCGCGCATGGTGATGAAGGGCGCGCCGTCGATGGTGCCGTCGAAGTGGAAGAACATCAGGTAGGTGTCGCCCTGCCGGATGAAGCGGTCGACGCGGATGTCGTAGCGGACGGTCTCTCCCGGCCGCGGGAGATCGCGGTGGAAGATCACCCGGGCGTCGAGGAGGCGGTAGAGCCGCTCGCCCTTCGTGCGGTGATCGATGCCGAGCCACGCGGAGAGGAAGAGGTCGGCCTGGCCTGCCTCGACGCTGATGCAGACCGGGGCGCGGCCGCCGTCGAGGTACCAGGCGCCGGGGAGGACGTCGTGCTCGGTGACGACGCGGCCGGCGCCGAGGCTGTTGGGCTCGCCCTCGAGGTGGACGATGCGGTCGACGAGCATCAGCGGCTCGTCGGGGAGGCGCACGCGGGTCGGGTGGGCGTCGATGGCGGCGAAGGCGGGGCCCAGCATCCTGCCGATGGAGCCGACGGCGAACTCCATGCAGAGGTCGCGGTCGAAGAGCGGGGCGGCGCGTCGCGCCTCGGGCGCGGGAAGGGCCGCGGTGGCGGGGGCCGCGGCATCGCCCGCGCGCAGGGGCTGCGGGGCGGCGGAGTCGGTCCGGACCGCGGGTGTCCACGGCGTCGCGGGGGCGGGCGGGCCGTCGTGGGAGGCGTGGGCCACCGCGCCGCTCGTGCGCTCCGGCCGCAGCGCGGACGCGTCGCCTGCGGGTGCCGCGCCCAATGGCCCGTCGCCCACCACCGTGCCGCGGGCGGGCGCGGGCAGCGGATGGCCTGCCCCGAGGAGCTGCCCCAGCAGCGCCGCGCGCTGCTCGATCGCCTGGCGCTGCAGCGCGAACGAGCCGGCGCTCTGGGCGAGGAACGCGGCGTGCGCCGCAGCGGTCCGCGCCGCCTGGGCGAGGAGCGCCTGGGCGGCGACGAGTCCCTCCGCGTGCCTGCGGACGTCGTTGGTCCCCATGTGGTCGTTTCCTGCGTGGAGCGCGGCGCCGGGCGCCGGCAGATGGGAAGGTGCAGCGGCCGCGCCGAGCGCGCGTGCGGTCTCGTTCGCCGCGAGCGTGCCTGCGCCGGGCGTGGGCGCGCTCGCCACTGCAGCAGCGGCCGCGTGCGGTGCGAGTGGCGCCGTCGGCTGCGCCACGGGAGCGGACGCAGCGAGCACGGACGGCGCCGCGGAGGTGGCCGGCTGCTGCGCCAAAGGGCTGGCCATCGTGGCGCCGGACGGCGCCCCGAGCGACGGCGGCCCGGCCTCCGCCGCACGAGCGGCAGCCCTGCGCCACGGCGGCGGCGGAAGCGCGGCGGGCTCCCTGCCCACCACCACGCGCACGGTGGGCTGCCGCCGCGGCGCTTCGAGCTCGATCCCGCCCTCCGGCCCGTAGAGCGACGCCAGATCGATCGCCACGCCCGCCTCTGCGAGCCGCGCCAGCGCCTGCAGCACGCTCCGCGCCGGATCGACGCCGCGCTGGCAGATCGACACCGCCAGATGCTCGCGCCCGGCGAGGATGCGGCCGATCATCCGGGTGCAGGAGCCCTGCGGCCCCGCCTCCACGAAGATCCGCACGCCGTCGCTCCACGCCCGCTCGATCACCTGCGGGAAGTCGAAGCCATGCAGCGCGTTGTGGAGGATCGAGTCGGCGCACGCGTCCGGCGAGGGCACGTAGGGCCTCGCCCAGCCGCACGAGTAGATCCGCACGCCCTCCGGCGCCCGCGTGGGCTGCACGTGGAGCGCGCGGTAGTCCTCCGCCGCGTCCCGCGCCAGCGCGCAGTGGACGGTGGGCACGCCCTCGAGCGGCAGCGCCTCGCACCCGAGGGCGGCGATGGTCGCCTCCACGTCGGCGCGGCTGCCGCCGACGACGCACTCGCCCGGCGCGTTGACGATGAGCAGCGAAGCGGATCCCACCAGCGCTCCCCGCACCTCGTCCGCCGCCCGGTTGATCACCGCCACGTGCCAGCTCGGCGCGCCGTACGCGCGGCGGGCCGCCTCGTACGCGCCCGCCAGCTCGGTGGTGAAGAGGGAGGTCGCCATCGTCCGCGCGAACATGCCGTCGCGGTCGGTCCACGCGCCCATGGAGAAGAGCGCCGCGGACTCGCCGAGGCTGTAGCCGATCGCCGCCTGCGGCTCCACGCCGAGGGAGCGGAGGACGGCGGTGGCGGCGATCCCGTGGGCCACCTGGCCGAGCATCATCCGCGCGGGCGACGAGGCGAGGCGCCGCGCCGCCTCCGTCTCCGCGCCTTCCGACCAGTCGCAGCGCCACGGCGCGTACCACGCGGGCATCGACTGGGTGCGGAGCTGCGCGGTGGTGGCGTCGAGGGCGCGGATCGGCGCGGGGAAGGCGAGGCCGAGGCCGCGCCCCATCCCCACCCAGTGGTTGCCGGAGCCGGGGTAGACGAAGGCGATCTCGCCGTCGATGGGCGCGCCCGGGGACGCGGGGCGATCGAGCGCGCGGCGCAGCTCGGCAAGGTCGCCCGCCACGAAGGCGCGGGTGAGCGGCGCCCGGCGGACGCCGTGTTCGCGCCACCACGCGGCGGCCAGCACCTCGAGGGATCCACCGCGGCGGGCAAGCGCGCGCAGCTCGCCGATGCGGACCGCCAGCTCGCCCTCGTTCTCCGCCTGCACCACGAAGATCGCCGCGGCGCGCTCGCCCAGCGGGCGCGCCCGCTCCGCGCGCCACGCGTCCGCTGCATGCTCCTCGCCGGCGAGGACGACGTGCTGGCACGTGCCGTCGAGACCGATGGAGGAGACGCCCGCCACCCGCGGCCCGTCGCCGCGATCCCGCAGCCAGGGCTGGGGCGCGCGGGGCAGGTGGAAGGGGCCCGCCTCCCAGTCGACGCAGCGCCGTGGCGTGTGGATGCCGGGCAGCGGCGGGAGCACCTCGTGGAAGAGGGCGAGCGCCGCGAAGGCGACCGAGGCGAGCCCCGAGGCGGCGCCGGTGTCGCCGAGGACGCCGCGGGCGGAGGCGAGGGCGCAGCGCGCGTCGTCGGGGCGCGGCGCCGCGCCGAAGAAGCGATGGAGCGCCTCCGCCTCGAGGCGATCCTCGTCGGGATCGGCGGAGCCATGGGCGGCGACGAGGCTCGCCCGCTCCGGCGCGAGGCCCGCTTCCGCCCACGCCTGCCGCAGCGCCCGCTCGTAGGCGGCCGCCCCGCCGCCGGAGGCCGCGCCCATGCCGCGGATCACCGCATAGATCCGATCGCCGTCGCGGCGCGCGTCGTCGAGCCGCTTCACCACCAGCGCCACCGCCCCCTCGCCCACCGCCGGGCCGTCGCCCGCCGCATCGAAGGGCCGGGTGGCGCCCGTGCGCGAGAAGGGGCGCAGCGCGTCCGCCGCGCGCACCGCCCGCAGATCGCCGGCGAGATCGACCGCGCCGACGACCATCGCGTCCACCTCGCCGCGCTGGAGGAGGCGCACCGCCACGTCGAGCGCCCGCAGGCCGGCCCCCTCCGCGCCGCCCACGGCGAAGCTGGGGCCACCCAGGGAGAGCTCGCGGGCGATCCGCCCGGCGACCACGCCGCCCAGCGCCCCGAGCACCCGCGCCGCGTCGAGGGGCTCCCCGAGCGCCGGCAGGAGCTCCTCCACCCACGCGGCGATCGCCGCCTCGTCGCCGAAGCCGTTCGCCGCCGCCCAGCGCCGCGCGCTCTGCAGCAGCGTCCAGCGCAGGTGGAAGCCGGTGGTCTCGGGATCGAGGCCCAGCCCGATCACGGCGCCTGCACGCAGCCTGGGCGCCTCGCCCAGCGCGCGCGCGTCCTCCGCCGCCTCGAGGGCGGTCTCCAGGGCGAGGAGCTGCTGCGGCAGCAGCGCGGGGATCTCCCGCGGCGGCACCTTGTAGCGCCCCACGGGGATCTCGAGGGCGTCGAGCCACGCGCCCCGCGGGGCGTCGCCGCCGGCGCCGTGCCAGCGGGAGGCGGGGCGCTCGTCGAGCACCGGCTCGCCGCGCAGCAGCGCCTCGCGGAAGGCGCGCCTGCCCGCGAGGCGCCCGACGTGGGCGCCGATGCCGACGATGGCCACCGCGGGCGAGGCGACCGCGATCCGCGGCGGGGGCGCCCCGCGCACGTACTCCTCCACCAGCAGATGGCCGTTGATCCCGCCGAAGCCGAAGGCGCTCACCGCCGCGCGCCGCGGCCTGTCCGCGGGCCGCTCCCAGCGGGCGGGCGCGTCGCGCAAGAGGAGGCTGCCGGTGTCGATCGGTTCGTCCGCGTGGGTCGCCGGCGGCAGCGTCTCGTGGCGCAGCGCCAGCAGCACCTTGCAGAGCGCCGCCGCGCCCGCGGCGGTGAGGGTATGGCCGACGTTCGCCTTTACCGAGCCGATGGTCGGCGCCGCCGTGCCGAGGAGCTCCCGCAGGCTGGCGATCTCCACCGCGTCGCCGCGGGGCGTGCCGGTGCCATGGCACTCCACCAGATCGACCTCGCCCGGCGCCCAGCCCGCCGCTTCCCACGCGGCGCGCATGGCGCGGAGCTGCCCCTCGCTGGCGGGCGAGAGGAGCGAGCCGGCCACGTCGTTGGAGAGGCCCACCGCGCGGATCACGCCGAGGATCTCGTCCCCCTGTGCCTCCGCGTCGGCGAGCCGCTTGAGGACGAAGATGCCCGCGCCTTCGCCCACCACGAGCCCGTCCGCGCCGCGATCGAAGGGCGCGCACCTGCCGCTGGGGGAGAGGGCCTGGAGCTGGCTGAAGCCGATCTGCGTGTAGATCGACTGGGGCCTGCACACGCCGCCGGCGAGCATCGCGTCGGCGCGCCCCGCCTCCAGCTCCATGCAGGCGAGGCGGATCGCGTAGAGCGAGGAGGCGCACGCCGCGTCGAGGGTGAGGGCGCCGCCGCCGAAGCCGAGCGCGCTGCACAGCAGCGAGGCGGGCAGGGCGAGGGTGTGGCGCTCGAGGGGCGCGGGCTCGATGCCCGGCGGCTCGAAGGAGGCGTCGCCGCCGGTCGCGGCGCGGGCGAAGGCGCCGCCGAGGAGGGCGCGCGTCTGCGCGGAGGCGCTCTCGGTGGGCAGCGCGATGTTGGCGAGGACGACGCCGACGCGCGACCGGTCGATCCCCGCGGTGCGGGCGGCGCGCCACGCCTCGAGTCCCACCTGGAGGGCGAGCCGCTGCACCTCGTCGAGGCCGCTGGCGTCGATCGGCAGCGCGGGATCGAGCTCCACCGGATCGAGGAAGCAACCGCGCAGCGAGGAGGCGCGATCGGGCACGCCGTTCGTGCCTGCGTGGACGGAAGGCGGATCCACCGGCCAGCGGCCCGGCGGAATCTCCCGCGCGGCGCTGCGGCGCTCGATCACCAGCCGCCAGAGATCCTCCGGGCTCGCGGCGCCCGGGAAGCGGGCGGCCATCGAGCAGATCGCGATCGCCATCCCGCTCACGCCGCGTCGCTCCGCTTCCGCCCGTAGGCCTCTTCGAGGGTGGGGCTGGCGGTGCAGGCGTAGCCCTCCACCTGCGCCACCACGCGGCCCGCCTCGTCGAGGAGGTCGCAGTCGATCACCGCGGTGCTCCCCTCCACCGCGCGCACCGCCGCCACCGCGCGCACACGGGGCGGGAGGGGCTGCGCGCCCTGGCGCCAGGCGCCGAGGCGGCTCGGGAGCGAGGGGGCGCCAAGGCGATCGCGGCACCAGAGCACCGCCGCCTGGAAGACGCCGTCCAGCGCCAGCGGCGCGGTGGCGAAGGTGCGCCCGGGGGCGAAGAAATCCTCTGGCTCGGTGTCGAGCACGGCGGCGAAGGCGTCGGCGCCGATCCCCTCCACCGCGGCGAGGGCGTGGAAGCGCGGGCCGTGGAAGAGCTCCCGCGCCGCGTAGATCGAGGCGGGGTCGCGGCCGCCTTCGGGCAGCTCGACGGCGCCGACCAGCGGGGTGAGCTTCGAGGCCGCGCCCAGCACCACCGTGCACCGGGCATGGACCCTGTCCCCCGCGCCGCGCAGCTCCGCGGCGACGCGGTCGCCCGTCCGCCGTCCGA
>Ga0180215_1001482_pt1 | contig 25727 bp, 21 predicted proteins | sample eDN3rd37CBELigBY_FD_128871 | JGI IMG/M metagenome (GOLD analysis project Ga0180215, IMG submission 128871) | Enriched backyard soil microbial communities from Emeryville, California, USA - eDNA 3rd pass 37_C BE-Lig BY (version 2) (version 2) | ecosystem: Environmental > Terrestrial > Soil >...
CTGGAGAACGACGAGCTGAGCGACTACGTCGTGCAGGCCGTTCCGATGACCACCCTCACCCTCGGCGCGGTCGAGGAGATCGGCGCGTCCAAGAAGGACGGTCAGCGCGCCAAGAACATGTTCGCCCTCGGCCTGCTGTCCTGGATGTACGGGCGCGAGCTCGAGCACAGCGAGGCGTTCATCCGCGAGAAGTTCGCCCGCAAGCCCGATGTCGCCGAGGCCAACGTGCTGGCGCTCAAGGCCGGCTGGAACTACGGCGAGACCACCGAGGCCTTCGCGGGCATCGTCTACGAGGTCGCGCCCGCCAAGCTCAAGAGCGGTGAGTACCGCCAGATCTCGGGTAACACCGCACTGGCGTACGGCATCGTCACCGCGGGCCACCTGAGTGATCTGCAGGTGGTGCTGGGCACTTACCCGATCACCCCGGCCTCGGACATCCTGCACGAGCTGTCCAAGCACAAGAACTTCAACGTGCTGACCTTCCAGGCCGAGGACGAGATCGCCGGCATCGGCGCCGCCATCGGCGCCTCCTACGGCGGTGCGCTCGGCGTGACCAGCACCTCCGGCCCCGGTGTGGCGCTCAAGGCCGAGGCCATCGGCCTGGCCGTGATGACCGAGCTGCCGCTGATCGTCATCGACGTGCAGCGCGGCGGCCCCTCGACCGGTCTGCCCACCAAGACCGAGCAGGCCGACCTGCTGCAGGCCCTCTACGGCCGCAATGGCGAGTCCCCGGTCGCGGTGCTGGCGCCGCGGTCGCCGTCGGACTGCTTCGACATCGCGGTGGAGGCCGCCCGCATCGCGCTGACCTACCGCACCCCGGTGATGATCCTGTCCGACGGTGCGATCGCCAACGGCTCGGAGCCATGGCGCATCCCGGACATCTCCAGCTACGAGCCGATCAAGCAGAACGTCGCCAAGCCGGGCGAGCCGTTCGCGCCGTACGCCCGCGATCCGGAGACCCTGGCCCGCCAGTTCGCGGTACCGGGCACCCCGGGCCTGGAGCACCGTATCGGCGGTCTGGAGAAGGCCAACGGCGCGGGCAACATCTCCTACGAGCCCAAGAACCACGACCTGATGGTGCGGCTGCGCCAGCTCAAGATCGACGGCATCGAGGTGCCCGACCTCGAGGTCGACGACCCGACCGGCGACGCCGAGGTGCTGTTGCTCGGTTGGGGCAGCAGCTACGGGCCGATCGGCGAGGCCTGCCGGCGGGCGCGGCGCAAGGGCCAGAAGGTGGCCCAGGCGCACCTGCGGCACCTCAACCCGCTGCCGGCCAATCTCGGCGAGGTGCTGCGGCGCTACCCGAAGGTGGTCTGCCCGGAGATGAACATGGGGCAGCTCGCGCTGCTGCTGCGCGGAAAGTACCTGGTCGACGTGCAGTCGGTGACCAAGGTGGAAGGCATGGCGTTCCTGGCCGACGAGGTCGAGGGCATCATCGATGCCGCGCTGGACGGGACGCTGGGTGATAAGGAACTCGACAAGGCCAAGTTCGCGCGGCTCGCGGCGGCGACCGTCGAGGCCGGGACTGGTGTGGGAGCTGTTTGATGACTGACCTGATCGGAGTTGATCTCGGGTTGACCGGCACCAGCCGCGTGCCGACGACGGACGAGCCGCAGAAGGCCAAGGACTTCACCAGCGACCAGGAGGTCCGCTGGTGCCCGGGCTGCGGTGACTACGTCATCCTCAACACCATCCGCAACTTCCTGCCCGACCTGGGCCTGCGCCGCGAGAACATCGTGTTCGTCAGCGGCATCGGCTGCTCGAGCCGGTTCCCGTACTACCTGGAGACCTACGGGTTCCACTCGATTCACGGCCGTGCCCCGACAATCGCCACCGGCCTGGCCCTGGCGCGCGAGGACCTGTCGGTCTGGGTGGTCACCGGTGACGGCGACTCGCTGTCGATCGGCGGCAACCACCTGATCCACGCGCTGCGCCGCAACGTCAACATCACGATCCTGCTGTTCAACAACCGGATCTACGGTCTGACCAAGGGCCAGTACTCGCCGACCTCCGAGGTCGGCAAGATCACCAAGTCGACGCCGATGGGCTCGCTGGACTACCCGTTCAACCCGGTGTCGCTGGCGCTGGGCGCCGACGCCACGTTCGTCGGCCGGGCGCTGGACTCCGACCGCAAGGGCCTGACCGAGGTGCTCAAGGCTGCCGCCGCACACCGCGGCGCCGCGCTGGTCGAGATCCTGCAGGACTGCCCGATCTTCAACGACGGCTCCTTCGACGCGCTGCGCAAGGAGGGTGCTGAGGAGCGGCTGATCAACCTCACCCACGGTGAGCCGATCACCTTCGGCGCCGACGGCGAGTACTGCGTCATCAAGTCGGGGTACGGCCTGGAGATCGCCAAGACCGCCGACGTGTCCGCCGACCAGATCGTCGTGCACGACGCCACGATCGAGGACCCGGCGTACGCGTTCGCGCTGTCGCGGCTGTCCGACCAGAACCTCGAGCACATGGTGATGGGCATCTTCCGTCAGGTCAGCAAGCCGACCTACGACGACGCCGCCCGCAACCAGGTCGCCAGCGCGCGTGAGGCCAAGGCCCACGACACCGCCGCCCTGCAGTCGCTGCTTCGCGGTAAAGACACCTGGACAGTCGACTAGTTCGACTAACCTCACGGTCATGACGACCGAGGTTCCGCTGGCCGCGATCATCCTGGCGGGCGGGGCGTCCCGCCGCATGGGCCGTGACAAGGCGACACTGCAGTTCGACGGCACCACGCTCGTCGAACGCACGGTGAACACCCTCAAGGCGCGCTGCGCGCCGGTGTTCGTCGTCGCCGCACCCGGACAGGCGCTCCCGCCGTTGGATGCCGAGGTACTGCGCGACGAGATCCGTGGCGTCGGCCCCCTGCTGGCCACCGGACGCGGGCTGCGCGCCGCCGCCGAGGCCGGCCGCGAGCTGGCGTTCGTCGCCGCCGTCGACATGCCGCTGCTGACCACCGACATCATCGACGAGCTGGTCGGTCCCGCCGTGCGTCTCGGCGCCGACGTGGTGCTGCCGTGGGACGGTCGCGACCACTACCTCGCGGGCATCTACCGCACCTCGCTGGCCGGCGTCGTCGATGAGCTCATCGCGGCGGGGGAGCGCAGCATGCGTGCGCTGATCGACCGGGTGGACACCCACCGGATCGTGATGCCCGAGCAGCCGGCGCTGACCAACGTTAACACCGCCGCCGATCTGGCCGCGCTGCGCCGTCCGCAAGTGGCCTAGCAAACTCGCTCAGGTAGTTTCACCGAATTTCGACGTCTTTTTTCCGAAATTCGTGCCAGTGAGTTTCCCCGGATATTGACGCTGATATCGGTGGCCGAGCTCGAATATCCCGGTCTGCCCCGGAGCGGCCTGGTGACCGGACATGCCGTCAGAACATCGTTGCGGGGCAACAGGTTTCACTTCATCTGATACTAAAGTTGCTGAATTCCGCCGGTGAAGCCCACTTATTCGGTGCCGCGGCCTGCCGATCCGGCCGCGGCGGCGCCGGCATCGGTGCGGCACCTTTCGGGGCGGCCGGTGTGACAGGCGGCCGGAGTCGCGAGGATCGGGCCGACGGAAACCGCATCATGGCGTGGAAGTCGCTGCAAAACAACGTTATTCACGAACACCGTGAACGTGGCCGGGAACCTTCGGGGTTCATGTGGGTCTGCCAAAAGACCGCTTAATGCCTTGGCGCAAAGGCAATTTCGACTTCATGAGTCCTTGTTCGGACAGCGAACTGTTATTCATCACCCGCTGAATCCAGTGGTGCTGATGTGACGAGAGTGCCAGTTTTACTGGGCTTTTCAATGCGGCTCGTCGCGAAACCTGTTGCGCCGGTGGTCCACGTCACAAAATGATCGTGAGATGGGTCACTGGAACACGCCGGGCACTGGAAATCGGCGCGGTGGTCGATTCGGCAGATGACCTGCGATAACGAAACGATATCGGTCGTCGTGATCAGATCGTTATCTGCGCCGCGCGCGGCGATGCGCACTATGACTTTCGCGGATTCGGTTTGTAGCGTCCGATACGGCTCCTCACGGAGAGCAAATTGAACAAACCACGAACCTGCGTGTGAGTGGGACTGCAGGAGGCGCGGCCTCCCGCGGCGGCCGGCGGTGAAGCCGGCGCGGCACGTTCCCACTGCCGCACCTGACCGAGACGGTGCGGCCCCATCCACTGCCGATTACCGGCACCGACGCCCGAGCGATGTTGCCCGGGTGCTGGCTGGCGCGCGCTTGGCGAAAGGAATGCAGTTGATGAACATCCGCAAGACGTTCGGTCTGGCGACCATGGCCGGTGCGATCGCTGTCGCGCCGATCGCGCTGGGAGCCGCGACCGCCAATGCGGACAGCGGTGTGAACTGGGATGCCATCGCGGCCTGCGAGTCGGGCGGCAACTGGGCCATCAACACCGGTAATGGCTACTACGGCGGACTGCAGTTCTCCATGGGCACCTGGCGTGCCAATGGCGGGACAGGCTCGCCGCACAACGCGAGCCGCGAGGAGCAGATCCGCGTGGCCGAGAACGTGCTGCGCACGCAGGGCATCGGCGCCTGGCCGACCTGCGGCAAGCGCGGATAACTCCAGAACGCTTTTTCAGTGGCGGTGCCGGACCGATCCGGCACCGCCACTTCTTTCTCAGACGGCTCTTATGCCAGATAAGCAACGACTAAAACTTTTGACTCTCGCGTAACACGTGTTCTTTCTCACCCGACACACCGGGTAGCCGCGGCGCGCAAGCGGTGCGGGCCTTGTGTCAAACGGTCGGGGAAGGACCGCAGTGATGAACATTCGGAAGGCGATCAGCCGGAAGACCATTAACAAGGGCCTCTGGGCCGCCGCGATCTCCGGTGCGCTGGCACTGGTGCCGATGCTCTCGGACTCGGCCGTGGCCACCGCCAACGCGGACTCGGTGAACTGGGACGCCATCGCCCAGTGCGAATCGGGCGGCAACTGGCAGTCCAACACCGGAAACGGCCACTACGGCGGACTGCAGTTCAAGCAGGCGACCTGGACCGCCAACGGCGGCGTCGGCAACCCGGCCACCGCCTCGCGCGCCGAGCAGATCCGCGTCGCGGAGAACGTGCTGCGCACCCAGGGCCTGAAGGCCTGGCCGACATGCGGCGTGCACGGCGCCTCGCCCGCGGTGTTCACCACCCCGGCCGGATCGGGGCTGCCGAGCGCCCCCGCCGCCACTCCCACCGGTTGCGCCGCGATGCCGACCAAGGGACTGTTCGGCTTCGTCAACCCGCGTCAGATGTGCACGGCGCTGCTGAACCCGATCGGCACCCTCGCCGGCACACGCTGAACTGATTGCCCTGCGGGTCCACCCGCACACCCGGGTCGGACCGCAGGCTCCACTGCCACCGGTTGGGCACCACACGCGCGTCGGCGACGCGGACGAACTTCCAGATCACGTCCTCCCAGCCCGCCGATCCGTAAAGCCAGCGCGGGGTGCCGTCGGGCCCGTCGCGCACCTGCGCGCCCACCCGCTCGGCCCACCAGGCGGCCAACTCCTCGGGCCGGTCGCTGTCGACGCACACCGCGAACAGCCGCGCCGGCGGCTCCGCGGGCGTCTGCGGATCCGGGAACGCACAGAACTCGTTGCCCTCCGGATCGGCCATCGTCGTCCACCCCGGATGCTCGGCCAGTACCCGCGCGCCGAGGTCCACCAGCCGCGTGACGTCGCGGACGTAGAGGTCGACGTGGACACGGTTCTTCACCGTCTTGGGCCGTTCCTGCGGCCGGAACGTCAGCAGTCGGCCGCACTCCCGGGCGCCCAGCAGCGTCGTCCAGAACGCGGCCAGCGCATCCGGGTCCTCCGCCTCGGCCACCAGCGGCCCCAGCACCGCCTTCACCGCGACACCACCTCGGCCGGCGGCCGGAACGCCGAGCGCGCCGCGATCCCGGCCAGGTGCCGTGTCACCACCGCTTCGGGCAGCAGCACGCTGGCCCGCGCGGCGACGGTGCTCAGCACCGGCAGGTTCATCACGTCACCGACGGTCCGCGACTCGCGCACCAGTCGATCCACCCGCGGCCTTCGGAACGCCACGAACCGGGCGAACGCCGCCGCCAGATCATCCTCAGCGTCGACGAACCAGGCCAGGATCGCCGCGTCCTCAACCGCCTGACAGCCGCCCTGGCCGAGATGCGGGCGCATCGCGTGGGCGGCGTCGCCGACGAGCACCACCGGACCCCGCGACCACTGTCGCGCGCGGTCGCGGTCGTAGAGGTCGTTGCGCAGCAGGTCGGCGGGGTCGGTCGCGGCCAGGATCGCCGGGATCGGCTCCGGCCAGGCGGCGAACCGCTCACGCAGGTAGGGCAGCTCACCCTGCGGCGCCGCGCCGCCCTCGGGCACCCGTTCGGTGGCGAACCAGTAGGTCTCGTCACCACCCATCGGCACCAGACCGAACTCCACCGCCGGCCCGACCACCTCGCCGGCGACGTCCGGGTCGATGCGGCAGTGGGCCACCCCGCGCCAGGCCGTGTAGCCGGCGTAACGGTGGCGCAGCGGCCCGTTGAGGTGGCGCGCGACCACCGACCCGGTGCCGTCGGCGCCCACGACCGCGTCGGCCGTCAGCACCGTGGCGTCGGCAAGCGTCACCCGCACCCCGGCGCCGGTCAGCGCCAGCGACTCCGCCCTGACCCCGGTGCGCAGCGTGCCGCCGGCGAGCGCACCGGTGAGGATCCCGGTCAGCCGGGAGCGACGGATCACCACCAGCGGTTCGCCGAGTGCCCGCACGATCCGTTCCCGCGCCGGCCGCCGCAGCCAGCTGCCGTCGCGCCAGCGCATCGCACCGGCGGTGACCCGGCCGCCGGACTCGCGTACCGCGGCGCCGAGCCCGATGTCGTCCAGCGCGGCCAGCGCGTTGGGCCAGATGCTGATCCCGGCACCCGACGAGGTGTCGGTGCGGTCCTCGAGCACCGTCACGTCGTGGCCGCGCCGCTGCAGCGCCACGGCGGTGGCCAGCCCCGCGATGCCCGCCCCGATCACCACGATTCGCATGCGTCGAGCGTATGCACCGATGTGTTACGAACGGGGCATGAGCCCGACACCGTTTCACGACCTCGACGACTACCTCGCGCTGCCCCGGGTGTCCGGGCTCGCGCTGTCACCCGACGGCACCCGGCTGCTGACCACGATCGCCGAACTCAACGACAAACGCACCGAATACGTCAGCGCGGTCTGGGAGATCGACCCGGCCGGTGAGCGGCCTGCGCGCCGGCTGACCCGCGGCGCCAAGGGGGAGTCGGCGCCGGCGTTCACCGCCGACGGCGACATCCTGTTCGTCGCCGTGCGACCGACCGAGGACGACGACAAACCCCCGGCCGCGCTGTGGCGGCTGCCCGCAGCGGGCGGCGAGGCCTACGAGGCGCTGACGCTGCCCGGCGGCGTCGAGGCCGTGCGCACCGCGCGCGAAGCCGACGTCGCGGTCGTGCGCGCGTCGCTACTGCCGTCGGCACGCGACATCGACGACGACCGCCGGCTGCGAAAGATCCGCAAGGACAACAAGATCAGCGCGATCCTGCACACCGGTTACCCGATCCGGTACTGGGACGCCGACCTCGGACCGGCCGAACCGCACCTGCTCGGGCTGGACCTGGGCGACGGCGACGTTCGCGATCTGACCGCCGCGCCCGGCGGTGCGCTGCGCGAGTCCGACTTCGACGTCAGCGCCGACGGTCGGTTCCTGGTGACGACATGGCAGCGGCCCGCCCCTGGTGCGTCGCGGCACTCGGTGCTGGTGCGCATCGACCTCGACAGCGGTGAGCGCACGGTGCTGGTCGAGGAACCCGAGGCCGATGTGTGGCGTCCGGTCATCGCGCCGGACGGGTCGGGGGTCGTCTACATCCGTGAGACGTTCTCCACCCCGCATGCGGCACCGCGAATGACGTTGGGCTACCTGAGATTCGGCGAGGAACCGGTGATTCTCGCCGGCGACTGGGACCGCTGGCCGGCGTCGGTGACGTGGCTGCGCGACGGTTCGGCGGTGCTCGTGACCGCCGACCAGGACGGCCGCGCACCGGTGTTCCGGGTGGACGTGCCCGGCGGGTCGGTCACCCAACTGACGTTCGACGACTACGCCTACACCGACGTCGTCACCGGACCCGACGGCGCGGCGTACGCACTGCGCAGCTCGTACGCCGCACCCCCGCACCCGGTGCGCCTCGACGCCGACGGCGGCGTCACCGAACTGCCGTGCGTGGCGCTGCCGGAGCTGCCCGGCACGCTGACCGAACTCGAGACCACCGCCGCCGACGGCACCCGGGTGCGGTCGTGGCTGGTGCTTCCCGCCGGTGACGGGAAGGCCCCACTGCTGCTCTGGATTCACGGCGGGCCGCTGAGCAGTTGGAACGCCTGGTCGTGGCGGTGGAACCCGTGGCTGCTGGCCGCGCGCGGATACGCGGTGCTGCTGCCCGATCCGGGGCTGTCCACCGGGTACGGGCAGGACTTCATCCAGCGCGGCTGGGGTGCGTGGGGCGGGGCGCCGTACGAGGACCTGATGGCGGCGACCGACGCCGCGTGCGAACACCCGCGCATCGACCCCGACCACACCGCCGCGATGGGCGGGTCGTTCGGCGGCTACATGGCCAACTGGGTGGCCGGCCACACCGACCGGTTCGACGCGATCGTCACCCACGCCAGCCTGTGGGCACTGGACCAGTTCGGCGCCACCACGGACTCGTCGTACTACTGGTTGCGCGAGATGACCCGTGAGATGGCGCAAGCGAATTCGCCGCACAACCATGTGCACAACATCCGCACCCCGATGCTGGTCATCCACGGCGACAAGGACTATCGGGTGCCGATCGGGGAGGCGCTGCGGCTGTGGTACGAGCTGCTCACCCACTCCGCGCTACCCGCCGACGACGACGGCTGCAGCCCGCACCGGTTCCTCTACTTCCCGTCGGAGAACCACTGGGTGCTGGCCCCGCAGCACGCCAAGGTCTGGTACCAGGTGGTCACCGCGTTCCTTGCCCGCCACGTCCTCGACGAGGACGTCGAGCTGCCCGAGACGCTCGGGTAGCGTCGCGATCATGAGTGCTGCAGAGCGGGAATTCGACATCGTCCTGTACGGCGCCACCGGTTTCGTCGGCAGGTTGACGGCCGAGTACCTGGCGAAGGCCGGCGGCGACGCGCGTATCGCGCTGGCCGGCCGCTCACCCGAGAAGCTGGCCGCGGTGCGCGACAGCCTGGGGGAGGAGGCGCAGTCCTGGGAGCTGATCACCGCCGACGCCTCGAAGCCGTCGACGCTGGAGGCGATGGCCGCCCGCACCCGCGTCGTCGTCACCACCGTCGGGCCCTACGCCAAGTACGGGCTGCCGCTGGTCGAGGCGTGCGCAGCCGCGGGCACCGACTACGCGGACCTGACCGGGGAGCCGACCTTCATCCGCGACAGCATCGACCAGTTCCACAAGCGGGCCGTCGACACCGGCGCGCGGATCGTGCACGCCTGCGGATTCGATTCCATCCCTTCGGATCTCACCGTGTTCGCGCTGTACCGGAGGGCCGAGCAGGACGGCGAGGGTCAGCTCACCGACACCAACTACGTGGTGGTCAAGGCGTCGCTGGCGGTCTCCGGCGGCACCGCCTGGTCGATGGTGGAGTTGATGCGCGACGCCTCGGCCGACGAGCAGGTGCGCCGCCTGGTCGAGGATCCCTACAGCCTCAGCCCCGACCGGGCCGCCGAACCGCAATTGGGCGCCGAACCGGACCTGCGCTGGCGGCGCGGCCGCGAGATCGCCCCCGAGCTCGACGGACACTGGGTCGCGCCGTTCGTGATGGCGGCGATCAACACCCGAATCGTGCGGCGCTCCAACGCATTACTGGGCTACGCGTACGGCCGCCGGCTGGAGTACGCCGAGCAGATGAGCGTCGGCCGGTCGTTTCTCGCGCCGGTGGTGTCGGCGCTGGCCACCGCGGGCAACGCCGTGTCGCTCGCGCTGGGCAGCCGCTTCCTGAACCGGGTGCCCACCAAACTCATCGAGAAGGTGCTGCCCGCACCGGGCGAGGGCCCCAGCGAACAGGCCCGGGAGAACGGGCATTACACGATCGAGACCTACACCACCACGACCACCGGTGCCCGGTACCAGGCCACCATGGCGCAGAAGGGTGACCCGGGCTACAAGGCCACCTCGGTACTGCTCGGCGAGTGCGCGCTGGCGCTGGCGTTCGACCGCGACAAGCTGTCGGGCCTGCGCGGGGTGCTCACCCCCGCCGCGGCGATGGGCGACGTTCTGCTGACCCGGCTGCCCGCCGCCGGGGTGACGCTGGAGACCACCCGGCTGAACTGAGCCGGTCGAAGCCCTGTGCGCCAGGTCACAGTGAACTAGGGTCAGACCGCAGTATCCAGCGACGAAGGTGGACGACATGGCCGATCTGGACGATCTGTTCAATCAGATCCCGGTGCAGGAGATCGCCGGCAGGCTCAACGCCGACGAGAACGAGGTGAACAGCGCGATCCGCACCCTGGTGCCGGTCCTGGTCGGCGGCCTGCAGCACAACGCCGCGGACCCCGACACCGCCTCCGGTATCGCGAAGGCGGCCGACACCCACGCCGGTCTGCTGGACGGCGGGGTCAGCGTCGACCAGGTCGACGAGGCCGACGGCGCCAAGGCCGTCGCCAAGATCTTCGGCGGCACCGACACCAACCAGGTGGCCTCGGCGCTGGCCGGCGGCGGGGCGGGCAACAGCGACCTGATCCAGAAGCTGCTGCCGATCCTGACGCCCATCGTGCTGGCCTACATCGGCAAGCAGCTGACCGGCCGTTCCGGCGGGTCGGGGGAGTCCGGAGGCGGCCTGGCCGACATCCTGGGCGGCATCCTCGGCGGCGGGTCCGGCGGCGGGGGCGGCGACAACCCGCTGGGCAGCATCCTGGGCAGCGTGCTCGGCGGCGGCAAGGGCGGCGGCCTCGGCGACATCCTCGGTGGACTGCTCGGCGGCCGCAAGTAGCGCTTTCCTAGAATTGCGGGGTGACTGCCCATCCCGAATCAGCCGCCGATGCCCTGCCCAAGTCGTGGGACCCCGGTGCGGTAGAAAGCGACATCTACGAGGGCTGGGTCAAGGCCGGGTACTTCACCGCCGACCCGATCAGCGATAAGCCGGCCTACTCGATCGTGCTGCCGCCGCCGAACGTCACCGGCAGCCTGCACATGGGGCACGCGCTCGACCACACGCTGATGGACGCCCTGACCCGGCGCAAGCGGATGCAGGGCTACGAGGTGCTGTGGCTGCCCGGCATGGACCACGCGGGCATCGCCACCCAGACCCTGGTCGAGAAGCAGATCGCCGTCGACGGGAAGACCAAAGAGGACTACGGCCGCGAACGGTTCATCGAGAAGGTCTGGGACTGGAAGCGCGAGTCCGGCGGCACCATCGGCGGCCAGATGCGCCGCCTCGGCGACGGGGTGGACTGGAGCCGCGACCGGTTCACCATGGACGAGGGGCTGTCGCGGGCGGTCCGCACCATCTTCAAACGGCTCTACGACGCCGGGCTGATCTACCAGGCCGAGCGGCTGGTCAACTGGTCGCCGGTGCTGGAGACCGCGATCTCCGACCTCGAGGTCAAGTACGAGGACATCGAGGGTGAGCTGGTGTCGTTCCGGTACGGCTCGATGAACGACGACGAGCCGCACATCGTGGTCGCCACCACCCGGATCGAGACCATGCTCGGTGACACCGCGGTCGCCGTGCACCCCGACGACGAGCGCTACAAGCACCTGGTCGGCACGACGCTGCCGCACCCGTTCGTCGACCGGGAACTGATCATCGTCGCCGACGAGCACGTCGACCCCGAATTCGGCACCGGCGCGGTCAAGGTGACCCCCGCCCACGACCCCAACGACTTCGAGATCGGCCTGCGGCACAACCTGCCGATGCCGTCGATCATGGACACCAAGGGCCGGATCGCCGACACCGGAACCGAATTCGACGGCATGGACCGGTTCGAGGCGCGGGTCAAGGTGCGCGAGGCGCTGGCCCGCGAGGGCCGCGTCGTCGAGGAGAAGCGCCCGTACGTGCACAGCGTCGGGCACTCCGAGCGCAGCGGTGAGCCGATCGAACCGCGGCTGAGCCTGCAGTGGTGGGTCAGGGTCGAGGCGCTGGCCAAGGCTGCCGGTGACGCGGTCCGCAACGGCGACACCGTGATTCACCCCAAGAGCCTGGAGCCCCGCTGGTTCGGCTGGGTCGACAACATGCACGACTGGTGCATCTCCCGGCAGCTGTGGTGGGGACACCGGATCCCGATCTGGCACGGACCCAACGGCGAGAAGGTGTGTGTCGGGCCCGACGAGACGCCGCCGGAGGGCTGGGAGCAGGACCCCGACGTCCTCGACACCTGGTTCTCCTCGGCGCTGTGGCCGTTCTCGACGATGGGCTGGCCGGACCACACCCCGGAGCTGGCCAAGTTCTATCCGACCACCGTGCTGGTCACGGGCTACGACATCCTGTTCTTCTGGGTGGCCCGGATGATGATGTTCGGCACCTTCGTCGCCGACGACCCGGCCATCACGCTCGACGGCAAGCGCGGACCGCAGGTGCCGTTCAGGAACGTGTTCCTGCACGGCCTGATCCGCGACGAGTTCGGCCGCAAGATGAGCAAGTCGCGCGGCAACGGTATCGACCCGCTGGACTGGGTGGAGAAGTACGGAGCCGACGCGCTGCGGTTCACCCTGGCCCGCGGCGCCAGCCCCGGCGGTGACCTGGCCATCGGCGAGGACCACGCCCGCGCGTCGCGCAACTTCGCCACCAAACTCTTCAACGCCACCCGGTTCGCGCTGCTCAACGGCGCCGCCCCGGCCCCGCTGCCGGACGTCTCCGAGCTCACCGACGCCGACCGCTGGATCCTGGGCCGGCTGGAAGAGGTTCGCGCCGAGGTGGATTCGGCGTTCGACAGCTACGAGTTCAGCCGGGCCTGCGAGGCGCTGTACCACTTCGCGTGGGACGAGTTCTGCGACTGGTACGTCGAGCTGGCGAAAGTGCAGCTGGGCGAGGGTATCTCGCACACGACGGCGGTGCTGGCCGCGGTGCTCGACAGCCTGCTCAAGCTGCTGCACCCGGTGATGCCGTTCGTCACCGAGGTGCTGTGGAAGACGCTGACCGGCGGCGAGTCGCTGGTGATCGCCGACTGGCCGAAGTCGTCCGGTATCACCGTCGATCCCGTTGCCGCGCAACGCATCACCGACATGCAGAAGCTGATCACCGAGGTACGCCGGTTCCGCAGCGACCAGGGCCTGGCCGACCGGCAGAAGGTGCCGGCCCGGCTGACCGACGTCGACGCCGCCGACCTCGACGCCCAGCTGCCCGCGGTGCGCGCGCTGGCCTGGCTGACCGACGCCGGGGAGGGCTTCTCGCCCAGCGCCTCGATCGAGGTGCGGCTGACGCGCGGCACCGTCACCGTCGAGGTGGACACCTCCGGCACCGTCGACGTCGCCGCCGAGCGCCGCCGGCTGGAGAAGGATCTGGCCGCCGCGCAGAAGGAGCTGGCAACCACCACGGCCAAACTCGGCAACGAGGCGTTCCTGGCCAAGGCGCCGGCGGAGGTGGTCGACAAGATCCGCAACCGCCAGCAGCTGGCGCAGGAGGAAGTGGACCGCATCACCGCGAGGCTCGAGTCGCTGAAATGACCGACCCGGCGGCAGACGGCGCCCCGACGCCCGACGAGATCGCGTCGCTGCTGCAGGTCGAGCACCTGCTCGACCAGCGCTGGCCCGAGACCAAGCTCGAACCCAGCACCACCCGGATCGTGGCGCTGCTGGAGATGCTCGGCTCACCGCAGCGCGCATACCCGTCGATCCACATCGCCGGCACCAACGGCAAGACGTCGGTGGCCCGCATGATCGACGCGCTGCTGACCGCGCTGCACCGGCGCACAGGTCGCACCATCAGCCCGCACCTGCAGTCCGCCGTCGAACGCATCTCGATCGACGGCGTCCCGATCAGCCCGGCGCGCTACGTGGAGACCTACCGCGAGATCGAGCCGTTCGTGGAGATGGTCGACGCGCAGTCGCAGGCGGCAGGCGGCCCGGCGATGAGCAAGTTCGAGGTGGTCACCGCGATGGCGTTCGCCGCCTTCGCCGACGCGCCGATCGACGTCGCCGTCGTCGAGACCGGCCTCGGCGGACGTTGGGACGCAACGAATGTCGTCAACGCGCCGGTCGCGGTGATCACCCCGATCGGGATGGATCACGCCGACTACCTCGGCGACACCATCGCCGACATCGCGGGGGAGAAGGCCGGCATCATCACCAAACAGGAAGACGACCTGGTGCCCACCGACACCGTCGCGGTCATCGGCCGCCAGCCACCGGAGGCGATGGAGGTGCTGCTGGCGCAGGCGGTGCGCGCCGACGCCGCGGTGGCCCGCCAGGACCACGAGTTCACGGTGCTGGCCCGCCAGATCGCCGTCGGCGGTCAGATGCTGGAGCTGCAGGGCCTCGGCGGCGTCTACAGCGAGATCTTCCTGCCGCTGCACGGCGAGCACCAGGCCCACAACGCCGCGCTCGCGCTGGCCGCGGTGGAGGCGTTCTTCGGCGCCGGTGCGCAGCGCCAACTCGACGTCGACGCCGTGCGCGCCGGTTTCGCCGCGGTGACCAGTCCCGGCCGCCTGGAGCGGATGCGCAGTGCGCCAACAGTTTTCATCGACGCCGCGCACAACCCGGCGGGGGCGGCGGCGCTGGCGCAGACGCTGCAGGAGGAGTTCGACTTCCGGTTCCTCGTCGGTGTGGTGTCGGTGATGGCCGACAAGGACGTCGCGGGCATCCTGACTGCGCTCGAGCCCGTGTTCGACCAGATCGTGGTCACCCACAACGGGTCACCGCGCGCCATGGACGTCGAGGGGCTGGCGCTGCTGGCCGAGGAGCAGTTCGGCCCCGAGCGGGTGGCCACCGCGGCAACCCTGCCGGATGCGATCGAGACCGCCACCGCGATCTTCGAGGAGTCCGCCGCCGAGGGTGAGTCGTTCGGCGGCGCGGGTGTGGTGATCACCGGCTCCGTCGTCACCGCCGGCGCCGCGCGCACGCTGTTCGGAAAGGATCCGCAATGACCACCGCCCCGTCCGACCCCTGGAAGAGCTTCCGCGGCGTGATGGCCGGCACCCTGATCCTGGAGGCGATCGTGGTGCTGCTGGCGCTGCCGGTGGTCGCCAAGATCGGCACCGGGCTGACCCTGACCAGCGGCGGCTACCTGATCGGGCTGACGCTGGTGATGATCCTGCTGGCCGGTATGCAGGGCAGGCCGTGGGCGATCTGGGCCAACGTCGGGCTGCAGCTGGTGGTCATCGCCGGGTTCGCCGTGCACTGGTCGATCGGCGCCGTCGGCGTGATCTTCCTGGTGGTGTGGCTGTTCATCGTGTACCTGCGCGCCGAGGTGCTGCGCCGCCAGAAGCGCGGGCTGCTGCCCGGACAGCAGCAGCCCCGCGACTGACCGCTACGCCGAGCTGGCCGCGGGCTCGGCGGCCTCGCCGGCGGTCTGGCGCGCGTCCACCGAGCGGGCGGCCGCCAGCGACAACCCCGCGACCAGCAGGCACAGCGCCGTGTACCAGAGGCTGCCGATCGGATCACCGTCGGCGGTGACCCCGTCGACCGCGCCCAGCCAGGCGGGCAGCGCCGCCAGCCACAGCAGCGTCATCACCACCAGGTACACCGCGGCGTAGCCCAGGATCAGCCCGGACGGCCCCAGCGGCGGGCGCTGCGCCGCGCGCAGCCGGCGCCACTGCGCCACCATCACCGCCACCGCGACGACGCTGAGCGCCACCAGCTCCAGCGCGTAGACCACACCGCCGACCGTGGTGCTGCCCGTGACACCGCCGGAGACGGTGGCCGGCAGCGGCAGGATGAACGTGCCCACCGCGGCCAGCAGCCCCACCACCACGGTGCGCAGCACGATCTGCCCGCCGCCCAACGTGCGGCCGGCGTCGATGTGGCGGCCCACGAAGAACTGCACGCAGAACGCCAGCGATGTCGGCCACAGCGCCGCGAACACCACCACGCTGGGCAGCGGCACCGAGGCGAAGAACGGCTGGTTCAGCGGATGCTCCAGCGTCCACTCCCACCAGCGCAGCTGCGGGCCGAGGTGATCGAAGATCTCGTAGAAGGCGTGGTGCACGAAGCCGACCGCCAGTGCCCCGCCGAACGAGCCGTAGCGCGCGAAAACGCCGAGCCTGCGCACGATTTCGAACGACACCGTCGCCATCATCGGGTAGATCGCCACGATGTACAGCGGCAGCCGGCCCCACAGGAACTCCACCGTGAACAGGTTGTGGGCGAACATCGTGTCGACGTGTTCGTCGATGCCGAACGTGTGCGGGAAGTACAGCGGCGGCTCGATGATCAGCAGGTAGGCGATCGCGCCGAACCACAGCACCAGGTTGGTCGGATCACCCTGGCGCCGATAGCGGTTGATCGCGTACACCATGGCGAGCACGGCGCCGGTGACGACCAGCACCTCCAGCACCAGCAGGGTCCAGTTCTCCAGCCCGAACGGGTTGCGCAGCGAGATCAGCCCGCCGATGTCGTCGCACGAGAAGCCCATCCGCGCGGCGAGATCGGCGAAGGTGGGGGCGCACAGATCAGACATGGGCTCAGACATGGGCGGTGTCCCTCGTGGTGTCGGCGGTATACCAGCGGGTGACGTCGTAACCCGCGTCGTAGCGGTCGAACCACACCTGCGCCAGGGCGGGCAGCGGTTCGTGTTTCGGGTCGTGGCCGGGGATCTGGCTGCGCACCACACCCTTGAGTGCGGCGTACTGGTCGCGCAGCGGCAGCCCGGCGAACGCGTTGGCGAACGGGCCGTCGTACGGGACGTTCAGGAACGGAATGCGTTGCATCAACGCCTTTTTGCGCCGCCGGATGCGGAACGTCGACAGCGCGTCGACCTTACGGTCCTCCAGTGGCACATGCTTGTTGAAGCCCTCGGAGGCCACCAGGATCATCCGCATCACGTGCTTGAAGATCGACGGGGCCATCCGCATCCGGTACCACGGATCGCCGACCACCGAGTCGTAGATGATCAGCGCCGAGCTGCGGTGCTCGACCTCCTCGACGAAGTGCCACAGGAACATCGAGGCCACCCGGTCGTCGCCCGGTGCGAACAGGGTGGCGTCGTGGTCGAGCATCAGCTTGAACGCCGGGGTGAAGGTCGCCTCGAGGTCGGCGGTGTAGGCCAGCCGGTACTTCAGCGGCGTGTTGGCGGTCATCTCGTCGAACGAGGCGACGACCGCGTCCAGGGTCTCCTTGAGGCCCGGGTACTGCCGGATCAGCGCCTTGATGTGCTGGCGGTGGACCATCGAGTGCTGGCCCTCCTGCCGGGTGAAGGCGTCGGCCTCCTCCGCGACGGCGGGATCGGTGATCTGCGGCATGGCCTCGCTGATCATCGCGCCGATCATCTTCTCGAAGCCCACGGCGAGGATCGACACGGCGTTGGCCATCGCGGAGAACGCGGGATTGGCCTCGTTCCAGCAGAAGGGGACCGGGGACTCCGCGAACGCGAAGCGCAGTTTGCGGACGATCAGGTCGGTCATGGCAGTGACACCTCGGTAATCATACAAAGCGGACGATGAATGTATGTTTGTATGGTGACGCGCGCCGCGTCAAGCCTCTGCCCGCGAGCGCACACTCACGTACGGTGTCCGGCACGAGCGGATGTGGGTGAACACCGTGGGTGACACAGAGGGGTGAGCAGTGGCCCGTAGGCGCGGGTGGAACGGGCAGCCGCCGGCCGACGACGACGAGGCCCGGCGCCGGATCGTCGACACCGCCGTCGAGCTGCTGTCCCGGACCGGCACCGCGATCAGCATCTCCGACGTGGCGGCCACGCTCGGCGTGATCCGCCAGACCGTGTACCGCTACTTTCCGACCGCCGACGCGCTCATGCGGGCCGCGGCGATCGCCTCCACCGACGACTTCCTGGACCGCCTCGAGCAGGCGGTGCGCGGCATCACCGATCCGGCCGAGGCCATGACCGAGGGGGTGCTGTACTCGCTGGACGAGGTGGCGCGCACCCCGCACCTGGGCATCCTGCTGACCGAGCCGTACGTGAGCAGCCACTCCGGTGCGCTGGCCTCCGACGAGGCGCGCGCGATCGGCAGGCGGATGATCGACCGGTTCGACGTGGACTGGGCGGCCTACGGCTACGACGACGCGGCGCTGTCCGACCTGGTCGAGTTCACCCTGCGCACCATGCTGTCGTTCTTCGTCGCGCCGAACCCGCAGACCCGCTCGCGTGAGCAGCTGCGCGCCTTCCTGCACCGCTGGCTGGGCGGGGCGATCCTGGCGCAGCAGCGGTCCGACCAGGGCCGCTGACCAGGGGGTTGAGGCGCGCTCGGGCGGGCCGGGTAACCTGACCGCCGTGACTGAGCGGACTCTTGCCCTGATCAAGCCGGACGGTGTGCAGCGACAGCTGGTGGGGGAGATCCTCGCCCGCATCGAACGCAAAGGGCTCAAAATCGCCGCTCTCGAGCTGAAGAACGTCGACGACGCGCTGGCGCGCGCCCACTACGCCGAGCACGAGGGCAAGCCGTTCTTCGACTCGCTGCTGGAGTTCATCACCTCCGGCCCGGTGGTCGCCGCGATTCTGGAGGGCCCGCGCGCGATCGCGGCCTTCCGTCAGCTGGCCGGCGGCACCGACCCGGTCGAGAGGGCCGCCCCGGGCACCATCCGCGGCGACTTCGGCCTGGAGACCCAGTTCAACCTGGTGCACGGCTCCGACTCGCCGGAGTCGGCCGCCCGCGAGATCGCCCTCTGGTTCCCGGGCAAGTAAGGCGCTGACGGCGCCCGGCTTGGCCAGCCTGGTCAGGGTGGGCGACGTGATGTGGGATACTTGGCTCGGGTGACCGGCCATCAACCGGGGCCGGAAACCCGAATGAAGACTTAGACGAGCGCGACCATCGCCTCGCGCGGAGACAGTTCCGCTCCTCGCGTGCGCATGCGGCGCCGACCGTCCAGCCATCATTCAGACCGGCACCGGGTTGGTTCACCAGTGGGCTGCCCGGGGCGAGACCACAACAAGCTCGGGCGAGGTTTCCCGGGCCCATAGCGGAAGCCCTCGCGTGGCCGCGTCGCACGACGCGCCCGGGGGCTAAAGGAGACTACGTGGCCGAAGATGCCCCCACCGAAGACCTTTCACAAGACACACGACCCGCGGAGGACGTCCAGCCGGAGAGGCTGAGAGTTCATTCGCTGGCTCGGGTGCTCGGGACCACCAGCAGGCGGGTGCTCGACGCGCTCGCGCAGCTGGACGGCAGGCCCCGCAGCGCGCACTCGACCGTCGGCGACGACGAGGCGCAGCGGGTCCGCGAGGTGCTCGCCGCGACACCGGCTGAGACCCCGGCCGTCGAGACACCGGCCGTCGAGACACCGGCTGAGACCCCGGCCGAGGAACCGGCCGTCGTGGTCGAGGCTGCCGTCGTCGAGGAGGCTGCCGTCGTCGAGGTCTCGGTCCCCGTCGAGGTGACCGAGACCCCCGCCGAGGAGGCTCCCGCGGAGGAGACCCCCGCCGAGCCGTCCGCCGAGGAGACCCCCGCGGACTCCGGCGATGACTCCGGCGATGAGGAGCCCGAGTCCCGGCTGATCCTGGAGACCCCGGCCCAGCAGCAGGAGAGCTCCCACCCCGACTACCTGCCGCTGTTCGTCGCGCCGAAGCCCGTCACCTCGTTCGAGTGGGACGACGACCCCGAGGACGACGACTTCGAGCCGGCCGAGGACGACGAGACCCAGGACAGCGACGAGGACCAGGTCGAACGGCCGTCCCGGCGCCGCCGCCGGGGCCGTCGCGGCCGGGGCCGCGGGCGCGGCGAGCAGAACGGCGAGGACACCGACAGCCCCGAGGGTGACGAGACCCAGCCGGCCGCCACCGAGCAGGACGGCGGCGAGGACTCCGACGAGTCCGACGACGACTCCGGCGACGACGAGAGCACCGGCACCGAGGGCACCACCCGGCGGCGCCGCCGCCGTCGCCGCCGCAAGGCCGGCAGCACCGACGACACCGACACCGGCCTGGCCCCCGACGACCCGCCGAACACCGTCGTGCACGAGCGGGAGCCGCGCAAGGCGGCCAAGGCCGACAAGAGCGACGAGATCCAGGGCATCAACGGGTCGACCCGCCTGGAGGCCAAGCGTCAGCGCCGCCGCGACGGCCGCGACGCCGGTCGTCGCCGCCCGCCGATCCTGAGCGAGGCCGAGTTCCTGGCCCGCCGCGAATCGGTGGAACGGATGATGGTGGTGCGCGACAAGGTCCGCACCGAACCGCCGCACGAGGGCGCCCGCTACACCCAGATCGCGGTGCTCGAGGACGGCGTCGTCGTCGAACACTTCGTGACCTCGGCGGCGTCGGCGTCGCTGGTCGGCAACATCTACCTCGGCATCGTGCAGAACGTGCTGCCCTCCATGGAGGCGGCGTTCGTCGACATCGGCCGCGGCCGCAACGGCGTGCTCTACGCCGGCGAGGTGAACTGGGAGGCCGCCGGCCTCGGCGGCGCCAACCGCAAGATCGAGCAGGCGCTCAAGCCCGGCGACTACGTCGTCGTGCAGGTCAGCAAGGATCCGGTGGGCCACAAGGGCGCCCGCCTGACCACCCAGGTGTCGCTGGCCGGCCGCTACCTGGTCTACGTGCCCGGCGCGTCGTCCACCGGCATCAGCCGCAAGCTGCCCGACACCGAGCGTCAGCGGCTCAAGGAGATCCTGCGCGAGGTGGTCCCGCCGGACGCCGGCGTGATCATCCGCACTGCGTCGGAGGGCGTCAAGGAAGAGGACATCCGCACCGACGTCGAGCGGCTCGCCAAGCGGTGGGCCGAGATCGAGGCCAAGGCCGCCGAGATCACCGCCAAGAAGGCCGGCCAGGCCGTCGCGCTCTACGAGGAGCCCGACGTGCTGGTCAAGGTGATCCGCGACCTGTTCAACGAGGACTTCACCGGGCTGACCGTCTCCGGCGACCACGCCTGGAACACGATCAACGAGTACGTCAGTTCGGTAGCACCCGAGTTGCTGCCGCGGCTGACCAAGTACGAACCCGCCTCCCCGGACGGCCCGGACGTGTTCGCCGTGCACCGCATCGACGAACAGCTGGCCAAGGCGATGGACCGCAAGGTGTGGCTGCCCTCGGGCGGCACCCTGGTCATCGACCGCACCGAGGCGATGACGGTCATCGACGTCAACACCGGCAAGTTCACCGGGTCGGGCGGCAACCTCGAGCAGACCGTCACCCGCAACAACCTCGAGGCGGCCGAGGAGATCGTGCGCCAGCTGCGGCTGCGCGACATCGGCGGCATCGTGGTCATCGACTTCATCGACATGGTGCTGGAGTCCAACCGCGACCTGGTGCTGCGCCGGCTCACCGAGGCGCTGGCCCGCGACCGGACCCGCCACCAGGTGTCGGAGGTGACCTCGCTGGGCCTGGTCCAGCTGACCCGCAAGCGGCTCGGCACCGGCCTGGTCGAGGCGTTCTCCACCACCTGCACGCACTGCAACGGCCGCGGCATCGTGCTGCACGGCGACCCGGTGGACTCCACCTCGGGGACCGGCCGCAAGGCCGACGGCGGTGGTCGCCGCGGCAAGCGCGGTAAGCGCGGATCCAAGGCCGACGACGTCGAGGTCGCGAAGGTGCCGCCGCACCCCGCCGGTGAACACCCGATGTTCAAGGCGATGGCCGCGGCCACCGGACGTCACTCCGACGACGAAGACGAGACCTCGGGCGAGGCGACAGACACCAAGCCCGAGGAGTCCGACGGCCAGGCGCAGGACTCGGCGGCTGAGGCGGTGGCCGAGTCGGAGCACCTGCGCACGGCGGTCATCGAGGCCGGCGAGGAGGACATCGACGACCTCGAGGACGAATACGAGGACTCCGACGACTCCGATGATGACGATGACGTCGAGCTCGATCCCGACGACGACGAGGCCATCGAGGACGACATCGAGGTGATCGGCGCTTCCGGCGAGGACTCCGACGAGGACTCCGAGGACGACGACTCGGACGAGGATGACGACTACGACGACTCCGACGACTCCGACGAGGACGACTCCGAAGAGTCCGACGAGGACGACTCCGACTCCGACGACGAGGACGAGCCCGACGAGTCGCCGGCAGCCGTGACGGCCCCGGAGCCCGCCGCGCCGCCGCCCGTCAGCACAGGTGGACGGCACCGCCGCCGGGCCGCAGCCCGGCCCGCAGGCCCCCCGAGCGTGGGGAGCTGACCGGTTGGCTATCCTCATCAGGACCGCCTACCTGCGGTGATTTGACCCTCGCGTGGCCGCTCAAGTAGCCTTGAGCAGTTGTCGCCAGGCTTTGGAACACGCGAACCGGCGACAGTCGGGAAACCCAGACAAAGCGCAGCAGCAACCGCGCGCGCCCAGTGAACGACGTAGGAGTAACAGCACGATGGCGACTTACGCAATCGTCAAGACCGGCGGTAAGCAGTACAAGGTCGCCGCAGGTGACGTGGTCAAGGTCGAGAAGCTTGACGCGGAGCCCGGCGCCAAGGTCGAGCTGCCGGTGGCTCTCGTCGTCGACGGCGCGAAGGTCACCACCGCGGCCAAGGACCTGGAGAAGGTTTCGGTCACCGGTGAGGTGCTCGAGCACACCAAGGGTCCCAAGATCCGTATCCACAAGTTCAAGAACAAGACCGGCTACCACAAGCGGCAGGGTCACCGTCAGCAGCTGACGGTCCTCAAGGTCACCGGCATCAAGTAGGGAAGCGGGAGACAATGGCACATAAGAAGGGCGCTTCCAGCTCACGCAACGGTCGCGACTCAGCCGCACAGCGGCTCGGCGTCAAGCGGTTCGGCGGCCAGATCGTCAAGGCCGGCGAGATCCTGGTGCGGCAGCGGGGTACTCATTTCCACCCCGGCGTGAACGTCGGCCGTGGTGGCGACGACACCCTGTTCGCCACGGCTCCCGGTGCCGTCGAGTTCGGCATCAAGCGCGGCCGCAAGGTCGTCAGCGTGGTCCGACCGGCGCCGCAGGAGGCCTGACTTTCTGCCGCGATTGTGGAGCTGCTGCGCCATCCCGGCTGAACAGGCCTGATTCGCAGTAGCTCCACACTCGTTATGGAAAGGAAGTCCGATGCCTCGCTTCGTCGACCGCGTCGTGATCCACGCGCGGGCCGGCAACGGCGGTAACGGCTGCGCCTCGGTCCACCGCGAGAAGTTCAAACCACTCGGCGGACCCGACGGCGGTAACGGCGGTCGCGGCGGCAGCGTCATCCTCGTCGTCGACCCCCAGGTCCACACGCTGCTGGACTTCCACTTCCATCCCCACGTCGTGGCCCAGTCGGGCAAGCCCGGTGCGGGCAGCAACCGCGACGGCGCCGCCGGTGCGGACCTCGAGGTCAAGGTGCCCGACGGCACCGTGGTGCTCGACGAGAACGGCCGGGTGCTCGCCGATCTCGTCGGTGCGGGCACCCGTTTCGAGGCGGCCGCCGGTGGTCGCGGCGGGCTCGGCAACGCCGCACTCGCGTCGAGGGCCCGCAAGGCCCCCGGCTTCGCGCTGCTCGGCGAGAAGGGGCAGGTCCGCGACCTCATTCTGGAACTCAAGACCGTCGCCGACGTCGGCCTGGTCGGCTTCCCGTCGGCCGGCAAGTCGTCGCTGGTGTCGGTGATCTCGGCGGCCAAACCGAAGATCGCCGACTATCCGTTCACCACACTGGCCCCCAACCTCGGGGTGGTGTCGGCGGGGGACAACACCTTCACCGTCGCCGACGTGCCCGGTCTGATCCCCGGTGCGTCCGAGGGCCGCGGTCTCGGCCTGGACTTCCTGCGCCACATCGAGCGGTGCGCGGTGCTGGTTCACGTGGTCGACTGCGCCACAATGGAACCCGGTCGTGACCCGGTCTCCGACATCGACGCGCTGGAGGCCGAGCTGGCCGCCTACACCCCGACGCTGCGGGGCGACTCCACCCTCGGCGACCTGGCCGAGCGGCCACGCGCGGTGGTGCTCAACAAGATCGACATGCCCGACGCCCGCGAGCTCGCCGAGTTCGTCCGCGACGAGATCGCCCGCCGCTACGGCTGGCCGGTGTTCGAGGTGTCTACCGTCACCCGGGAAGGGTTGCGGCAGTTGACCTTCGCGCTGTGGGAAATGGTCTCGGCGTACCGCGCGTCGCAACCGCCGCCCGTGGTGCGTCGCCCGGTCATCCGGCCCATCCCCGTCGACGAGACCGGCTTCACCGTCGAACCCGACGGGCAGGGCGGCTTCGTGGTGCGCGGCGTGCGGCCCGAACGCTGGGTCGCCCAAACCGATTTCGACAACGACGAGGCGATCGGCTACCTCGGCGACCGCCTCGCCCGGCTGGGTGTGGAGGACGAACTGCTCAAACTCGGTGCGAAACCCGGATGCGAGGTCACCATCGGCGACGTCACGTTCGAGTGGGAACCGCAGACCCCCGCCGGTGTCGACGTGGTGCTCTCCGGCCGCGGCACCGACGCGCGGCTGGAACAGACCGACCGCGTCGGCGCGGCGGAACGCAAGGCGGCCCGAAAGGAACGGCGACGCCCCAGCGGTGACGACGGCGGTGAGTCGTGAGCGACCACAGGGAGGCCATCCGCACCGCCCGCAGCGTCGTCGTCAAGATCGGCACCACCGCACTGACCACACCGTCCGGGGTGTTCGACGCCAGCCGGCTCGCGTATCTCGTCGACGCCCTGGAGGGCCGGATGCGCTCCGGCTCCGACGTCGTCATTGTGTCCTCCGGCGCGATCGCCGCCGGGATCGAACCGCTCGGCCTGACCAAACGGCCCGCCGACCTGGCCACCAAACAGGCCGCCGCCAGCGTCGGGCAGGTGGCGCTGGTCAACGCGTGGAGCGCGGCGTTCGGCCGCTACAACCGCACCGTCGGACAGGTGCTGCTGACCGCGCACGACATCTCGATGCGGGTGCAGCACACCAACGCCCAGCGCACGCTGGACCGGCTGCGCGCCCTGCACGCGGTCGCGATCGTCAACGAGAACGACACCGTCGCTACCAACGAGATCCGGTTCGGCGACAACGACCGGCTCTCGGCGCTGGTCGCGCACCTCGTCGGCGCCGACGCGCTGATCCTGCTGTCCGACATCGACGGTCTGTACGACTCGGATCCGCGAAAAGGCAACGCGCGCTTCATCCCCGAGGTGTCCGGTCCGGACGACCTGGAGGGTGTGGTGGCCGGGCGGGGCAGCAAGCTCGGCACCGGCGGCATGGCCTCGAAGCTGTCGTCGGCGCTGCTGGCCGCCGACGCCGGGGTGCCCGTGCTGCTGGCCGCCGCCTCCGACGCCGCCGCGGCGCTGACCGACGCGTCGGTGGGCACCGTGTTCGCCCCGCGCGCCGAACGGATGTCGGCGCGCCGGTTCTGGGTGCGCTACGCCGCCGAGGCCGCCGGTGCGCTGACGCTCGACGACGGCGCGGTGCGCGCGGTGGTCAAGCAGCGGCGCTCGCTGCTGCCCGCCGGGATCACCGCGGTCTCGGGCCGGTTCTACGGCGGTGATGTCGTCGAACTACGGTCGCAGGACGCCACGATGGTGGCCCGCGGGGTGGTGGCCTACGACCACGGCGAACTGGCCACCATGCTGGGCCGCTCCACCTCGGAGCTGCCGCCGGACATGCGTCGGCCCGCCGTGCACGCCGACGATCTCGTGGCTGTGTAGTCAGGCGCTGACCGCGCTGTGCCGTCAGGCGCTGACCGCGCTGTGCCGTCAGGCGCTGACCGCGCTGTGCCGTCAGGCGCTGACCGCGCTGTGCCGTCAGGCGCTGACCGCGCTGTGCCGTCAGGCGCTGAC
>Ga0180215_1001484_pt1 | contig 25708 bp, 25 predicted proteins | sample eDN3rd37CBELigBY_FD_128871 | JGI IMG/M metagenome (GOLD analysis project Ga0180215, IMG submission 128871) | Enriched backyard soil microbial communities from Emeryville, California, USA - eDNA 3rd pass 37_C BE-Lig BY (version 2) (version 2) | ecosystem: Environmental > Terrestrial > Soil >...
CTGCGCTATCCGGCTGTTCCCCGCCAATTTCTTTGATGCGGCCTTCTGCGATTGTTACTGTAGCATTTACTAGTTCACCTTGTTCGTCTAATAGTCTTACGTTCTTAATATATTTTGTCATTTCTCTCTTCCTTTCAGGACTGTTTCTAAGATTGCCATTCTGACAAAAACGCCATTTCGAACTTGATCAAAAATCCTTGACCGTTCACATTCAACTAGCTCTGATACGATTTCTACATCTCGATTAACCGGGGCAGGGTGCATGATGATTGCGTTTTTCTTCATTTTTGCTTCCCGTTCAAAAGTAAGCCCGTATTGTTCATGGTAGCTTTCTTTTGAAAAACTTTTATTGATGACATGGCGTTCATGCTGGATGCGAAGTAGCATTACCACATCACTATCCTCAATAAGTCCATCCCAAGAGTGAAATGCTTCAAATCCACCTGCCCATTCTGGTGGACATAAGAAACGAACATTAACTCCTAATCTCTTAAGTGCAGTTGCATTTGATTTTGCAACTCGGCTATGGGAAATATCACCTACGATTGTGACATTTAAGCCTTCAAATGAACCAAATTCTTTATGTATCGTATATAAATCAAGCAAACTTTGTGAAGGATGCTGGCCGGCTCCGTCTCCTGCATTGATGACAGCGACATCGATGCCTTCCAGAAGCTCATTGTAGTACTCGTCTTCTTTTGCGCGAATAACAACTGCATCCATGCCAATCATTTCCAATGTTTTCACTGTGTCATACATCGTTTCACCTTTTAACGCACTTGAAAAACCAGCATCAAATGGAATCACCGTACATCCTACTTTTCTTTCAGCCATCTCAAAGCTTGTTTTCGTTCTCGTACTTGGCTCAAAGAAAAGATTTGCAACATGGTAGGATTTGGTTAAGTTTGACATTTCACCATCTTCAAATTGTGCTGCACGTTCTATGATCTTCAATACTTCTTCATTTGATAAATGTTCCATTGATAATAAGTTTCTCATTACCTCTTCCTCCTAATTCGTGTTTTCCGAAAGAAAACTCGTTTATCAAATTCTATTAGTAGAAAAAATGCCTCGCAAATTCGTTCGCGAGGCATTGGAGGTATAACAAGCTAAGGCACCCTAAAAAAGTGTACCCGCTTATCAATTCCCCTTCTTTGCCTCTCTGGACAATTCATTAAAAGGTTTTTTATTCATCTAATAATGTATCTTTTTTATCTCTTCCTGGTAACACAAGGTTTAAAATCACTCCGACAATCGCTGCCAACGCCATTCCTTCAATGGAGAAGGATTCTGTGAAACGAAGTGCTGCTCCACCAATCCCAACTACCAAAATAACAGATGAAATAACCATATTGCGGCTGTTGCCAAAGTCGATGTTGTTTTCAACCAACATACGCAAACCGCTTGAAGCAATAATCCCGAAAAGCAGGATGGAAATACCGCCAAGGACAGCTGTAGGAATCGTTTGGACTAAGGCCATCGCTTTTCCAAAGAAGGAGAATAGAATGGCCAAGACCGCAGCTCCAAAGATAACATACACTGAAAACACTCTTGTTATTGCAAGGACCCCGATGTTTTCACCGTAAGTTGTTTTTGGTGGTCCACCAAGTATTGCACTTACGAATGTTCCCAATCCATCACCAAGTAATGATCTATGTAGACCTGGGTCTTTTATGTAGTTGCGGTTCACCACTTTCCCTAAAACCAATTGGTGACCAATATGTTCTGAAATTGTTACGATTACGATTGGAACCATTGCCAGTAAAATTTTTGATGTAATTTTAAATTCGTAATCAACACCTGGAATCAAGAATTCAGGCAGGGAAAACATTTTTGCTTCTATTACTGGACTAAAGTCAACAATTCCGATGATTGCTGAATATATATATCCTACGATTAATCCTAAAAGGATTGGCATTGTACTTAAGACATTTTTGAAGTATACATTGAAAATGATTGCTGCGAACAATGTGACTAATGCTGCAGTGAAATGTTTGAAGCTGTATGCATCATTTACGTTCATCGCCATATCAACGGCCGTTCCAGCTAATCCTAAACCGATTACGATAATAACCGGTGCTACTACTATTGGCGGCAATAATCGCATGAGCCACTTATAACCTGTTTTCCAGATTAGCAAGGATACGATTCCATATACAATCCCTACTGCCATGGCACCCATCATTGCATTTCCTGGGCTTACACTCGCTCCATTTTCATCTAATCCGCCTGCAGCAATTAGAATCGGTGAAATGAAGGCAAATGAAGAACCTAGATATGCCGGCACTTTAAACTGGGTAATTAGTAGAAAGAAGATTGTTGCAATCCCACTTGTTAGTAATGCGATTGCCGGGCTTAATCCTACTAATTGCGGTACTAAAATTGTTGAACCAAACATTGCAAACATATGTTGAAAACTTAATGTAACGAGCTGACCGGCTGTTGGCTTATCATTGATGTCTAAAACCGCTTTTGACATTATCTTTTTCCCTCTTTTATCTTTAATCTACTTTATGCAGTGTTACGTTATCTTCTTTATCAACTTCTGTTAAGCGAACTACGATTCGTTCAGCACCCGATGTCGGAATGTTTTTCCCTACATAATCCGCACGAATCGGCAACTCGCGATGTCCTCTATCCACTAGTACTGCCAGTTGAATATGTGAAGGTCGTCCTAAATCCATTACTGCATCCAATGCTGCCCGCACCGTGCGTCCTGTATATAACACATCATCAACCAGGATAATTTTTTGATTTGTTACAACGTAATCAATATCAACTTGTTGTACCAGGGCTTCACCGTTTTCGTTTTTCATCGATAGGTCATCTCGATATAGAGTGATATCTAATTCACCTGTACGAATTGGTTTCCCTTCGATTTTCTCGATTTTTTCAGCAAGCCTTCTTGCTAGAAAAGCACCGCGTGTTTTAATCCCTACTAGGATACATTCGTCTATCCCTTTGTTTTTCTCGATAATTTCGTGGGCAATTCTTGTTAATGCACGATTCATTGATGGACTATCTAAAAGCTCTGTAATTTGTCCCATCATTTTGCCTCCTTCCTCATTAGAATTTACAAAAGTTTGATACAGTCAAAAGAGGGTTGTAGTTTTTATGTGGATAACAACTATCCGTACACTTCTTATCCGCAAAATAAAAACCTCTTAAAGCATTTGGCTTTAAGAGGTTGGATATACGTGTTGAAATAACATGCCTGGTCAATTTTCGCGCCATACGTATACAGCGGTGCTTACTTTTTAAGACAACAAGGGTATCGTCAAACTTTTCCTTATCATTGCATAAAAGTGCACAAAATTCCCATAACATTTCTACAAGTACCTTCTCAGCCTCTCTGGACTGCCATTAAAGGTGAATATATTTAATTTTAACTTTAGTTACCCATCTCTGTGGGTTATTCACTGTTGTTATTGTAGACTTCATTATCTTCGAAGTCAACCGTATTTTAAAAATTATTAGAATATAATTAAATTAAATAATGAATCAGATCTAAATAAGTCTTGGTTTTAGTCGGTGATTTAAGCAAACAAGGGCTGATGCTTCTTTTGTTTCTCGATTAGTTGTGAAGCTTACATAGTAGGATGCGGGTATAGGTTGTTGATTGGATTGAATTGGATTGAATTGGATAACTATCTTTTTATAATTCAATAAAATATACTCTTCCGTTTTATCACAATCCCTCTCTACTGTAAAACACAAAAACCGCAGAGTCAGCTTGTGGCTGTTTCTCTGCGGCCTGTCAATTATGCTTCTTGTCGTAATTCTTCTAATAATGCAGTATAGTCATCTGGAAGTGGCACTTCAAACTCCAGATACTCTTCAGTTACAGGATGAACAAATCCTAGAACTCCTGCATGCAAGACTTGTCCGCCAAAATCAATTGTTTTCTTCGGACCGTATTTCGGATCACCTACAAGCGGATAGCCAATATAATTCATATGCACACGAATTTGATGTGTACGGCCAGTTTCTAGACGGCATTCAACAAGCGTATAATTGCCAAGTCGCTCCATAACACTAAAGTGCGTAACAGCATTCTTGCCATTATCAACAACCGCTTGTTTTTGGCGGTCTTTAGGGTCACGTCCAATAGGTGCATCAATTGTGCCCTTATCGTGGGCAATATGACCATGTACTAAAGCTGTATATTTGCGTGTTACAGTTTTGTTTACTAATTGCTCTACCAGTGAATGATGGGCATGATCACTTTTGGCAACCATCAATAAACCAGATGTATCTTTATCAATACGATGTACAATACCTGGTCTTAAAACGCCATTAATGCCTGACAAATCCTGGCAATGATGCATTAACCCATTTACTAATGTGCCTGTTAAATGACCTGGCGCCGGGTGGACAACCATTCCTTTTGGCTTATTCACCACCAGTACATCTTTGTCTTCATAAATAATTTCTAAATCCAAATCTTCTGGGATCACTTCTAAGTTCTCTGGATCAGGCACGTCCACATCAATGACATCCCCTGCTTTTACTTTATATTTTGCTTTTACATCTTCACCATTCACTTTGATAATTCCATCTGTAATCCAGTTAGAAATTTGTGATCTTGACCACTCTTCTTGAATTGTCGAAAGCGCCTTGTCTATGCGCTCTCCTGCATTTTCTTGTTCGATTGTAATTGAGACTACTGTCATTATTTCACCTTTTTCTTTTCTTTCAGTTCTTCTAAAAGCATTACTAAAATAAGCATAATAACTGCGATGGTTAATGCGGCATCAGCAATATTAAAAATTGGGAAGTCATAATTAATAATTGGGATGAGTACGTCAACAAAGTCGACCACTTCCCCTCTGAAAATTCGATCGATAAAATTACCTAATGCCCCGCCCAGCAAGATCATTAAACTGATTCCAAAAGCAGGTTTTCCTTTTGCTTCTTTATGGAAGTAATAAATAATCCCTGCAATCACGATAAGCGTTACAACGGTAAAAATCCACATTTGTCCTTGCAGCATACCCCATGCAGCACCACGGTTGCGATGTGAAAGAAGAGCAAACCATGGATCCCAGATAACCACTCGGTCTCCAAGCTCCATATTTTTTACAACTACCCATTTTGTCCACTGATCTAATAGTAAAACGATTGCAGCGATACCATAGTATTTATACACAGTATTCCCCCATTTGCCAATAATCTTTACCTTTTTTTCAAATTCAAATTAACATGGCAAAGATAAAATTTATTTTATACTGTTATCCTAACATGGAACGACGTCAGCAGGAAATAAACACTCATGGAAGTGAGCTTCCTATCAGTAAAAACAACCGCCCCCGAAAACGAGAGCGGTTATTAATCTGCGTCGTATTAAGGCTTCCTATATAAATTCCGATTGTGATACGAGAATTGTGACATGCCTTTCAACAATTTTAGAGTTAGCACACTTATTGTCGAAAACCTGGCACTTCCCCCGATAAATCCTCACTTTCCCGAAACCTTTTAAAGACCAAAGAACTACTTATACGTAGTGTTTTTCCACTACATCCGCACAACGGCTACATAATGTAGGATGCGCTTCGTTTTGACCTACTGTTTCTGAGTAAGACCAGCAGCGTTCACATTTTTCTCCGCCTGCTTTTTCAACCAGAATCGAGGTTTTATCTAATACAAGGGCATTTTCAGGTGCGTTTTCTTTACCTGCCACTACTTCTAACTGAGAAATAATGCAGCTTTGCGCAAAGTTAACTGCTGAATCATTTAAAAGTGCCGTAACTTCTTCATTTGCATAAATTGTTAGTTTAGCTTCCAATGATTTACCGATTGTTTTAGCATTTCGTGCTTCTTCAAGCGCTTTTAAAACTTCATCGCGTACAGCAATTACTTTTTCCCATTTTGCACGAAGCTCTGGGAAATTGCTATGCTCGTCAACCTCAGGGAAGTCAGTTAATTGAACAGATACTTCCTCTTCGTTTAAGTAAGACCATAGCTCATCTGTCGTATGCGGCAGAATTGGCGTTAAGACTTTCAATAATGTTTGAAGAGTATCATACATCACTGTTTGCATTGCACGACGGTCATGATTATCTTTTCCTTCAATGTACACAACATCTTTTGCAACATCTAAATAGAATGCAGATAATTCTACTGCAACAAAGTTATTGATTGTATGGTAAACAGATGCGAATTCATAACGGTCATAAGCTGCACGAACCGCTTTTAATACGTCTTGTAAACGCATATACATATATTGATCCATTTCACGTAAATCATCGTATGCTACACGGTCTGTTTGTGGATTAAAGTCAGATACGTTCCCGTGCAAGAAACGAAGTGTATTACGGATTTTGCGATATACTTCAGAAATTTGCTTTAACATATCCATTGAGATACGTACATCTCCAGTATAGTCCACTGAAGCTACCCATAAACGAAGGATATCTGCACCATATTGGTTCATTACTTTTTCAGGAATGATAACATTTCCTAAAGACTTACTCATTTTGCGTCCATCGCCATCTAATACGAAACCGTGTGTTAAAAGCCCTTTATATGGTGCATAGCCATTAATTGCTACAGAAGTAATTAATGAAGAGTTGAACCATCCACGGTGTTGGTCGGAACCTTCTAAGTAAAGGTCAGCTGGATATTTCATGCCGCGCTCCACTAGTACACCTTGGTGAGATGAACCTGAGTCGAACCAAACATCCATGATGTCATTTTCTTTAGAGAATTTGCCATTTGGACTTCCTGGATGTGTAAAGCCTTCTGGAAGAAGATCTTTTGCTTCCCATTGGAACCAAATATTCGAGCCATGTTCACGGAACAATTGTGAAACATGAGCAATTGTTTCAGGTGTAATAATTTCTTCCCCATTTTCAGTATAGAATACTGGAATCGGAACACCCCACGCACGTTGACGTGAAATACACCAGTCACCACGGTCACGAATCATGTTATAAAGTCGAGTTTCACCCCAAGCAGGTGTAAATGTTGTATCTTCAACCGCTTTTAACAGCTCGTCACGGAATGCTTCTACTGAACAGAACCATTGTGGTGTTGCACGGTAAATAACTGGTTTTTTTGTACGCCAGTCATGTGGGTATGAGTGAGTAAAGAAGGATAATTTCTCTAGAGCCCCTACTTCTTTTAACTTTTCAGTTACTACTTTATTCGCATCATTATAGAATAACCCTTCAAATCCAGGTGCTTCAGAAGTATAGCAGCCTTGATCATTGATCGGGCTTAAAACGTCTAATCCATAGCGTTTACCAACCTGGAAGTCATCTTCCCCGTGACCTGGAGCCGTATGAACACATCCTGTACCAGCGTCAGTTGTTACATGATCTCCAACCATAATTAATGAATCGCGATCATAGATTGGGTGTTTTGCAACGATGTACTCAAGCTCCTGCCCTTTTACCTCTTGAACAACTTCAGGATTTTCCCATTCAAGTGTTTGAGCAACTGTTTCCAATAAATCTTTGGCAATGATGAATTTGTTCTCATTTACTGCAACCACAACATAAGTAATTTCCGGGTTTAAAGAGATCCCCAGATTAGCTGGAATTGTCCATGGAGTTGTCGTCCAGATGATGAATTTCGCATCTTCGGGAACAACACCTTTTGCATCTTTAATGCCAAAGCTTACATAGATCGAAGGAGATTTAATGTCTTGATATTCAATTTCTGCTTCTGCTAAAGCTGATTCAGAAGAAGGTGACCAATAAACAGGTTTTAATCCTTTGTAAATATAGCCTTTTTCAGCCATTTTACCGAATACTTCGATTTGGCGCGATTCAAATTCAGGCTTTAACGTGATATAAGGATTTTCCCAATCTCCGCGTACACCTAGACGTCTGAATTGCCCTTTTTGGTTTTCTACTTGCTCATATGCATATTTTTCACATAGCTCACGGAACTCAGCTACTGTCATTTCTTTACGCTTTACACCTTTGTTTGTAAGGGCCTGCTCAATTGGTAAACCATGAGTATCCCAGCCTGGTACGTAAGGCACATGGTAGCCAGTCATTGAACGGTGGCGTGTAATCATGTCTTTCAGTACTTTGTTTAACGCGTGCCCGATGTGAATATCTCCGTTAGCATATGGAGGGCCATCATGTAAAACGTAATGAGGACGGTCTTTTGTACGCTCTAGCACAAGAGCGTTTATGTCCATTTCATTCCATTTTTCTTGCATTTTTGGTTCATTTGCAGGTAAATTTCCACGCATCGGGAAATCTGTCTTTGGCATTAATAACGTATCTTTGTACTCTACCATTGGTGAATCCTCCTAAAAATAATATTTTAAATGTTAAAAATTGATGTTGCGTAATCTTAATAGTGCAAAAGCTGAGCACTGGGAAAGTAGCATTTTTACAAATAAAAAAGCCTCTCATCCCGGAAAAGGGACGAGAAGCTATAACTCGTGGTACCACCCAAATTTGCAATCTGCTTTGAAACTAGATTACCTCTTAGACACTTTAACGCAAGTGTATACGAAATTACTTACTTAAAAAAAGACACTTGCGCATCCTCACTTCAGTAATTTTGCTCGGGAGTGATTTTCTTTTTTGAATGTTTTGTCCGAGCTTCCACCATCCTCGAATCGCTTTTGACCACTTTCAAAAAATACTGTCTCCGTCAATGCATATTTTAAACTATTTTTAATTCTTGTGTTATCAGTATATGGAAACGAATAATTTTCGTCAAGTAAATCAGATGCAGATATTATAAAAGATTATTTAGTTCTTCATTTGATAATTCGATTTCATCTGATTCTTTTCTTGCATGTTTCTGGATATCTGTCAGACCAACATCGTATTCCATTAAGTGATCCCAGTCATCCGTACTTAGTAAGTCTAATTGAGCTTCCACCAACATTTTAAAACGATTGCGGAAAACTTTTGATTGTTTCTTCAACTCATCAATTTCAATTGCGATTTTACGAGCTTTCCCCAATGCTTCATTTACAATGCGGTCTGCATTTTTCTCTGCTTCTTTTATAATCAGCTTCGACTCTTGCTGAGAATTGCGACGAACCTCTTCTGCAGCTTCTTGGGCAACAATAATCGATTTTTGCAACGTTTCTTCTAATGTATTATAATGACTCATTTGTTCAGTCATCGTTTTAATCTTCTCTTCTAACTCTTTTTTCTCACGAAGGATAATTTCATAATCTTTGATAATCTGATCAAGAAATTCGTTCACTTCGTCTTCTGCATATCCGCGGAAGCCTCTAGTAAATTCTTTGTTATGTATATCAAGAGGTGATAATGGCATTGGTCAACACTCCTTTTCATTTGAAATATCTTTCTCTATTATACAGTGCTGCTCGTCTCTTTACATCAAATTTTCGTAAATTTTAACTATAATCTACTATTTTTGCTCTAATCGTCCTACTTGAAGTCGGATTTTATCCTTTTTTGTTCGCCCCTCCGTCATAATAACCTTAATTCTTCCAAACCCTCTAGCCGATAAAACATCGCTTTCTTGTACTTCAAAAGAAGTATCTTCTCTTACAGTCCAATTTACTTTCACTTTTCCTGCCTTGATCAAGCTTTGAGATTTCTGCCTTGATATATTCACAACTGTTGCTAAAATTACATCCAACCTCATGGAGGATACCGTATAAGTCTTTTCCAACCATTCTTCTGTCAGTGTAATTAATGGATCTTTTGCTTTTAATGATTCCAGCTTTACTTTCGATTTTCCGATTGATGTGAGATTGGCGAAAACATAGTCCTGAACTTCCCCTACTACTGCAAATTGAATTGTGTCTCCCTCAATCCGAATATCCCCAAACTTGCTTCGTCCAATACCAAGAGACAAAAGTGCCCCTAGTACATCTGGGTGTTTAAGCTGCATAAATTTTGAAGGGTAGTTGATAGAGAAAAAAGAGATTTGGAAATCCTCTGCTGTAGGTTCAAAGTAACTTGGACAGATAAAAAGCCTTTGACGTTCAGCTTCTTGAAACCCTCCATAAACTTTTACTTGTAAATCATTTTGCTGCCCGATAATCGATGAAACAATAAAACGTTCACGCGGATCAAGGAAATCCGTCAATTTCGGTGCAAACCGGTCTTCGACTTCCCGTTGCCAGCCAATCACTTTTTCTATAAAAGTTTGTTCATCTTTTCGAAAATGCTGTATTAAATGCTCCATCTGCGAAGCCTCACTTTTTCATTACTTTGTATGTTATTATCCCAGTATTTTTAAAAATTATTGTTGAAAGTTGCAAAAAAACCCCCACTTGTTCGTAGGGGCATGTCCTATGCAATCATATTATAAATGTTGAGAAGAACGATTTTTACTCCACGCTCGATAAAGCTTAATAATAATATCCCGATAATTGGCGAAAAATCGATCATGCCAATTGGTGGAATAAACTTTCTAAAGAAGCCTAAATAAGGTTCACAAAGTTTTGCCAGCAAACGACCGAATGACGATTGTTGAGCAGCAGGTACCCAAGACATTAAAATGTAAATGATTAGCATAAACGAATAGATCGAAAATGCTAAAGAAATAATTGTTATAATTGTTAACATATTGAATTGATAACCCTCTCTAAATTTAAATTTCCCTTAATTGCCAGGAGCGGATTCACCCAAGCTAGTTAATATTTTGATTATGTACTTTAAATCAGAGGGTAACTTCATTCCACGTGAAAGGAATGAAGTTAGTATTCCTCAGAAAAATAATTAGAGATTTCACCGGACACCTCTACATTTTCTGGTGTACATAAAAATATATCCGTACCAATTCTTTGAATATCTCCGCCTAAAGCATAAACTGTGCCGCTTAAGAAGTCGATAATTCGAATTCCGGCTTCACGATCAATTCTTTGCAAATTCACAATGATTGCGCGTTTATTTTTTAAGTGCTCTGAAATATCCTGTGCTTCAGCATATACACGAGGTTCAACAATCACAACCTTAGAATTTTTCAAAGAATTGGCAGCTTGCAAGCTTACAACATTACGAGGCGGCTGTGCGATAGGAGTTTCGACATCCACTGCTTTTCTTTCTTTTTTAGTTCGCGACTTAGTAACCGACTGCTCTTTCGGAAGATTCACAGGAGCTTGCGTTTGCACTTCAACAGTTTCTTCATCTTCTTCTAAGTAAAAGAAATTTTTGATTTTATTTTTCATGCTCATCTAGTATCCCTCTTTTCTATCCAACAAGAGCTGTGCCGATTCTTACAAATGTTGCACCTTCTTCTACTGCAATTTCGTAGTCATTAGACATACCCATTGAAAGTTCTTGGCAAGGTGCAAATGGCAAGTTGAGCTGAACAACTTCCTGTTGCAGATTTTTTAATTCACGAAATACATTTCGAATTATTGTTTCATCTTCTGTGTTTGGCGCCATTGTCATTAAGCCCACAACGCGAATATTTTCAAGTTGCTGCAAGGATTCAATAAATGGAATTACTTCCTCTTTTGCCAGGCCATGCTTTGACTCTTCACCAGAGACATTTGCCTGTACAAAACAATTAATGGGCTTTTGTGCACGTTTATCGATTTCTTCCGCTAAACTAAACCGATCCAAAGAATGAAGATAGTCTATATCATTAATGACCTGTTTTACTTTTCTTGACTGTAAGGAACCGATATAATGCCATTTTGCCTGATTATTTAATTCGCCTTTTTTAGCTAATAATCCTTCTGGTCGATTTTCGCCAAGATGAATTAGTCCAGCTTCGATAGCTTCAAGTGCTCTTTCAGTTGATACTTGTTTCGTTACAGCGATTACGGTCACTTCTTGGTTTTGTTCTGAACGCATTTTTGCCTGTTCTATTTTTTCATTTATAATTTGTAAGTTCTCTGTAATCTTTGCCAATTTAAACCCAACTTTACATTAATAGTTTCTTTCATTGTATCAATCTACATGCTAATTTTCAATGTATTGCTACTCGCATCAAACAAGTTCCCTAACTAGAATGACATCTTTTCCAACAACGAGGATGTCGCTGATCGGCACTTTTCTCACTTGTTCTTCATTTTGCATAAAGGACATGAACTTTTTTGGCTCTGCAACTAAAAACGCAACGATATTTCCGGACTTTTCATCCACTTCCGCGTCGACAATATACCCAATAAAACGTCCATTTCCAGCTTCTATAATTTCCTTCTGCTGAACATCTGAAAATCGCAAATAATATCTCCTTTCGCTTACATCATGGCAATTCGCATTTTACATCTCTTCCGAATCCTTAATAACACTTATGCTAGTTAGGGCGAAATATATACTTGGAGAATGTTTTTACTATATAAAATTTTAAAAAATAACTATGCTTGAGCAGATAGCCGTCAGTGGTGCGAAAGAGCCGGGAATAGGTGCACGGATACTCGATTTTACGTTTGAGCAAATAAAAGCGCACTTAAAATAAGTGCGCTGCATGTTCTATCCTAATTTATAGTCTTTTTGCATTGTCTCAATTGCATTTTTTTCTAAGCGAGAAATTTGCGCTTGAGAGATGCCGAGTGATTTTGCAATTTCAGTTTGTGTTTCGCCGTAATAGAATCGTTTAGAGAGAATCATTTGTTGTCTTTCATCTAATTTTTGCATACTTTCTTTTACACTAACATAGGCAACCCATTGTTCCTCTGATACATCATCATCTCTTAATTGATCCATAATATAAACGGCATCGCCGCCATCTGAATAAATCGGCTCTTGCAATGATAAAGGATCTTGAATTGCATCCAATGCATACAATACATCTTCCTTTTTCATCTCAATAGCCTCTGCCAATTGTTCAATTGTCGGCTCATGCAGATTCTCAGAAATAAACTTTTCCTTTGCTTGCATTGCTTTATAGGCAATATCTCTTAAAGATCTAGAAACACGTAATGCATGATGATCACGCAAATGTCTTCTAATTTCACCAATGATCATTGGTACAGCATATGTTGAAAATCGAACATTATGCTTCAAATCAAAATGATCAATAGCTTTTAATAAGCCAATACAACCTACTTGGAATAGGTCATCTGCTTGTTCGCCACGATAGGAAAATCTTCCCACAATACTTAACACAAGCCTTAAATTACAAATTACCAGTTCATCTCTTACCCATTCTTCTCCTGCTTGTAAGCGAACGAACAGCTCTCTCATCTCTTCATGTTTTAGCACTGGCAAAGAAGCAGTATCTACACCACAAAGTTCTACTTTAGTACGAACCATCTTCTTTTCCTCCGAACTGTCTTTTTTTCCCCGCATTAACTGCTGTGAAAAACTAAACAAACAGTCAGTAAATGCATGAATTTCTATGTGCACAGACAAGTGCATAAATGAATGCGGCAATGCCTATGAAGCCAAAACAAGCGCTTCAACTTTCATAAGGAAATTTCATGAAAGTTTCACATATATCTCTGAACTGTTTTTTAAGTTTGTCCGAATTAAAAAAGAATATGCACGAAATTTTCGTCCAATTTCATCCAATCGAGTTCATACAAAGATAAGCAAAGAACGATCCTTCAGCTCCGGAAACAACTGAAAGAACCGCCTGCAAGGACACTTTTGGCAGACATAGAAAGTCTGTACCTTTCCATGTCTTCATTAAGTGAAACTAAGGCTGACCGCAAAACAATTCGCAATCAGCTAGTTTTTTAATCCTTCGCAGACGGTTCTGAAGTTATCGAATAGCTATTATTCACAGCTAGACATTGAGTATGAGTAATTTATGATATCGGTTGATTTAAATGTTCGCGTAAATCTAAAATTATTTTCTTTTCCAGCCTTGAAATATAGGATTGTGAGATGCCTAAATGGTCTGCTACTTCTTTTTGTGTCATTTCCTGTTTGCCATTTAAACCGAAGCGGCATTCCATAATATAGCGCTCACGCTCACTTAACCCATTAATCGCTTGGAACATATGCTGACGTTCAATTTTCTTTTCGACATCATTCATTATAATTTGTTCTTCTGTCCCTAGTATGTCTGAAAGAAGCAGTTCATTTCCATCTGGATCTGAATTTAGAGGCTCGTCCAAGGAGACCTCGCCTTTCATACGGCTTGTTTTTCTTAAATGCATCAAAATTTCGTTTTCAATACATCTAGAAGCATAGGTCGCTAACTTAATATTTTTTTCTGTATTAAAGGTCTCGATCGCTTTTATAAGACCAATCGATCCAATGCTAATCAAATCTTCTATTGGTGTACCAGTATTATCAAAACGTCTTGCAATATAGACAACAAGACGGAGATTTCTCTCAATAAGTGTGTCTCTTGCTCTCAAATCACCATTCATAAAGGCTTCAATAACTGTCATCTCTTCTTCTCTAGTTAATGGTACTGGCAATGAATCGTGACCTCCTATATAGTACGTTCCTTTTAGACGAAACTTACTCCAAATTTTCCTAAATAAGTTAATTATTTTGTTAAACAATCATCTTCCCCCTTTATGCGTAAATTGGATAAAGTGAAACTTTCAACAGTGTGGATTTCCCCGGCTGCTGATTAGCTGAACCAATCGGACCTTTACGGGAAGCTAATCCACCACCTATCTTCCATGTTCACTTCGAATCTAAGGTGGGGGATATTACTTCCCGTTAAGAGTGGGATAAAGTGACCTTTTAAATTAGCGAATTTTTTTGTCCACTAAATTTTCAGGTGACTGATTAGGCATATGTGGGCCTGTCCTTTCTTACACTCTTATAATTGTCAATTAATGAGGTTAAGGGCCGATACCTAGAATACAAGAGGAAAGACCTCAAGTATCCTTTGTCCAAATTTTGGTTCTTATACTTCATGCAAATGAAAAGCCTGTAAGTCTTTCTTTACTACCAGCTAATACAGCGAAAGTAGTCTATAGAGCCAAAACGTGGAGAATCATTTGTGCGTCTTGTGGGTACCGCGCATCTTGTTTAGTGAAAACAATATACTGTTCGAAGATTTCTTTCGTAGTTGTTCCACTTAGTCTCAGCTTGTCAAATCGGAACGCAAGTACTGTAGATCGCTCTTGTTGAACTGTCGATAGCGTCAAGATTCTTACCTTTGGATACACATACGCCGGAAACATTTTTAGTTGATAAGGATTCTTTTCATCCCATTGTCGTAATGCTTGATGGAAATCTTCCGGTAGATCTTTTGAAACTGCGGAATATGAAAGAAAATGAACCGGTTTCCCACTCATGGGCTCTGTACATTCATTTCCTGTATCAATAAATCCTTTCAAACTATATGTTTTTTTAAATAATTCGAGGTCACAATCTACGACAAAAGAATGTTGAATCTTTGATTGCATAATATTTCTCCATTTTGAATGGATCGCTGTTAAACCTAAAAAGGCAATGGCTGTACAAAGAATAAAAAAGGTGACATCGGATTGATTTAATAAAAAGGGCAGTAAGCTTGTTAACACGCCACCAAGAAAAAAAGTTGCAAGAAAAAGTACAGTGCCTTGCTTTAACAACGATTGGAGTTTGAACGAAAATGCTAGTCCAATTAATACAATAAAGCTTAGTAAGGCTCCAATTAATGTCTGATAGAAAATGCTTGCAATCAGTCCACTACAAAACGCACTAAGTAGCAGCCTACTCCTTTTTACATACAATCCCGTTATTTCTTGCGTAAACTTTAATAAAAAGTAGTTGAATAACGTATTGTATAGTACGAGTAATTCTCCAATCATTTCAGCGTCCTCCTGTTAATAGAGTAACATCCAGCCCCTTCAGAAAATGTCAAACCATCGTACAAATACGAATTTTCTTTTTGACAATATTTTTTAAAATATGCAGTTATTTGACACGATATGTAGAAGTTTTTAGCGTCAATCGAGAGAAGCAAGAGTTAAGTGATCGTAGTTCTTTCTATATGATCAATTCCTATACGATAGTGCTTATTTACCTTTCTATGTATCAAACCAACTTTAAGCGATCCCCCCTCCTCCATGTGATCAAACTTCTCTCCAAAACGGGCTCCCTCTCCCATATGAAACGTAGCCACTCTCCCATCCTCACAATTAGCCAAAAAGAAGAACCTGACATGATATAAATTGATTGACGTGCAGGGGCGAGTGTAGCTGTCGGTTGCGCCTTTCGTTACATAGCCAAGCTTCCTCGCGGGAACAGTACGTTGTCTGAGGCTACAGGCTCAAGCCGTGCCTATGAATACGCGTATCCGAAGCAGAAATCAGCATTTGGCTACAACAAAAAGACACCATTTTTCTACTTGAGAAAAATGGTGTCCTTGGGTTTTGTCCCAACCACTTCTTAATATGTCGAAATTTATCTTACAACGGCGTATTATCGATTACGGCGGTTGCGTAAGAATGTTGGAATTTCCAGCATATCATCTTGTGGTTGTTGATGTTGCGCCTGTCTTTGCGGTTCTTGTTGAACAGGCTGTTCTTGGATACGCTCGCGCATCGGTGCTTGTTGTTGCGGTTGAGCTTGTCCAGTTCGCACATTATTGATTGGACGAGTATTTTGTTGGCGTTGCGGTTGCGTCAGGATATCGTCAGAGAATCCTGTTGCGATAACCGTAACAATAATTTCGTCATTCAAGTTTTCATTAATAACAGAACCGAAGATCATGTTTACTTCTTCATCCGAAGCTGATGCAACGATGTCTGCTGCTTCTTGTACTTCAAATAAGCTTAAGTTGGATCCGCCTGTGATGTTCATGATAACGCCTTTAGCCCCATCGATTGAAGTTTCAAGCAATGGACTTGAAATTGCTTTTTTCGCAGCTTCTGTTGCACGGTTTTCACCAGTTGCAATACCGATACCCATTAACGCAGAACCTTTGTCAGACATAATTGTTTTAACGTCGGCAAAGTCAAGGTTAATTAGACCAGGAGTTGCGATTAAGTCAGAGATACCTTGAACCCCTTGACGTAGTACATTATCTGCTTCGCGGAAAGCTTCAAGCATTGGTGTGCTTTTATCAACGATTTGCAGTAATTTATCATTAGGAATGACAATAAGAGTATCGACAGCTTCTTTCATCGCAGCAATACCGCCGATTGCCTGTGTTTGGCGTTTACGGCCTTCGAATGAGAATGGTCGTGTTACTACACCAACAGTCAGTGCGCCTAAATCACGAGCGATTGAAGCAATAACCGGTGCAGCACCTGTTCCGGTGCCTCCACCCATGCCGGCTGTTACGAAGACCATGTCAGCGCCGCGAAGTACTTCCTCGATCTGCTCACGGCTTTCTTCTGCCGCTTTTTTGCCTACTTCAGGATTTGCACCCGCACCTAGACCTCTTGTTAATTTATTGCCAATCTGTAACCTATATTCTGCTTTTGATAGATTTAAAGCTTGAGCATCCGTATTTACAGCGATAAAGTCAACACCTTGTACACCATGCTCAATCATTCTATTTACTGCGTTATTTCCGCCACCGCCGACACCAATGACCTTGATGTTAGCTAGTTGGTCTATATTCGTATCAAATTCTAACATAGTTTCTCCTCCTGCCACTAATCTCGAATATTATTCGAAAAACTTATCGAATAGTTTTTTAGCTTTATTGATTACGCTTGTTTTATTTGTATTGCTGCTTTCTTTATCTACTGTATTGGATTGTTTTTTCGGAGGTGTTGTTCCAGCTCCAACTGTTGCATATGCAGGAGCTTGAACTGGACTTCTGCCATAAAATTCATCCTCTAAATGTGCATAGCGTATTAAACCCACAGCAGTTGTATAAGCCGACTCACGAACTCCTATATAGTCTGGAGTATAAATTCTTACACGTGTTTGCATAACTTGGCGAGCAAGTTGTGCAATTCCCTCTAGTTGAGCAACACCACCTGTAAGGACTACTCCACCAGGTAAATCGCGAACTCCTAAACGAGCTAACTCATCTAAAACTAGTTCGAATAATTCTTCAAGACGGACACCGATAATTTCTGAAATGAATTTTTGACTGTATTGATCCAGTGCATCTGTGCCAGAAACAGGTACTTCGAAAATCTCTTCATCAGAAGCATCTTCATAAAAAGCATGTCCAAACTGTTTCTTAATAATTTCAGCCTGTTCAGTTGGTGTTTTCAGTACAATTGACAAGTCTTTTGTTATATGTTCGCCACCAACAGGGATAACTCCTGTTCGTGTCAGTAAACCTTCCTCAAAAACTGCAACTGTTGTAGAACCTCCTCCTAAATCGATAAAGGCAGTTCCTTGGTTTTTCTCATCTTCCGTTAAAGCAAAGAATCCAGCTGCTAATGGTTGTAAATAGATTTCTCTAATTTGTAAACCTGCTCGCTCAACACATCGCAATACGTTATGAACCAATGTTTTTGATGTTGTAATCATCGTAGCATCCATTTCTAAACGAATACCAATCATTCCACGCGGGTCTTTGATTTCATCTAGATTATCAACAATAAATTGACGAGGGATCAGATTTACAAGCTCTCTTTCAGGTGGAATTGACATCACTTGTGCGGATTCAATTACTCTGTCTAAATCTTCATCAGTAATTTCGCGGTTTTCGCTATTTACAGCAACAACACCTTTTACTGGCTGAAGAGTTGTTTGATTTGCGGGTATACCTAGTACTACTTCGTTTATTTTAATTCCTGTCATGCGTTCAGCTTGCTCGATTGCTTTTTTAATAGATTGTACAGTAGCATCTATATCAACGATTGCGCCTTTACGTATACCGTTAGATTTCACATTACCAACACCAATTACGTGCAATTGGTTATCTGTAATCTCTCCTATCAAAACTTTAATAGAAGATGAACCGATGTCTAGCGATATATAAATATCCTGGTGATTCATCATTCCGCACCTCCTTCGTTTCCTACTATATTTTATTCTATTGTAATTCCATAGTAATGTCTAAATAAAATCATATATATGATACAATTTTACAGCTATTATACTGTATTTTCATCCTTTTTTACATGTCTCTCTTCCCATTTTGCTATCAAAATTCGTCGAATGACTGCTATATTTTGGAATAATCGGACACCAAAGGCAAAAATGGCAGCCAAATAGAGATCAACTCCTAAATGCACTCCTAAAAATGCTAGTCCTGCAGCAAGTGCAATATTAAAGAAAAAGCCGGATAAAAACACTTTATCATCATACACTTGCTGCAAATTTGCCCGTATCCCGCCAAATAGCGTATCTAATGCTGCAAGTACAGCAATTGATAAATAATTTTCATAAATAGCAGGAATCTGTATATCGGTTAATAATCCTAAACTCAAGCCTAGTATTAATCCTAATAATGGTAACCACATAGCTATTCCCCTTCGTCATTTTCAACTAAATAATCATTTGATAATTTTCCATCAAATTCTGAAATAGTAATATTTTTTTGTGCTTCATTTATACTCAAGTTTAGATTATCAAGGTAAAAATCATCTCTAAACGGCGAAGCATACAAATAACCATATAGTTTTTCAGCTTTTTCGAAGGTTTCAGTGATAATTTTTATGTTAACTTTTGCCTCGTCAATAGGAACACTATTGACAGTAGTTACACCATTGATATCTCGAATCGGTGATTTAAGTGTTAGGCGCTGTCCATCGATTTCAATATAAAGGCCGTCATAACGATAAATTTCATTTACTAATCGAATTAATAAATCAGGTGAAATGGGTTCAATTTCATAACCAAATTGAATCAGCTCCGCAGCAGGAGTTATGTTAAGTATAAGCCCTGGACCATTTACGGGTAATAAGCCCGCTTGCCGTTTTAGATCATCCACCGTATTATTCAACAAAACAGCTTGACTTTCTGCATCTTCATCTTCATATTGTTCGATAACTGTATTATAAGTAGCGATTTCTGTTAACAATTTCGAATGATTCTCTTTTTCTTCAGCTAATTCCTGTCTGATTGCCCAAATGTCCCGTGTGTCCCTTAGTGTAGGGTTTTGGACGGTATTATACTGAACCGCAATCATGAGGCCAACAATAAAAGATATAATCGTTATTCGGGTAACTATTTTTGTTGTCATTGGTTCCCCTCCTAACAGGTATAGGCTTGTCCTCGAATAATTCTATGTTTCATCATTTATTGAAGGCATCTGAATTAGATTTTTCTCCTCAATTGTTACCACAATATTATCAACCAGCAATTGATCCATTACTCCCCCAACAATTTTTAACGAAGATAACAGTGTATCAGCATCACCAACAGCTTCAATCACGAAGGGTGCCGGGAATTGTTTGTCATCAATCGTAATAACCGGGCCATTACATCTGATATATGAATTCGATTTTAATCTTTGCCCATTAATGGCAATACTTTCAGCTCCGGAAATCTTGAGCTCGTTCACAACCGATAAAACATGACTTTCATGGACAATATATTCATTCGGATTGGTTGAGTTTGGATTATAGTCATTATCCTTTAATGTCACTCGAAGTCCTGGTCCTTGTGCTGGAATATTCCCAAGTATTAATCGTAATTTTTCGGCTTCTTCAATCAAATGCTCATATGCATCTTCATTTTCTGCAAAAGATCTTTCATAATCTCTAAGTTTGGTTTGCAAGCTATTTAGTTCTTCCGCTAACTCTTTGTTTCTTTCCTGCTGCTGAATTAAATCCTCTCGATAGGATTCTTCCTGATCTAAATAGGAGTTATTATTCTTTTCATGATTTTTTGTTAGTTTATACGAATAACCAATAATAAATCCTGTTGTAATACATACAATTAGTATGATGAGCTGCTTTCTGGTAAATTTGTTATTTTTTTTACTGTGAAGTGGTTTCTTCATCATCCATCACTTCCTGTTCTTCAATCACCGCTTCACCTGATTCATCAATACTAAAGTCAAACTCAGCGTATTCATCCAGATAGGATCTGTAGTATGAACCTACTTCGATATCAATGATTCCTTTTTCATAGGAACCCGTACTTTCAATTTGTGCCACAATCGAAGGATAATAATTCAACTTTTCAGCTAATGTTGTAACTTCTGCTCGAACCTCGTACCCGTCATTCATAAACAGGGTTACTGCATATGGATCGGCACTGCTTGGGGTTGAATTGATTTGAGATATTAGGGACAAGACCGTTGGATCTAGCTTCGCAAGTTCTTCTAATAATCTCTTCCTCAATTTTTCATCATCAAACTCTAAAAATAATGGTGCATCGATTGGCTCTAAACTGCTTGCCTCTTTAAATATTTCGCCATTTTCCAGCATAGGGTAAAGCTCATTATCTATAGAAATATAGGCGACTTTTTCCCATTCTTCAATTTCAATTTGTACGGTCGTCAACCATTTTCTTTTTACATGAACATCTTTTACCCATTGTTCTTTGCTAATTTTGTCCTCAACATCAGTTACTTTAAATCCCCACATCGAATCTCCAGCTTTTAAATCAGATTGTTCTTTATAAACATCCGCTTCTACTAACCCGGCACCTATCACATCGACTTTTTTGATTTCGCTATATGGAGATTGAAAGTAAAGGAGTAAAAATAATGTTATTAAGAATAGAAATAGCAGGAAGATAAATTTGAAATTTGTTCTTTTTCTTCTTTTTTCTCTTAAGGTTGGGATGCGCTCTTCAATATCGATTACTTTATCCATAATTTTTACTCCTCCTTTCCTCCACTATTGTTTGTTATTTAGTTCATAAAAAATACTTCGTTAAGTAGTATCCGATTGATTTGCAAAGCTAATAATGATGGCTACAACAAACCATATAATCATGAGTGACGTTCCACCATAACTTATAAACGGCAAGGTAACGCCTGTAACAGGAATCAATCCAATAACCACGCCTATATTCAAAGCGGCTTGGAAACCTACCATCCCGACTAAAGCGGATATGGCATAAAAATCGGAACTTTTCAGTGATTGAATGGCCAGTCCACAGCCAGAATAAATAAATATCGCAAAAAGTGCCAATACAACACAGCCACCCAAAAATCCAACTTCTTCTAGTATAATAGAGAAGATAAAGTCATTTTGCGGTTCCGGCAAATATAAAAACTTTTGCCTGCTCTGCTGAAAACCATGTCCAAGCAAACCTGCTGGACCAATCGCCATTAATGATTGTACTGCTTGGAACCCGCTGCCTAATGGATCCTCCCAAGGATTGAGAAAAGCTTCAATCCGCTTCAAGCGATAGGGTGCAGACGCAATTAAACCCACCAACCCTACAATTCCCAGAACAATAAAACCAACATATAATTTGATTGGATATTTTGCTATGAACAGTAAAATAAATGCCGCTACGACTAAAATGAAAACTGAACCAAAGTCAGGCTGAAGCATAATTAATCCACAAGGAATTAGGATAATCAAAAAATGCTTAATCTGAACAACCCGTTCATCGTTTCGCACTTTACTCAGTAAAAAACTTAAATACATTAAAGTTGTAATTTTAACTAACTCTGCTGGTTGAATGGTTAATGGCCCCAAACCAATCCAGCTTTGTGAACCATTCCGTACAAGACCAATACCAGGAATTAAAACAAGAACCAATAACAGTAATGAAAGTACATAAAGGATTATCCAAGTTCTTTCTTGCGTAAAAAGCGGCATATTTGTAACAAATAGAAATACGATGATTGCTAAACCTAAGTAAATACTTTGCTTAATATAGAAGGGCAGCTCATCTTCATAGTGTATCGAACTCCAATATGTACCAGCCGAAAAAATGAAAGCAATTCCTATCAATGACAGCAAAATCGCAGATATAATGAAGAGCCTTTTATAAGTAAACTTCAGCTAAGGCATCCTTTCTTGTTCTATAATACTAGGATAAATCAGTGCTTAGAGAGGCTGTCTCCAAGCACAAGTTATTCATGGTAAAATCAAGAATTTCGAAACTTCATTTTTGGGACAATTCATATGCACGGCAATAGCTATTATAGCTTCAGTGCAGCTTCAATGAATATATCTCCTCGGACTTCGAAGCTTTTATATTGATCCCAACTTGCACATGCAGGAGATAATAAAATAACATCTCCGCTTTGAGAAATAACTGCTGCTTTAGTAACCGCATCCTCTACATTTTCAGCTAATGCAGTTTCTTCTACCCCACAGGATTTCGCAAATTCTATAAATCTTTCCCCAGTTTGTCCAAAAGCTACAACGCTTTTTACATTCTTCATAGATGAGCGCAGCTCCTCAAAGGAGTGGCCCCGATCCAATCCCCCTGCAAGTAAAACAGTAGGCTGAGTGAATGCTTCAAGAGCAACCTTTGTCGCTAGACAGTTTGTCGCTTTAGAGTCATTGTAAATTTTCCGTCCATTCCATTCACGAACAAACTGTGTACGATGACGAACCCCTGTAAATGTTTTTAAGACTTCCTCCAGTGCTTCCTTTTCGCAACCGTATAAAATACATGCTGCGAGTGCTGCTAAGATATTTTCAAGATTATGTTTCCCGGGTAGCGCAATATTTACTCTTTCTATATACGCTTCACCCTGCCAATAGATTGTTGTTTCATCTGCACTAATGCCTTCTTCCGAACGGCCATTTGAACTAAAAGGAATTTTTTTCGCGTTTGATTTAGCCGCATATTGCTTTACAATTTCTTGTTCCGCATTATAAATGAACCAATCGTTTCCATCTTGATTTTTAGTGATGTTAAATTTAGCATCTGCATATTGATCAAAAGTACCATGATAATCTAGATGAGCATCGTATAAATTCGTTAAAATGGCAATTCTAGGTTTAAACTCATTAGTACCCATCAGCTGGAAAGAAGACAATTCAGTGACAATGACATTTTCTTTTGTTGCACCAGCAGCAACTCCACAAGCAACTGTCCCAATATTTCCAGCGATTAATGGCTTTTTGCTGCCGCTATTTAACATTTCAAAAATTAAAGTAGTCGTTGTCGTTTTACCGTTTGTACCTGTAATACCAATGATCGGTGCTTCACTAACTAAATAGGCCAGCTCAACTTCAGTTATCACTTTCAGACCACGATTTACTGCGTCTGCCACGATTGGATTTGTATAAGGGATGCCGGGATTTTTAACGATTAATTCGAAACCTTCATCCAGCAAATCCTCTGGATGTCGACCACAGATGACCGTAATCCCTTTTTCTAGTAGGCCCTGCGCTTGTGGATTTTCATCAAATGGCTTTGAATCATTGACAGTAACAAAGGCACCTAATTCATGGAGAAGCTCTGCTGCTGCTACTCCACTTTTGGCCAAACCAAGGACTAAGACTTTCTTATGTTGTAATTTTGTATATTGAATCATAGCAATGCCTCCGATATTACTGCAATTAATGCAACAACTAGTGCTGTTGACCAAAAGACGCCTACTACTTTACGTTCTGACCAGCCAGACAATTCAAAGTGGTGGTGAATGGGACTCATTTTAAAGATTCGTTTTCCGCGCAATTTAAAACTTGCCACCTGTAAAATAACGGATAAAGTTTCAATGACAAACACTAATCCGATTAATAATAAAAGCAGCTCTTCTTTTACTAGAATCGAAACAAGGGCCAGGGCACCCCCTAATGCAAGTGACCCCGTATCCCCCATAAACACTTTTGCCGGATTTGCATTGAAAAGTAAAAACCCTAAAAGTGCACCCGTTACTGCAAATGTGAATAAAGCTACATCGGCTTGCTCATTAAATAATGCGATAACTCCGAATGCCGTAAATGCAATTGATGCAGTTCCTGCAACCAGTCCATCTAATCCATCTGTCAAGTTTACGGCGTTGGAGAAGCCAACTAGCCAAAAGATTAGAAAACCTACATACAAGATTCCTAAATCAACAGACCACTCAGTAAACGGAATACTAATTGACGTATCAAAAGAACCAAGTCGCAATAATAGGAATGCAGCAATCGAGATAATAATTTGACCGATTAATTTTTGCAGTGATGTTAATCCTAAATTACGTTTGAAGATAACTTTAATTCCATCATCCAAAAATCCAATCAAACCAAATCCAGCTAACACTAAAATGATTACGACAGATTGAGTCGTAAATATGTCAGACATATTTCCAACAATTACCGTTGTAGCAATGATTGAGATTAAAAAGATTATGCCCCCCATAGTTGGAGTCCCAGCTTTTTTCATATGTGATTGCGGACCTTCTTCTCGAATACTCTGTCCAAATTTCATCCGACGAAGTATTGGAATAAATATGGGCGCCAAAACCACAGAAACGATAAATGAAATTGCTAGAATGGTTATTGTTGTTGTGATTGTCATTATTAAATCTCCTCTAATTTCTGTTCTTTCTTCTTAAGTAATTCTATAATTGTTGCATCTCACCTAGAAGTTATTGATTAATTATTTTCGTTTTGTTTTTCATCTTCTTTGTTCTCGCTTATATTCCCATCTAAATATAGATGGATTGTTCCATCTTGTTCAAGAATATTTTCTGCTTCTGGCAATTGTGATTTTATAACCGTTCCCTCACCATGGATCTCCATTTTAAATGGATACTGCAATTTCGCTAATTCATCGACCGATAAGCCAACTAAATTTGGAACTCGGTCAGTTATTGGGTCTCCCCAACGATATTGTTTTTCCATTTGTCCTTCACGATCAACTTTTATACCGACAGTTGGGGCAATATCCTCAATGATTTGTCCAACGATTGGGGCAGCAATCGTACTGCCAAATACAGTTGCACTTTTTGGACTATCAATTGCTACATATACAACAATTTCAGGATTATCCGCTGGTGCAAACCCTATAAATGATACGATATATTCACCATCTTTATAACGTCCATCCACTACTTTCTGTGCAGTTCCTGTTTTGCCGCCAATTCGAAGTCCATCGCGGAATGCTTGTCTACCGGATCCATTGGCAACAACTGATTC
>Ga0180215_1001487_pt1 | contig 25673 bp, 27 predicted proteins | sample eDN3rd37CBELigBY_FD_128871 | JGI IMG/M metagenome (GOLD analysis project Ga0180215, IMG submission 128871) | Enriched backyard soil microbial communities from Emeryville, California, USA - eDNA 3rd pass 37_C BE-Lig BY (version 2) (version 2) | ecosystem: Environmental > Terrestrial > Soil >...
AACCACTGCAGGAGATCGATCAGATGGATGCCCTGATTCAGTAGCATGCCGCCGTCCTGATCCCATGTGCCGCGCCAACGAGCTTCCTCGTAATAGTGCTTGGAGCGCTGTAGTCGTATCGATACCGAGCCCATATACAGCTTGCCGATCGACCCTTGATCGATAAGCTGCTTGACGAGTCCCATGAGCGGACGATAACGCAGCTGGTGGCAGACCTGCACCTTCAACCCTCGCAAAGCCGCTAGCTGAGCGATCATCCTCGCATCATCCGTGCTTAGCGCGATGGGCTTCTCTAGCACGACATGCTTCCCAGCCTGCAGGGAGCGGACTGCCAGCTCCGCATGCATCGCGGAGTGCGTGCTGATCACGACAGCCTGGACGCGGCTATCCGCTAGCAGTCTACCTATATCATCATATGTTGCGATCGGCGAGTCGCTACCGGATCTAGCACGGTAGGCCTCCGCTGCTTCCTGCATCCGCTCAGGGCGGATGTCACACAGCGCGATTAGCTCCGCATCGCGACAGGCTGCAAGTGAAGCGAGATGTTTGTCTGCGATGCGTCCACAGCCGATGAGTCCGAAGCCGATCATGAACGGCCGCCTCCCTCTGTACTCCATAGCGCACGGATGACGTCATCCTGCTCCTCATCTTTCAGATAAGGGCTTATCGGGATCGCGAACAACCGCTGTGACAGCCTCTCCGCCTCAGGCAAGTCACCGAGGCTATAACCGAGATGACGATATGCTTCTTGCAGATGCAGCGGCACTGGATAGTAGACCGCACTCTGCACACCCGCTTGCTGTAGCACCTCCAGCATCTGGTCACGTGCTGACGACTCCAGACAGAATAGATGGTAGATATGTGACCTGCCAGTCGCAGGAGCCATGATCTTCAGCTGCGGATGATCCCCCAACTGTTTCATATATCGCTCCGCGAGTCTTCTGCGTTCGTTGTTCCACCGATCGATACGCTTCAGACTGAGACCTAAGATCACCGCGTGCAGCTCATCCAGACGGCTGTTATAGCCGATCCGTTCATGGATATATTTTTGCTTGCTGCCGTGATGTCTTAACTGCCTGATACGCTGCGCCAGACCATCATCTGACGTCGTAACCATCCCTCCGTCGCCGATCGTCCCAAGATTCTTAGTAGGGAAAAAAGAGAAGCACGCCGCATCCCCAATACTCCCAACACGCTTACCATCATACTCAGCCCCGAACGCTTGGCACGCATCCTCGATCACCTTAAGCCCATGACGTCTGGCAATCTCCATGATCTCTCTCATATCCGCAGGCTGCCCGAATAGATGGACAGGGATGATCGCCTTCGTCGAAGCTGTGATGTGCTTCTCGAGTAGCTCCGGATTCAGATTGTACGTGTGGGGGTCGATATCGACGAACACCGGCTTCGCCCCTACGCGTGAGATCGCTTCTGCACTAGCGAAGAATGTATACGGCGAGGTGATCACCTCATCGCCAGGACCGATGCCACTCGCGTCCAACGCGAGTACGAGTGCATCCGTTCCGTTAGCCACACCGATCGCATGCTTAACACCGAGATATGCCGCTACCTCAGCCTCGAATGCTCTGACATGAGGTCCGAGGATATAAGCACCGGAGTCGATGACACCCGCGATTTTCTCAAGCACCTCATCTTTCATAGCCTGAAACTGCCGTTGTAGATGTACTAATTCAATCATCCTCTTACCTCTCCTTATTCAGTTGGTTTCACTCGCTACCACTCCATATGAACCACTGCTCGGCATCGCACCATTGGTCACTACATATCGCCGCTGGTCTCTCGCAGTTGTTCACTACGTCTCGTCGCCGGTCTAACACTGTTGCTCTACATATCGCTGCTGGTCCATCACTGTTGCTCTTTACATATCGCTGCTGGTCCATCACTGTTGTCCACTATATCTCGTCGCGGTCTAACACTGTTCTCCAGTACATCGCACGTCTACCCACCTTTCTTCGCGCGAAGAATGGGTTGGATAACCGGCCATACATCAGCCCAGCGATGTGCGAAAGTATGCTGCTTTAACACCGCTTCCCGTCCTTGCCGCCCGATCTCCTCCCGCTCCTTCGGATGCTTCAGATAATAATCGACCAACGCCAACGTCTCATCTGCGGAGGACGAGAGGACTATCTCCTCGCCTTCGCGAAACAGCCTTTGCAGCTCCTCTGTCCGACTAGCGATCATGAACGCTCCTGTCCCTAATATCTCGAATGTTCGCTGAGTAACTTGATCTGGCGCATTCTGAACTCCGAGCATGATCTTGCTGCGATGATAGATATCAGCTGTTTGCTCGAACGACAAGTACCCGTGATCCCATTCCTTCGGAATGACTGCTCCGAATTCACGTTGTACTAGCTTCTTCGACTGTTGCCAGTTCCGTCCCCATACATCCGTCCGGATCCCCGCACGAATGAGTGGAAAGACAAGCTGTTCAAGACTCCTATAACGATATGTTCGAACCTCGAGATGCGTTGTGCCGATGAATGACAGATCATAGATTTCCTGTGACAGACTCTGCTTCGGAGGGAATAAACGAGGATTAAGCGCGAAGTTAAAATAAACAGCTTCGAAGCCATAGCGACGATACTGTGCGACGCAATCCTGATGTAAGGTCATGACGAGATCCGGCTGGAGCCGACGAACGACCGGGAGTGAGATGCGGTCAAAATGAATCTTGTCTTCCGTCGCCCAATATAGATGTATCAACCGATATCGGCGACAGATTTGTGGCAACCGTGTCGGCATTGCAGCTGCCCCTTCTTCTTTGCAACCGACAGTCAGCAACATATCAGGTCCGAACTCGGCAACCGTTGATGCGATCTTGCCTTCATCCCAAGTGGTCAGGATGCTCACTTCATACCCGAGCTGTCGCAACCCGTCACCCAGACTGCCTGTATAGTTGGACAATTCAGATACGAAGAGTATCTTGTAGCCATTCACATGCTATCCTCCTAATCTACATGCCATCCCAGTTTCTGCATTCTCTTAGAGGATATGAATCTGTATGGTGAAGGGAAACGGCATTTGCGACACATGATATAGCCCGTCTTGCCTCCTTGCTTCATTATCCCATTCACTCAGGACCGCCACTGGTTGATTGCACTCCACATCCACCGCGTGCCGCGCGTCGTTATCCCATTCGCTCAGGACCAACGTCGGTTGAGCTGACTTCTCAGCCACCGCGCGCCGCACATCGTTATCCCATTCACTCAGGACCGCCACTGGTTGAGCTGACTCCACATCTCTTGCGTCGTTATCCCTAGTCAGCAGGAGAAATACTACTCTTACCGAAAACATGGAGTGTGGAAGTACACAAGTGTTCTGAAGGGGATAGAAAATATGCAGGGGTATAATGTACTGTTGATCTACAGCAAAGATATGAAACGTTTACTAATGTGCACACGCTTAATAAATCCTTACAAAGGATTGAGCAATCTGGTGGGCGGAAAAATAGAAGATGGTGAGGAGGGAATTGACGCCGCTTATAGAGAACTGCTTGAGGAAACGAACATATCCAGAGAAGTTGTCACCCTTCATCATTTGATGGATTTTATATACTATATGCAAGATTGCTACGTAGAGGTTTATGTTGGAAGATTAACGCGCGAGGTGCAGGTCTCAGGGAATGAAAATTCGTTATATTGGTCTGATTTGAATAAGGATTTCTTCGATATGAGCTTGTATGCGGGTGAAGGGAATATCGGCCATATGATCGAACAAGTCAAGATGAGCAAACTATTCGATGATGAACATATGACCATCTAAGATCGCGAGATCCTACATATAGATTAGACCACACAACTAGACTCAGTTATGAACAGTTACTCCTATGCCGTTATGCTTGCAGCGCGGTGTTTCTCTACATAACGGCGGTCGGTCGACCACATGCGATAACCTCAGGGGGCTGGCTATATCACCGTCATAGGCTGACTGGGGATAGGTGGGTGCAGAGGCCAGTATTGCAAGTGAGCTCGCCGCTATCTTATTCACTCCGGATTCTAACGGTCCCAGATGACCTTAACTCACCATTTTTATGAGATTTTGAAATCTAACGGTCCCAGATGACCTTATGGAGCGATAACGCGGAGTTACCAGGTATAAAACTGCGTAATAGTGTCGTCTGAGACCGTTAGAACTTAAATCTACCGTAAATCGACCCGATAGTGCTTCCTGAGACCGTTAGAATCTCCACAATGACTCCTGAGCGACTGCGATAATGACCATAGCGGATGTGAGCATACCGCCAGAACTCCTGAGTGACGGGGATAAACAACCGAGGATATGGTGTACACGTCAGGCTATCTCAACATGCGGCCCATCGCCTTAGCCGATTCGATGACTCTAGGCGCGATCTCTTTCATCTGCTGAAGCGTAAACCGATTAGCTGGACCCGACACGGACAGAGCCGCTGCCAGCTTCCCTGAACGGCTGATGATCGGCGCGGCAACCGCCGCTGCTCCTGGTTCGCGTTCTTCTATGCTCGTCGCATACCCGGCTCGGTGAATCTCCTCGATCTGTTCCAGATACGTTGTACGATGAATTGACTGTGGCCAAAGTGGGTCCTGCAGTACACTATCGCGAACCTCGTCATCAGCGAATGCTAATAGCACCTTGCTGGAAGCGCCGACGTAGAGCGGGAGTCTAGCTCCCACCTCGGCTACTCTGCGGATCGCTTGTCGGCTCTGGACAGCCTGGATACGGATCCGCTCCATCCCGTCACGGATGTATAACGTAACCGTCTCACCGATCACATCGCGTAATCTCTCCATCTCTGGCAAGAACAGCAGTGCAGGGTTATCCGTCTGATCAAGACTTGCTGCTAGTTCCCATATACGTATCCCTAAGTGGTATTTCTCCGTATCAGAATCTCGGACGATGAACCCCTTTGCTTCTAGTGAGGCGAGGAGTCGGTGAACCGTGCTCTTATGCAGGTTGACTCTGGAGGATATCTCCGTAAGTCCAAGCTCCCGTTTCTCTGTGAAGCATAATAACACATCCATCGCTCGCTCCACAGCACGTACCGTCAGCTTATGCTCTTCCACCGCTCCATCCTCCTTCCACACCACTACAATACCTATGCATCTATGAGCATCCACATGCCTCATATCGACTCACTACGACCACACCACATGTGGTTGACCACCGTCATGTGACGCCGACCACCGCGCGCTGGGAGCAACACTACCTCACACCATCACACATCAACACATGATGCCGAGCACCATATGCTGTCGTGCTGGAGCTTCCGAGTGCCTTCTTAATGCTTCAGCAGAGACATGAACTCTGCACGCGCTGCTGCATCCTTGCGGAATATACCTCGTACTCCCGATGTCACGGTCATGCTGCCTGTCTTGCGAATTCCACGGGCGCACATGCACATATGCTCGGCTTCTACGACGACGATCACACCATGCGGCTTCAATACTTCCGTCAGGATGTCCGCGATCTCGGAGGTGATCCGTTCTTGAACTTGCAGCTTGCGGGTGATCGCTTCGACCAATCGGGCGAACTTGCTCAGCCCTGCGATCTTCCCGCTAGGGATGTATCCGATATGAACCTTGCCGAAGAACGGCGCCATATGATGCTCACACTGACTGTAGAACGTTATATCCTTCACGATGACCATCTCTTCGTGCTGTTCATCGAACGTTACGCCGAGTACCTCTCGCGGATCAAGGCTATATCCGGCGAAGATCTCCTCGTACATACGAGTGACACGAGCAGGCGTATCTAGTAACCCTTCCCGTTCGACGTCCTCTCCGATCAGTCGCAATATATCCTTGATATGCTCCTCGATCTGTTGTCTATTCTGATCCACCATCTTGTTACGATATACTTTCAATGAATCTGACATACCGTTCTCCTCCCCGAAGCTCGCCGTGCACAATTATTTGAATTTTTGATTCTTCATCATCTGTTGAACTTTATTCAGCTGTTGCTTATTCACGTTGTATCCCATCCGCTTCGCCATCTCCTGGATCATCTTCGGATCGTTCTGCATACGCGAGAGTTGCTTACGCAGATAGAACACACCGAAGAAGAAGCCGATGACAACGCCCGCTAATCCGGTTATGACCGGAATCACAATATTCCACATAGCTTGAATTCCACCTTATAATATAGTGTATTGCGCTGCTAGATATCGTTAGATGTCTGGTTGTTGAACGGAGGATTCGAGTTTCCTGAGATCACCCGCTCCTACGTCAGAGAAAGCCGATGCACTACGTGAGGACCCTCTCGATGAATATCGTCGGATTCTTGGCCAGATCGATCTCTTTCACATCCATGTCATTCGTCTCTTTGTCCACCTTCACGATCCGTACGATCGGCCGTGAAGGCAGGCCACGATGCTGCCCGACGATCACGCCTGACTCCTTCGTCGTCAGCTGTACCGTGATGCCGGTAGGATATACGGAGACGATCTTCAGAAACTGGATGACATACTCCCTATCTAGCTCGCTGCCCACCATCGCCATCATCCGCTCACACGCTTCATGAGGCATGATCGGATGGCCATCTGTACCATGTGCGACCAGATTATCGAACGTATTCGCCACTGCGACGATCTTCGCATACGGATGTATCGAATCTCCTGGAATCTGTCTAGGGACCCCGGTACCATCTAACCGTTCATGATGCTGTAGCGCCACATGCGCTGACATGAGACTGAACTCATGCTTGCTCTTGATGATCTCAAATCCTCGCCACGTATGGTGTTGCTTGCTCTCGGGATCTTCTTCATCGCCGTCAAGCCCAACTTTGCCGACATCATGCATTAAGGCACCCATCGCAAGCTCCTTGAGCTGCTGGGCGTTATACCCAGAGTTCATGCCGATCAACACGGACATCATACAGACATTAACAGCATGTATGAATTGATTATTATCATCCGTACGGATATCTGTCAACTGTACAAGCACATCTTTGTTCGCGAATATCTCTTCTAATAGTTTGTCGATTGATACACTTAGATTTTTCGTGTGAAAATCCTTGCCGGATCTGATCGCAGCGAACGTCTCTGTCATCTTATTCACGACCATACCCTTCGTCTCGTCAGACACGACTTGCTCTAGCTCAACGTCGTCATACATCTCATCCTTGATGTATAACATCGTCACGCCGACCCGCTTTAATGTGTTGATCATGTAGACTGTCAATTGAACATTCTCCGCTAATAGAACCGTGCCGTTGCTAGAGAATATATTCTTACCAAGTATCTGTCCCGGTTCGACACTATGAACGTCGATGTATCGCATACCATGATCCTCCTATCGGCGTTGTGATCTCTCGTCCACATGGGCCTGTGATATCGTGTCGAGCAATCGATCGAGCTCCTCTAGCACCTCTGTATCTTGTTCGCGAGTCTTGGCTGTATTGAGTGCCTGTAGTGCTTCATCGCCGTTGATCTTCACGAGCGCCCAAGCCGCCGTGCCGCGAATGACTGGACGTGGATCGTGCATGAGCAGATCTTCTAAGAGAGGAACAGCAGACTTGTCCTTAAAATTCCCAAGCGCGATGATCGCGTTCCGCTGGATCGGCTTCTTACCTCTCCATGATGAAGCATTATCTCCGTACTTCTCCTTATATTCCCTATTGGACATCGTAAGGAGTGGCTTGAGCAGCGGCTTCACGAGCTCCGGATCGGGCTGTAGCTCGGGCTGGTGCGTGAAGTTCAGCTTGCGATTCTTCGGGCAGACTGTCTGGCAGGTATCGCAGCCGTATAAGCGATTGCCCAGCTTCTGTTTGAATTCATCCGCGACGAAGCCCTTCGTCTGAGAGATGAACGAGAGGCATCTCTGTGCATTCAATTCACCTGGGCCAACTAGAGCGCCCGTTGGACATGCGTCGATGCATGCTGTGCAATCGCCACATCCATCTGTCACGGGCTCATCCGGAGGAAACGGGATGCTTGTGATCATCTCCCCGAGATATACCCAGGAGCCGAACTCTGGCGTGATGATCGCACAATTCTTAGCCGACCAGCCGATCCCGGCGCGTTCTGCGACGGCTCTGTCAACGAGTGCACCTGTGTCGACCATGCTCATCACTCGGACATCCGGTACTCGCGCACGCAACCACTGCTCGAGCCGCTCCAGTCGATCGCGTAGCACGATATGGTAGTCCTGGCCCCATGCCGAACGCGATATGATCCCGCGGTATGCACCGGGCTCCGACTTCGGTGGATTCGATATCTTAGCCGGATAGGCGATCGCGATCGCGAGGATCGAGCGCGGCTCCTCCATGTTAAGCTCCGGATATACACGTTTATCGATGTCTGGTTCCTCGAACCCTGATTCAAACCCTTTGTGCCGATGGTCGAGCAGTCGCTCTTTCATCGTTAGGAAAGGATCTGCCGTCGTGAACCCGATCTTGTCGATGCCAAGCTCAGCTAGAGCTTGCTTAAGCTCTGTTTTCAGTTGCTGCCAAGCATCCGTAGCTACTGCAAGGGTCATCGTGATCCCTCCTATCTATATATGGTTGTAAGATGGTCTGCTAACGCTTCCGACCGATCCCGACCCGACTAACCTCACTCGTCACAATGCCTTGATCGCCATTCTCGCTAGTTCATCACACCGGTTATTCCATTCGTTATCGCTGTGACCTTTGACTTTAATATACGTGATCTCATGTGTCTTCATCTCATCGAGTAGCTGCTTCCACAGGTCCTGGTTCTCCACCGGCTGCCCCTTGCTGTTCTTCCATCCGTTGCGCTGCCAGTTCACATACCACTTATTATTGAAGCAGTTCACCAGATATGCCGAATCGCTATAACAACTCACTCGACACGGATGCTTCAGCAGTGCGAGCGCCTCGATCACAGCCTGCAGCTCCATCCGGTTATTCGTCGTATTCGGCTCCGCTCCGGATATCTCTTTCGTATGACCTTCATACATTAATATGGCACCCCAGCCACCCGGGCCGGGATTGCCTGAGCATGCACCATCCGTATAGATCATCACTTCTTTCACAGGCAGCACTCCTCACTTCGCTATCACTTAGCCTCTGCTGTCACTTCAGCTCTGCTATCACTTCAGCTTCTCTATCACATCAGCTTCTCTATCACTTCAGCTGGCGCCATCACTTAGCCTCTGCTGTCACTTCAGCTCTGCTATCACTTAGCTTCTGCTGTCACTCCAGCTCTGCTATCACTTCAGCTTCTCTATCACATCAGCTTCGCCATCACTTAGCTTCTGCTGTCACTTCAGCCCTTACTATCATGTGGTCGATCGACCGCCGTCATGTGAGCGAAACACCGCGCGCTAGGAGCCATGGGCGAGGCTATATATTACCGATCTTCTGTATCGGCCACAAGATGTAGTCTGCCTTCCCCTTGATCTTCTCTTTCGAGATCCAGCCGATCGCCGGATTGCGGCTGTCGTTACTCTCACCCCGGTGCCGGTTATCTCCCATCACGAAATAAGCGCCCTCCGGAACTGCCCCAGGACCCCAATCTCCATCTTCGATCTGGCTATCCGTATACGTTTCTTCGACCTTCTGCCCATTGCGATACAAGCTGCCGTCCATGATCTCGATCGTGTCACCCGGGGTGCCAACGATCCGCTTCACGAGATATTTCTCCCGACCGCCTAGCGGATTCTCCAGGATCACGATATCTCCAGCCTTCGGCTCGTACATCATATAGACTAGCTTGTTAATGAACAACCATTCCCCATCGGCTAGTGTAGGATCCATCGAATGGCCTTCCACGCGCGATAGATGAAACACAAATTGGTTCAGCAAAAAAACGATAACAACCGCCGCGACAAGCGCCTTCAACCAGTCTAACAGCTCGCCTCGCATGCCCTGCGATTGAGATGCACTACGATGCATCTCATCACCCGATACTGGATTTCCACTTCTCATAATAATCCCACGCCACCTGTCCATCAAAAGGAGGTCTAGATTCACGAACTCTGTCTAGGAGCTGCTGAAGACCGCTGTCCACTTTCTCCTCGACGAGTGCGGAATAATGATACTGCTTACGATGTGCTTCATATTCATCCTGATCCACGACCACAATCTCGCCATCGATCGTTCGGATCACATCAAGGTCATAATCTATATAGGTAATACACGCATTCGTATGATCATGATACGGTGGGGATGCGACATTGCAGTAGAAACGCACGCCATCCTTCTCAAGCAGCGCCACGACATTAAACCATTCCCCAGGGATGAAGAACGACACGCCCGGCACCTTACTAGTCCACGTACTTCCGTCTGCTTCCGTAATCAAGGTCTGTTCATTAATGAGTACGATCATGTGCTCAGCGGCATGCTCAGGCAACAGCAGTTGCTCCGGAACGAGCCAATTCTCGAACCAGATCCGGTGGACATGGCCGTCATGCTTGAAGCTCTTGATTAGATATCGACGATATAACGACTTCATCCCTCTCGCAACCCTTTCGGAAAGTGCTGTCCTGCACCTGATGTACACGCACTTTAATAATAGGTAATCATAATTGAATCGGAAAAGCAACACGATGTTCCTGACAACTTTCATCTGAAGCATACGCTCGCAAAATGAAAAAACCCCCGTCAAAGGGGGTGTGATCATTCGTGCAAGTTACCCATTCACGATACGCAGAGGCGATATCCCGGAGATAAAATCCTTCGCTTGATATCCGAGTGATTCGTAGAAAGATCGCAGATGCATGTTGTGTCTGTCGAGCGCGATCATAATCTTCTTCACCTTGCGATTCTTGAACCGCTTATCCAACGTGCGGATCAGCGCTTGGCCGATGCCTTGGCTGCGATAATCATGATGTACTGCCAAGCGATAATAGTATGCCTGGTTGTTATCTACCGTGCCAATGATGATACCGACGATCTGGCTCTCTCTCTCTGCTACAAGGATCAGACCGCTGTCAAGCGACAACTGGTTCGCAAGCGCGTCGATCGTCTCTTCATAACACTCTTCAGACAGTAACTCTAACAACAACTGGTTCACAGAAGCGTGATCGGCGAGTTGAAAGGGTCGAATGATCATACCACTAAGCATCTCCTTCATATCGGGTCTCTAAGGTTGATATTAGGTGTGATCTACTCACCGCAGGAGCATGGAAGCTTGCTGGTGACATCATCACTATTCCAAGGTCGGTCCGGCATAGAAAACGATAAACTATATGCTTGACGTTCATTCGAAACCTTATAAAGGTAAATACTGTATCTGTCGTAAAAAATCATCAGGCTAAAGCATCATCTTGCAGCATCAAGATCAAACTTGCGACTTATATAATATACGACAGTTCCCGACAGACTCCTTCTTCAAACTCAAAAAAAGTTAAAATAACGTTAAAATTTTAATGAAAACGCTTTAATTTAAGCGCTTTCACGGACTTATATCACGATTCCTTCGATTTCCTCCATATTTCTGTCGAACCTTCATCATATTAGTGTTAAAGAAGACTCTGATATAGGACTCTGCTATAAGATTGAATAGCGTATATTGGAAAGGATATACTATATATGTTCCGTGTAAGTTGACGTTTCATGTGAGCTACTTTTGATACATAAGTATTGATTTATTATCATAAGTAGGCGATAATATGAAAGGATAATCTTACATATCACTTTAAGGAGGATGTATAACGATGGCACATCAACTACCACCGCTGCCTTACCCTAATAATGCGCTTGAACCGCATATTGATGAAATGACGATGATGATTCACCACGACCGTCATCATAACACGTATGTCACGAACCTGAACAAAGCTCTGGAGGGCCAAGCTGATCTAGAGAGCAAGTCGATCGAGGATCTGATCAGCAACCTGGACGCAGTCCCGGAAGCGATCCGTACGGCTGTCCGCAACAATGGCGGCGGTCATGCTAACCACTCCCTGTTCTGGTCGACCATCGGCCCGAACGCTGGCGGAGAGCCTACTGGTAGCTTGGCGGAAGCGATCAACAGCGCGTTCGGCAGCTTCGAGAAGTTCAAGGAAACCTTCGCAGCAGCAGCTACTGGTCGTTTCGGAAGCGGCTGGGCATGGCTTAGCGTAGATAACGGCAAGCTCGTCGTACACAGCACTCCGAACCAAGACAACCCGCTCATGGAAGGCAAGACTCCTCTGCTCGGGCTTGACGTCTGGGAGCACGCTTACTATCTGAAGTATCAGAACAAGCGCCCTGACTATATCGCAGCATTCTGGAATGTTGTGAACTGGGCTGAGGTTCAGAAGCTATACGACGCGGCGAAGTAATCCTGAAGCTCGTCAAGTACACGCTAGGATGAAGTAAAGGCTGTATCCGATCGACAGTTCGTGTCGTTAGGATACAGCCTTTTCGTATATCGATTCATCTCGGTGCTATGCCGCTGCGGATCGCAGCGATCACAGACGCTGCGAACGGATGGCCACTGTCTTCATAAGCTCGGACCGTCTCTTCGACGTCATAGCGCACTCTCCGCAGCATGATGCTACAGTCATCGCCCTCTGCCTCGATGACCGCATATGAGCTGCGTGCGTCTCCATCGAAGGGCAACCCAACACTGCCCGTGTTCAGTAACGTCCGACCATCTATCCTTCGGATGAACGGCTGATGGATATGAGCGTAGGCGACGATCCCCGCTTCCGTTCCCTCGAACATACGCATAAGCTGATCCACGGATGAATCTGGCAGGATGTTGTCGAGGATATTTTGTGGGTTGGCATGAACACATCGCAGCACCGTCTCAGCAGTCAGATGTTCTTCATGCATGAAAGGCAGGTTCGCCAGATACTGCAGCTGTTCGTCACTTAATCGCTTTCTCGTCCAAGCCATCTCCTGCTGAATCGCTGCCTCGTGTTCGGGAGATTTGGCGAAGCCGGGTTGGATCTGTCCGCTTCCGACCAATTCGTCGATATTGCCGCGGATGACTGTCGTCTGCAATGCTTGCACGGCGCTCACGCACTGTTCAGGCTGAGGACCTTTGAATACGATGTCACCCAGCACGATGATCTTGTCCACCTTGATCCGCTCGATATCGTTCAGCACCGCTGTTAGTGCAGGATGGTTGCCATGGATATCGGCAAGTAGTGCGATACGCATATGATCACTCCTTATCTGGTAGTCCATCATCGAAGTACTGACTTAAGATGCGGATGAATACATTCGGCAGGGCGACGTTACGCCATGTGTCACGCGATACCCACATCGTACCATCCGTGGTGTCTGTCGAACCTCGTTCAGCCGCGGCTGCTGTCTCTGTAGCTCCCTCGTCCGCGTCGTGTCCATACGGCGGTCCATACGGCGATGCTGTCTCCGCTATCGCGTCATCTGCAGGGATGCCAACCGGAGCTCCTTGCACCCGGCTACCGTCCGAGCGACCTGTAAGCTGCGCGCTCTTCTCAGCTGCCACATCAGAAGGGCGAGTGTGTAAGTCCACCCTCTCAACGATAGGCTTACCGAGCAATTCGTCCACCTCATGCTCCTCGCATCGATATACCTTCATCTGCCATCTAATATGACTGAAGATATGTTCAGCATCCATATAGTAATGGTCGGACAGCCCAAGCTGCTCCTGCATATCAGATGCCAGCTGTTCATTCGGCAGCTCCCACATGCGCGCAAGCAAGCCTTCGTCTGGCCGCTTGCGGAGCATCACCATCCCCTGCCTCTCACCTGTTCCTTCGATGATGTAGGCGGCACGTTCTTCGATACGCGGCTTCTTCGCCTTCGTCTTGATCGGTAGCTCTTCGGCTATACCTGCCAAGTGCGCTGAGCACGAGCCTCCGACGGGACATGTCCCACAGCTTGGCGAACGCGGCGTACAGATGAGTGCCCCTAGCTCCATAAGCGCTTGGTTAAAATCTGCAGCGGCATCGTCCGGAATAATCTCGCCGACCAGCTGCTCTACTTTCGAACGGGTGGACGGCTTCGCGATATCATCATATAGCGAGAAGTATCTGGATATGACGCGCAGCACGTTACCATCGACAGCCGGCTCCGGAGCGCCATATGCGATACTGAGCACGGCACCTGCCGTATACGGGCCGATCCCCTTGAGCTTGCTGATCTCTTCGCGTGTGGCCGGGATCTTGCCGCCGTATTCCTGTTGAACCGTCTTAGCAGCTAACTGCATATTCCGCACTCGCGAATAGTAGCCTAATCCTTCCCATACCTTCAGCAGATCTGCTTCCGTCGCCTCGGCCAAAGCTTCGACCGTCGGATACCGACTGATGAACCGCTCATAGTAAGGAATGACCGTATCGACCCTCGTCTGCTGCAGCATAATCTCGGACACCCAGATGTGATAAGGATCCTTCGTCCTACGCCACGGTAGGTCGCGTTGATTCGCACGGAACCAGAGGACGAGTCGATCCGCGAATAGATGCTTCCTCAGCTCATCGGAATCTCCTATATGCTCTAGATTCTGGTCGAGCTCTGCACGTACGATCGATTGGTTCGTCGCTTGATGCTTCATGCTCGTATGACCTACGATTCCCCCAGATTCATCCCTTATATTCCGACTGCTCTTGACCATCTCTAGCTTCCCCCATCGTTCCTTGAACTCTGCTCTCTATTGTATACGATCACGAGACTAATTTTAACCCGACTGCGGATGCCAGGATGATCGCGATGAACAGCACCCTGCGCCAATCCGCTGATTCCTTGAATAACACGATGCCGAGGATCGCTCCACCGGATGCCCCGATCCCCGTCCACACTGCATACGCCGTACCCATCGGGAGAGATTCCATCGCCAGTGCTAGGAATAAGAAGCTGCTACCGAAGCCAGCCGCGAGACCGATAGCGGACAGCAGATTCCTCCGCCTGTGAAGCTGACTGATCATCGCGACCCCGATCATCTCACACACTCCTGCCAGTATAAGCCACACCCAAGCCATCAGATGTTCCCTCCTTGCCCTAGACCTTGCTTTGGACCTTCCTTTTGACCTTGCTTTGGACCTTGCTTTTGACCTTGCTTTGGACCTTGTTTAGGACCTTGCTTCGGACCTTGCTCTTGCTCTTGTTCAGCATCCGGCGTTACGAGCTTCAGACCGATCACACCGATTAGCAGCAGCCCGATCAGTGCAAGCTTCCATATATTAACCGGCTCGTCGAACAACAAGATCTCTGACAGCACCGTACCGGCCGTGCCGAGTCCGACGAAGACAGCATACACCGTACCGACGGGAAGATGCTTGCCAGCAGCGATCATGCCGTAGAAGCTGATGATGATCGCGATGATCGTGACACTCCACGACAGTACATCATCGGCGTGCTTCAGCCCGATCACCCACATCACTTCAAAAACTGCCGCTATAATAATCTTCAGCCATTCCTTCGTCATCGCACCTCGTTCTCCCCTCATAGATAAGCAAACATCGAATAACGTAGATAAGCAATCATCAAATAAAGTAGATAAGCATCGATAAGCATAGATAAGCCCGGGGGTCTCTTCGTCATATCACGAAAAGATCCTCCCGGGCTTTTGTCCCTCCGTGTCACGAGCAGCGTCGTTCCGCCGTTCGCGCGTTCTCTCTCGGACCAGACCTGCAAGAACTTGCAGCGGAACCCTAGAGAACTTGATCATGGATGTATTATACTTCATATAGTGAAGGCGATCAAATCGAATATCGGTCCATCGATGATCGTGTGAATCGATGATCGGTGCATAATAAGCTGAGCATCATCTTACATACACCGGATGCCGCGCTATACTCAACGCCCGAGTAACCTTGGACATGAACACGGGTGTATAATCTCTTCTCTCTGCGAGGTGATGAACAGATGGTATTCCACTCTCACAAAGACCGCTGGTTAAGTATTACCATGTGGTCTACGATATTGATCATGATCGTGACGGGTAGCATCACATGGTTCGATTCGGATATCCCGTTCATCGCGAGCCTTATCTTCTTCTTGATCATGTGGAGCACAGCCATCTTCTTAAGCTGGATGTGGCTGACGACTTGCTATGTCATGCATGATGATCATCTGCTCATTCGGTTCGGACCGTTCAAGCTTCGCATCCCTTACGAAGCGATACGGAAGATCAAGCGGACGCGATCGATCTTATCCTCTCCAGCCCTATCGACACGCCGTCTGGAGATTCAGTATCACCGATTCGATATGACGTACATATCTCCGGCCGATGAAGAACGAATGCTGAAGCTACTGCGAGAACGTTGTCCGCGCGCTCAGTTCGACATCGACGTTAATTGATGATCCATAGTAAGAATACCCCGATGATGATCGCCCACATCGCACTGCCGAGGATCACTCCCCAGGCGATGCCTCGCGCGACACGAAGCGGATCTTCATGCAAGAGGTCACGTTGCTCTTCGGGCTGTTTATGTTCGCTCATTCGCCGCCAACCTCCTATACTATACAGATTATATTAACAGTATCGGGAGGTTGATGTATACGTATACATGCTAGAGCGATTAATATGATGCAGAGGTTCATGTGGATGGCCGGAGAAATCCTTATTACGGAAGACCTGTAACATCATCATGTCATTCGCTCTCTCGAGACTGGCGTTCATATAACTGTAACATCAGTTACGACATTTGTGTGAACATGTAGTGCCGCAGTTGGAAAACCTTCTCAGAACCAATATGATAGATGCATAAGGAAATTTTATATGGCTCACCATAATGCTATGGATCGAGCAACGCAACGAATATATGGAGAAGGGAATGAGATCGTACGATGTCCATGAAACGTCTGACCATGACATTTATCGCGGCGGGTGCGCTGATCTTCACAGCAGCTTGCGGCGGTGGCGGAGCTGGTAACGATGGAGCGAACAGCGGTGGAGCGAATGCAGGAGGTAACGACACCTCGGGGAACACGGTCGTCATCACAGATATTCCACAAGCGTATAACAACACGTGCTTAAGCTGCCATGCGGCGGACTTGTCCGGTAACATGCCGAACACTAATCTGCAGAGGGTTGGTAGCAGACTGAGCCGCGACGAGATCGCAGATATCATCACGAATGGCAAGCCGAACACGATGATGCAATCGCAGGCTAATCGGTTAAGTGAGGAAGAGATCAACGAGCTGGCTGACTGGCTGTCTACATTGAAATAATCATCGATCGGCATGATACGGCCTGATGCTAGAAGACCGATCCACACACCGAATATTAAACCGTCGTGACGGCTGCTTCTCGAGAAGGTGCTTCCTCTCTCACATGAGCAGTGTGTTACGGCGGTTTTATGTGTTGTGGTGTTGTAGTGCGGTGGAGTGACGGGGGTCGGACTCGAGATGCTGCGCGGCCCTCTTCGGCTGGTTCTCACTCCGTCCGGCACTCGCCGAGATGGGCTGCGCGCTGCTCTCTTCGGCTGATTTCGGTCAGTCCGGCACTCGCCGAGATGGGCTGCGCTGCTCTCTTCGGCTGATTCGGTCAGTCCGGCACTCGCCGAGATGGGCTGCTGCGCTGCTCTCTTCGGCTGATTTCGGTCGGTCCGGCACTCGCCGAGATGGGATGCGCTGCTCTCTTCGGCTGATTCGGTCAGTCCGGCACTCGCCGAGATGGGATGCGCTGCTCTCTTCGGCTGATTCGGTCAGTCCGGCACTCGCCGAGATGAGCTGCTGCGCTGCTCTCTTCGGCTGATTTCGGTCGGTCCGGCACTCGCCGAGATGGGATGCGCTGCTCTCTTCGGCTGATTCGGTCAGTCCGGCACTCGCCGAGATGGGCTAACGGAACTCAGATGCGTTATTTCACTGAAAACGCCTGTTTTTCAGAAGCTAACGGAACTCAGGTGCGTTATCCGTAACAAACCGGTCCATTTGGGGGTCAATATGATAGAATAACGCACTCTAGTTCCGTTAACCATCAAAAGAGGTCGGAAAATGAAGCAATAAGGGATCCCAGTTCCGTTAGCCCTCGCCATCAGACCCAACTCCATCGCGCCTCGAAAAAACGACGAGAATCCTATCCCATCCGATCCACTTAGCACCACCGAATGCCCGACGACCGCATCTGCTACACATCCATCCGATCCACTCCCCCGCCGAACGCCCGACGACCGCATCGGCTACACATCCATCCGATCCACTTAGCACCACCGAACGCCCGACGACCGCATCGGCTACACATCCATCCGCCCCTCCCGCACTTTCGTCCACTCCCATACGACCTCATGAGGTTCGCTCAGCCCCGCACCATCACTAACCGCCCATCCTTACGACGACAACTGGCTCATCCGATATTCGGACGGCGTCAGTCCAGTTATCTTCTTGAACACCTGTGTGAAATACCGTGGATCCTGATATCCGACAAGCGGTGCGATCTGATACACCTTGACCTCCGACTGACGTAGGATCGAACAAGCCCTATCGATCCGATACTTGGTCAGGTATTCGAGGAATGTCGAGCCGGTCTCTCGCTTGAACAGCACACAGAAATGACTGCAGCTTAGCCCCACCATGTCCGCTAATTCGTCGATCCCAAGATCTAGGTGATAATGATCGTCAACATAGTCGACCACTCGCTGCACGATCGATGCGGCATCCAGCCGATCCCCTTGTGAGGACGACGCTTCCTTCACCCAAGTACAGAACACGCGGCGCATCGCAGAGATCATCTCATCCAACGTACTAGAGACAGTTAACTGCTGCAGTAGGGGATCGACATCCATGCTACGCAGCGGATGATAGGCTTCGAGCTGGCGGTGCAACACGATGGTCAACTGGATGAGCATGTGACATACTGCGTGTCTCGGTGCTGCGATGATAGCTAGCTGCTGTTCCAGTCTCGTTAGCTCCGCCTCGAAGGCGAGTATATCTAACGTCCGAACATGCTCAGACAGTGCCTTCTCCGCTCGTAATGGATATCCAGCTCCACTATCCCGCTCCGCCTCTAACTCCATACTAACTGACCACACTGACCCCAGCCTCTCCTCATCTACATACACTTCCTCTTTACCTGAGATGAACCTGCGAGACAAGGCCTCTCGACAGCTATGATAGCTCTCCTGTAACGTGCGGATATGTCTGTGCGGTCTGCTGATCGCAACCGACACGGATAGCTTCGTGCAATGCTTGATCTTCGCGATCAGCTCACGTGCCGCGTCACATAACGCTGCCGCATCCGTATGCTGAACGATGAACAGCCATTCCCCGTTATGGAATGGAAACACCGTATAGCATCCACGTGCCTGCCAGTATTCCTGTAAGATGTTCCCGACAGCAAAATACCACAGCCGCCTCTCTTCCGGACTCCAATGCCGAATCATCTTATCGTAATCATCCAGCGTAACAAGCCCCATACGGTAAGTGGTGTCCAGCTCCCACTCATCCAGCCAGATCGATCGTCTGAACTCCGGGCTATCCGTTCCCTCGATGATCGCCGAGAACATCCGCTCCCGCACGACGCTGGATAGCGACTGCACGGAACGCCGCAGCAGCTCCTGCTCCTCCGTAGATTCACGCTGTTCGTCGACGCGTTGCTTCGCTTGGAAGAGCACCTCCTGTAGCTCGTCGTGATCGATCGGCTTCAGGAGATAGTTGAAAGCACCATAGCGAATCGCTTCCCTCGCGTACTCGAACTCCCCATAACCACTTAGGATGATGAACCATGTATCCGGAACCATCTCCATCACCATACGCATGAGTGTGATACCATCGATCGAGGGCATGCGAATATCGCTGATGATAATATCCGGACGTTCCCGCTTCACGATATCCAGCGCTTCTTCCCCATTCCGAGCAACCCCACACAGCGTAAGCCCTAGCTTCTGCCACGGGATCGCTTTCTGTAGACTGCGTAATATGATCGGCTCATCATCGACGATGACGACTTTACATATATGCGTATTCACGACACTCCCCCCTTAGCCTGATCGTCACTGAGATAACGATATTGCGTTCCATCACCTTCCATCTCTCGATCCAACACTCACCGACTAGTACGACCGCATCCTTCCCACGCACTCACGATCCATATGCCTCTATCGCTCAGCACCGTAACTCATTTATCCACACTTCCATCTCATCATCAAAAACCATACCCTCTATCCATGTGCCTCAATCCATCAAAACCAACACTCTCTATCCATATGCCTCAATCCATCAAAACCAACACTCTCTATCCATATGCCTCAATCCATCAAAACCAACATTCTCTATCCATATGCCTCAATCCATTAAACCCGCACTTTCTGTCAATATGCCGCATTCCCTCAGCACCCTCACTCACGACCCATACGCCGCACTCAACAACACCGCTCACAATCATCCTCGGTCTCATCTGCTTTCCCGCAGCTTCCAGTACGCCTTCGAAGCCTCGTCCAGCTGCGCTAATGCGCCCTCACTAGTGAGGCGTAGATTCAACACCTGATCGACGACCGAGAGGAACGTCTTCGTCACTTCTGGTGACAGTACATTATCATATGCGATGAACGTATCCTCCGTCCGCTCCATCAGCTTATAGAGCTGTGCATATACGGGACCGGTCAGCGACTGATCGAGTGGGATCGCCATCGCCGGCAGCCTCTCACCTTCATACACGATGCGCGACTGTACGTCCTCTGTGTAGATCGCTTGAAGCAAGCCAAGAGCCGCTTCCTTCTGTTCCGCTGTCATACTCGATGATAGTGCGATGCCGATCGTATACCCTCCCGTGATGCTACGCGATCGTCCTTCCTCGAGTCCTGGGAACGGGATGACCCCGATCTTCTCTTCGAAGTCACGCGACACTTCTTCGCCACGAAACATCGTGATGTCCCAGCTACCATTCACATACATCGCCGCTTCCTCCGCCATGAACATACGGATCGCATCCACTGTTCCTACAGCTGACGCATCGTCGTTGAACGCACCTTCCTCAGACAGGTGGCGCAATGTATCGAAGGCCCGAATATAAGCCTCGTTAACAAATTCCCCTTCACCGTCATAAGCTAGCTGCTCGATCAGGCCAGGCCCCGCATACCGATCCATCATATAATGCGCGAAGATCGCACCAGGCCACAGCTCTTCGTTACCGAGTGCGAACGGGATATACCCATTCTCTCGCAACACCGCTACGGCGTTCAGCAGCTCCTCCAACGTCCATGGGGCTTCTATCCCTAGCTTCAAGAAGATCTCGCGGTTATAGTACAACGGCTCAGCATGACCTTCGAACGGCAGCCCGTATACGCGACCATCGAACGTCCACAGGTGCAGATCACGAAACTCCGGCTTGATCCTGGCCGCGAATTCCGTCAGATCGATGAGGCGCTCCGACCGCGCATACGGCTCTAGCTCCGCACCGCCGAACAGCACGAACATATCCGGCGGCGTTCCCGTCACCATCTCGCTCTTGAGCTTCTGCTCGCGATGGATCGTCTGATCCAAGCCTTCGAAGTTCACATTCACATGAGGGTGATCCGCTTGATACTGACTGACGACATCCTGGAAGATGTTCAAGATCGGGAGATCATGCTCCTTCGTCCATAGATGGCGGAACGTCAGCGACACCTTCTCAGGCTCTGCGATATTCGTCTCCTTCCCATCACTTAGTAAGCTATAGACGATCATCGATGCGAGCGCCATTCCATACAGGGCGATCCAGCCGAACGTCTTAATGTTCTTCATCGTATCCCCCCTCCTGTACGCCACCATGCGATCGGTCTAGCGCCAAGCTGGCACTATCGATCTTCGGCACACGAATGCGCACGATCGCGCCTGCACCTGGCGACGAGCAGATCATCATCCCGTAAGGGTTGCCGAAGCGGATGCGGATTCGTTCATGAACATTCCGGAGACCAACACCACTGTCCCTATATTTCTTATCTGCTGGCCGATTCCAAAAATTCGCCAGCACCTTCTCATCGAAGCCAGGGCCGTTGTCGATGACATCGATCAAGATCTCTTGTGCTGCTTCCGTCGCGCGGATATGGATGAAGCCCGTCTGCTTCATCTGCTCGATCGCGTGATAGAGAGCATTCTCAACGAGCGGCTGCACGATCAGCTTCTGCGTCATGCAGCTCTTGAGCCGTTCCGGTAGCTCAAGCTTGAACTCGAAGCCGTCCTCGAAGCGATATTTCTGGATATTCAGATAGTGAAGGACATGCTCGAACTCCGTGCTAAGCGGGATCAGCTCCTGATGCTCGCTGATACTGATGCGCAATAGCCTACCTAGCGAGACGACCATCTTGCTAATATCCTTATTGCCATGGATGACTGCCATCGAGTTGATCGATTCCAGAGAATTATAGATAAAATGCGGGTTGATCTGCGCCACAAGCGCTTGAAGCTCGGCTTCTTTCTTACGCTCCTGCTCCACCTTCACGCGCTGCAGGAGATGCTCGATCTGACCACTCATCTTATTGAACCCGTGCACGAGCATATCCGATTCATCACTTGGCCCTCGGCTTGCCGCGATCTTCGTGAATACTCGCTGCTCGACTCGCCGCATGCCATGCACCGTGCTGCTGATGCTTCTAACTAGCCTCGATACGAAGAAACGATCGAACAAGATGGCAGATAGTAACGAGAAGCCACCCAGCAGCACAGCGATATTGCGGATCGGGGCAGATGCGGCCTTCAGCACCTTCGTTGGCGTGATCGCGATCAGATACCACTCGGCTTGCGATGATGTCATGTAGGTGATCAGGGATTCTTCCATGAGGTAGTCGTCGATATATGAGTTACGCTCTTGCGAGCGACTGCTTAGGAAGGGGAAGCTAACCGTCTCCCCCGTATGCTTGCCGGATTTGTCATAGACGATCGCACCTTGCCTGTTCACGAGCAGCACATCGCCGCTCTCCATCGTCGCCGTGTCATAGAACACCTGCTCGAGTAGCTCCGGCTTGATCGTGATGATGATCGCGCCGATATCTTGCAGCGAGTAATAATCCTTGATGACCCGGGCATGGATGAGCACCGGCTGGCCTGTGATGAGCGAGCCGTTCTCACCTGGCCCAGACCATACAGGCCGCCCCTCAGCAGATTCCATCTCGTCATACCATGGCTGCATGATGATGTTCGACCAGTCCTGCGCTTCGTTATAGCTATACATGAGCTGATGCATCGACAACAGGCTGAACGACTCGATCATCGGATGGTGAATCAGTAGATTGTTGATCTCCTGCCGCATATCATGATCCGGTTCGATGTCGGGATTCTTCAGCATTTGTTGAATGACCGGCTGCGTGATCGCTGAGTTCGAGATCGTCGTAATCTCGTTCAAGGCAAACTTCAGCTTACGGTCTGTCTCCGTGAGAGAGACCTTATAGAAATCACTCGACTGAGTCTCGATCGTATCTGAGAATATCCAGTACGAGACGGTACCCATCGCGATGACAGGGATAAACACGAGCAAGATGTTGGCCAGCAGGATCTTCGGCCGGAGCTTCAGGATGACCCACTCCTTCGTTGAAAACGCCTTCATCTAATGTTTATCCGAAATATCTAGCGATGTCAATAAATTCCGTAACATCCAGACATAATGACGTGCCTCGTGGGCTTTCCATGTCAGCCATCAGCTCTTGACCGCTCCGGAGGTCAGACCTGCGATGAACCATCGACTGAATAACAAGAAGACGATAAGCAGCGGCAGCGTCGCCATGAACGTCGCCGACAGGATCATGCCGTAGTCTAATCCGTCCCGTGTATGGAACAGCTGCTGCAGGGCGATCTGGATCGTATAGTGACTTCTGTCCTTCAGCACGACGAACGGCCAGAAGAAGTCGTTCCAAGTATTCATGAAGGTGAAGATCCCGAGTGTCGCATAAGCCGGTGTGATGATCGGGACGACGACCCTTGTGAAGATACGCAGATGCCCTGCCCCATCGATCCTACCCGCTTCTATCAGCTCCGTATGCACAGCAGTCGAGATATATTGACGCATCCAGAAAATGCCGAACGCATTCACCATCGCCGGTACGATCACCGCGTTATACGTATCGATCCAGTGGAGCTTCGCCATGATCACATACGTCGGCAGCACACTAAGCTGTTGAGGCACGAATAACGTACCTAGGACGAAGAAGAAGAGGAATGTCTTGAACCGAAATTGATACTTAGCAAATGCATACCCCGCAAGCGAACAGAACAGCAATACACTGAACGTCACCACCGACGAGATAAACACCGAATTCAGCAGTGCCGTCCAAAATTCCGTCCGATCAAGAGCGCGCCCGAAGTTTTCGAAGAATCTATCACTGATCGTGATAACGGGAGGTATACGTGAAGCTGCGCCCCGCTCGTTGGACCCGATGACGAACATCCAGTAGAAAGGAAAGATCGAGATGACAGCCCCTATCGCGAGGAAGAGATAGAAACAGATCTTAGTAATAATATGTGGCTGGTCTCCGCGCGCCCGTCTCATATCGCACCTCCATCACTGCTGCCGCCTATCTTACGCGACGCCCATATATTGATTAGCGAGAAGATGATCGTGAAGATCAACAGGATAACAGCTGTTGCCGCTGCCGTACCGAAGAAGCTGTTGCCGAATGCCTCCGTGTAGAGGTAGATCACCATCGTGATGCCCTCTTCACGTGTTGAGCTCGTGCCAGACTGGCCGAGATATACATATGGTTCAGTGAACAGCTGCAGCGATCCGATCGTCGATAGCAGGACGGTGAATATGATGAACGGCCTCAAGAGAGGCAGCGTGATCGACAGCAGGATCTGGAATCGGCTAGCTCCGTCGATACGTGCTGCTTCATACAGATCCGTAGGAATACTCTGCAATCCGGACAGATAGATGATCGTGTTGTAGCCGGTCCATCTCCACATGATCATCATCGCGATCGCGAGCTTCACACCCCACCAGCCAGAATTCCAGTTGATCGGATCGACACCGAGCACATCGAACACCCAGTTGACCATCCCGTTATTACTGAACAGCGCGCTGAATACGAGCGTTACGGCGACGATTGAGGTGATGTTTGGCATGAAGAACAGGACGCGTAGCGTCTTCTTGAAGCGGGTGATCGCCGAATTCAGGAACACCGCCAGCAGCAGCGCTAGGATGAGCTGCGGGATCGTCCCCATCGCGCTGATGATTAGCGTATTGAAGAAGGACGTCCAGAAGACCGGATCCTCCATGACGAATTCATAGTTTTTCAGTCCCATATATTGCATCGGGCCGAGAGCGTCCCACTTGAAGAAGGACAGATAGATGGTGAATAAGATCGGATACAGGCCGAAGATCGCGAATAACACAAAAAACGGCGATATAAATAAATACGCAGTTAAACTGCTGCGCTTACTTTCCGTAAGCCAGCTTGTCTTGTGCACTTTGCCGGCAGAGGCCGGAACCGTCTGAGGCATAAGACACCTCCATCTATAAGGAATAGTACGAGTCCGCCGAGACAAGATGCTCAGCGAACTCGGGTATGATGCGTTTGGTACCTGCGCTCCTATACTGTACACCGATGCGCTTGAACCTTAGCGTCGTTAACTAACTTGTATACTTGACTCATTGCTCTTGATCCTGGTAACATCATTCGATCCTTTGGACTGATATATCCCCTCTGACTAACACTCGATCCTCTGATTCGTTGATCCCCTCTGACTAGTACTCGGGTCCGCTAGAATGAGTGTCCCCTCTGATTTACACTCGATCCTCTGAACGAATATCTCCCCTAGCATTGATCCTCTGATTCGTTGATCCCCTCTGATTAGTACTCGGGTCCGCTAGAATGAGTGTCCCCTCTGATTTACACTCGATCCTCTGAACGAATATCTCCCCTAGCATTGATCCTCTGATATATTGATCTCTCTGATTA
>Ga0180215_1001489_pt1 | contig 25613 bp, 20 predicted proteins | sample eDN3rd37CBELigBY_FD_128871 | JGI IMG/M metagenome (GOLD analysis project Ga0180215, IMG submission 128871) | Enriched backyard soil microbial communities from Emeryville, California, USA - eDNA 3rd pass 37_C BE-Lig BY (version 2) (version 2) | ecosystem: Environmental > Terrestrial > Soil >...
ACGATCGTGCGGTCCTGAACCTCGGCGCGCGCTTCGTCGAGCGAGTCGGAGGTGCGCAGATCGAACAGACCCGCCATGTTCTGCTCGAGACCGGCAACCACCTGGCCGGCCTGCTCGGTCGTCCCGGCGACCACGGTCACGGGCATCTCGCGCGGCGTCGGCTGGTACATCGCGCCGAGCATGATCGAGAGCATCAGCACGACCATCGCGAAGGGGAAGAACGCCAGGGTGAGGTAGCGGACGCGATCGCTTCCGGGACGCGGCCCGTTGGTGAGCGAGGGCATCGTGATCTCGGGGTCACCCGCATCGGGGTTGCGGCGACGCTTCAGGGCGTCGACACCGAGGGTCGCGGCCAGCGCGAGCACGGCACCGAGGACCAGGACCAGGAGATGGCCTCCGAGTCCTTCCCCGCCGAAGTACAGGACCGACCTCAGGGACTCCCCTGCGGCCGCGGTGGGCAGGAAGCCGTGCAGACGTGAGTAGATCGACGGCAACGAGTACACCGACATGCCCAGGTTCGAGGCGGGGACGCCGAGAACCATGACGAAGAGCATGCCCGCCAGGACCGCCATCGGTCCGAGGATCCGGGTCAGGAACAACTGCACCGAGCCCACGGCGAAGATGGAGAGCCAGCAGATTCCCAGCACGGTCGCGGTGTGGCCCTGGATCACGCCGAGGACGGGGCCGGCGACGAGCCACACGAGGGTGCCGATCAGGACGGACCACCCGGCGAGCAACGGCACGATGCGACGGAACCGTAACAGCTCGGGAGAGTTGGACAGCATGATGCTCAGCGGCATGTAGCCCGCGAGCATCAGTGCCTGCGCCATGAACATGACGCCCAGGCCGGCCATGTCGTTGTCCGGCAGCGGAGCGAGGTCCTCGGCGGTGAGATCGAGGCCCTGACCGAGGGCCTGCGGGGCCAGCAGCCCGGTGACCAGCGACGACTGCGACGCCCCCGCCGCGCCCGCGGTGTAAACGGTCGCGGTGCCCGCGTCGGACAGCGAGACCGCACCCGAGACCTCGCGGGCCAGCACGAGGTCGCGCGCCGCCGCGTCGTCGGCGACGATCCGGACGTCGACGGCGTCCGGATCCGCGTCCTCGAGTGCACGTGCGAAGTCGTAGACCTGCTGGGTGGGACCGGCGACGGCGATCGGCATGTCGTGCGGTGCCGGCGCGTGCATCGCGTACAGGTACCCGGTGATCATCATCCCGACCATCAGAAACGGCATCACGAAGATCGCGACGTAGCGCCCGATGTGTTCCTTACGGGCGCGGGCGAGTTCGGCCTCGGTGGGTTCGCCGCCCGGTGGGCTGTTCTTCTCGAGCGCGATGGTGTCGGTCAATGCGGAACTCCTCGATGCCCTGGCGACCCGGTCGTCTCCACGGCCTGGGCCGATCCGGGAAATACGCTGATTGACTTAAAAAGTTACGCCGAGTGTCTTAAAGTGGCCAAGCCGGGCCCTGGTGACCTTCGTCCCACCCGGCCTCGGGGCACACTGTCACCCGAGCGAGAGAAAGAGACGGGACCAATCGTGGGCAGTTACGGCGACCAAGCACGACGAGCACTGCTCGATTCGGCAGAGGAACTGTTCGCCACCTTCGGAGTCGACGCGGTGTCGAACCGGCGCATCGCCGAACACGCGGGCAACGCGAACCACTCCGCCGTGAGCTACCACTTCGGTAGCCGGGACGAACTCGTGCGCGCCACGCTCCTGCGCTACTCCGAGGACGCCGGAGCTCGGCGCAGAGAGCTCGTCGCACAGCTGGGACCCGAGCCCGGATTGCGGGACCTGTTGATCTGCTTCATCATTCCCTTCACAGATCAGCTCGCGTCGATGCCCGTCCCGAGCTGGCGGGCCCGGTTCCTCCAGCAGCTCAGGACCGTGCCGTCGATGGTCGAGACCGTCGCTGCGAACACCATCGCGGACCCGATCGTGGAGGATCTCGTCCAGCGGGTCCGGGCACACGTGTCCGAGCTCCCGGAGTCGGTGTACACCGGACGTTCGTGGCTGCTGGGCCGGTTGGTCGTCGATGCGTGCGCCGACTACGAGGACCGCCTCGAGCGAGAGGACGTGGACCCGGACTGGACCGGGTTCGCCAACTTCCTCATCGACGCGTGCGCGGGCATGCTCGAAGCCCCGGTCACCAGCGCAGGCGACTTCCTCGGCTACCGCGACGCATCTGCGTGGGCGTGACCGGTCACCCGGCGGCCAGCGCCTCCGCCAGATCCGACGCCGAGGTCACCGGCCGGTCGCACACAAAACCGCGGCACACGTAGGCCGCCGGCGCTCCGTCGACGAGCGACCGATCCGCGAACAACGGCGACGACTCCGGTTCACCGCCCACCACGAGCGATCCGCCCGGAGCTGTCCGCCGCGCGACGTCGAGCAGGTCTCCCCCACCGACGACGGCCACCTGGATCGGACCGCGCACCGCGGCCTCGGCGACCGTGAGCCAGTGCCCGGCCGATCGGGGTGCCCGTTCGAGCAGCAACGTGGCGGTGGTGAGCGCCTCGTCGGCGGCCTCCCGGTAGCGACCGCCGTCCTCCACGACCGCGGACAGCGTCAGCAGCGCCTCGGTCACGAGCGCCGCGCCCGACGGGGTGGCGCCGTCGATCGGGTCGCGGGGCCGCGCGACGAGCGTCTCCGCGTCGTCGGCGGTGTCGAACCAGCTGCCCGGCCGGTTTGGGTCGGCGAAATGCTCGAGCGCGATGTCGGCCAGGTCGCGTGCCGGTGCGATCCACGACGGGTCGCCGGTTGCCTGGTACAACGCGAGCAGCGCGGTGACCAGGGCCCCGTGGTCCTCGAGCACGCCGACGGGTGCACCGACGACACCGCCGAGCGACGCGCGCCGCAGCCGGCCGTCGACGACATGCGTCTCCAAGAGGCGACGCGCGCAGGTCGCGGCGGCGTCGATCCAGTCCGCGCGCCCGAATGCGGCGCCGGCCTCGGCGAGTGCGGTGACGGCGAATGCGTTCCAGGCCGTGACGGCCTTGTCGTCGCGTCCCGGTTGCGGCCGGGACTGCCGGGCCTCGAGCAGCCGCGCGCGTACCCGCTCGGCGCGTGCGGCATCGTCTGGGTCGGACGGCAACTGCAGCACCGACATGCCGTCCTCGAACGTGCCGGCCTCGGTGACCTCGTAGAGCCGCGCGGCCCACGCGCCGTCGTCCGGGCCGAGGACCTCGATCAGTTGCGCCGGCGTCCACACGTAGGTGAGGCCTTCGACGCCTGCGGTGTCGGCGTCCAGCGCGGAGGCGAAGCAGCCTTCGCCGGTGCCCAGGTCCCGCAGCAGGAACCCCGCGATGCCCTCGGCGACGCGCCGCGACGCGTCCCGCCCGGTGATACGTGCGAGGTGGGCGTACACCCGCAGCAGCAGCGCGTTGTCGTAGAGCATCTTCTCGAAGTGCGGCACCACCCAGGCCGCGTCGACGCTGTACCGGGCGAAACCCCCGGCGAGCCGGTCGTGGATGCCGCCGCGTGCCATCGCGTCGGCCGTGCGTTCGACGACCGCGAGCGTCTCCGCCGTTCCGCTGCGTTCGTAGCTGCGCAGCAGCCCTTCGAGCAGCGCCGACGGCGGGAACTTCGGAGCGCCCCCGAACCCGCCGTGGGTACGATCCTCGTCGGCTGCGACGGTGCCGGCGACCACGTCGAGCAGCGCGGCGTCGACGGGTCGGGCACCCTCCGGCAGCCCACTGCTGCTGCGCTGCAGTTCCGCGACCACCGCACGGGCCGCGCCGGCCACGTCGTCGCGGCGGGTCCGCCAGGTGTGGGTGATGGCGTGGAGCAGTTCGGTGAACGACGGCATGCCACCGCGTGCGACGTTCGGGTAGTAGGTGCCGCAGTAGAACGGGGCACCGTCGGCGGTGAGGAAGCACGTCATCGGCCAGCCACCGTGTCCGGTCGTGGCGACGGTGGCGTTCATGTACACCGCGTCCAGGTCGGGTCGCTCCTCCCGATCGACCTTGATGCACACGAAGTTCTCGTTCATGACGGCCGCGGTCGCCTCGTCCTCGAACGACTCGTGCGCCATCACGTGACACCAGTGGCATGCCGCGTAGCCGATGGACAGCAGGATCGGCACGTCGCGCTCCCGCGCCTCGGCGAGAGCCGCGTCGGTCCACTCCTGCCAGTGCACCGGGTTGTCGGCGTGCTGCTGCAGGTAGGGCGAGGTGCTGTGGCGGAGGCGGTTGGCCATGCTTCCGAGCCTGCCACGCCGAGCGGCGTCGGGCTCGTGACAAGCGAGAGCTATTTGCTCTCGGACCCCTTCTTTTCGGTGCCCTCGACCTCCGACGTGGTCTTCTCCGTGCCCGGCGCGGTGGCCGCGCCCCGGTCGGTGCCCTCGTCGGCGGCCTGATCGGGCTCGGGATGCTCGGGCTGGAACGTCTCGGGCAGCTTCCCGATCCGCTTGTTCATGTTCCGGATGAGCAGTGCCGTTGCGACGAGCAGGACGACGATCAGCGCCAACCCGACCGGGGACGCCTTGCCGAACTCGGGGCCCGCGGGGTCCTGCGCCAGAACATCCGCTGCCAGCATGCCGATCGTCATCGCACTCGTCCGTCCTCGATGCCCGCGAACAGATCCGACTCGGGGATCACCGTGTGCACGCGGGTCTTGGCCAACTCGAATTCTTCGGTCGGCCACACCTTCTGCTGAATGTCCAGGGGAATCGCGAAGAACGATCCGTTGGGGTCGATCTGCGTCGCGTGCGCGCGCAGCGCGTCGTCCCGCTGCGGGAAGTAGTCGCCGCAAGTGATCTGGGTGGTCACGCGCGCCATGATGTCACCTTGTTCGGTGCGCCAGCGGTTGAGCCACTCCTCCATCGGGAAGCGTTCACCGCGCCGTTCGTACTCGTCGCGGAACAACTCGATCCGCCGGCGGATGAAGCCGTGCGAGTAGTACAGCTTGCGAACCTTCCACGGCTCGCCGTCCTCGGGGTGGTAGTCGGGATCGGCGGCCGCCTCGTAGGCGGCCATCGACACCTCGTGGCAGCGGATGTGGTCGGGGTGCGGGTAGCCGCCGTTCTCGTCGTAGGTGGTCATGACGTGCGGGCGGAACTCGCGGATGGCCTGGACGAGCTTGCGGGTGGGTTCTTCGAGCGGAACGAGCGCGAAGCAGCCTTCGGGCAGCGGCGGCTTGGGGTCGCCCTCGGGCAGGCCGGAGTCGACGAAACCGAGCCAGCGGTGCTGCACCCCGAGGATCCGGGCGGCCTCTGCCATTTCCTCGCGGCGCACCTCTTCCATGCGCTCGCGGATGCCCGGGACGTCCATGGCCGGGTTGAGGATGTCGCCGCGTTCGCCACCGGTCAGGGTGACGACCAGGACCTCGTTCCCCTCGGCCGCGTAGCGGGCCGTTGTGGCGGCACCCTTGCTCGACTCGTCATCGGGATGGGCATGCACGGCCATGAGCCGTAGTCCGCTCACGTGTTTCCTCCACCTCACCGTTGTGTGCTCTGTCCGACCGCGCGCCCGGCACCGCAGGCGGGGCACGTCGGTCCTTCCCCTATAGTTCCACCTGACCAGTCCTCCGTCAGCCGTGGCCCCGGGCCCGCGCAGCGGGCACGAAAGCAAAGTGATGAGCAACACCACCGCGAACGACAGATACCCGGCCGACCGCTACCCGACGGCCGGCGGTTCGTCCCGGCGCACCCGCAAGTGGCTTCTCGGTGCCCTCAGTGTCGCCGTCGGTGCGGCCCTGGCGTTCGTGGTGTACCTGCAGTTCGGCCGGTCGGAGATCGATTCGGAGATCATCACCTTCGAGGTCATCGATGATTCGACCGTCGATCTCCAGTTCACGGTGACCCGCCGGGACCCGTCGCAGGAGGCGGTCTGCGTGGTCCGGGCCCGGTCGAAGGACGGCCAGGAGACCGGTCGTCGCGAGGTGCTGGTCCCGCCGTCCGACAGCGGAACGGTGGTCCTGAATTCCACGGTGAAGACCTCTCAGCGCCCCGGTACAGGCGAGATGTACGGATGCAGCTTCGTCGTTCCCGAATATCTGCACACGCCCTGACCGAACAGCGGCTTTCCGTCCCCGGACCCGCCTTGGTGCTAGAATGGTCGGATACACGGTTCCACCCTTTGGGGCCGTGTATTGCTGCATAGTAGGCAGTACGGCTCCGTTCACCACACCCAGTGGGGGTAACGATCAGGAGCCCATGCTGTCGTGGTCGCTGCATGTGCGCGGCCTGTCGACGGAGCCGGGGGCTCCAACCCGAAGGAAGTGATCGAGGATGACCGAGACCCAGGGCACCTGGCTGACACAGGAGTCGTACGACCGACTCAAGGCAGAACTCGACCAGCTCATCGCGAATCGTCCCATCATCGCGGCCGAGATCAACGAGCGCCGCGAAGAAGGCGATCTCAAGGAGAACGGCGGCTACCACGCCGCCCGCGAGGAACAGGGCCAGCAGGAGGCCCGGATTCGCCAGCTCCAGGAGCTGCTCAGTGCCGCGAAGGTCGGCGTTGCGCCCACCCGGTCCGGTGTCGCGCTGCCCGGATCGGTTGTCACGGTGTACTACGACGGAGACGAGAGCGACAAGGAGACGTTCCTGATCGCGACCCGTGAAGAGGGTGCGCGCAGCAACGAGATCGAGATCTACTCGCCCAATTCCCCGCTCGGCGGCGCGCTGCTCGAGGCGAAGGTCGGCGAGACGCGTGAGTACGTCCTGCCCAACGGCGGCACCATGAAGGTGACCCTCGTCAGCGCGGAGCCGTACCACGGCTGATCGGACGGCCGTGTATCCACGGCCGGTCCTGTCGAACGCCCGAGAAGGCCCCGACCGTGCGGTCGGGGCCTTCTCGCGTCCGGACTCAGAAGATCCTGCGGGCCTTCATGTCGGGGAAGACCGCGCCGACCCGGACGACGTCACCGGTCGTGGGCGCGTGCACCATCTGGCCGCCGCCGATGTAGATGGCGACATGTCCCGGTCCCCCGGCCTGCCAGTTGCCGAACAGCAGGTCGCCGGGCCGGGCTTGATCCAGCGGGATCTCCGTGCCGACGTGCCATTGAGTTTCCGAGGTGCGCGGCAGCACGATCCCGGTCGCGGCGTAGACGGCGTAGGACGTGAGCCCGGAGCAGTCGAAGCCGCCACTGGACGGACCGTTGATGTTGCCGCCGCCCCACACGTAGGGCAGGCCCAGGAAGCGGAATGCGAGGTCGACGACCTTGTTGCCGGTATCGGTGATGCCGGGCAGGCCCAGGCCCAGGAACGGCGACAGCAACCGGGAGAACGCCGCTTCGGTCGCGCGGATCTTCGCCACGTAGGGCTTGGTCTGGTTCTCGTAGTCGGGTGAACCCGACGGCATGCCGCCCGAGCGACGGACCGCGCCGATACCGGCGTTGTACGCGGCCAGTGTCAGGTCCAGGGTGTCGCCCTGCACCAGGCCGCGCTTCTTCCAGTCGTCGATCAGCTTGTAGTTGTCGCAGAGCAGCGCACCGGATGCCATCACCGGATCGGCGATGCCGAGGACGTCGGCGATCCCGTCGCCGTCCGCGTCCTTGCCGTACGCGTCCCACGTGCCCGGCATGAACTGGCCCGGGCCTTTCGCGCCGGTCGACGACACCGGCGCGGTGGGCCCGTAGCGGAAGCCGTTCTCGGCCGAGTACAGGGCGGCCAGTACGGGCGCGGTGATCCCCTCACACAGCGACCCGGCCTTCTTGAGCCACGGCGCGAAGACCGCGACGGCCCCGATCGGGGCCAGGCTCGTTCCGGGCAGGATCGCCGGGATCGACGGCAGCGTGATGCCACCGACGGTGACTCCGGCCGGAGCCTGCGCAACCGGTCCGGTCGCGACCGCGGGTGGCGGTGTCACCGAGAAGGGATTCGGTCGCGGCGCGGGAGCGGCGGGAGCCAGACCGGGCGGGGGCCCCGCGCTTTCCGGGGGTGTCACGAGGGCCGCGGCCGCCTCGGGCGGAAGATGCGGTTCGATCGCGGCCGCCACGGAGTTGGTAGCGTCCACGACCGCCTGTTGCGCCGCCGGCCGAACTGCTTCGGGCAGCGTCGCAACCATGTCCGATACCTGCTTGTCGACGCCGGGCGCGGACGCCTCGAACGATTCGATGACCTGTGAGACCTGGTCCTTGATCTCCGCCGGAATGTCGGCCCCCTGTACCAGGGCGCTTGCGGCCGTAGCCACTGCAACGATCACGGCCGACGCGTCGACTGACATACGCGAACTCCCCACCATCCATATTCGGAACGACTTCACCGTACGTTGTGATGTCGATCACCGGTGTCGTTTCACCACGTTCATATCACATATATGTAGGAACGTGTTTCAATAAGTCGGCTGATGTTCGACCACCCCCGGTACAATCCTGGTACCAGAGGTTACAGAAATCCCGCCCCGAACAGGGGCGACCGGCCGCGAAGTGTCGTGGCGCTCAGCCGGGAATGCCGGTGATCAGCGGCGCGATCGCCTTGCGGGCCACGGAGCGGGCGACCTCGATGTCGTCGAGGTCGTAGAGGGCACTGGGCAGCACGAGATAGCTGAGCGTCAGGCGGATGATCGCGTCGGCCTGGATGTCCGCGTCCGCCGCAGGCAGGACACCCTCCGCCTGACCGGCCACGATGCGAGCAGCGATGAACCGCCGGCCGAGTTCGAGGGGCGAGGGATCACCGGTCGAGAGCATCGCCACCAGGGTGGCACCGTGCGCCGGATCCGAGTTCCCCGCGATGAACCGACGGCGAAAGCGCAGGCACGCGACGAAGGCCGTCTCGATGCGTTCCACCGGATCGGTGACCGTGAGGAAGGCCGTGCCGATCTCTTCGAGGAACCCGCGCAGCGCACGCGCCAGCGCCGCCTCGAACAGCGCATCCTTCCCGCCGAAGCGGCGGAAGAGCGTCGCGCGGCTGACGCCTGAGCGCGCGGCCACGTCGTCCATCGTCGCGGCCCGGGTGCCGCGCTCGGCGAGTACGGCGAGCGCGGCGTCGAACACCCCGTCGTCCGCCTCCGGTGCCGACGACACCCGCTCGATCGCGCGACCGAAAAGACTGGGTAGCGGCGCACCGGGACGGGTCATCCGTCCACTATCGCACCTGAGACGATTCTGCTACCAATGATCTCATGACGAACGCGGTGGAGACACGCCCCGATGCCGAGACCACGCCCCTCGATCCGCCCCCGCTGGGTCCGGACTCCGTCGCCTGGTCGGTGTTCGGCGACCTGACGTTCGTACTCGGCGCCTCGCGGCGGCTGCTGATCGACGTGGCGCATCCGATCGTCGCGACGGGCGTTCGCGAATTCTCGGTCTTCGAATCCGACCCGTACGGGCGCGCCGAGCGCACCCTCGACATGATCATGGGCGTCGTCTACGGACAGGAGGAGGCGCTCGCCACGGCACGCCGCCTCCGGGATCTGCATCGCTCGATCAAGGGCACGAACTCCGACGGATCACGTTGGAGTTCACTGAATCCCGAAGCGTTCCACTGGGTTCACGCGAGCCTGGTGCACGGTGTGTACACCCAGCAGAAATTCCTCGGGCGCGGCTGGCGGCCCGGCGAGGTCGAGCAGTTCTATCTGGAGATGCGTCGGGTGGGCCGGCTGTACGGCGTCCGGGAGCAGGACATGCCCGCCGACTGGGCGTCCTTTTGCGCGTGGTTCGAGGAGATGTCGGCGACGCGGCTGGAACGCTCGGACATCACCGACCGTGTCCTCGCGGTCGTCGGATCGCCGCAGCCTCCTCCAATCCCGCTGGTGGGCAACAAGTTCCTCTGGAACTACACCTCACGTCCGATCGCCGGACGGGTACTCACCCTGATCACCGGCGGTCTGCTGCCACCGGATCTGCGCGAGATGTTCGGCGTGCGCTGGACCCGGAGCCACGAGCTCGCCTTCACCGCGCTTGCCGCGACGTCGCGCACCGTGCTGCCGCGACTGCCCCGGGCCGTCCGGATGGTGCCGCAGGCGCGCCGGGCCCTGCGCCGCGCGGAACGCCGCACGCACTCGGATCCGCAGGCCCGGGTCGTCGACGTGCGCAGCGCCGACGGCACCCGCCTGCATGCCGAGATCCACGGACCGGACGACGCCCCGACCATCGTGCTGGCACACGGCATCATGTGCTCGACACTGTTCTGGCGCAACCAGATTCGCGACCTGAGCAGCGAGTTCCGGGTCGTCGCCTTCGACCATCGCGGGCACGGCCGCAGCGACGCTCCGCGCGCCGGCAACTACGAACTCGACCATCTCGCCGACGATCTGCAGGCGGTGCTTGCCGCGACCGTCCCGGAGGGCCGGCAGGCCGTCGTCGCGGGGCATTCGATGGGCGGCATCGCGGTGATGAGCTGGGCGCAGAAGCATGCGACAGACGCGGCGTCCCGCGTGTCGGCGGTCGCGCTGGTGAACACCACGCCCGGCGACATCCTCGACCACGTGCGGTTCCTCCGCGGCCCCGAACGCACTCTCGCGCTGCGTCGCCGGTTGGCGCAGTCGGTGGCACCCGCGGCAAGTCTCCCGCTGCCGCGTCGCCTGCCGCTGCGCCGGCAACTGCTCGCCCGCGTCGCGGTCGGTGCCGGCGCGGACCCGTCGGTCGCCCGCGAGGTCGACGCGATCCTCGCCGCGACCTCCGCGCGTGGACGCGGCGGCTACGGCGCACTGCTGGTGAACATGGTGACCGACGTCGACCCGGCGCACGTTCCGGTTCCGGCAGTGGTGATCTCGGGACGTCACGACCGGATCGCCCCGCCGGCGCGGGCGCAGGCGATCGTCGCGCGGCTGCAGCACCCACTGGGCCTGCACGAACTCGACTCGGGGCACTGCGGGCCGCTCGAACGCCCCGACGAGGTCACCGCGGTACTGCGCGACCTGCTGGAGGCCACGCGATGAGGCGCGCGACCAGGGCGGCGACCACGTTCGTCACTGCCACCGTCCTCCTCGCCGGTTGCGCCGTCGCCTCGGCGGAACCGCCGTCGGGATTCGACGAAGTCACCGGCGTGTGGCCCACCGCGGTCGACCCGGCGTCCTGCCGGCCGGGCGATCTGGTGGAGACCGGGATCCAGGGTGAGGTCCCGCTCGCGGACCGCACCTCCGGCCGCAGTACCGGCGGATACAACTGCAACATCGACCTGATCGGGCAGTACCAGGGCCAGGGTGCCGGTCCGATCAGCCCCACCTACGGCGATTGCGCGTATATCGCGTCGACCTTCCCCACCAATCTCCTCGGCGAGGACGCCGGTGTGCAGGTTCTCGACGTCAGCGCCCCGGCGCGTCCGGTGCGCACGGCGGTGCTCACGGAACCGGCGATGGTCGGCGGTACCTGGGAATCGCTGAAGGTGCACGAGGGGCGCGGTCTGCTCGTCGGCACCGGCGTCGGATTGATCGAAAGCGCCGGCTACATCTCGGTGTACGACATCTCCGAGGACTGCGCGCACCCGCGGTTGCTGAACACGACCACCGGTTCGCTGCCGAACATGCCGGTGCCCATCACCACCCACGAGGGCGCCTTCTCCCCCGACGGCAACACCTACTGGGCCTCCGGGATCGCTCCCGGCTGGGTCAGCGCCGTCGATCTCACCGATCCCACGCAGCCGATGGTCGTGTGGGGCGGCCTCACCGGCGTCGCCGCACACGGCATGGGATTCACGCCGGACGGGAACACCATGTTCCTGTCGAATCTGGCCGGGATGACTATCCTCGACGTCTCGGCGGTGCAGAATCGTCCGCCGCGCACCGTGATCGGCCATCCGCTGCCGCATCTGGGTTCGAAGTTCTGGACCGACGGCCTGCTCAGCCAGCACAGCGTGTACGTCACGTACGACGGTGTGCCGCACATCTTCACCGTCGACGAGGGCGGCTCCGGCGGCGTGAAACTGTTCGACATCACCGACCCGGCCACCCCGCGCTGGCGCACCAGCGCGAAGCTCGCGATCAACCTGCCGGAGAACCAGAACCGCTGGGCGTCGAGCAGCGCCGCGAACGGTGCCTTCGGTTACGACGCGCACTACTGCACCGTCGACCGCCCCGACGACCCGCGCGCGATGGCGTGCGGCTGGATCCAGTCCGGCATCCGGGTGTTCGACGTGACGGACCCGGACCGGTTCCGGGAGATCGCGTACTTCAACCCGCCCGCGCAGACCGGGAAGAATCTGCAGTTGCCGAATTCGCTGCACGCGACGCTCGGATCGATCGCGGCCCCGCCGATCATCGGCACTCTCGCCGTCGCCCGCGCCATCCTGCAGGGCGAGACCGGAACCGACGGGATCGTCAACGAGCGCAGCCGGCTCGTCGGTGGTGACCTGTCCGCCGACTGGTGTCTCTCGCCACCGGAATTCCACGGCGACAAGCTGTATGTGACGTGCATGGACAACGGGTTCATGGCGCTGCAACTGGATCCGGCGGTGTATCCGCCGCGATGAGCACGACACGTCGCACCACGCTGGTACTCGCTGTGGCCGTACTGTGCCTGACGCTCGGTGTCGTGGTCGGACGGATCATGTCCGGCGGCGACACCGATCCCGGCACCGCGACCGCGACGGTGGCGCTCGCCGACGGCGACATCGCGTTCGCGCAGGCCATGTCGGTGCATCATCAACAGGCGATCACCATGGCCGACATGCTCGGCCGGGACGTCGCACCGGACGTGCGCGCGCTCGCCACGCAGATCCGTACGTCGCAGTGGCAGGAGATCGGAATCCTCACCGGCTGGCTGGAACTCACGGGTGCACCCGTCCAGCCGACCGGGCACGACCATCTCGGCATGCCGGGCGTCGCGACGAACGAGGAACTGACCCGCCTGCACGACGCGACCGGCACGGAGCGTGAAATCCTGTTCCTGCAGTTGATGATTCGCCATCATCAGGGCGGGATCGACATGGCGGCGGATGCGGCGCACGCGACCGCGGTGCCGGCCGTGCGCACCCGTGCGACCGCGCTCGTCGGCGAACAGCATCAGGAGATTTCGCTGATGACCGTGGCGCTGGACGCGCGGGGCGCGGCCGTCCTGCCGTATCCGTGACCTGTGCCGGTGGACCTGTGTCAGTCGGTCTCGCCCGAGAAGGGGTCGACCAGCTCGGCGGGGTCGAGGTCCGGGTCGTCGAGGACTTCGAGCATCGCGGCCCGCTGCTCCTCGGCGATCCGCTGGATCTCGCCGACGATCCGCCATGCGTCGCCGACGGACACGAGGCGGGTCAGCAACAGTTCCCCTGCGCCGACCTGCCGGCTCGCGACACGGTCGCTGATCTCGACGGTTTCGCCGGTGAGCAGATCCCGCGCGGTCACCGACACACCCGGCTGCACCCGCTCGACCTCGTACAGTGAGCGCTTCGCCTCCAGCCACTGCCTGGCCAGGTCCAGTTCGTCCTCGGGCAGCAGGTAACCGCGCTGCTCGACGAACTCGGCGAACGCCCCGCACTCGAACAGCACCAGATCGGTGATCAGTGGATCGGCGAGCGCCTCGTTCAAGGCCTCGGCGTATTCCTCGTCGAATTCGTCGAGGTCGGCAACACGATTCTCGGCGAGCGCGAACTGCACAACGGACCATCGCGGGAGGTCGGTGTGCATCGCGGCCTTCTGATACAGCCATGCGGCGCGCTCGGTGAGCGGGTGATCGGCCTTGCCGAGGTGGCACACCTTGTACTTGCGTCCGGAACCGCACCAGCAACGGTCGTTGCGGCCGAGGTCGGGCCGGTCGACGGGCCGGAAGAACTGCAGCAGTTCGTACAGGGGCTCCTCGTCGCCGCCCTCGATCCGGTCGAGGAGGGTGAGGCCGCGCACCGCGTCCCCGCGATCGGAGGCGAAGTGGGCGAGGTCGATCAGGCTCGGTACGAACTCGACATCGGCTCCGGCCGACTGCTCGTAGTGGCGCTCGGCATCCCGCATCCGTCCGTCGTATTCGGCGGCCCGCCCGGCGAACCAGTGCGCGGGCGCGGCAAGTTCGCGAGATCCGAAGGACAGCAACACTTCTGCCGCCTGCGCGAGTGACGTCGGCGCAAGTTCGTGTTCGATGACCTGACCCAAGGTCACTGCGGCGACGTACGGATCGGCGAGATTCCGGTACAGCCCCGCGCCGTGCTCGACGAACTGCGGGTCGAGCTCGTCACCGTCCTCGATCGACTCGACGAGCCCGACGAACATCAGGACGTCCGGAACGGCTTCCCGGTCGAGGTCGAGCTCCTCGGTATAGGCGGCGAGCCTCTGTTCGCGCATGTATTCGGCGAAGTCGAAACCGCGCGGCGCGATGACGTCCTGATATCGGTCGAAACCGGCGGCATCGATCCACTCGTTCAACGGAACGGCCGGTTCGGCGAATGCGGCCGGATCGGTCGCTACGAGACTCAGCAACACATCGTCGAGCAGAACCGGGAACTCGGTGTCGGCGCCGATACCGGTCGAAAGGTCGGGCCCGGCGGCGAGGTCGCCGTCGACGCGGCGCCACCGCACGCGCCCGTCCGTCACGGTGAACGCCACCACGTCACCGGCCGACCACCCCGCGAACGATCCCTGCGGGAGCAGCAGGATGTCCTCGTCCGGAATGTCACCGTCGCCGACACCCCGCTCGACGAGGCTTTCGTCTTCCGGGTCGTTGAAGACGCACTCCAGGCGGTCCTCGTCCGGGTTGCCCCACACCGCTCTCGTCACCAGGCCGAACTCATCGGCTCCGGCCGCGTCCGCCGCGATCTCCGCGGCCGAGAGCCGATGGGTGAACACTCGCCCCTCGAGCAGCGTGTCGACGGCGACGTTGCGCCCGTCCGGAAGCAGGTCGAGGTACGGATGGTCGAGGTCGACGACCGCGTACCCCAGTTCGTCGGCGTCGCCGAATCCCTCGTCGGCGAGGTGCGCGGCGAGGTCGTCGTCGGTCAGCGGTCCGCGCCGACGGAGCACATCGAGTGCGGCGTCGGTGAGGGCGTCGAGGTCTGTGCTCACAACTGTCGATCGTACGGGTCCGCCGGCCGCTCGCAGGACGCAACCGACCGGCGGACCGTGTCGTCTATCCCAGCGCCTGCTCGATGTCCGCGAGCAGGTCGGCGGCGTCCTCGATGCCCACCGACAGGCGAACCAGGTCGTCCGGCACCTCGAGCGCCGAACCGGCGGTCGACGCGTGCGTCATCGCACCCGGGTGTTCGATGAGCGATTCGACGCCGCCGAGGGATTCGGCGAGCGTGAAGATCTCGGTGCGCTTGCAGAAGTCCAGCGCAGCCTCCCGGCCGCCGGCCAGGCGCACCGAGATCATGCCACCGAACCTGCGCATCTGCTTGGCGGCGACCGCGTGTGCGGGATGGGATTCGAGCCCCGGGTAGAGCACATGGCTCACGGCCTTGTGGCCGGAGAGCAGGTCGACGATCTGCTCGGCGTTGTCGCTGTGGCGCTCCATGCGCAGCGCGAGCGTCTTGATGCCGCGCAGCGTCAGGTACGCGTCGAACGGTCCGGGCACGGCACCGGCGCCGTTCTGCAGGAAGCCGAACTTGTGGTCGAGTTCCTCGTCGTTCGTCACCAGCGCGCCGCCGACCACATCGGAGTGGCCGCCGATGTACTTCGTCGTCGAGTGCAGCGCGATGTCGGCGCCGAGCGTCAGCGGCTGCTGCAGGTACGGAGAGGCAAAAGTGTTGTCCACCACCAGCTTTGCGTCACCGGCATGCGCGACCTCGGCGATCGCGGCGATGTCGCCGATGTTGAGCAGCGGATTCGTCGGCGTCTCGAGCCACACCAGCTTGGTTTCGGGACGGATCGCCGCGCGCACCTCGTCGACGTCGTTGACCGCGACCGGCGTGTACTCGATGCCCCACTGGGTGAAGACCTTGTCGATGAGACGGAAGGTGCCGCCGTACGCGTCGTTGGGGATGACCAGGTGGTCGCCCGGGCGCAGCACCGACCGCAGGACGCAGTCGGTGGCGGCCATGCCGGAACCGAACGCCCGTCCGTAGGTTCCGTTTTCGAGTGCGGCGAGGTTCGCTTCGAGCGGTCGCCGCGTCGGGTTGCCGGTCCGGGCGTACTCGAATCCGTTGCGCATGTTGCCGACGCCGTCCTGCGCGAACGTGGAACTCGCGTAGATCGGCACATTGACCGCGCCGGTCTGCGGGTCGGGATCGTATCCGGCGTGGACGGCTCGGGTGGAGAATCCGTGGCTGTGCTGCTCACTCATGCGGTCCAGCCTATCGACATCGGAGACACCGCGGTCCGGTGACGTCGAAGACATCACCGGACCGCGACGTCGAAGACATCACCGGACCGCGACGTCGAAGACGTCACCGGACTGCAGTGTTCGTTCGTCAGGAACCCGCGCTGATGAAACCGAGCAGGTCGTGGCGGGTGATGACGCCGACGGGCTTGCCGTCGTCGATGACCATGAGCGCATCGGTGTCACCGAACGCCTTGGTCGCGGCACCGATCGACTCGCCGACACCGATCAGCGGCAGGGCCGGGCTCATGTGCTCGGCGACCGAGTCGGCGAGCTTCGCGCGACCTTCGAACACGGCGCTGAGCAGTTCCCGTTCGCTGACGGACCCGGCGACCTCACCGGCGGTGATGGGCGGTTCCGCGCCGACGACCGGCATCTGGGAGACCCCGTATTCGCGGAGGATCTCGATGGCGTCGCGCACGGTCTCCGACGGGTGGGTGTGCACCAGGTCGGGCAGGTCGCCGGACTTGGCGCGCAGCACGTCGCCGACGGTGGAATCGTCGGGCTTTCCGTCGAGCGGCGAACGCAGGAAGCCGTAGGACGCCATCCACTTGTCGTTGAAGATCTTCGACAGGTAGCCGCGGCCACCGTCCGGAAGCAGCACCACGACGACTGCGTCCGGGCCCTCACGCTCGGCGACCTTCAGGGCTGCGACGACCGCCATGCCGCACGAACCGCCGACGAGCAGGCCTTCCTCGCGGGCGAGCCGCCGGGTCATCTCGAACGAGTCGGCGTCGGAGACGGCGATGATCTCGTCGGGGATCGACGGGTCGTATGCGCTGGGCCAGAAGTCCTCGCCGACGCCTTCGACGAGGTAGGGGCGACCGGTGCCACCGGAGTACACCGAGCCCTCGGGGTCGGCGCCGATGACCTTGACCTTCCCTCCGGACACCTCCTTGAGGTAGCGGCCGGTGCCGGTGATGGTGCCGCCGGTACCGACACCCGCGACGAAGTGCGTGACCTTGCCGTCGGTGTCGCGCCAGATCTCCGGGCCGGTGGTTTCGTAGTGGCTTTCCGGGCCGCCGGGGTTGGAGTACTGGTCGGGCTTCCAGCCGCCGGGCAGTTCACGGGCGAGACGGTCGGAGACGCTGTAGTAGCTGTCCGGGTGTTCCGGCGGAACCGCGGTCGGGCACACGACGACCTCGGCGCCGTACGCCTTGAGGGTGTTGCGCTTGTCCTCGCTCACCTTGTCGGGGCAGACGAACACGCACTTGTAGCCGCGCTGCTGCGCGACCAGGGCCAGGCCGATGCCGGTGTTCCCGGAGGTCGGCTCGACGATGGTGCCGCCCGGCTTCAGTGCGCCGGACGCCTCGGCGGCGTCGATCATCTTGACCGCGATGCGGTCCTTCGAGCTGCCGCCGGGGTTGAGGTATTCCACTTTCGCCGCGACGAGCGCCGAGCCCGGCTTGACGACCGAGTTGAGCTTGACGAGGGGGGTGTTCCCGATCAGGTCGACGACGGTTTCCGCGATGCGCATGGCTCCATGTTCTCATTTCACTATGTGGTCCGGCCCGGCGGCCGTCTCGCCGGCCGGGCGGAAACACGACAGAAACACCGCTGCCCGCGCGTGTTTTCGGTAGTGGGAACTACCGAAAACACGCACGGGCAGGCGAGTTCAGGGCGGTGACTATTCGCTCTGGAAGTAGCTCAGCAGTCGCAGGATCTCGACGTACAGCCACACCAGGGTGACGGTGAGACCGAACGCGACGCCCCACGCGGCCTTCTCCGGCGCCTGCGCGCGGATCAGCTGGTCGGCGGCGTCGAAGTCCAGCAGGAAGCTGAACGCGGCGATGCCGATGCAGACGAGGCTGAAGACGATGGCGAGAGCGCCGCCGTCACGCAGGCCCAGGCCGCCCTCGATGAAGAAGCCGGCGACGAGGTTGCCCAGGGCCAGGACCAGCACACCGATCAGCGCGCCCACGATCATGCGGGTCAGACGCGGGGTGACGCGGATCGCGCCCGTCCGGTACACGACGAGCATGCCGAAGAAGACACCGAACGTACCGAGAACGGCCTGCGCGATGAGGGTCGATCCGCCTGCTCCACCGAACGTGATGTCGGTGAACATGAACGACAGCGCCCCGAGGAAGAAGCCCTCGGCGACGGCGTAGGCGAGGACGATCGCCGGGTTGTCCATCTTGCGGCCGAAGGTCGCGACGAGGACCAGCACCAGGCCGATCAGGCCGCCGCCGATGACGAACGGCGCGGCCAGGTCCACATTGGAGTTGACCAGGAAGTACGAGACCAGCGCCGAGACCGTCAGCACACCGAGGGTGATGCCCGTCTTGGTCACGACGTCGTCGATGGTCATCGCGCGGGTGGTCGCGGGGCGGGCCCACGGATCCTGCTGCGTGTACTCCGGCTGACCGAATTGCTGGGTGACCTGCGCGGCGCCCGCCGTCGCAGAGCCGAACGTGGCGTATCCGCCGCCCTCTTGCTTGGGCAGGTTGCGGAACACCGGGTTACTGGTGGTGCGCACCGTGCACATCCCTTCTCATGGTCGGTTCTGTCCGTTCAACGTGCTGCGGGTCGCGGGAGTTCCCGCACACTCCGTCCTGGCACACTCGAGATCGGACGAACCGGACTCTACCGGGTTCGCACGGACCTGGTCACCGTGAACTTGCGGTTTCGTCCCGCCACGTCGGTCCGTCCGACGACCCGCCGCAGGGTTCCCCGGTAGTTGAGATGCGAGTTGTACACCGTCCACAGTTCGCCGCCGTCACGCAGGATCCGGGCGGCCGCGTCGAACATCTTCTCGGCGGCACCGGTGTGCACCGCGGCGCCGACGTGGAAGGGCGGATTGCACACCACCAGGTCGACGGAGTCGTCGGGCAGCGTCGAGGCGGCGTCGTCGCGCAGCACCTCCACCCGGTCGGCCACGCCGTTCGCGGCGGCGGTTGCGGCGGCCGACGCGATCGCCGCCGCGGACTGGTCGGTCGCGACGACCCGCAGGTCCGGGTTCTGTCGGGCCAGGGACACCGCGAGGATCCCGGTCCCGCAGCCCAGGTCGACGGCCACCGCCGCGTCCGGACGCATGCGCGGCAGGAACTCCAGCAGGAACCGGGTGCCGATGTCGAGGCGCGGACCGGCGAACGCGGCACCGTGCGCGACGACCGCCAGATCGATGTCGGAGAGGGTGTCGGTCACCGGATATGTGGACGGGCCCGGGATCGGGGTGCGGGCGGTGAGCACCCGCGACTTCTGCCGCCCGCGGGAGGCCTGCACGTCGGCGAAGGAACGTCCCAGCACGTCGTTCATGGCCAGGGAGATGTGCTTGTCGCGACCACCGGCGAAGACGACGACGTCGGGGTCGGCGTGGCGGGCGATCGTCTCGGCGATCTCGGCGAGCGCGCTCAGCGACCGCGGCAGCCGCAGCAGCACCACCCGCGCGCCGGTCACCAGGGCAGCGTCGAGGCCGTGCCGGGTGTAGTGGTCGGTGAGGCCTTCGCGGTCGGCATTGGCGGCCAGTGCCCGCTCCCCCACCACCGAATCCTGATGGACACGGATACCGGTGCTGCCGTATCGCACGGCGGCACCGAGCGTGAGGGCACCGTACTGGTCGTCGACGACCACGACGGTGCCCGCCGGCGCCGCGGCGAGCGCGGCGCCGGCTTCGTCGAGGAGCAGCCGATCGGCGGCATCCACGGCAACCAGGTTCGGCGCTTCCACGTCGGGGAAGCGCCGCAACCTGGCGAACAACTCCTGGCAGTCGATCAGCACTCGCCCTTGCCGGCGTTCTCGATGGCGCGGAGCGTGTCGGCCTTCTGGTCCTCGGAGAGACCCTCCCAGCCCGGGAGCATCTGCTGGGCGTCGGCGACGGACTTCGCGGCCTCCGCGCGGTCCTGTCCCCAGCCCTCGAGCTGCTCGAAGTACGGCAGCATCGCGGTGCAGATCTCGTCGTAGCTCTGGCCGAGCTCGACCCCGGTGGACCCGGTGGCGCCGGAATCGCCGGCGGCGGCCGCCGCGCTGGTCTTGGTGGTGGCCGCGGTGGTGTCGCCGGCCGAGTCGGACCCCTCGTCGGAGGATCCGCACGCCGCCGCAAGCAGGACTGCACCTGCACCCAACAGCGCCGCGAGAGTCTTCTTCATCTATGTCCCACTTCTGGTCGCAGTGTCGTTTTCCGGTAGTCCCGGCGGCAACACGGTAAACGAATCCGCTGGATGGATCAGCGCCGGGCGGTACCTGACCCGACTATCCTGGAGAAACCGGGCGAGGCGGTTTGCAGCGATGGTCGAACAGAATCCGCTCGAGACGCAACGAGCACCGTTCCTCGACGTCACCGACGACGAGGACGCCACCGCGCGCGATCTGGAGGCAGTCGGGTTCGCGGACCCGCAGGAGATAGGTCGCGGAGGTTTCGGGGTCGTCTACCGCTGCCGCCAGGAGGACCTCGACCGCACGGTCGCGGTGAAGGTCCTGGCTTCCACACTCGAACCGGAGAATCTCGAACGCTTCCTCCGCGAGCAGCGCGCGATGGGCCGCCTGTCGGGACATCCGCACATCGTGACGGTGCTGCAGGCCGGCTCGACGCCGGGGGGTCAGCCCTACCTGGCGATGCACTACCACCCCCACGACTCGCTCGAAGCCCGCATCCGCCGCCACGGGCCGTTGCCGTGGCGGGACGTGCTGCGCATCGGGGTCAAGCTCGCCGGCTCTCTGGAAACCGCTCACCGGTCGGGCATCCTGCATCGCGACGTCAAGCCCGCGAACATCCTCATCACCGAGTACGGCGAGCCACAGCTGACCGATTTCGGGATCGCCCGGGTCGCAGGCGGATTCCGCACCACGTCGCGCGAGATCACCGGATCTCCGGCGTTCACCGCACCGGAGATCCTCGAGGGCAAACCGCCCGCCGCGACCTCCGACGTGTATTCGCTGTCCGCGACGCTGTTCTGCGCACTGACCGGGCACGCGGCGTTCGAGCGCCGCAAGGGCGAACGAGTGGTGGCACAGTTCGTGCGCATCACCACCGAACCGATCCCGGACCTGCGTGGCGAGGGCATCCCCGACGACGTGTGCGCAGCAATCGAGCAGGGCATGGCCACCGATCCGGACAACCGGCCGCAGACGGCGTTCGCATTCGGTGACATCCTTCGGCAGGTCGAGGAGGCGCACTCGCTCGACGTCGACGAGATGGCGTTGCCGACCCACCCCGGCCAGGCCGCCCGCCCTCCGCTCGGCTCCGCCACGCACCGAACCGGCGGAATTCCCACCGGAGCGATGCCCACCACCGGATCGCATCGGTACGGCACGTCGGGGGCGACGACACCGTCGACGGCGCCGGCGACCCGATTCCGTCCTCCCTCGACCACACGTCAGCTCGTGCCCCGCACCCGGCTGATCGATCTGCTGCGAGCCGGGCAGCGCCGCAGGCTCACGGCCATCCACGCACCTGCCGGATTCGGGAAGTCGACGTTGGCGGCGCAGTGGCGTGAGGTACTCACCGGGGAGGGCGTTCCGGTGGCGTGGCTGGCCGTCGACCATGACGACAACAACGTCGTGTGGTTCCTCACCCACGTCATCGAGGCGCTGCGTCAGGTGCGGCCGGCTCTGGCCCAGCTGTTGTCGGAGATCCTCGAAAGCCACGCGGACGACGAGGCGGAGCGGTACGTCTTCAGCGCACTCATCGACGAGCTGCACCGACAGGACATGCGCACGGCATTGGTCATCGACGACTGGCATCGGGTGGAGTCACCGGAAACCGTTGCCGCACTGGACTTTCTTCTCGACCGAGGATGCCACCACCTGCAGATCGTGGTGACCAGCCGAAGCAGGTCCGGACTCCCCCTGAGCCGCATGCGTGTTCGCGACGAACTCGTCGAGATCGACTCCGACCAGCTGCGTTTCGACGTCACCGAATCCGATTCTTTCCTGCGGGACGTGAGCGGTCTGCGCCTGGACCACGAGGACGTCGACGGTCTCACCCGCACCACCGAAGGCTGGGCCGCGGCACTGCAGCTGGCGTCGTTGTCCCTGCGCGACAGCGACGATCCGTCGGGTCTCATCGAGCACCTGTCCGGCCGGCACCACGCGATCGGTGAGTTCCTCGCCGACAACGTCCTGTCCGCCCTCGAACCGGAAATGTACGAATTCCTGCTGGCCACTTCGATCCCCGAACGGATCAACGGCAGCCTCGCCTCCGTCCTCGCCGGCACGAAACGCGGGCAGGCGATGCTCGAGGAGGCCGAGGATCGTGATCTGTTCCTGCGCCATCTCGACGACGAGCGGATCTGGTTCGGCTACCACCACCTGTTCCTGGACTTCCTGCGGCGCCGTCTCGAACGCGACCATCCGGACCGCGTCGCGGATCTGCACCGCACGGCCGCGCGGTGGTTCGCGCGGCACCACATGCTCAGCGAGGCGGTCGACCACGCATTCGGCGCCGACGACGAGCAGTTGGCGGTGGACCTGGTCACCGCGGACGGCCTGTACCTCGCCGAGCGCTCGCACCTGACGACGCTGCTCGCGCTGCTCGACAAGCTACCGCCGCAAGCCGTGGCGAAAAGCCCTCGGCTGCAGTTGAACCTGGGGTGGGGAAACGTTCCGCTGCAACGACTCCCGCAGGCGAAACGGGCACTCGATGCCACGCGGGAAGCTCTGGCCCACAGCGACCTCCCCGAATCGGAGATCGACCTGTTCCGGATCGAGGCGGACGTGCTCGAAGCCTCGATCGAGATGCAGTCGGACCGCCCCGAGCGCATCGAGGAACTGATCCGGGAGTGCATGGAGAAGCCTGAGGACCTGCCGCCGTGGGTGGCTTCCGCCGCAGTCGATTTCGGCACCTACAGCGATCTGTACCGGTTCGATTTCGCGGTAGCCAGACGCCGGCAGGAAGAGGCCGCGCGCTACCACAAGCTGACGAAGGGCACGTTCGCGGCCGTCTACGGACAGACCCTGGCCGGTATCGCCGCAAGTGAGCAGCTCGACATCGCCGCCGCCGAAAGTCTCTTCCGTGCGGGGTTGCGCACCGCGCGCCGTGACAGCGGACCACATTCCCACTCGGCGCGTCTCACCGCGTCGATGCTCGGTGAACTACTGTACGAGCAGAACCGGATCGCGGAGGCGGAGGAACTGCTCGACGAGAGCCGGCACATGGGTGGCGAGGGCGGCACCCCCGAGTTCATGACCGCACGGTTCGTCACCGCCGCTCGGTTGAAGACGGCGCGCGGTGACCTCGAGACCGCCGTGGCACTGCTCGACGAAGGGACTCGGACCGCGGCCGATCTCGATCTGCCACGACTGCGCGCGCGGATCGACAACGAACGGGTGCGCATGGGGCTACCGATATCGGCTCCACCCGAACGACCGATGTTGGACGACAACACCGTCTTTCCCAATGGTGTCGTGGAGACGACCGCCCAGATCGAGGACTCCACCGCCATCCGATTGCTCTGGGATCGCGGCGATCCCGAGTCGCTGGAACGCGCCTGCGAGTGGGCGCATCGGTGGCACCGGCGGGTGCGCGCCCAGAACCGGCCTCGTGCGGAACTGATGGCCACGCGTCTGCTCGTCGGATGTCTGTTCGCCGCGGGACGCACCGAGGAGGCGGAGCGGAGGCTCGCCGAGGTGGTCCACATCTGCGGCGAGCGCGGCATGCTGCGGTATCTCCTCGACGGAGGTGCGAACACGATCGCCGTGCTGGAGCTTCTGCACAAGCGACTGCGCGAGAATCGGTGGCCGCCCGACTGGCCCACCGTCGACGAGGCATTCGTCGACGAAGTGGCGCGTATCGCGGGCGTCGCGAAGGGTACCGACGGGGTGTCGTGAGTTCGGCGTCCGGTTCGGGCACACTGCGAGCTGTGAGCTCCGCAGACACCGACGGGGTCCGCACGCGGTTGTGGCGCGGCGGACGGCTCGTCGACGAGAACTTTCCGCTGGCCGATGTCTCCGACCACCTCGCGGACGACTCCGCGCTGGTGTGGGTCGACCTGTGGGAACCCGACCACGAGCGGCTGCTCGCACTCGCCGAGGAGCTCGGCCTCGACCCGCACGCCGTCGAGGATTCCCTCGCGCACGGTGAACGCACCAAGGCGACCCGATATGCGACCCACACGTTCCTCACGGTCTACGCGACCAGGCTCGACTCCGGCAGCCCCGACACGGGCGACGACCTGGCCTCGCGGCTGCGGACGAGCCGCGTCTCGGCGTTCGTGTTGCCACGCGGCATCGTCACGGTGTGGCGCGGCGACGCGTTCGACGTCGAGGAGCTGGTGCGCCGCTGGGACGACAACGTGGATCTGATGGTGCACGGCACGCAGGCGCTGGTGCACGGACTGCTGGACGTGATCGTCGACGGTCAGTTCGAGACGATCGAGTTGCTCGACGAGGCCATCGAGGGCCTCGAGGACGGACTGTTCGACGATCACGCGCAGACCAAGACGATCCAGCGTCGCACCTACCGGGTCCGCAAGGAACTCGTCGAACTGCGCCGCGTGGTGCTGCCGATGCGCGAGGTGGTCGCGCTGATCATGAGACACCGTGCCGAGCACGGTAATTCGGTCGAGCTCGACAGCTGGTACACGGATCTGTACGACCACGTGGTGCGGGCGACGGAGTGGACCGAATCGCTGCGCGACATGGTGACGACGGTGTTCGAGACGAATCTGTCGCTGCAGGACGCCCGGCTGAACACGGTGATGAAGAAGCTCACCGGGTGGGCGGCGATCATCGCGGTTCCGACCGCGGTCACCGGTTGGTACGGCCAGAACATCCCGTTCCCCGGGTTCGGTGGCTCGATCGGGGTCGCGACCAGCGCAACGGTGATCGTCCTGTCCGCCGGACTCCTGTACGTGGTGTTCAAGCGCCGCGGGTGGCTGTAGGTGCGCCTTCGGCGCCCGTGTGCCTTTGTGGCGGTCCCCGCCGCCACAAAGGCACACCGGGCGCGGAGCGCCCACCAGACACACCGGGCGCGGAGCGCCCCGACGTTTCACTCCCGACGTCCGGGGTAACTCCTACCCGAGCGATCACAACCCCGTGATCACACAAACCGAGGAGGACTCGTGGCCGACTTCATCGACAAGGCGAAGCACAAGGCGGAGGAGCTCGGGGGCAAGGCGAAGGAGCACACCGGCAAGGCGACCGGTGATCGCCGTCTCGAAGACGAGGGCAAGAACGACCAGGCGGCGAGCGGCCTGAAGAAGGCCGGCGACAAGGTGACCGACGCCGTCGAGGACGTGAAGGACTCGTTCAAGAAGTAACCGGATGCTCCGGCTCGGGGGCCGCGCGATCGCGCGGCCCCTGGTCGAGCCGGAACGGCGGGTATTCGTCGCGCATCAACGCCGCGTACGCCCACACCCGGTACGCCCACCGGTTGATCCCCACCACGAGATCGAACAGGCCGTCCGGGTAACGGCCGGTGAACAGCAGCGCAATCGCGGCGATCAGCACCAGGATCCCCAGCAGCGACCCGGCGTAATACAGGGCCGGGCTGTCCAGGTCGCCACTCACCACCCATGTCGACGAGCCGGTGACCAGCACGGTGAGGATCAGGTAGTGCGGGATGGC
>Ga0180215_1001491_pt1 | contig 25589 bp, 20 predicted proteins | sample eDN3rd37CBELigBY_FD_128871 | JGI IMG/M metagenome (GOLD analysis project Ga0180215, IMG submission 128871) | Enriched backyard soil microbial communities from Emeryville, California, USA - eDNA 3rd pass 37_C BE-Lig BY (version 2) (version 2) | ecosystem: Environmental > Terrestrial > Soil >...
TCCATTTGAAGAAACTTCTAATTCCGATTTCCAGTTTTTATTATTGGTATAGAATTTAGTATTTACATGATAATATCCATTATTTAAAATCATACTACCACCTAAAAAGATAGTTTTTCTGCATCTGTCCGCGTTTTTTACCATTCATCCATTATTTCTTTCATTACTTCTATACTCTCTTTGTAAAACCAGAATCTTTTCCCTCTCTCTTTTCTTCTTTCTATTAGCTTCATTCTAGGATCTTGTAAAAATTCTTTTTCTAAAAAAGATTTGCTCATACATGTTCTTTTTGACATCTCATCTATGTCCCAAGTAAATAGAATTTCATTAAATTCCCTATCCAATTTTTTTATGATAGACTCTTTTATCACTTCTGTATCAAAATCTATTTTTACTTGAGTTGTTGCCAATGCCCTCACCACCTTCCATAAAATTGTACATTTAATAAATAACCATTATATTGGTTATATTTGGAATGTAATATAAAATCCATTATATGTCAATAAATAAATTGTATTTTTAAAAAATAACCACTATAATGGTTATAAATACAGATTATGGAAATGGAAGTGATAAATTGAAAAAAGTATTTTGTAATATTAAAGAATTAATGAAAAAAAAACACTTAAATATAAAAACAATTCAACAGAGTACAGGCTTATCGAGGACAACAATAAGTAATTTGATTAATCAACATAGTAATGGTATACAATTTGATACTCTAGCAACTTTATGTGGAATTTTGGAATGTGATATAAGTGAGTTATTAGTTCTTCATGAGTTTGATTTAAAATTTAATGTACTTGATACAACTTATGTAGAATTAGAAAACAATGAAGACTCAATTGAAGAACTATTAGAAATGATACTTGAGTGTTATTTATTGATTGATAACGAGAAATATAATATTGAATTTAAAATTGAGTGTAGATTTTGGTATCAAAAAAATAATAGTGGTGTATTCGATATAGATGAAATTAACCCGTCTATTATTTTTAATCGCTTTATATCCCAAAATAAATTTCCAATATACATTGAGGAAATTATAGAAAAAGAAATGCGATGTTTTGTTGAAGATTGGCTATCAATTTATACTAGCTAAAATAATTTTCTCTCTAAATATGTTTTCCTTTTAGCATCTGTCCGCAAAAAGCTGAAAGGAAAGGGTAATTATGTATAAAAGAAAGATATCTAAAAAAGATCCACTAATTCATTCATACCTTAATAAAAAAGGAGAAGAAAATTGGAGATTTAGGTACAAATATTATGATTCTCTTGGTTTTCGTAGAGAGGTAAACAGACAAGGTTTTAAAAGTGAAAATGAGGCATTAAGAGCCTTATTAGAAATTAAAACTTCAATTGCTAATGGTGAAATAAAAAGAGTTGAAAAAAGTAACTTAACCGTAGGTGAATGGTTAGATATTTGGTATGAGACTCATAAGAATGACTGGAAGGTAACTACCAAAACACAAAGAGAAATGGCTATTCGTATTGTTATGAAACCATTATTAGGCAAATATAAACTACAAAACTTAGATAAGGCAACGTACAAAAGAGTTTTTATCAACGAGTTAAAAAAGGAATACAAGTCAAGTACTGTAAAGCTCTTTCATAATCTATTTAAGATAGCTATCAATTCAGCTGTTGATAATGAAATACTTCCACGAAATCGGTTTAATAAAATCTCTATACCAGATGATGATGATGAAAATTATGTTGGAGATAATTTTCTAACTGCTGAAGAACTTCATATATTTCTAGAAACTGCAAAAAAACATGAAAATATTACTAATTTTACTTTGATAATGCTATTAGCATATACTGGGCTAAGACGTGGAGAAGCCTATGGTCTTCAATGGAAAAACATTGACTTCAAGAAGAAAACCTTGTCTGTTGATTTAACAAGAGATAATAAAGGGGCTAGACCACCTAAAACAAAAAATAGTTATAGGACTATCCTTATTGATGATATTTTAGTAGAACAATTAAAAACATACAAAACATGGTGTAAGAAGAAACTACTTAGTTTTGGTAAGTATCTAAAAGAAAGTGATTTTATTTTCATTTCTTATCAGACAGGACAGCCAATAACTGAAAATACAATTCTTTATTGTATTAGAAGGTGTATAAAACGCTCTGGACTGAAAAAGATTACAACACATGGACTGAGACATACACATGCCACAATTTTACTTAATGAAAATGTTGGAATTAAATATATTGCCGAAAGACTTGGAAATACTCCAGCAATGATTATGAATATCTATGGACATACAATTAAAGAAAATGAAGAGAGAACAGTAGCAATTTTTAGCAATAAAATGAAGTCGATTGGGGCAAAAAGTGGGGCAAATTTATAAAAATGACCTTCAGTCCCCTTATATATCAAGGTATTTTAGGTTCTTGAGTTCTACTCTCGTTAATAAATGCATTAAGCATGTTAATGCTACAAAAACCCTTGAAAGTTTGTTATATCAACTTTTCAAGGGTTTTTTATTTTTCTTTCCATACTAATCTCAAGTTTATTTATCTTAATAGCATCTGTTTCTTTTCACTCGTTATTTACAAAATCACTCATAAACCGTAACAATAACACCATCCACATTGTTTCCGGAAATTTCATACTGACCGCCTTTAGGGACTTCAATAAACTCATGATTATTCAAATCATAATAGCTAACTACATATTTTTTTCCCTGTAAATTCACCGTTAATTTTTCTACTTCTCGTAAGTAATCTAGATATTCTTCTAAAGCCAAATTCTTTTCTTTCATAATAGCACTGTGAGGAAGACCGACATATCGTATATGCCATGGTTCATATTGAATACCCGTAATATGTGTTTTATCTTTTGGATAGCGTAAAATAAATCCATATTTCCAAGCATTATCTTCAATCCATTTTCCTTCTGGAGCATTTTCCATCTTCATTTGAGTAGACCCGACATCGAGAGATAATCCTAAATTATGTTCACTATAACCAGCTGGTAAGGCATAGTCAGACCCCATTTCTTGATAAAGTCGCTCTTGTTCTTCAAAACTTCTAAACCCACTTGTAATCATAAAATGTTTTAATCCATCTTTTTCAGCTTCGATCATCATATTTGAGAATTTTTCGGCAATTTCCTCTGACAAATAAATTGCACTATCAAATATTCCATACCCATTCACGAGCTCATTATGAATAAATAAGTTCACTACATCCGTCTTTATACTTTCTTGTCTTGCTGGATAGTTTCTGTTAACTAATAGTAGATTTCCTTGATAAATTTCATCCTTTCTTATTTCCCTCTTTATCAAATTTCCTGAAGTTTCATTACTAAATTTTTGACTAGACTCTTGTATTTTTATATTCGGCCCAAAAATAGGAACGATTTCATTTAAAGAAAACAAAGCCAAAAATAACAAAATTAATGAAAAAACCCCCAACTTTTTCAATTCCGTTTCCTCCTAAAACCTTTTATTTAAGGATAGAAGAAACTTTTTAAAAAAAGCTGAGGGTAATTCTTAAATTTTTCTTAAAATGAAGATAATATTATTTTTCATTAGAAATACTATTTATTGGAAGTCTGACTTCAAAACATGTGCGTATAGGCGTACTTTCGGCACTAATTTTACCATTATGTTGCTCAACTATATTTTTGGCAATAAATAAACCTAGCCCTGTACTTCCTTCTCTTTGAGTCCGAGCTTTATCCCCTGTATAGAACATATCAAAAATATGTGGCAAATCATCTGGTGGAATTTGATCACCATAGTTAACCACTTGAACAACCGCTTCCTGACCTTCAATAAAACCATTTATATCTACGTATTTTCCGTCATATCCGTAACGGATTGCATTCGTAATTAAATTTTCAAAAACACGAGCAAGTAAATCACCATCACCAGTAATCTGTAAATTAGGTACACCGTTAACTCGAGCTGTTAGATGATTTTTTTCCAAAAGAGGGTACATTTCTTCGATTAATTGATTAAGCAAGTCACATAAATTAATATTCCTCTTCTCAATTGGAAGAAAACCGTAATTCATCCTCGTAATCTCAAATAATTCATCAATTAATCTTTCAAGACGTTTTGACTTTGTAAAAGCGATGGATAAAAAATGTTTCTTTTGCTCTTCTGTTAGGTTCTGATCTTTTAGGATAATGTCCAGATAGCCTAATATTGAAGTAAGCGGAGTTCTTAAATCATGTGCTAAATTTACGACTAATTGATCTTTACTACTTTCTGAGAAATCTCCACGTTTAACTGCTTCTTCTAGCTTTTCACTTGCTGAATTAATATCGGAAGCTATTTTACTAAATTCATCATTAGATCGTATATGTACACGATGTTTAAAGTCTCCCCGAGCAAGGTAGTGAATCCCATTAGAAATTTCCTGAAAATAAGTGGAATAAGGCTTTGTTAAGATAAAGAAAAACAGAATGGCTAAAGGGATAAAAATCATTAAAAAGAAATTTAAATCACCGATTCTGCCTATAAAATATCGGATAATTGCTAAAGTATCTCCCATTTTGACATTGGTATGGTAATAATATTGCAATACTTTATAAAGGATAAAGGTTAGTGCGCCTGCCAAAAACATACTTGCAACAAATAAATACATCATTTTAAAACGAAAGCTGCGGATAATTTTAACCATTAAATTTATATCCAACTCCCCATACTGTCTTGATCCACTTATCTTTTTGTTTATCCTCTTCAAGTTTTTTTCGAAGAGTACGAATATGGACCATAACTGTATTGGCCCCTTCAAAATATTCTTCTCCCCAGACTTGTTGAAAGATATTTTCGACACTAAATACTTTTTTAGGGTGGCTTGCTAATAAATATAAAATATCAAACTCTTTTGGTGTTAATTCTATATTTTCGCCATATAGAGAGACCGTCCTTTGATCACGATTAATCATTAACCCACCATATTCTAAAGTTTCTTTCTGATTTTCTTCCATTTTAGGTTGATTTAGTTTGATGTATCTCCTCAGTTGGGCATTTACACGAGCCACTAATTCAATTGGTGTAAATGGTTTAGTCATGTAGTCATCCGCCCCAATGACCAATCCTTGAACTTTATCAAAATCTGATGTCTTAGCACTTAAAAAGATAATTGGCATATTATAGTTTTCACGAATTCGTCTCGTTACTTCATACCCGTCCATTTTAGGCATCATTATATCTAAAATGACTAAATCTATCCGATGAGACTGTACAACTTGAACAGCCTCTATTCCATCAGAAACTTTGATAACTTTATACCCTTCTTTTTCTAAGTGGAAGGCAATTAAATCTGCAATTTCTTCCTCATCATCAGCAATTAAAATCGAAATATCTTTCATGATTCCACTCCCACTAATCCAAAAACATCTTTCTTTAAAATCTATTATTGTCTATATAAGTTGCAATAACAAGTAAAACAATGGATAGAAACTAGACCATTTACATTCTATATTAAATAAAGGAGCCCCTCGTTGGAACTCCTTTTTCAATCAATATTTTAATTTGAATGTACAATTAAAGTATATTTCTTCTTACCACGACGGATAATTGTGTATTTACCATCAATTTGATCTGTTTCTTGAAGTGTTGCACTAACGTCAGTTACCCGCTCCCCGTTTACATAAATCGCTCCATTTTGAATATCTTCTCTTGCTTGGCGTTTTGATGGAGAGATTTTTGCTGCAACAAGCAAATCAACAAGTCCAATATTTTCTTCAGTATTTGTGTATGACGGAACATCTTTAAAGCCTTGTGCAATTTCTGCACCAGATAAAGATTTAATATCCCCACTAAATAATGCTTCAGAAATACGGATTGCCTGATTTAGGGCTTCTTCACCGTGAACGAGTTTTGTCATTTCTTCTGCTAATGCTTTTTGAGCTAACCGTTTTTCAGGTGCTTCTTCTGTCGCTTTTTCTAGCTCAAGAATTTCTTCATGACTTAAGAATGTAAAGTATTTTAAGTATTTAACAACATCACGGTCATCTGTGTTAATCCAGAATTGGTAGAATTCATATGGTGTTGTCTTTTCAGAATCTAACCATACTGCTCCGCCTTCAGTTTTTCCGAATTTCGTTCCATCAGCTTTTGTAACAAGTGGAATGGTTAAGCCAAATGCTTTCGCATCTTCTTTTGTCTTTCTAATTAATTCTAAACCAGCTGTTATATTTCCCCATTGATCACTTCCACCAATTTGTAAGCGGCAATTTTCTTTTTCATATAAGTTTAAGAAATCTAATGATTGAAGAATCATGTAGCTAAATTCTGTAAATGAAATTCCTGTCTCAAGACGTGATTGGACAGTATCTTTTGCAAGCATGTAGTTTAGTCCAAAGTTTTTCCCAACATCGCGAAGGAAAGTAATTAAGTCCATACTTCCAATCCAATCGTAGTTGTTAGCCATTACTGCTGGGTTTTCGCCTTCAAAATCAAGGAATTTAGCCAATTGTTCACCTAAACGTTTTGTCCACTCTGCAACTGTTTCAGCTGAATTTAATGTACGTTCAGCTTTCTTACCACTTGGGTCCCCAATTAAACCAGTTGCTCCACCAACAAGCGCAATCGGATGATGACCCGCAAGTTGGAAACGACGAAGCATTAAAGCTGGTAATAAGTGCCCAATATGAAGACTGTCAGCTGTTGGGTCAAACCCACAGTATAATTTAATCTTTTCTTCAGACAAAAGCTTAGCCAAACCTTCTTCGTCTGTCATTTGGTTAATTAACCCTCGAAACTTCAAATCTTCTAATAAGTTCATCATTCATTCTCCTTCTTTATCTATGATTTTGAATGCAAAAAGTCCCTCCGAACTATGTTCGAAGGGACGAATAGATCGCGGTACCACCCTAATTGAGGATTAAATCCTCCACTCATTTGTTAACGGTCATCCGTTCAATGCTACTATTGAATGAATCAAGTTCACATTGAATGCTCCAGGAGGTAATTCACTCATCTATTTGTACTGGTTCGCACCTTCCACCAGCTCTCTTAAACAGGGATAGATTCGCTACTGATTCCTATCAAAGCATTTACATATTATTAATAAATTTATTTTTAGCATATGTTAAAAGTAATGTCAAACTAAATAAAAAGTTCGTTAAAAAGAATAGTTAAATTGCTGAAGATTCTAGAAAAAACTAGCTAATCCTAAAATATTCTATGCTATAATGGAATGTGATTCTAGGAGGTATGTGGATGAAAAAAGAGTTTCAAGCACTCATGGAAAAAATAGAACCTTTTATAAATTTTTTAAAGCGAATCAAACAGGCAATAATCAATCCTAAATCAGCCAAAATTTTTCGGATTACATATTTAGTTGGTTGGAATTTTATATTATTATTATCTATTGGTTTTTTATTAGTCATTTCACTTGGCTTTGGAGTTGGGGCAGGTTACTTTGCTTCATTAGTCAAAGATGAAACTCCACGGTCATATGAAGATTTGAAAAAAAACATTTACAATTACGAAGAGCCTTCCCAAGTATATTTTGCTAATAATGTGTTTATGGGAACTTTACGTTCTGACATCATTCGAGAAGAAGTTAAATTAGAAGATATTTCCCAATATGTTATTGACGCTTTAATTGCAACCGAGGACCAACTCTTTTACGTTCATAATGGTGTTGTACCTAAAGCAGTTTTCCGTGCACTTTTCCAAGAAGTATCTAATTCCTCCACTCAAACAGGAGGAAGTACATTAACACAGCAATTAGTGAAAAACCAAATTTTAACAAATGAAGTTTCATTTGAAAGAAAAGCAAAGGAAATATTACTCGCTTTAAGAATTGAAGAATTTTTTAGTAAAGAAGATATTATTGAAGCGTATTTAAATGTTTCGGATTTTGGTCGAAACTCTTCAGGTCAGTATATTGCAGGTGTACAAGCAGCAGCTAAAGGTGTCTTTGGAGTAGATGCAAAAGATTTAAACTTACCACAAGCTGCATTTATTGCTGGGCTACCACAAAGTCCAAACCGCTATACGCCATTTACAAGAGATGGCCAATTAAAAGACGCTGAATCTATACAATTTGGTTTAAATCGACAAAAAGTCGTTCTCGAAAGAATGTATGAAACAGGAAAAATTACAAAAAAAGAATATGAAGATGCCCTTAAATATGACATTGTCGCAGACTTCTCACCTCCACAAGATACAGTATTAGAAAAATACCCATTCTTAACAATGGAGACGGAAAGAAGAACTGTTGATATTCTAATGAAGGTTTTATATGAAAAAGATGGGTATACCGAAGAGGATATCGCAAAAAGTGAAGTATTATCTGAAAGATATCGATCACTTGCCACTCGAAACTTAAGACAAAATGGTTACACCATTTATACGACTATTGATAAAGATATTTATGAAAAACATCAAGAAATTGTAAAAAACTTCAATAAATATCCAGGTTCGGTAACAGTGGAAGAAAAAGATCCTGATACCGGTAAAATGGTTAAAGTAAAAAAACCAATCGAAGTCGGTATGATGATGATTGAAAATCAGTCTGGAAGAATTATTAGCTTTGTAGGTGGACGTGATTATTGGAAAAATGAAGTTAATCACGCTTCCGAAGTCACAAGTAATGGCCGACCTATTGGTTCCACAATGAAACCATTGCTTGTTTATGGTCCTGCAATTGAAATGGGAATTATCTCACCTGGTTCACCAATTGCTGACGTTGATCATGAATTTATTTGGAATAACAAACCATATGAACCTTCTAACTATACAAAAGGAAAATTTTATGGTGTAGTTTCTGCTCGTGAAGCAATTGCAAGATCATTTAACATTAGTGCCGTACAACTCATGTACCAAATTTTTGATCAAGACCCATTCCAATATATTGAGAATATGGGATTGTCAAAACTAAAAAATCAATTTTACCGTTCACCTGCCGCTGCACTAGGAAGTTCGAGTCTTTCTGTTGAAGAGAATACAAACGCTTTTGCGACGTTTGCTAACGGTGGAGAATTTAATGATGCTTACATGATTGAAAAAATCGTTGATAAAAATGGGAATGTTATTTATGAACATCAGCCTGATCCGGTTAAAGTGTTCTCTGAAGAAACGGCGTATTTGACACTTGAATTGTTAAAAGAACCATTAAAACACTCTAACGGAACAGCAAGAAGAATACCTGGTTTATTAAACTTCTCAAGTAATTTTTACGGAAAAACAGGTACTTCAAATGATAAGAAAGATATTTGGTTTGTTGGACTAAATCCAAATATATCAATGGGAATTTGGATGGGTTATGACCAACCTAAATCAGTTGAAAGTAATGCTCACTTAGACTTATGGGCAGCACTGATGAATGCCGCATATAAAATCAATCCTGATTTAGTTGGTGCCAAAGAACAGTTTAAAGCACCAAGTGGTGTTGTAGAGGCTGAGTATTGTACAATCTCTGGCTTATTACCTTCTGAAGCTTGTGAAAAAGCTGGTTTAGTAGCAAAAGACTATTTCAATATTAAATTCTTACCTAAACAACAAGATGATAGTTTAGTGGAAGGTAAATATGTCATCATTGACGGCAAAAAGTATTTAGCAAAAGATACAACTCCTGAAGAATTTTCTCATCAAGGATTTATTTTAAATCCAGAATATATCCAGAGAATTGCACCAACTTTACCAAAAGAAAAATGGAGTCAGTTGATTCCAGATGGAAATAAATGGAAAGATATTATTATTCCAGATGATATTATGGAGGAAAATGGTAAATCGCCAAATTCCATTCAAATTACATTAAAAAATGGCACCATTACTTGGGCTAAACATTCGGAGAATGATGTCATTGGTTATTATGTCTATCGCATTTATAATGGTGTAAAAGGTGAGAAGGTTGCGAGCATTCCTGCTGACTCTAATTTAAGCTTTAAGCTACCAAGTAGTGGCCAGTATGTGGTTACAGCTGTTGATATTGGTGGCTATGAATCAAACATTTCAAATATTGTTCAATATGGGAATGTTACTAATCCAGGACATGATCACAATACCGGAAATGATGACAATCATCAAAATGATGACGATGATGATGACGATCAATCTGACGATGAAGACGATGATCTTGATTTAGAAGATGAAATTATCAATCCATTCCCAAATAATGGTCGAAATAATTAACGTCTAGAATAAAAACCGAGTTTATCCTTATTAGATAAACTCGGTTTTTTATTTTTAGTCTTCCATTGAGGAAAGATCACCAGTTGGTAAATTTAATTCCCAAGATTTTAATACCCTTCTCATAATTTTACCACTTCGTGTTTTCGGTAATTTATCACGGAACTCGATTTCACGAGGAGCAGCATGAGCAGCTAATCCATTCTTTACAAAGTTTCGAATATCTTCTTTCAATTCATCGCTTGGTGTGTAACCGGCTCTTAAAGCGACAAATGCTTTAATAATTTCCCCACGAACAGGATCTGGTTTACCAATTACCCCTGCTTCAGCAACAGCAGGATGTTCAACAAGTTTGCTTTCCACTTCAAACGGTCCTACCCGTTCACCAGATGTCATAATGACATCATCCACTCTACCTTGGAACCAGAAGTATCCATCTTCATCCATGTAGGCAGAGTCTCCAGAAATATACCAGCCATTTGGAAGGAAATAGGAGGCATATTTCTCAGGATTATTCCAAATTTGTCTCATCATAGATGGCCAACCTTTTTTAATCGCTAAGTTCCCCATAGTATTCGGAGGTAAAACGCTTCCAAAATCATCTACAATAGCCGCTTCAACACCAGGGATTGGTTTCCCCATAGAGCCTGGTCGAATTTCTAATGTAGGATAATTACAAATTAATTGAGCCCCTGTTTCTGTCATCCACCAAGTATCATGGATGCGTTGACCATACACTTTCATTCCCCATCGTATAACTTCTGGATTTAATGGTTCACCAACACTTAATACATGTCTTAATGATGTTAAATCAAATTCATTTACAATTTCATCTCCAGCTCCCATTAGCATACGGAACGCTGTTGGTGCACTATACCATACAGTCACACCAAATTCTTCAATTGTTTGATACCAATTTTCTGGACTAAATCTTCCCCCAACAATCACATTTGTCGCACCATTTAACCAAGGGGCGAATGCACCATAGGATGTCCCAGTTACCCAACCTGGATCTGCAGTGCACCAATAAATATCATCTTCATGTAAATCTAATACCCAACGACCAGTTGCATAATGTTGAATCATCGCATTGTGGACATGAAGTACCCCTTTAGGCTTTCCTGTCGAACCAGAAGTATAATGGATGATTAGCCCATCTTCACGATCCACCCAAGTAATATCTAAATTTTTACTAGCGCTCTTTAACTTCGCATTAAAATCTATATATTTATCCGATTCTTCAATTTCATCCCCGACAATAAAAATCGTTTCTAAGCTTGGTAGGTCTTGTTCTGGAACACGTTTCAATAATTCTTTTGTCGTAACTAAATATTTTGCACCACTATCCGAAAGACGATCTCTAACAGCATCTGTCATAAAGGCTTCAAACAACGGACCGACTATTGCTCCGACTTTTATCGCACCAAATAACGCAAAATAAAGTTCTGGTGTACGTGGCATGAAAATGAATACTCGATCCCCTTTTTCCACCCCATAATCGCGAAAAACATTTCCTGCCCGATTTGTCCATTCTTTCAGTTCTTTAAAACTATATTTTTCACTTCGATTTTGATCGCGATAATAAAGAGCAATTTTATTTTTTCTATACCCTTCTGCATGGCGATCAATCGCCTCATATCCCATATTTATTTTACCTGTTTGGTGCCAAGTAAAGACTTCTTCAATACTCTCCCATTTAAAGTTCTTATATGTTTCTTCATAGTTGTCTAAATGATGATTTCCCTTTGTTGGAGCTAATGCCTCTAATTTCATCCAATTCCCCCCTTATATGCGTATACATTGCCATTATATTACATTTTTTTATTATTCACAATTTTAATATATTATTACTAATTTTAATTTTATTGTTTTATGAAATATTGTAATATCTCTTCTATTACGAAGCTCATTTATCCTTTATAATAAAAGTAGCATCTCTTATTGGGAGGTTAAGAATGGAACATAAAAAAACTTATTACCGAAAAGAATGGAATACGGAAAAAGGGATACTGATTATAGAAGGCCCAGTTTCTAAAGAAGAGTTAGAACGTTACCCTTTTCATGAAGGTTTAGTCGCTTTTAGACCTCCACATGAACAAAAGCAAGCATTATTAGGTATTGCTGAGTTAGAAGAAGGACGTATCATCATCGCACGAGACGGGGATACCGTTATTGGTTACGTAACATATCTTTACCCAGATCCACTTGAACGTTGGTCTGAAGGAGGAATGGAGAATTTATTAGAACTTGGTGCCATTGAAGTAGCAGCACCATATCGGGGACAATCGGTCGGAAAGCAAATGCTAATTTTGTCTATGTTAGATGATGCAATGGAAGATTATATCATTATTACAACTGAATACTACTGGCACTGGGATTTAAAAGGAACAGGATTAACCGTATGGGAATATCGGAAAGTAATGGAGAAGATGATGAATGCTGGTGGACTCGTCTGGTATGCAACAGATGATCCCGAAATTTGTTCACATCCTGCAAACTGTCTAATGGTTCGAATTGGAAAACGAGTTAATCAAGAATCTATTGAACGATTTGATCGACTGCGGTTTAGAAACCGGTTTATGTACTAATTGCATTCATAAAGGGGGATTTGAATTGCTAGTAAATGAAATGATGAATAAAAACGTTGTTACTTTAAAACCAACAGATACAATTGGAAAAGCTATTCAACTTTTTCGAGAAAAAAATATTCGCCATCTACCGGTTATAAATGAAGACGATCACTGTATCGGAATTATTAGTGATCGCGATATTCGTTCCGCTGTCCCTTCTTCTCTTTTACAATTTGAAGAAATGAGTAAAGTTTTAAATCAAACAGTCGATACCATCATGGTTAAAGATGTCATCACTGTCCATCCCCTAGATTTTTTTGAAGAAGCAGCCGTTCTATTTAATCAATATCGAATTGGTTGTCTCCCTGTTGAGTCTGAGAACAAATTAGTCGGTATCATTACTCAAACTGATATTATTCAAACATTTATTACATTAACTGGAACCGATCAACCTGGTAGCCAAATCGAAGTCCGACTACATAATCAAACTGGACAATTAGCGGAATTAACTAGATTAATAAGTAATGAAAATATAAATATATTAAGTGTATTAATTTATCCTGATCAAATTCATCCAAACGATAATATTATCGTTTTGCGATTAAGCACAATTAATCCATTACCTGTCATAAAATCTCTTGAGAATCATGGTGTTGAGGTCATCTTTCCGAAACTAAAGGAGTATCCGATATGAGCGGAAAGGCAGCCTTTATCTACTCGGATGACTATCAAACTTATAAATTTAAAAAGGGGCATCCCTTCAATCAATACCGATTAAAAATTACACTCGATTTATTAAAAAAATCAAAGGCGATTACTGATCAAGATATACTTTCACCAAGGTTTGCTACCGATGAAGAGATTGGACTGATTCATGACAATCGCTACATAGAAGCAGTCAAAAAGGCAGGATATGGGAAATTATCTGAAGATGAAGCAGAAAAATTTGGATTAGGAACAGAAGATACACCCATCTTTTCAAATATGCATGAAGCTAGCTCACTCATTGTCGGAGGAACTTTAACCGCTGTGGAAGCTGTCATGAGTGGTCAATATGCACACGCACTCAACTTAGGTGGTGGGCTTCATCACAGTTTTCGTGGTCGAGCTTCAGGATTTTGCATATATAATGATTGTGCAATAGCTATCCAATATATACGAAAGAACTATCAAGCAAAAGTTTTATATATTGATACAGATGCTCATCATGGAGATGGAGTTCAACTAGCATTTTATGACGATTCCTATGTATGTACATTATCCATTCATGAGACAGGCCGATACTTATTCCCAGGTACTGGAACCATTTATGAACGGGGACATGGTGAAGGTTATGGGTATAGTTTTAATATTCCGTTAGATGCATTCACAGAAGATGAGTCATTTCTTGATTGTTACAAGCAATCCTTAACGAAAATTATTGAATATTTTAAACCAGATGTCATTGTTACTCAAAATGGTGCAGATGCTCATTACTATGATCCTCTTACTCATTTATCTGCCTCCATGCAAATTTATCGAGAAATTCCTAAGCTAGCTCATGAATTAGCTCATCAATATTGTAATGGACGGTGGATTGGCTTAGGCGGTGGGGGATATGATATTTGGAGAGTTGTACCTCGTGCTTGGTCACTTCTTTGGATGGAAATGAGTGGACAAGATCTCCCAATTGGACCATTACCTGAAGAATGGCGCGAACGCTGGCAAAAGGAATCTCCTGTTGCTTTACCTTATACATGGGAGGATCCAGATGATATGTTTGAACCCATCCCACGAAAAAAGGAAATTGAGGAAAAGAATTTACTAACTTTACAACGAGCACTGCAAATATTACAGCAATCTTAATCTTCAATACATAAGAAAAGAGGCTATTCTATGATTTTTATGGAACCCATGAATCTTTAGAATAAGCCTCTTTTCATTTGGAGACAGATTGCGATAAAAGTAAGATTGATTATAGTTATGGTCGACCTTATTGGACAAGTTTTCTGCTTCTTAGCATCTAACTGTCTTTTGACATGCTCCCATTGAACAGCTTAAGCTCAACATGTCTTTAGGCAAGTCCCCTTTTGACAATACTCATCGTCCTAATTAAATTTTGTCTTTAATTTTAATTATTTTGTAGAATTTCTATACTCAATTCTATGAGGAAGAATGACGACATGATCACTAACTTCTTCCTTATTCATATACTTAGTTAAAAGTCTCATCGCAACTGCACCGATATCATAAAGTGGCTGTACGATTGAAGTAAGTTGTGGACGAATCATTAATGAAAGTCTTGTGTTATCTGCTGAAATGACCTCAATATCATCAGGAATACGATAGCCACGATCTTGAAGTCCGTGCACGACACCAAGCGCCATTTCGTCAGAGCTTACGCAAATTGCAGTTGGTTTTTCTTCTAATTCTAATAGTTTTTCAGCTGCTTCTACACCAGAATCATAAGTATAGTCGCCTTCTACAATATAATTTTCATTGAATTCAATATTAGCCTCAACTAATGCGCGTTTAAACCCGACTAATTTTTTATCACGGTTAATTGGTTCATGAAGTGGAGCAATGCAATAAGCAATTTTTGTATGACCTTTTTGAATAAATGAAGTAACTGCATCATAAGTTGCTTGCTCATAATCAATATTGACGGATGGAATTTGTCCAGATTCCTCAATTGAAGCAGCTAAAACGATAGGTACTGGAGATTTTTGAAACTCTTCAACAAGCTCCTTCGTTACATTACCACTCATAAATACAATACCATCTACTTGTTTTCCAAGCATTGTATTTAATAAATGAAGCTCTTTATCTTCATTTTGGTCAGAGTTGCTCAAAATGATGTTATATTTATACATTGTCGCAACATCTTCAATACCTCGAGCTAGTTCAGCAAAAAAGATGTTAGAAATATCAGGGATGATTACCCCTACAGTTGTTGTCCTTTTACTTGCTAACCCACGTGCCACAGCATTTGGACGATACCCTAATCTTTCAATGACTTCTAGAACCTTTTTCCTTGTTGCTGGTTTTACATTTGGATTTCCGTTTACGACTCTGGAAACCGTTGCCATCGATACGTTAGCTTCTCTAGCTACATCGTAAATTGTTATATTCAAACTCGACATCTCCTTTTAATATCTTCTTATCTATATAATGAACATTATTCATTGAAGTGATTCTTTGAAAAAATGAAACCTTCAATTCTAAAAGTGTTCTTCAAAACCGCTTGTCATGGAACAATCACCTAGCAAACGGACATAGTCTACAAATTAATATCTTATTTTAGTAGCTTATCAAAGATTACAGCTTATGTAATTTTAAAAAAACCTTCTGCTCATTATTGAGCAAAAGGAACTGGAATTATTATACCATAATTTCTTTTATTTATAACAAGTTTTTCACTTATTCCTTTGCATATTTATACTTTTTTTATTATTCCACTTGAAAAATCCATTATTTCCTTAAAAAAGTGATCAAATTCTACTAAATCCATTTGTTGTTGTGCATCTGACATCGCGAATTTCGGATTTGGATGAACCTCTGCCATGATTCCATCTGCTCCTATTGCTAATGCAGCTCTTGCAGCTGGAAGCAATAAATCCTTTCTTCCCGTTGAGTGAGTAACATCAACAATGACTGGTAGATGAGTCTCTCTTTTTAAAATTGGAACGGCTGTAATATCTAACGTATTTCTTGTTGATTTCTCAAATGTACGAATTCCACGTTCGCAAAGAATAATTTGATGATTCCCTGATGAATAAATATATTCTGCAGCATTTAAAAATTCTTCAATTGTTGCGGCAAAGCCTCTCTTTAATAAAACGGGTTTTCTCGAACGGCCCGCTGCTTTTAATAATTCAAAGTTCTGCATATTACGTGCACCAATTTGAATAACATCAATATAATCAATGGCAAATTCTAATTGATCCGGACTAACAATCTCACTAACAATCTGGAGGTTAAACTCTGTACCCACTTCCTTCAATATCTTTAATCCATCCAACCCTAAACCTTGGAAATCATATGGAGAAGTTCTCGGCTTAAATGCACCTCCACGAAGAAAAGTTAGCCCTTTTTCTTTAACTGCCTGTGCTACTTTTCGTGTTTGTTCATAAGACTCAACTGAGCAAGGACCAAAAATAAAGCTTGGATGACCAGCACCTATCAACTCCCCATTAACAGACACGACCGTATCTTCAGACTTTTTCGCTCTAGATACGTATAATGTTTGGGAATCTTCCTCGAATAAGGACAATGTTGCTTTTAATATTTCTTTAAATATTTGTTCAATAGATTGATTACTATATGGGCCTTCATTTTTTTCAACGATTAGATCTAGCATCATTTGTTCTTGTATCGGATCAAAGTTTATTACCCCTTCATTTTCTCTAATCGAGTGAAGTTTTTTTTCGACGTATCCCCTTTCAGATAATAGTGAAAGGATTTTCAAATTTATGTCATGAATTTGTTTTCGATATTCTTCTAATTCTGTGTATTTCACCATCATACACCCCAACAATTTATCCAATAATTTAATTAGGAAACTATTTTTAAAAAGCCTACTCGAAAAACATTTATAAATACTTTGCCACTTACTTATTATAAAATAATTCCTCTTTAAAGTCATATACAAACCCTTTTCAAAAAAATAGAGTGTCTACACAAAGTAAACACTCCAAATCACGTTATTCATGTAATTTTTTTAATGGTTTATTTGCAGGTCCTTCAACAACATCCCCATCAATTGTAAAACGAGAGCCATGACACGGACAATCCCAAGTTCGTTCTCCATTATTCCATTCGAGTTCACATCCTAAATGTGTACATGTCGTATCTACAATATGAAGATTTCCATTTTGATCTCGATATGCTCCAGCCCGTTTTCCTTTATATACTACAACTGCACCTTCATCATTTTTTAAGTCTTCCGGAGTTTTCTCTGGTTTTTCAAATTTACCTTTTACTAAATGTTTGGCTACATCTATATTAGCTTGAATGAGCCGTTTAATTGATGGATCACTAACAAAGCGACTCGGTGTATAAAGATGTTCATATTTACTCTTACCATGTAAAATAAGATCTTTAAAAATGAGTGCACTTATTGCACTATGGGCCATTCCCCATTTTCTAAAACCTGTTGCAACAAGTACCCGTGAATTGGTATTAGTTAAAAACCCGATGTATGGAACTTTATCCAATGTTGATAGGTCTTGAGCTGACCATTTATAAACAATTTGTTTAATCCCAAATGCGTTTTCGGCAAAAGTTTTTAAGTTTTCATAATGTGTTAATGGAGGGGGGCCTTGTCCTGGTTTATGATGGTCGCCACTAATTAATAAAAGCTTTTGCCCTTTATATGGAGTATAGCGAACCGATCTTGTCGGTGAATCAACACTTAAGTACATACCAGAATCTATCATTTTTTCTGGAAGCAAGCCGATTACATAGCTTCGCTCATAATACATTCTCGCAAAGTAAAAGCCCTCATCATGAAATGGAAAATGGGTACAGCTAATGGCATAATCGCATGTAACTGAATGTCCATTGCGAAGAATAACCTTCGCTCGACCATCTGCGTCTGATACCTCTTGAGCTGTAGTATTTTCGAAAATTTGAACTCCTAATTTTTTCAGTTCGTCTACTAATACCTTTAAATAGTTAACTGGATGGAATTGAGCTTGATTTTTCATCGTTATAGCCGCTTTTATGTCAAATGGCAAAGAGGTCTTATAAATGATTTCACCTGGGATATTTAATTTCTCGTATGCTTCCATTTCTTTTTCAACTTTCTTTAGGCCATCTTCACTTTGTGTGTATAATATTGCCTCTTCACTAATAAAATCGCATTGAATTTGATGTTCTTGAATAATGCTTTTTATTAAGTTAAGTCCTTCCATATTTGCATCATAATAAAGTCTAGCTTTCTCTTCACCGAAATGTTGAATCAATTCATCGTAAAAAATACCGTGTTGAGCAGATATTTTTGCTGTAGTATGTCCAGTTGTTCCATTCATTAACGTATCGCCATCAATCAAGGCAACATTAAAACCTTCTTTAGCTAGAACATAAGCTGTTGTTATTCCCGTTATTCCTCCACCAATAATCGCAATCTCAACATCTATGTCTTCATTAAGTTCAGGAAAGCGAGGAATATTGGTAGATTCTAACCAATATGATTCACTACTTTGAGGTAATTGAGTTGTCATTCGATCATCTCCTCATTTTTCCTTTAGTTTTCCCTCTCCCTTCCTCACTATTCTTAAAAAGAAAGCGACCCCAGAAAGAGTCGCTTCATTAACCTATTCAATTTCACTTTGTTGAGATTTTAGCTTTTCAATGTTTTTCTCAATTTCGTCCGCTAATTCAGTAACTTGCTTTTGTGCCTCGTCTAATTTATCTTCCACTTTATACTCGGCCGATTTCGTTACCGTTTTAACTTTTTCTACTAATTCACTTGTTTGTTCTAAGACCGTCTTTGCTAGCTTTGAAGTTGCTTCAGATGTGTAATTTTTCCATTCATTTCCTTTTTGAAGAACGGTATCTTTCATTTGATCTGTCTTTTCAAGAACGATTGAAACTTGTTGATCGATATCTTTTCGTAACTCTTTACCAGACTTAGGAGCAAATAATAATGCTGCAACTGCTCCAATTGCCCCACCAATTAAAACACCTGATAAGAAATCTTTGACACCACTATTTGAACGATTTTGCTTATTTTCTTCCATGTTCCTTCCTCCTTTAAATGATATTAATCAAGCATATTTTGCTTTTCACGCTGTTTTTTTCTCTTCAATTCTTGCCATTTTTCCTTTAATTCAAGAATTATATTGGTAATTTGAACGACTTGGGCTACCTTTTCTTGATTATGTTCTACTTGCTTCGAAATCGAATTCGAAACATTCTCTAATTTTTTATTAAAGCTACGAATTGTAGTACCAACTTCACTAGCCGCTTCTACTACTGAAGAAAGCTTTGCCGACTTTTCTTGAATATCATCTGCAAGAGCATTTGTCTTCACTAACAATTCTTGTGTTTCTTTTGTGATACCTTTCATTTGTTGATCAACACTTGTTAATGTTTCAGATACATTATGTAAAGTTTTTGATAAAGTTTTTAGTGTGGAAATGATGTATATAACAAGTACGCAGAAGAAAATAGCAACCAAACCAACACTAATATACAAAATCCATTCCATTGAGTAAGCTCCTTCCACTTGAAAGATAATTCTTTATAATTTAATTAAAACATTTTTTCAGCAAAGAATCGAGTATACATCATATTTTTCCTAAAATAAAAAAGACTTAACACAAAACCGTGCTAAGTCTGAAAACTAGATAAATTTATTTAATTTCACTTGTTACATACTCTTGATAAGACTCTTCAAATTTTTGAATATCTCCTGCACCCATGAAAAGAATAACCGCATCTTCATATTTAGCTAATGGAGATGGATCATCTTCATTTAAGATTAGAGATCCTTCAATTTTTTCTTGTAAGTCTTCAATCGTTAATTTTCCATGATTTTCCCTTGCAGATCCAAAAATATCACATAAAAATACATAATCGGCTCCTTTTAAGCTTTCTGCAAATTCATTTAAGAATGTTTGCGTTCTTGTAAAAGTATGTGGTTGGAAAACTGCAACAATGGATCGATTAGGGTATTTTTGACGAGCAGATTCAATTGTTGCTTGAATTTCAGTTGGATGATGTGCGTAATCATCAATAATGACTTGATTACCTAATTTCTTCTCAGTAAATCTTCTTTTCACTCCATCAAATGTTTTTAATTGCTCGCGGATAATGTTCACATCAATATTTTCATAATGGCAAATCGTAATAACAGCTAATGCATTTAAAATGTTATGTGTTCCAAACGATGGAATTTTAAAAGTCGAATAAAAATTATTACGCACAAAGACATCAAATTGAGTACCGTCTTCTTTTCTTTCGACATTGCGAACTTGGAAATCATTCTCTTCACCGAAACCATAATAAAGAACTGGAACTTTCGCTTGAATTTTTTGCAATTGCTCGTCATCACCATAAGCAATGATTCCTTTTTTCACTTGCCATGCCATCTCTTGGAAAGCTGAAAAAACATCATCAATATTTGCGAAATAATCAGGATGGTCAAAATCAATATTTGTCATGATGCAATAGTCTGGGAAGTATGATAAGAAATGACGACGATATTCACAAGCTTCAAAAATAAAGTATTTCGCATCTTTTACACCTTTACCTGTTCCGTCACCAATTAAATAACTCGTTGGTTTTGCTGCTTCCATTGTATGAGAAAGTAAACCGGTTGTCGAAGTTTTCCCATGTGCACCGGTTACTGCAATACTTGTATAATTTTCAAGAAAGTCCCCTAAAAAGCGATGATAACGGATTACTGGAAGTCCTAATTGTAAAGCCTCTTGAATTTCTTCATGAGTATCTGGATATGCATTACCAGCAATAATCGTCATACCTGGTTTAATATTTTCTTTCGAAAATGGGTGAATTTTTATACCTGCTTGCTCTAACGCGTCTTGTGTAAATATATGTTTTTCGATATCTGAACCTTGGACACTCAAGCCTAAATCATTAAGAATTTGAGCTAATGCACTCATCCCGGTTCCTTTTATACCTACAAAATGATAAATCGTCATTTGTTAGAACCTCCAACATTTCTCTATATAACTGTATTATATGTTGCAAACGCCTATTTTGCTAAATATCCTTTCCATATACATTGTAAAGATAAATGGAACATGGGTCAGTAAATTTTTCCACATTGTTCTTATTATAACACCAACAATTTCAAAAAACTATTTCCACTTTATTTAGTTTTGTTAATCTTATTGTTACTTTTCGTGATTTATATATACTCAAGCATTTCACGTAATTCTGATTCAGATAATAGGACATCTCGAGGTTTTGATCCCCTTGCCTCGGAAATCATTCCTCTATCCTCCATTATTTCTATTATCCTTGCAGCGCGATTATAACCAACACGGAAATGCCTTTGTATGCTAGAAGTTGAAATCACACCTTGTCGAACAGCAAATTCACATACTTCTGGCAGTAATTCATCATCACCCGTTATTTCACTTTTTTTAACAAGTTCATCTTGTACAAATAAATACTGTGCTTCTCCTTGTGATTTCACATGTTCCACAACTTCTTCAATTTCTTCATCAGAAACGAATGGACCTTGAAGTCGAATTGGTTTTGATGTTCCATTTTCTAGGAATAACATATCACCTTTGCCAAGTAGTCGCTCTGCCCCACTTATGTCGATGATCGTTCTAGAATCTACTTGTGAAGAAACGGAAAAAGCAATTCTTGTAGGGATATTGGCTTTAATTAAACCAGTAATAACATCTACGCTCGGTCTTTGTGTTGCAATAATTAAGTGAATTCCGCACGCTCTTGCTTTTTGGGCAATGCGGCAAATCGCCTCTTCAACATTTCCAGGCGCAACCATCATTAAGTCGGCTAACTCATCAATGATAATCACAATATATGGAAGATGTTGGCCATGTTCTTTTCCTTTCAAATTGAATTTTACGATATCTCTCACACCAGTATGAGCAAAAAGCTCATAGCGACGCTCCATTTCTTCTACTGCCCATTCAAGGGCAAGTGTTGCCGTTTTTGCATCTGTAATGACCGGGCTTACTAAATGTGGAATACCATTATACGGTGCAAGCTCCACCATTTTCGGGTCTATTAATAATAATTTAACATCTCTTGGATCTGCTTTATATAAAAGACTAACAATGATCGTATTAATACAAACACTCTTTCCTGAACCAGTTGAACCCGCAATTAATCCATGTGGCATTTTCTTTAAATCTGTAACAATAGGTTTACCTGCAATATCTAATCCTAATGCAACAGTTAAGGATGAATTCGCATCATAAAAGCTCGGGTTCTCAATGATTTCCCGTAAATTGACAGGTCTTGGCTTTTGATTTGGAATTTCAATTCCGATTGTGTGCTTTCCTGGTATTGGCGCTTCAATTCGGATATCTTTCGCTGCTAAACTTAATTTTAAGTCATCTGAAAGATTCGTAATACGATTTACTTTCACACCAGGTTCGGGTTGTAATTCAAATCTAGTAACTGATGGTCCTTCTTGATAATCTACAACTTTAGCTGCCACATTGAAACTAACTAAAGTTTGATTTAATATGTTTGCTTGTTGATTTAACCAATCAACATTTTTTATAGCATGTACAGGCTCATTTAATAGATTTATAGAAGGGAAGGCATACTCATTATTCACACGCTCATCAATCAATGGTTTTGAACTCATTGAGCGACTTTCATTTATCTCCTTCTTAAAACTATGCTCGGGATTTGCTTTTAGAGCGTCATTTGCAGAATTTAAAGATGTTTGATTTTCAAGAATAGGTTCATCTTGTTTTACAGGACTTTTAGTCTCGCTGATATGGTCGACTTTAGAATTAGAATTTCCTTCTGCTTTTTTACGCTTATAATAAGCTTCCCAATCAGTCTTTAACATGACTACATTAAATGGTCGATACTCTCGTTTTGGAGTTACGATTTCCTCTTCCACTAAATCGGATTCCACATTTAGAATATTTTCAGATTCTTCCAGTGCAATTTCAACGATTTCCTCTGTTTGTTTAAGTTGTTGTGTAGCTGTTTGGCTAAGTTCTTCAATACATTCAGGCTCAAACTCTTCCATATCACTTGATTCTTCAAAATCTTCTATTTCATTTGTACTAATTTTGTAGAATTCTTCATGAATTTCATTTATTAAATGTCCTTCTTCAAAATCGTTGTTTCGTTGATTTTCTTCAAAAGTGGTATGTATTCTATGCTCACCAATTTGAGGAACTTCTTTCCTTTCCTCGTTTAAGGGGGACATTTCATTCATGACATTATTTTCATTCATATTTTTTGAAGCAAATGTTTCCTTTATAATATTGGTCTCTAAAGGAGTTAATTCAAATTCAATCTTCTCTTCGTTACGTGTATTTCGTTTATGGAATCCAAAAACAGGTGAAGGGATTTCACTTGGGCGGAATGGAGTTTTACGGATATGTTTATTTTCTTGAATACCTTTCAATCTGTCTATGTTCTCTTGTTGATTATCCCGCTCCACTTGTTGTGATGACAGATTAGAATCTTGTTTATTGTTTCTACGGCTTCTATTTAACTGTAAGACTTGATCTATGCTCATTGGCTGAACCGGCTCTTTACGTAGGGGAGATCTTTTCCGTTTTCTAGCCAGTTTGCTTTTGTCAATCTTGATTAAATCATTATGATCTATTTCTGAGGTATTTTTCGGATATTGATAAACCATTCTAGTTTCGATATCCTTGCTATTCAAAGTTTCCTCATTTTTATTTTCACTTTCGTCATGGAACGAAAACCACTTTCGCCAATCCATAAAATCACTCTTTCTAAAAAACATATAACCATATTCTACTATAAAAATTGGGAAATAAAAATAAGTAATAAAAAACCCCGTACTTAGTACGAGGTAAAACTTTGTTTAAAATTTAAATTCTGAACCAACTTCATAAGTTTCTTCAAGTACAAGAATGCCTTTTTCTTGTGGTGCATTAGGCAATTCTAATTCTCTAGCTGAACAAAGCATACCTTCAGAAGAAACCCCTCTTAATTCAGAAGGTTTGATGACTAATCCACTTGGCATTACGGCTCCAATTTTCGCAACAACTACCTTTTGACCAGCATCTACATTTGGAGCTCCACAAACGATTTGTAATACGTCATCTCCAATATCTACTTGACATACACTTAACTTATCTGCATTTGGGTGTTTAACCTTTTCCTTCACATAACCTACGACAAATTTTGGAGAGAAATCAGCTTCAATTTTTTCTTCAAATCCGTAATGAGCAATGACACGATTCAAATCGTTTACTAATTCTTCATTCAATTCAACATGTCCATTTGCATTTTCTAATTTAAAATAATTGCTTGCTTGAAAAATATTAAATCCTACAGTCTTTTGATTTTCTTCATTAAAAATGCGAACGACATCGCCTTTTTTCTCGAAAGATTTATTAGAGACTTCCTCTGTAGTTAATGTAACAAGCAATGTATCGCCAATTCCTTCTCTATTATAAAAAACATTCATCTAAATAATTACTCCTTTCGATTAGGACGATTTTTAGCTAATATGAAAATCGGTTCCAGTTTACCATTTTCATAATAAAACGACAATGATGTAATTGGAATACGACCACTAGCAAAAAAACTCATACTCATCTGAGCTAAAATATCATAACCAGTTTGATTCTTTATATCAGCAAAAATGATGACATCTTGGTGAGGTATTGAGATCACGAGCTTACCTTCCACTTTTTCTTCCATTTCTTTAAGAATGGTTTCATTCAAAATTCGACTCGCATCATAACCATCATTTGTATTAAGAAAATAAAAATCATTATCCATAACGGTATCTTTTTTGAATGAATAAGGTAATGAACGAATATTAAATTTGGCGATTTCACGAATAGTCTTTTTGTCCCAATTTTCTTTCGCTAATAACTTATCATCAATAAGGCGATAAGAATTCCCTAAATCAATAGCATAATAAATACGTGTTTCTGCAGTATGATCGTCATAAATTAAATTGGAATTCTCATCTGCCTTAGTTGGAAATGAAGTAGATCGAATAACCGGGAATATTTTTTTCTCAGAACCTGATAAATTATGCTCACCACTCATTGCTTGAAGAGCTTCTTCAATATAGTAGATAATCTCCTCAATTGCTTTTTCGCCTTTTGTTTCTGCTTTTGCGATGATAGGCGGCAAGGAAACTGTTATTCCCTTTTTTGTTTTTTTATGTTCAACCCGAATTGTATCCTTTTCACGATCAAATACAATTACATAATTGGGATTGGATAACCGGCTTTTTAATAGA
>Ga0180215_1001492_pt1 | contig 25576 bp, 20 predicted proteins | sample eDN3rd37CBELigBY_FD_128871 | JGI IMG/M metagenome (GOLD analysis project Ga0180215, IMG submission 128871) | Enriched backyard soil microbial communities from Emeryville, California, USA - eDNA 3rd pass 37_C BE-Lig BY (version 2) (version 2) | ecosystem: Environmental > Terrestrial > Soil >...
ATGCAGGGGCTGTCGAGCTTCTGATGCCAGCCCTTCAGCAGGCTGAACTATGGCAGGAATCCGGGCGCTGGTATACATACGGACCTGAACTGATGAGAATGAAGGATCGCCATGAGCGAGAGTTCGCTTTGGGTGCCACTCATGAAGAAGTGATTACCAGCCTGGTTCGTGATGCAGTAAAATCATATAAGAAATTACCATTGGCTCTTTATCAGATTCAGACAAAGTTCCGTGATGAGAAGCGTCCTCGCTTTGGGCTTCTTCGCGGGCGTGAGTTTATCATGAAGGATGCCTATTCCTTTCACTCAAATCAAGAAAGCCTTGATGAAATGTATGATAAACTTTTTACAGCTTATTCTAATGTGTTCAGACGCTGCGGCCTGAATTTCAGAGCTGTCATTGCTGACTCGGGTGCAATGGGCGGTAAAGACACACATGAGTTTATGGTTCTTTCAGAAGTTGGAGAAGATACTATCGCATACTCAGATACTTCCGAATACGCTGCCAATATTGAAATGGCTCCGGTTCTTGCACAATACTCAAAGAGCAATGAGGAGCCTCAGGAACTGGAAAAGGCAGCAACAGAAAACAAAAAAACAATTGAAGAAGTTTCAACTTTCCTAAACGTGGCTAAAGAGCAGTGCATAAAGACGCTTCTTTTTAAAGCTGATGAAAAATATGTTCTTGTTCTTGTCCGCGGTGACCATGAAGTAAATGACATCAAGCTTAAAAATCTGCTTGAAGCCGCTGCCGTGGGGCTAGCTGATGCCGAAGAGACTAAGCAAATTCTTGGCTGTGCTGTTGGTTCTTTGGGACCTATTGGAGTGAAGGATATTGAGATCATTGCAGATCATGCAGTGGAAGCCATTGTGAATGGTGTATGTGGCGCAAATGAAGAAGGAATTCATTATGTCAATGCTAATCCAGATCGTGATTTCTATGTAACCCGATATGCAGATCTCCGTTTCATTCAAGAGGGCGACCCTTCACCAGATGGACAAGGAACGATTCAATTTGCCAAAGGAATTGAAGTTGGACATATCTTTAAGCTGGGCACCCGCTATAGTGAGGCAATGGAAGCGACTTTTTTAGATGAAAATGGGAGAACACAGCCAATGATTATGGGCTGCTATGGCATCGGAGTTTCCCGTACTATGGCTGCAGTTGCCGAACAGTTCAGCGATGAGAACGGCTTTATCTGGCCGCGCTCCCTGGCTCCATTCGACTTGCATCTCATCCCTATTAACATGAAGGACGAAACTCAGTCTGCAGTTGCTGAGGAATTATATACAATGCTAAAGCGTGATCGCTATGAAGTATTAATGGATGACCGCCAGGAACGTCCCGGTGTCAAATTTGCAGATTCCGACCTTATCGGTTTGCCAATCCGCATAACTGTGGGCAAAAAAGCTTCTGAAGGCATCGTTGAAGTGAAAGTTAGAAAAACAGGTGAAATGCAGGAAATTCACAAAGATCAGCTTGCAGATAAAATTGCTGAAATGATGTCTGCAATATAAAAATATGGGCAGTGTTCATTTTGATTTAGACGAAAAAACGGGTTCCAAAATGGAATCCGTTTTTTCATTCACTATCTGATTCGATATGTTATAATTAAGTCCGTCTGTCCATTTCTAAATATGGCGGTGCTTATTTATTTTCAGTTTTCTAACATTATAACAATATTTCTAATGCTGAGTTGATTGGAGTGGAGGGTACTTGATCCTCGAAAATGCTTTCGCATTTTCTTCGTGCGGTGCTAAGTCAGGATGATTATTCAAAGTCCTGCGGCAGGAGAGGGAGTGGGAGACCCCACAGGCGGAGCCGAGGAGCCCTGTTCCTCCCCGCGGGAAACAAGTGCCACGTGATGAAATCAACGGGCAGAATATTGAATTAAAACAAGGATTATAACAAAAGTGTAAAACATAGAAACCAAGTTTATTAGATGGGAGAGAGAAAGATGAGCGAACCTTCTAGATTTCAGCTCTTGCTCCAGCAGATGCAGCTAACTGAAGATGCCTTTGTGCAGCACTTTCATGATGCCCAGATCGAAAGGGTCATAGTCGAAAGACAGTCACGGAAATGGCATTTTTATTTTGCTTTTCCAAAGATTGTGCCTTGCAGTGTATATAGCCGCTTCACAGATCAGCTGGAAAAGACATTTTCCCATATTGCAGAAATTTCCTACAGCATATCTGTGAAAAATCAGGATTTTACTGAACAGCTTGTTCTTGAATACTGGCACAACTGCATCAAAGAAATGGATGGCATGGCGCCCCCGCTCATAAAGCTTCTGAATGAACAGGTTCCTTCTGTTCAGGGCAACAAACTTATCATTAAGGTCCGAAATGAATTGGAAGGATTGTCTATCAAGAAAAAGTATGCCGGCACTATTTCAGATGTTTTTCAAGTTTTTGGCTTTCCGGCCTTAACAGTTGATACAGAAGTATCTTCTGAAGGATCCAATGAAGAATATGAAAAATTCATGGAGGCCAAACGCAAAGAAGATCAGGAGCGCGGTCTCCAGGCAGCAATCGAGATGCAGAAGAAAGAAGCAGAAGCTGAATCAGCAGATCCTTCAGCACCTCAGGGGCCGCTTACAATCGGTCTTACCATTAAGGATGATGCAGATTACCGCAAATTGATTGATATAGTTGATGAAGAGCGCAGAGTAGCCGTTGAAGGCTATGTGTTTGCTGCTGAAACGAGAGAACTCCGCAGCGGCCGGACACTCTTAACTTTCAAAATTACTGATTATACCAGCTCCATTCTTGTAAAAATGTTCTCGCGGGACAAAGAGGATGCTGCTTTATTTCAGCATGTGCAAAAAGGTATGTGGCTAAAGGTCCGAGGCAGCATACAAAACGATACATTTGTACGTGACCTGGTAATGATCGGGAACGATATCAATGAAATTAAACCTATTCAAAGACAGGATACATCACCTGCTGAAGAAAAAAGGGTTGAACTTCATCTTCATACACCGATGAGCCAAATGGATGCAGTTTCATCTGTCAGTGCACTTGTTTCACAGGCGAAAAAGTGGGGACACAAAGCTATTGCCATTACTGATCATGCTGTTGCTCAATCATTCCCTGAAGCCTATGGTGCCGGGAAAAAGAATGATATAAAGATCTTATACGGAATTGAAGCGAACCTTGTGGATGATGGTGTGCCGATTGCCTATAATGATGCGCATCGCAAGCTTACTGAAGATACGTATGTTGTATTTGACGTTGAGACAACAGGCTTATCAGCTGTATATGATACGATCATTGAGCTTGCCGCGGTTAAGATTCATGATGGTGAAATCATTGATCGGTTTGAATCCTTTGCAAACCCTCATCACCCTTTGTCGGCAACAACGATCAATCTGACTGGAATCACCGATGATCTGGTGGAGAATGCACCGGAAGTGGAAGAGGTACTGAAGAAGTTCCATGAATGGGCAGGAGATGCTGTTTTAGTAGCTCATAATGCATCCTTCGACATGGGCTTCCTAAATGTAGGCTATAAAAAAATGGGCATAGGCAAAGCGTCTAATCCTGTAATAGATACTCTTGAACTTGCACGCTTTCTATATCCGGACATGAAAAATCATCGTCTGAACACGCTTGCCAAAAAGTTCGACGTTGAACTCACCCAGCATCACCGTGCCATATATGACGCGGAAGCCACAGGTTATCTGCTTCTTAAGATGCTTAAGCATGCAGATGAAAAAGGGATCGAATATCATGATCAATTCAATGATAATATGGGTCAGGGAAATGCCTATCAGCGTGCAAGACCAGCGCACTGCACCCTGCTTGCTCAGACAGAAGAAGGCTTGAAAAATATCTTTAAACTCGTATCCATCTCGCATCTTGAATATTTTTACAGAGTGCCCCGCATTCCGAGGTCAGTCCTGCAAAAACATCGTGCAGGAATTCTGGTTGGATCGGGATGTGACAAAGGCGAAGTTTTTGAAGGCATGATGCAGAAATCTCCAGATGAAGTGGAAGATACAGCGCAATTCTACGATTATCTTGAAGTGCACCCGAAAGCTGTCTATGCACACCTTTTGGAGCTTGAACTTGTAAGAGATGAAAAAGCGCTGGAAGAGATTATCGGCAATATTGTAAAGCTGGGAGAAAAGCTTGATCTGCCGGTTGTCGCGACAGGCAATGTACACTACTTGAATCCAAATGATAAAATCTATCGGAAAATCCTTGTTAATTCACAGGGAGGAGCAAATCCTTTGAATCGCCATCAGCTCCCGGATGTTCACTTCAGGACTACTAATGAAATGCTTGATGCTTTTTCATTCCTTGGCAAAGACAAAGCGAAGGAAATTGTGGTAGAGAATACGAACAGAATAGCGGATATGATTGAAGAAATTAAGCCGATTAAAGATGATTTGTATACACCAAAAATTGAAGGCGCAGATGAAGAAATGCGCAGCATGAGTTACGGAATGGCTAGGAAAATCTATGGTGATCCGCTACCTGAGATCGTTGAAGCCCGCCTTGAAAAAGAACTTAAGAGTATTATCGGGCATGGGTTCGCGGTTATCTATCTGATCTCACATAAGCTTGTAAAAAGATCACTGGATGATGGCTATCTTGTTGGTTCCCGTGGATCAGTCGGCTCCTCTTTTGTTGCGACGATGACCGAAATAACTGAAGTAAATCCGCTGCCTCCCCATTACGTTTGCCCGGAATGCAAGACATCCGAGTTTTTCAATGACGGGTCAGTTGGCTCCGGTTTTGACCTGCCTGATAAAGACTGCCCGAACTGTGGAGCAAAATATAAAAAAGATGGACATGATATCCCGTTCGAAACGTTCCTTGGTTTCAAGGGAGATAAGGTTCCCGATATTGACTTGAACTTTTCGGGGGAATACCAGCCGAGGGCACATAACTATACAAAGGTGCTATTCGGGGAGGAATATGTATACCGTGCAGGAACAATCGGTACTGTGGCAGACAAAACAGCTTATGGTTATGTCAAAGCATACCAGCAGGATAATAATCTTCAAATCAGGGGTGCCGAAATTGACAGGCTTGCTTCCGGCTGCACAGGAGTAAAGCGGACAACTGGACAGCACCCTGGCGGTATTATTGTTGTGCCAGATTACATGGATATTTATGATTTTTCGCCTATTCAGTTCCCTGCTGACGACCGGACATCTGAATGGAAAACGACTCATTTTGACTTCCATTCAATTCACGATAATCTATTAAAACTCGATATACTAGGGCACGACGACCCAACCGTCATAAGGATGCTTCAGGATCTTAGCGGTATTGATCCAAAAACGATTCCGACAGATGATCCTGAAGTAATGAAAATTTTTAGCGGGCCGGAATCACTTGGTGTGACAGAAGAGCAAATCATGTGTAAAACTGGAACACTAGGCATACCGGAATTTGGTACACGATTTGTCCGCCAGATGCTTGAAGATACAAAGCCGACCACTTTCTCAGAACTTGTCCAGATTTCGGGTCTTTCTCATGGTACAGATGTTTGGCTCGGGAATGCCCAAGAATTGATCCATAATAATATTTGTAACTTAAGTGAAGTAATCGGGTGCCGCGATGATATTATGGTTTATTTAATCTATCAGGGGCTTGAGCCTGCTTTTGCTTTTAAAATTATGGAATCGGTTCGTAAGGGTAAAGGCCTGAGCGATGAAATGGAAGCTGAAATGAGAAAGAATGAAGTGCCGGAATGGTATATTGATTCCTGTAAAAAGATTAAATACATGTTCCCTAAAGCCCATGCGGCAGCCTACGTATTAATGGCAGTCCGGATTGCATATTTTAAAGTGCACCATCCGCTTCTTTACTATGCAGCATACTTCACAGTTCGTGCAGAGGACTTTGACGTTGATGCCATGGTTAAAGGATCCCAGGCGATACGTTCCCGCATCGAAGAAATCAATGCAAAGGGACTTGATGCTTCTACGAAAGAAAAAAATCTATTAACTGTAATGGAGCTGGCTTTGGAAATGAACGAAAGGGGCTTTAACTTCCAAAAGGTGGACTTATACCGCTCTAGCGCAAATGAGTTTATCATTGATGGAAATTCTTTGATACCGCCGTTTAATTCCATTCCAGGATTGGGTACAAACGCAGCATTCAATATTGTTAAAGCAAGGGAAGAAGGAGAATTCCTATCCAAAGAAGATTTGCAGCAGCGCGGAAAAGTGTCCAAGACGATTATCGAGTATCTGGATAATCACGGCTGCCTTGAATCTCTTCCTGAACAAAATCAGCTTTCACTATTCTAAAAAAGAGGGCAGGCAAATGGTCCGCCCCCTTCTGCTGACAGCTATTCCATTTGCATAAAAAAATTGGTTATGGTATAGTTTTATTGGAAATACTAAGAATAACTCTCGCAAAAGGAAGAGTGGGGCAACCCACTCTTTCGTGTTGTGTACGGTTTTTTCCTGAAGATTGTTTTCGTAAGTTTTGTTGCTTTTTGTATATTATTTGCTGAGTTGATTGTAGCGGAAGGTGCGAAGACTTATGCGGGAGAGGCTCACCGCCCGCCACGCGGTTCGCTGAGCAGCCTGGAGCGAAAATCAAAGGACAATATAGATAGATGAAAAACAACAATATATCCGAAAAAGTCTTCCTGTATATCAAAATAAAACTTTTGTAAAACAAGAGCTAAGAATCCAGTAAAAAGGAGGGAAATGAATGAGCAAAGTGACTGAAACGGTGGAACAACTGGTCACCCCTATTGTGGATGAACTTAATTTAGAATTAGTCGACATTGAATATGTAAAAGAAGGGAAAGACTGGTTCCTTCGCGTATTTATTGATAAAGAAACTGGTGTTGATATCGAGGAATGCGGAACGGTCAGTGAAAGGCTTAGTGAAAAGCTTGATGCTGAAGATCCGATTCCTTACAACTATTTCTTGGAAGTTTCATCGCCGGGAGCTGAACGCCCTCTAAAGAAAGACAGTGATTTTGTTAAGGCAGTTGGCAAGAATGTTTTCATAAAAACATACGAGCCGATTGATGGAGAAAAGACGTTCGAAGGTGTATTAACCCAATTTGACGGGGAGACCGTTACGGTTGAAGTGACAATCAAAACAAGGAAGAAAAGGATCGAAATTCCTTATGAGAAGGTAGCGAATGCCCGTTTAGCCGTTGTTTTCTAATGACGGCTGATTGCGGGCTTGCTTATTAAGAAAAGCGGAAGCGTCTTGCCCACGAAGGAACGCAGACTAAGAGCGCCGTGTCCTGTGGCAACGTCTGCATGACCCTCATCCTGGGGCCTCACCTCGAGGGGGTAGGCAGCTTGCGCTAGACAGTTATTGACGTTCAAAAACCAATACTTACTTGTCTTATTAATTAAAGCAAATTGCTACTTTAGAGTTGATCATTTTTATAAGAGAAATAAAGGGGGATATAAATCTCATGAGCAGTGAACTTTTGGATGCTCTGACATTGCTTGAGAAAGAAAAAGGCATTTCTCGCGATGTGATTATCGAAGCAATTGAAGCTGCATTGGTGTCAGCCTACCGCAGAAACTTTAACCAGGCACAGAATGTGCGCATTGATTTAAACCTAGGAAACGGAACGATGAGAGTCTTTGCACGCAAAGAGGTAGTGGATGAAGTATTTGATCCGCGTCTTGAAATTTCAGTTGAAGATGCTCAAAAGATCAACCCGAACTACCAGGTGGAAGATGTCGTCGAAATGGAAGTAACTCCTAAGGACTTTGGGCGCATTGCTGCCCAAACGGCCAAACAGGTTGTTACACAGCGTGTCCGTGAAGCGGAGAGAGGCATCATTTATTCTGAATTTATCGACCGTGAAGAAGATATCATGACGGGAATTGTTCAGCGTACAGATCCTAAGTTCATCTATGTGAGCCTTGGAAAGATTGAAGCAATCCTTCCGGCGAACGAACAAATGCCAAATGAGCGTTATCAGCCCCATGACCGCATTAAAGTCTTTATTACAAAAGTAGAAAAGACAACAAAAGGACCACAAATCTTTGTTAGCAGAACGCATCCTGGTCTGCTGAAGAGATTATTTGAAATTGAAGTTCCAGAAATTTATGATGGAACTGTTGAAATCAAATCTGTTGCGCGTGAAGCAGGGGACCGTTCTAAGATCTCCGTACATTCAGACAATGAAGAAGTAGATCCGGTAGGTTCATGTGTAGGCCCTAAGGGAACACGTGTACAGGCGGTAGTAAATGAGCTTAAGGGCGAAAAAATTGATATTGTAAAGTGGTCTTCAGATCCGGTAGTTTTCGTTGCAAATGCACTTAGTCCTTCAAAGGTGCTTGACGTAATCGTAAATGAAGATGACAAAGCAACAACAGTTGTAGTCCCGGATTATCAGCTATCCCTGGCAATCGGAAAGCGCGGCCAGAATGCAAGACTTGCAGCCAAGCTTACAGGCTGGAAAATTGATATCAAATCAGAAACAGATGCCCGTGAAGCCGGAATTTATCCGCGGGATGAAACACTGTTGAACTTTGATAATGATGGTTACGAAAACGAAGACTACGAAAATGATGCAGACTTCGATTTTCAGGATAATCTTTTAGAGGGAAAAGAATAGGGAAGAGGTGAATGATCGTGAACAATCGTAAAAAAGTTCCTTTGCGAAAATGTGTCGCTACCGGTGAAATGAGGCCGAAAAAAGAACTCGTTCGCATCGTTCGCTCCAAAGAAGGGGAAGTATCTGTAGACCCGACCGGAAAAAAATCAGGGCGCGGGGCTTATCTTTCCAAAGAAAAGGAAGCAGTTTTATTAGCAAAGAAAAAGAATATCTTAGCCAATCATTTAGAAGTTTCCATAGATGATGCTATCTATGAAGAACTCTTGGAGTTAATAGAGAAGGAGAAACGGCAATCCAAATGAACTCAAATCAATGGATGTCATTGCTTGGCTTAGCCAATCGGGCACGGAAAATTACTTCGGGAGAAGAGCTTGCTGTTAAAGAGATCAGAAATGGCAAAGCAAAGCTTGTTTTGCTGTCTGCAGATGCATCCGCAAATACGGCAAAAAAAGTTACAGATAAATGTAAATCATTCGGGGTTCCTTATAAGCTGATTCAAAACCGGGAAATGCTTGGTAAGGCTATAGGGAAGGAAGCCCGCGTTGTTGTGGCAGTGTTAGATGCCGGATTTGCAAAAAAGCTGTTAACGTTGCTCGATTAATACTAGCGGGGGTGAAAGTATGAGTAAAATGCGCGTATATGAATATGCGAAAAAACATAACATTTCAAGCAAGGATGTTATTACAAAATTAAAAGACATGAATATTGAGGTTTCCAATCATATGACTACGATTGAGCCGGCTGCAGTCCAGAAACTTGACGGCATCTTTATCAAGAATGACAGCCAGTCTCAAAAACAGAGCAAACCTCAAAACCAGCAAAAACCGCAAGGGAATCAAAAACCAGCTTCAAATAATAGTGCTGCCAGTTCAACAGCTGTTAAAGGCAAGCCCCAGAATAAACCAGGTGAAAACAGAAACCAGGGGCAGGGCAGCCAGTCCAGCAATAACCGGGGCAATAACAACAACAATAGAAACAATAATAACAACAATAGAAGCAACAATAACAACAACCGAAACAATAACCGAAACAACAATAAGAATAAAAACAACAAAGGCAAACAGCAGCAGACTTTTGTGGCCCCAGCTCCTAAAAAAGTGAAGGAGCTTCCTTCAAAAATTACTTTCAGCGAATCACTGACTGTAGCGGAACTGGCAAAGAAGCTTCACCGCGAACCTTCTGAAATCATTAAAAAGTTATTCATGCTGGGTGTTATGGCAACCATTAACCAGGATCTTGACAAAGATGCCATTGAGCTGATTGCAGGTGAATATGGTGTAGAAGTAGAAGAAGAGGTGCTGGTCGATACAACCGATCTTGAAGTATACTTCACAGAAGATGAAAATGCCGAACTAGTGGAACGTCCATCTGTTGTAACCATCATGGGACACGTTGACCATGGTAAAACAACATTGCTAGACTCCATCCGCAACACGAAAGTAACAGCGGGAGAAGCTGGCGGGATCACACAGCATATCGGAGCTTATCAAGTTGAAGAGAACGGCAAAAAGATAACCTTCCTTGATACTCCTGGACACGCAGCGTTTACGACTATGCGTGCCCGCGGTGCGAAAATTACCGATATTACAATTCTCGTTGTTGCAGCAGATGATGGTGTTATGCCGCAAACGGTTGAAGCAATCAACCATGCAAAAGCAGCAGAAGTGCCAATCATTGTGGCTGTTAACAAAATGGATAAGGAAGCAGCAAATCCTGACCGTGTCATGCAGGAACTGACTGAACATAACCTAGTTCCTGAGGCATGGGGCGGAGACACAATTTTTGTTCCAATCTCTGCTATAAAAGGCGATGGAATTGATGAACTGCTTGAAATGATTCTTCTTGTAGGTGAAGTGGAAGAATACAAGGCTAATCCTGACCGCAATGCCGTTGGTACAGTTATCGAAGCACAGCTTGACAAAGGACGCGGTTCAGTTGCGACTCTGCTTGTGCAAAACGGTACATTGAAAGTAGGAGATCCAATCGTTGTCGGCAACACATTTGGACGTGTCCGTGCAATGGTTAATGATCTTGGCCGCCGGGTGAAAACTGCCGGACCTTCAACACCTGTTGAAATTACAGGTCTTAACGATGTTCCTCAAGCTGGTGACCGCTTTGCTGTACTTGATGATGAAAAGACAGCCCGCCAGATTGGTGAAGCTCGTGCCCAGCAGGCATTACAGGCCCAAAGAAACGAAAAAACACGCGTAAGTCTTGATAACTTGTTTGAACATATGAAACAAGGGGAAATGAAAGACTTAAACATCGTTGTTAAAGCGGATGTTCAAGGTTCAGCGGAAGCATTAACTGCTGCGCTTCATAAAATAGATGTAGAGGGTGTTAATGTTCGTATCCTTCATACAGGTGTCGGTGCCATTAATGAGTCTGACATCACTTTAGCTGCAGCTTTCAATGCTATTGTCATCGGATTTAATGTACGTCCTGACAATAATGCAAAACGTGCAGCAGAAGCTGAAGATGTGGATATCCGTCTGCACCGCATCATCTACAAAGTAATTGAGGAAATTGAACTGGCGATGCAGGGTATGCTTGACCCTGAGTTCGAAGAAAAAATCATCGGCCAGGCCGAAGTACGCCAGACATTCAAAGTTTCAAAAATCGGTACCATTGCAGGTTCGTATGTCACAGACGGAAAAATCACTCGTGACAGCGGTGTCCGCTTAATCCGCGATGGAGTTGTTATTTTTGAAGGGGAAGTTGATGCTCTTAAGCGATTCAAAGATGACGCTAAAGAAGTAGCTCAAGGCTATGAATGCGGTATTACCATCAAAAACTTCAATGACGTTAAAGAAGGCGACGTTATCGAAGCATATATTATGGAAGAAGTGGAACGTTAATGATAATTGGGCTTGCAGCCTGTGAATGTATCATTTATGACACACATTCTTTGAAAGAGAAACGGGCTGTTTTGCAGCGGATTCTCACCCGGCTGAAGCAAAGATACAATGTATCTGTATCTGAGGTGGACTATCAGGACCTATGGCAGCGGACAAAAATTGCCATTGTGGCCGTTTCGTCCACCCAGGTTTCAACGGAACACGAGCTGCAAAATGCGCTTAAGATGATTGATTCGTTCCCGGAAATAGAACGGACAATTACAGATTTAGAGTGGCTTTAAGAAGAGGTGATATAGAATGAGCCTTAGAGCAAATCGAGTTGGAGAACAAATGAAAAAAGAACTGGGCGAAATCATCGGCAGGAAAATAAAGGACCCGCGGGTTGGATTTGTAACAGTCACCGATGTTCAAGTTACTGGGGATCTCCAGCAGGCAACCGTATTTATCTCAGTTCTGGGTGATGAGGAACAAAGGGAAAATACGCTTCGGGGTCTGGCTAAAGCAAAAGGCTTTATCCGATCTGAAATTGGCCAGCGAATCCGGCTGAGAAAAACGCCGGAAATTCTTTTCGAATTTGATGAATCAATCGACTACGGAAACCGTATAGAATCATTGCTCCATCAAATTCAGGACGAAGGCCGTTCCAAAGATGAGGATCGCTCCAATGAAGAAGAATAATGGAATGGATAGACATTTTGTCTATCCATTTTTTTCTAATTACAAGACAAGGTGGTACATGATATGGAAGGAATTTTGCCGCTTTTTAAACCTAAAGGAATGACATCCCATGATTGTGTCTTTAAGCTTCGGAAGATTTTGCGGATGAAAAAAATCGGCCACACTGGCACACTCGATCCAGACGTAACTGGTGTACTCCCAATCTGCCTTGGGAGGGCAACAAAGGTGGCTGAATACATAACAGATGCTGGAAAGTCATATGAGGGAGAAGTCACAATAGGCTTTTCTACGACAACAGAAGATGCATCAGGAGAAGTCGTGGAGAGAAAAGATGTTACAGCACCTATTGCCAGAAATCAAATAATGGATGCACTTCAAAGTCTGACCGGGGAAATTACTCAGACACCTCCTATGTTTTCAGCAGTAAAAGTGAATGGGAAACGCCTCTATGAATATGCAAGACAGGGAATAGAAGTAGAACGACCGTCCAGGAAAGTTACTATTTACTCTATCGAACTGCTCGATGGCAGAAAAATGTTTGAGGGTGAGAATATTACCTTCCGTTTCCGTGTAGCCTGCAGCAAAGGAACATATATACGTACTCTTGCTGTCATGATTGGAAGTGAACTGGGATACCCTGCTCATATGTCTGAGCTGGTCAGAATCCAGTCTGCCTCATTGACACTTGATGATTGCCTGACTTTTGAAGAAATAGAAGAAAGAGTGGAGAAGGGGACAATGGACGAGGTTCTTCGTCCTATGGAAGCCGCGCTTTCTCATTTGCCGAAATTTCAAATAAGTGATAAAGTAGCAGAGAAAGTAAAAAATGGGGCTGTATTAACTATCCCTGATCATTTGCATAACACTAAAGGGCCAATTGCAGTGGAAACAGAGGCAGGCCTCGTGCTGGCTATCTATGAGCATCATCCGCGCAAACCTGGGATGATGAAGCCAGTAAAGGTGTTAAGAAATGATCAATAAGCACTCGTTAAAAAGCTGTGCATTTTTATAGGTCCAGGCTCTGTAGAAAAAGGTGAATCAATAATATGGAAGTTATTCATATAAATCATCCCCATCGAATGGATAGAACCGTATTGCCTGAAATGGCAATAGCACTTGGATATTTTGATGGTGTTCATCTGGGTCACCAGAAAGTCATCCGTGAAGCAAAATCAATAGCGGAACAAAAAGGATTAAAAAGTGCTGTTATGACATTTGACCCGCATCCATCGGTTGTTTTGGGGAAAAGCGTTCAGCATGTGGAGTATATTACGCCTCTTGAGGATAAAATTGCTATCATGGCTGATTTGGGCATAGATTATTTGTTTATCATCAATTTTACAAGGGAGTTTGCAAATCTCCTGCCGCAGGAGTTTGTTGATCAATACCTGATTGGTCTTAATGCAAAGCATGTTGTAGCAGGCTTTGATTATTCCTATGGGAGAATGGGGCGCGGTACAATGGAAACACTATTGTTCCATTCAAGGGATCAATTTGATTATTCGGTCGTTGCAAAGCTTGCAAAAGAAGACGAAAAAATCAGCTCTACGCTTATAAGGAAATACATCCGGGAAGGGAAAACAGCTGAGCTTCCCGACCTTTTAGGAAGATATTATAAAACATCAGGTACCGTTATCCATGGCGATAAGAGAGGCCGTACAATCGGCTTTCCTACTGCCAACGTGGATGTTTCGGATAACTGTATCATCCCACCGCCAGGTGTATATGCTGTGAGATTCTTAGTAGATGGCAGCTGGTATGAAGGGGTATGCAATGTTGGCTACAAACCTACCTTTAATAAGGAAAAGGGGGACAGGCCATCGGTTGAAGTCCATATTTTTGATTTCTCTTCAGATATTTATGGCAGGAAAGTTACGGTTGAATGGCATAAACATCTTAGAAATGAAAGGAAATTTGCTGGCGTTCAGGAATTAATCGCCCAAATTGCGAAGGATAAACAGCAGACTGAGCAATATTTTGAGAAAAACAGGGTTTAGCCTTGCTTTTTGTCATAAAAAGTTGTATTCTAAGTAACGTACCAAATGAACCTTTGCTTGGCAAGTCGAGTCACCGACGCTTGCTCAGTAACAGGGGATTGAAAATTTAGGAGGTGAACCGGATGGCAATCACTAAAGAACGTAAAAATGAGCTAATCAATGAGTTCAAAACTCATGAAAGCGACACTGGATCTCCAGAAGTTCAAATCGCTGTCCTTACTGAAGAAATCAACAATTTGAACGACCATTTACGTACTCACAAGAAAGACCACCATTCACGTCGCGGTCTTTTGAAAATGGTTGGTAAGCGCCGTAACCTATTAACTTACCTTCGCAACAAAGACGTTGCTCGTTACCGTGAGTTAATTAATAAGCTTGGCTTACGTCGATAATCAACAGAAGCGGGATTTTTTCCCGCTTTTTTATTAGCTTTAAAAACTTGAATTTTGTTCCTAATCATGTACATACATAAGTTATTCTTATTTTAGCAAACGGAAAAATTGTGCATACTATAAGATGCCTAATTTTATTATGATTAAAGAGCATTTCATGCTTTTATATAAAACTGGACTGCTGGCAATGCAGAGGATATCAGTCTATGCTGATGTCATGGCAGGATTATCTGCAGCTAATGCAGGATAAATAACAATTGAACGGACCAGGCAGAATAGACGCCTGTCCTTAAGTGAAAGCAGAGAGGGGTACAAATATGGGACAAGATAAACATGTCTACAGCCTTGAGTGGGCTGGGCGCAAATTGACCGTTGAGATTGGCCAGCTTGCAAAACAGGCTAACGGTGCGGTTTTAGTGCGCTATGGCGATACTGTAGTATTAAGTACTGCTACAGCATCAAAAGAACCGAAAAATCTGGATTTCTTTCCGCTGACAGTTAACTATGAAGAACGTTTATATGCTGTTGGTAAGATTCCCGGCGGGTTTATTAAGAGAGAGGGACGTCCAAGTGAAAAAGCGATTTTGGCCAGCCGCTTGATTGACAGGCCAATCCGTCCATTATTCGCTGACGGTTTCAGAAATGATGTACAGGTTGTAAGCATGGTGATGAGTGTGGATCAAAACTGCTCATCTGAAATGGCTGCAATGTTTGGGTCATCATTAGCTCTTTCTGTGTCGGATATTCCCTTCGGCGGACCGATTGCAGGAGTCAGCGTAGGGCGCATCGATGGAGAATTCATCATTAATCCATCTGTGGATCAGGCTGAAAAGAGCGATATCAGCCTGGTTGTAGCCGGTACAAAGGATGCAATTAACATGGTAGAAGCAGGTGCAGATGAAGTGCCTGAAGAAACAATGCTTGAGGCGATTATGTTTGGCCATGAGGAAATCAAACGCCTTATTGCTTTCCAGGAAGAAATTGCGTCTGAAATCGGCAAAGAGAAAATGGAAATTGTTCTATACCAGGTTGATCAGGACCTTGAGGCTGAAGTACGCGGCATCTGTGAGAAAGATATGATTCAAGCTATTCAGGTGCAGGAGAAGCATGCCCGAGAAGCTGCCATTAAAGCAGTTAAAGAACAAATTACAGCTAAATATGAAGGTGAAGAAGCAGACGATGACAAGCTGAAGCAAATCAGGCAGATTCTTGATAAAATTGTTAAAGCTGAAGTGAGGCGTCTAATCACAGAAGATAAAGTTCGCCCGGATGGACGCGGATTGGATGTTATCCGCCCGCTATCATCAGAGGTAGGCCTTCTGCCGCGCACACATGGTTCCGGTTTGTTTACACGCGGACAAACTCAGGCTCTGAGCATTTGTACATTAGGAGCTCTTGGAGATGTACAGATTCTTGATGGTCTGGGCATTGAAGAAGAAAAGAGATTCATGCACCACTACAATTTCCCTAACTTCAGTGTAGGTGAAACTGGGCCAATTAGAGGGCCAGGACGCCGCGAAATCGGACATGGAGCTCTTGGAGAACGCGCTCTTGAGCCGATCATTCCATCTGAAAAGGATTTCCCTTATACAATCCGTCTAGTATCAGAGGTATTAGAGTCCAATGGTTCAACATCACAGGCAAGTATTTGTGCAAGTACATTGGCAATGATGGATGCAGGTGTGCCTATTAAAGCGCCAGTTGCCGGTATAGCAATGGGTCTTATTAAATCAGGCGAGCATTATTCAATCCTGACAGACATTCAGGGTATGGAAGACCACCTGGGTGACATGGACTTCAAAGTGGCGGGTACATCCAAGGGTGTTACTGCCCTGCAAATGGATATTAAAATTGAAGGTTTGTCTCGTGAGATTCTTGAGGAAGCATTGCAGCAGGCGAAAAAAGGCCGCATGCAGATTCTTGATTCCATGCTGAGCACTATTGGGCAGCCAAGAAAAGAGCTGTCTGAATATGCTCCTAAGATTCTGATGATGTCAATTAACCCTGATAAAATCCGTGATGTCATTGGGCCAAGCGGAAAGCAGATCAATAAGATCATTGAAGAAACAGGCGTTAAGATTGATATCGAACAAGATGGCACAGTATTCATCTCATCTGTAGATGAAGAGATGAATCAAAAAGCGAAGAAGATTATTGAAGATATCGTACGTGAAGTGGAAGTTGGACAAATGTATCTTGGCAAGGTGAAACGAATTGAAAAATTCGGTGCATTTGTTGAAATCTTCTCCGGTAAAGATGGTTTGGTTCACATTTCTGAACTTGCTGAAGAGCGTGTAGGAAAAGTGGAAGATGTTGTATCCATCGGTGACGAACTTCTCGTAAAAGTTACTGAAATCGATAAGCAAGGCCGCGTAAACCTTTCCCGCAAAGCCGTATTGCGTGAACAGCGTGAGCAAAAGGAAAAAGCACAGCAATAATACTAACCTCTATTTAGAAGAGAAGCATTTTGCTGGGCTGAATTTCCTAGAAGCCAGGGGAAACCCTGGCTTTTTACATATACGAATATCCATGGGGGCGTTTGCCCTATACCTTTGTAATTTGCTTCCGTTCTACCTTGTCCCTTTGAATCATACTATGAATTGAAGGAGGCATGAAGAATGAGAAAGTTTATCCATATCGCCATCATGTTTGTTATGGCACTTGCTTTTATCAATAATCCTTTTACTGATCAGTATGTATCTGGCCTCAAACAGGAGACGGGAGCCGTACCTGTTTCCAAGTCTAAGGATTTACTTTATGAAGAGATTACAGCAAAAAAAGATGAATACAGCATTCCTGCACAGGATGCAAAAATAGACCGTGTATGGAAAGCCATTCCAGGGCTTAACGGAATTGAAGTAGATGTTGAGGCATCTTATAAAAAGATGAAATCAGAGAAGAGGTTCAATGAAGATAAGCTTGTATTTAAACAAATTGAACCGAAGGTGAAGCTAAAGGACCTCCCTCCGTCACCTGTATATAAAGGCCATCCCGATAAACCGATGGTCAGTTTCATTATCAATGTGGCATGGGGAAATGAATATTTGTCCGGTATGCTGGCAACTTTAAAGGAACATAATGTGTCAGCAAGTTTCTTTCTTGAAGGAAGATGGGTAAAGAATAATCCGGAACTTGCCAGAATGATTATGGATGCAGGACATGAAGTGGGCAACCACTCGTACACTCATCCGGATATGAAGGTGATCTCTTCTGCTAAAACAAGGGAAGAAATCCAAAAGACAAATGATGTGATTGAAGCCACGATGGATGAAAAACTGAGTAAGCCCATTACATGGTTTGCTCCTCCAAGTGGCAGCTATAGAGATGAAACAGTGAAGATTGCTGCTGAGAAGAACCTCGGCACTGTTATGTGGACTGTTGATACAGTGGATTGGAAAAAGCCATCCCCGGATGTGCTGATAAATAGGGTGTTATCAAAGGTTCATAATGGAGCACTGATTCTGATGCACCCTACTGACTCCACCGAAAAATCACTCGATAGACTTATTACGGGGCTTAAGCAAAAGAACCTTCAGATTGGAACTGTATCCGAATTGTTAAGCGAGAAGAGAATCCAGAATCGGGAAAATAATAATCAGGATTTTGGAAAAAATAACAATAATAATATAAACTAATGGACGTATGTCTTTGGGTTTCAGAACAGGAGGAATTTACTTGATCAAGAAATATACATGCCAAAACGGAGTAAGAGTCGTACTAGAAAACATTCCAACCGTCCGTTCTGTTGCGATCGGAGTATGGATCGGAACAGGTTCACGAAACGAGATTCCCGAAAATAATGGAATCTCTCATTTCCTCGAGCACATGTTTTTTAAGGGAACGAAAACAAGATCAGCCCGGGAAATTGCCGAGAGCTTTGATAGCATTGGCGGCCAGGTGAACGCATTCACCTCAAAAGAATATACATGTTATTACGCAAAAGTACTCGATACCCATTCTGACTTTGCTCTTGAAGTCCTTTCTGATATGTTTTTTAACTCCACGTTTGTGGATGAGGAACTGAACAAAGAAAAGAATGTTGTTTATGAAGAAATCAAAATGTATGAAGACACGCCTGATGATATTGTACATGATCTTTTGAGTAAGGCAATCTATGAGAACCACTCTCTTGGCTATCCGATCCTTGGCACTGAGGGAACGCTAGCCACGTTTAATGGTGAAACATTAAAGCAGTATATGCATGAAACCTATACACCTGAAAACGTTGTGATTTCCATTGCCGGAAATATCGATGAGTCTTTCATCAAAGAAGTAGAAAAATATTTTGGATCCTATGAAGGCGGAAATAGAGAACGCTCAGAGCAGAAGCCAGAATTCCATTCAAACCATCTTGCCCGTAAAAAGGATACCGAGCAGGCACATCTTTGCTTGGGGTTCGAGGGGCTGCAGGTAGGGCATGAGGATATATACAATCTGATTGTTTTAAATAATATTTTGGGCGGAAGCATGAGCAGCCGCTTATTCCAGGATGTCAGGGAACAAAAAGGATTGGCATATTCTGTTTTCTCTTATCATTCTGCCTTCCAGGATAGCGGTATAGTGACGCTATACGGCGGAACAGGCGCTAAACAGCTGGATGTACTGTTTGATACGATTCAGGAAACTCTTGCCACTCTTAAAAAAGAAGGCATCACAGATAAAGAGCTGAATAACAGTAAAGAACAGCTTAAAGGAAGCTTGATGCTTAGCCTTGAAAGTACAAACAGCAGAATGAGCCGGAATGGCAAAAACGAACTGCTGCTGGGCCGCCATCGTTCTATGGATGAAATTGTAGAAGAAATCGATGCAGTTTCCATGCAAGGCGTGAATGACATGGCGAAGTCCATTTTCACAGAGCATTACTCTGTGGCTTTAATCAGCCCGGAGGGAGAACTTCCGAAAAACCTTTAATAAGTTTGTTGTGTCCCGATTGCAAAACCGGAAATCAACATGAGAGAAACAGCCTGTATTCTGCAGGCTGTTTTCTTTTGTCTTGGACTTCTAAAACTTCTCCCAGAACGATAAAAATATAGAGAAAGAGAAAAGAGGAGGGCAGAGGATGAGATTAAGTGAGCTGAGCGGAAAGGAAATCGTGGATGTGAAGCGTGCGGAACGGCTTGGGGTGCTTGGGCAGACAGATCTTGAAATAAATGAAAAAAGTGGACAGATCCAGGCATTGCTCATTCCTTCATTAAAGTGGTTCGGCTTCAAGCGGCAAGGAGACGAAATTCGGGTATCATGGCAGCATATAAGAAAGATAGGCAATGACATGATCATTATTGATATTCCGGAAAATGATGGTCAGCAGGAATAATCTTGAAAGAAGGGCCGATTAGGTCCTTTTTGTTTTTTGGAATCTCATCTCCTTAATGTCTAAAAATTTCTTTCCACGCTGATCCATTTTCTTTTAAATGGAAAACTCACCTATTGCCCCCTTCATACATAAGATGTTGAAGTAGTTCAATACAACAATTCCCTTATGGTTATTAGATGAATTGCCGGCCAAAAAAACGCCACATTTCGTTTAAGATAAATCTGCTTGTGCAATTGCTGTCTCGTGCCGCAGCTGTTGTATAGTGGCGATGCCGGTGCGAGGATATTTTTTACCAGGAGTCATGCGGTCATTGGCTTCAAAAATAAATGCTTTCTTAAAAAGAAAGAAAAAAGAAGGTGAGTGTTGCATGCTGACAGGAACCCAAATAGCAGTCATCGGCGGTGATGCAAGGCAGCTCGAAATCATCCGGAAACTGACTGAGCTTGATGCAAAGCTCTCATTAATCGGATTTGAGCAGCTGGATCATGCGTTCTCTGGTGCGGTAAAAGAAAAAATAGATGAAGTGGATTTTTCCCATATAGACGCGATTATTTTGCCTGTTCCCGGCACGGGCCTTGAGGGGCAGATTGAAACAATTTTTTCCAATGAAAAGGTGACTCTTGAAGAGGAAATTCTCTCGCAGACTCCAGCACACTGTACAGTTTATTCCGGCATAACCAACTCGTATTTAACAGGAGTTACCAAGTCGGCAGACCGCCGTCTTGTTCAATTATTTGAAAGAGATGATGTAGCCATTTACAATTCAATTCCAACAGTAGAAGGAACTATCATGATGGCGATCCAGCATACTGATTTCACCATTCATGGATCTAATATAGCCGTAATCGGCCTTGGCAGAGTTGGAATGAGTGTAGCAAGAACCTTTCGTGCACTGGGTGCAAAAGTAAAGGTAGGCGCGAGAAAAAGTGAACACATTGCCCGGATAACAGAAATGGGTCTTACCCCATTCAACCTGAAAGAGATTGAAGATGCTGTAAAAGATGTTGATATTTGCATAAATACTGCTCCTCATTTAGTTGTAACAGCGTCCGTCATTTCGAAAATGCCTACACATACGCTTATCATTGACCTGGCTTCAAAGCCCGGAGGAACCGATTTTCGCTATGCGGAAAAACGGGGAGTGAAAGCGCTGCTCGCACCAGGCCTGCCTGGAATCGTTGCTCCGAAAACAGCGGGGCAGATACTGGCGAATGTTCTTTCTCAATTGATTATGGAAGATTTGCAAAAGAGAAAGGGGAATACAAAATGAGTTTGAAAGGAAAAAGAATCGGATTTGGTTTAACAGGATCACATTGCACATACGATGCAGTGTTTCCGGAAATAGAAAGGCTCGTTCTTGCAGGGGCTGAAGTGCTTCCGGTTGTAACCTTTACGGTAAAGAGCACTGAGACTAGATTCGGGAAAGGGGAAGACTGGGTTCAAAGAATTGAAGATCTGACTGGCAATAAAGTGATCGATTCAATTGTGAAAGCGGAACCGCTGGGACCTAAGATACCTCTGGATTGTATGGTGATTGCCCCGCTAACTGGAAATACCATGAGCAAATTTGCCAATGCCATGACCGATTCGCCCGTCCTGATGGCAGCAAAGGCAACATTAAGAAACGGCAAACCAGTTGTGCTCGGAATATCCACCAATGATGCATTGGGTTTAAACGGGGTAAACTTAATGAGACTAATGGCTACGAAAAATATTTATTTTATTCCATATGGCCAGGACGATCCTGTAAAGAAGCCAAATTCAATGGTGGCAAGAATGACAGCATTATATGACACAGTGATTCATGCCATGGAAGGCAAGCAGCTGCAGCCTGTTTTAGTGGAAAGATATAAAGACGAAAGTTAGCCCCCTATTTTTTCTAGCAAAAATTTTTAGTCCTTTAGTGAACGAATATGTTAGAATAAAGGTTATTAAGATAACCAACCTCCAAGCTGTGTTTAATTTAATATTAACACCTTGGAGTAATGACAATATGCTGATAATATAAATGGAAGCCTGCCATCTTCAAAATCAGGCAGGAAAACGGCTGCCAATTGTATTTGGCTGCCGTTCTATTGAATTTTGGGCATATTGCTTTTTCACTAAAAAACTAATTTTGCTAGAAAAATATAATGGTACTGGAAGGGGAAAAGAAATTTGGAACAGAAAAAAGGATTTCATGTCGCGGTAGTTGGAGCAACTGGTGCAGTTGGTCAGCAAATGATTCAAACACTTGAAAATAGAGAATTTCCAATCTCTGAATTAACACTTTTATCATCAGCCCGTTCTGCAGGCTCGAAGGTAACATTCAATGGACAGGAGTATACGGTTCAGGAAGCAAAGCCAGAGAGCTTTAAAGGCGTGGACATCGCATTATTCAGTGCCGGCGGAAGCGTATCCAAGGAACTTGCTCCACATGCGGTTGAACATGGTGCCATTGTGGTAGACAACACAAGTGCATTCCGTATGGATCCAAATGTGCCTCTTGTCGTACCTGAAGTAAATGAAGACGACCTTCATACACATAATGGCATTATCGCCAATCCAAACTGTTCTACGATTCAAATGGTTGTAGCACTAAAGCCGGTTAAAGAAAAATACGGTTTGAAAAAAGTGATTGTTTCTACTTACCAGGCTGTTTCAGGTTCAGGAGCAGCTGCAGTTCAAGAGCTGAATGAGCAGACAAAAGCCATTATAAATAATGAAGAGTATGAGCCTGCAATTCTTCCTGTTAAGAGCGATAAAAAACACTATCAGATTGCTTTCAATGCGATTCCGCAAATTGATAAGTTTCAGGATAATGGCTACACTTTTGAAGAAATGAAAATGATCAATGAGACAAAGAAAATCATGCATATGCCAGAGCTGCAAGTGGCTGCTACATGTGTGCGTCTCCCGGTGGCAACCGGACACTCAGAGTCCCTTTATTTTGAAGTGGATACAGACGGCGTTGCTGCAAATGAAATAAAGAGCCTTCTTGAAAGTGCACCAGGTGTTGTCCTGCAGGATGATCCGGATAATCAGATTTACCCAATGCCTGCTGATTGTGTCGGTAAAAATGATGTGTTTGTCGGCCGTATCCGCAAAGATTTGGATGAGGATAAAGGCTTCCATATGTGGGTGGTTTCTGATAATCTTCTTAAAGGGGCTGCATGGAATTCCGTGCAGATCGCCGAAAGCTTAATTAAACTTGGAATAGTGAAATAGTTAACGTATTCTCTTTATGTTGAGAGGTTAGAGGTGTTTTAATGAATATCATCGTTCAAAAATATGGAGGCACATCAGTTCGCGATGAAAATAGCCGCGAACATGCGCTTAAGCACATAAAAAAAGCGCTGGCTGACGGATATAAGGTTGTTGTTGTTGTTTCAGCGATGGGCCGAAAAGGCGATCCTTATGCAACAGACACACTGCTTTCGCTTGTAGAAGGCAATAACAGCAAGATCAGCAAACGCGAAACGGATCTGCTTTTATCCTGCGGTGAAGTCATCTCAAGTGTCGTTTTTTCAAACATGCTGAATGAACATGGAATCACAGCAGCAGCTTTAACAGGGGCACAGGCAGGATTTAGAACAAATAATGATCATACAAATGCAAAAATTATCGATATGAAGTGCGACAGACTATTGAAAGAGCTTGAGAATCAAGATGTCATCGTCGTTGCAGGTTTTCAGGGTTCTTCTAAAACCGGTGATGTCACAACGATCGGAAGGGGCGGCAGTGATACCTCCGCAGCGGCTCTTGGCGCAGCCCTAAATGCCGAGTGGATTGATATCTTTACTGATGTGGAAGGCATCATGACTGCTGATCCGCGCATAGCCGAAAATGCACGCCCATTATCAGTTGTCACTTATACGGAAGTCTGCAATATGGCGTATCAGGGTGCTAAGGTTATTCACCCTCGTGCTGTCGAAATTGCCATGCAGGCCAAGATTCCGATCAGAATCCGCTCAACATACTCCGATAGTCTCGGAACACTTGTCACAACTTTGAATAAGAACAGGCGCGGGACAGATATTAAAGAGCGCTCCGTAACAGGAATTGCCCACGTATCCAATGTGACTCAAATAAAGGTTCTTGCGAAGAAAGATCAATATGATCTTCAGTCTGAGGTCTTTAAAGCGATGGCAAACCAGGGGATCAGCGTCGACTTTATCAATATATATCCAAATGGCGTCAATTACACGGTTACGGAAGAAATGACTGATAAAGCGATTAGTATTCTAAAGGGCCTGGGTCACGATCCACTGGTTGAAAGAGAGTGCGCAAAGGTTTCGGTTGTCGGTGCAGGAATGCAGGGTGTTCCTGGTGTGGCTTCACGAATCGTGACAGCATTGTCCGAGCAGGGAATTCGCATCTTGCAATCTGCAGACAGCCATACAACAATATGGGTTCTGGTGAAGCAGGCAGATTTGATAAAGTCTGTTAATGCATTGCACGATGCTTTTCGCCTGGAAGAAGATTTGGCAGAATATGAGAGAACAGACATTTAATCTTAGAAAAATATCATGTTTAAAAAGGGGAAGAAAGCCCTTCAGCGGTTAACGACGGATTTGCATCCTATTCGGCAGATCCGCCCGTTTCTTCCGGTCTTTTAAACATCTGCAAGGAGTGTAAACATGGTTCTATTTGGCCGAGTATCAACAGCAATGGTAACGCCATTCGATCATAAGGGACATATTGATTTCCCTAAAACAACACAGCTTATCAATCATCTTATTGAAAACGGTACAGATTCATTGGTAATTGCCGGAACTACCGGCGAGTCGCCAACATTGACCAAAGAGGAAAAGCTGGCATTATTCAAACACGCAGTGAAAGTGGCTGACAAACGTGTGCCTGTAATTGCAGGCACTGGGAGCAATAATACGTACGAATCCATTGAATTAACGAAAAAAGCAGAGCAAATTGGTGTAGATGCCATCATGATCGTTGCACCTTATTACAATAAGCCAAATCAGGAAGGGCTTTATCAGCATTTCAAGGCAATTGCAGAAAACACGAGCCTCCCAGTAATGGTTTACAATATTCCTGGCCGCTCTTCGGTCAATATTCTGCCTGAAACGATCATCCGCCTTTCGGAAATTCCAAACATTGCGGCAGTTAAAGAAGCAAGCGGAGATCTGAATGCTATGGCAAAAATCATTGCCAATACGGATGAGGACTTTATGCTTTATAGCGGTGATGACGGGCTTACTCTTCCATGCATGGCAATTGGGGGAACTGGAATCGTGTCTGTGGCTTCCCATGTGATTGGCAATGAAATGCAGGAAATGATCACAGCTTACCTGAATGGTGAAAATGAAAAGGCTGCAAAAATCCATCAGAAAATTCTTCCGATCATGGAAGGCCTTTTTGCTGCCCCAAGCCCAGTGCCTGTAAAAACAGCGCTGCAGCTTAGAGGGCTGGATGTCGGATCCGTCCGTCTTCCTATGGTTCCGTTAACAGAACAGGAACGCAGCGCAGTTGCTGCCCTATTTAAATAATTCCGTGCTTGCCAACCAGTGTTTTGCTGGTTGGTTTTTATTTTTGTTAATAAGCCGTCTTTCGAGCTTCCATGAAACCAGAAATATAATGCCTTGAGATGAATGGCCATGGAGCTCGCATGAAGCTCAAAATCAAAAGCCTTGAGAGAAAACGATCGTCATGGAGCCCGCATGAAGCCCAAAACCAAAAGCGTTGAGAGGAAACGGTCGCCAGTGAGCCCGCATAAAGCCCAAAATCAAAAGCTGAAAGTGGAAATGGTCGTCATGGGTCTTCCAAGTACCCTAA
>Ga0180215_1001494_pt1 | contig 25553 bp, 19 predicted proteins | sample eDN3rd37CBELigBY_FD_128871 | JGI IMG/M metagenome (GOLD analysis project Ga0180215, IMG submission 128871) | Enriched backyard soil microbial communities from Emeryville, California, USA - eDNA 3rd pass 37_C BE-Lig BY (version 2) (version 2) | ecosystem: Environmental > Terrestrial > Soil >...
GACGTCCGGCAGCCCGATCCGCTCCACCGGCAGGTAGAGCTTGGCGTCCTGGAGCGCCTCGAGGACCGCGGACCCGAAGCCGCCCTGCAGCGCCCCCTCCTCCACCGTGACCACCCGTCCGGCCTGTGCCGCGAGGTCACAGATCAGCTCGGCATCCAGGGGCTTGACGAAGCGGGGGTCAACCACCACCGCGCGGATCCCCTCTGCCTGGAGGGTCCTGGCGGCGTCCACCGCCGGATGGAGGGTGGTGCCCAGCGCCACCACCAGCACGTCGGGCTGCGGTCCCCCCGGGTGCACGATGCGCCCCTTCCCCACCTCGAGGAGCTGCGGCGGTCCGACCTCGACCCCGACGCCCGGACCACGGGGGTAGCGGTAGGACGAGGGCCCGTCGATCGTGAGCGAGGTGGCGATCATATTCCGAAGCTCCTGCTCGTCGGCAGGGGCCATCACCACCATCCCCGGGATCGACCGCAGGTAGGAGATGTCGAAGGCGCCCTGGTGCGTCTTCCCGTCCGCGCCCACCAGCCCGCCCCGGTCGAGGGCGAACGAGATCGGTAGGTGCTGGAGCGCCACGTCGTGGATGATCTGATCGTAGGCCCGCTGGAGGAAGGTCGAGTAGATCGCGACGATGGGCCGCACCCCTTCGCAGGCCATCCCGGCCGCGAAGGTCACCGCGTGCTGCTCGGCGATCCCCACGTCGTAGACCCGATCCGGGAAGCGCTCCTTCGTCTTCACCAGGCCGGTGCCCTCGAGCATCGCCGCGGTGATGGCGATCACGTTGGCGTCCTTCGCCATGTGCTCCGCGACCGCCTCGGCGAAGAACTCGGTGTAGCTCGGCACCGACGCCTTCTTGGGCATGGGCTTTCCGGTGGCCACCTCGAAGTTCGTGAGACCGTGGCCGCGGGTGCGCAGATCGCTCTCCGCCGGGGCGTAGCCCTTTCCCTTGGTGGTGCGGGTGTGGATCACCACCGGGCCGTCCATCTGCCCCCCGACCTGGCGCAGGATCTCCACCAACGAGATCACGTCGTGGCCGTCGGTGGGCCCGATGTACTGGAAGCCCAATCCCTCGAAGAGGATCCCCGGCGTGAGCAGCGCCTTGGACGAGTCGATCGCCCGGCGGATCCCCTCGATCGCGTGGTCGCCGTGGGGCAGCGCGTGGAGGACCTCCTTCACGTTGCGGCGCCAGCGGTTGAAGGTCTGCCCTGCGAACTTCTTCGAGAACCACTCCGAGAGCGCCCCGACGTTGGGGCTGATCGACATCTCGTTGTCGTTGAGGATCACGATCAGATCCCGCTCCAGGTAGCCGGCCTGGTTCAGGCCTTCGAAGGCCACGCCGCCCGTGAGGCTGCCATCCCCCACCAGCGCGACGACCTTGCCGACCTCGGACTTCATCCGCTTGGCCTCGATCATCCCCAGCGCGGCGGAGATCGCCGTGGACGCGTGCCCGACGCCGAACTGATCGTGCTCCGACTCGGCGCGCTCCGGGAAGCCGGCGAGCCCGCCGTCCTGTCGGATGGTGCGGAACTGCTCGCGCCTGCCGGTGAGGAGCTTGTGCGCGTAGGCCTGGTGCCCCACGTCGTAGACCAGGCGATCCTTCGGGCTGTCGAAGACGTAGTGCATCGCCACGATCAGCTCGACGGCACCGAGCGACGCCCCCAGGTGCGAGCCGGTCCCGGCGGCACAGGCCTCGATAATCTCGTCTCGAATCTCGGCGCAGAGGGTTGGAAGCTGATCCTCACGCAGCCGCTTCACATCCTCAGGTCCGTTGATCTTCTCGAGCAGCGCCATCCCAATCCTCTCCACCCGCCACCAAGCGGACAAAGCACAGCGGCACCGAACGCCGCAGTCTCCGGCGCCTGCGGCCCACCCTCTCGTCGAGGATCGGCGGAGCAGGCAGCCTTCCAATCGAGTGCCGCTCCCTGCGTCCACGCAGCGAGCGCCCAGCTACAACCCCTTGCCCTACCGGGCGAAGTCCCGCAAGCCCTACATCCAGGCTACGAGGCACGCTCCATCACATAGCGCGCCAAGGCGCGGAGCGCCCGCCCCTCCTCTCCCAGGGGCTCGATCGCCGATATGGCCCGATCGCAGGCCTCCCACCCGAGCGCCTGGGCCCCCTCCACCCCGACCAGGGCCGGGTAGGTCGGCTTGCCCTTCTTCTCATCCCCCCCAGCCGACTTCCCCATCGCCGACGAATCTCCCACCACGTCCAGGATGTCGTCCGCGATCTGGAAGCTCAGGCCCAAGGACTGCCCGTAGCGTCGCAGCGAGAGGACCAACTCGGGGGACGCCCCGGCGGCGATCGCCCCTCCCTCCGCCGCTGCGGTCAGGAGCGCTCCGGTCTTTCGTCGGTGGATCTCCTCGATCGACGGGATCCCAGGAGAGGGTCCCGCGCCTGCGAGCCGCCCCTCCATCTCGATGTCGAGCTGCTGGCCCCCGACCATCCCGACGGCCCCTGCCCCCGCCGCGAGGAGCCGGACCAGGCCGATGCGGGAGGGCTCGTCCCCTGCCGCCACGATGCCGAAGGCCTCCGTCAGCAGCGCGTCCCCTGCGAGGATCGCCGTCGCCTCGCCGTAGACCTTGTGGCAGGTGGGCCGCCCCCGCCGAAAGTCGTCGTCGTCCATGGCGGGGAGATCGTCGTGGATCAGAGAGTAGGTGTGGACCAGCTCCAGCGCGTCCGCGAAGTCCTGCGCCACCGAGGTCGCCGTCCCGCCGCAGCCCTCGAACGCCGCCAGGCAGAGCAGCGGCCGCAGCCGCTTGCCGCCACCCAACAGGCTGTACGACATCGCCTCCGCGAGGCGGCTGGGCACCTGCCCCTCCCAACCCTTCGCCCTGCGCGCGAGTCGCTCCTCCACCTCGCCTCGGCGGGACTCGAGGTACTGGGCGAGGTCGAAGCTTTCGTCCCGACCGTTCACCGCGTCAGTCATCGCGGGCGGCGCGGGAGCCGGCGCGATGGCCCTCCCCGCCTTCCTGCTGCTTGAACTCCTCGGCGCGATCCCCCTGGGTGAGGAGCTCCACCCGCTGCTCCGCCTGATCGAGGCGGGTCTCCGCTGCCTTCGCGAGCTTCACCCCCCGCTCGAACGCCTGAAGGGACTCCTCCAGCGAGAGCTCGCTCGCCTCCAGCTGGCGGACCACCCCGTCGAGCTCGTTGATCAGCGTCTCGTACGCGACGTCGTCCAGGCTCGGCTCGTCCTCGGCCTTGGGCATTGCGTCATCTGTGGCCACGTTCACCTCCGGATGAAAGGTCGCGGAACGTAGCGCTCGAACCTCCCGTGGTCAATCGGACAGCTTGCCGAGCCCGCCGTGTCCCGCGCACCGCCGTCTCCCGCGCACCGCCTGACTCCGGGCGTTCCGCCCGGCGACCTTCCTCAGGGGCAGGCGGTGTCGTAGGTCGCCGAGGCAGTCTTCCCGCGGGGGATGTAGAGGGGCATGAAATCGACGACGTTGTTCTCGCGGTCGAAGGACCAGACCGGCTGATCACCGTCGAGATGTGGCACCTCCTCGCCATCGAGCATCAAGAGGATGTCCTCCTGGTCCACCTCCCCATCACCGGTTCGGTCCAGCGGCACCCCACCCAGGATGAATCGAGGCGGCCACGAGGAATCGCCGGACGGGTACTCGTACTCATCCGTGCGCGTACAGGCTCCGACCGCCTGGCCCAACCCCATCACCTCGAGCTCCAAGGTGCCGCCGTCGACAGCATCGGTCTCCAGGTGGATCGCGGCAGACACCGACCCCACCTCCGTGGGGAGGAAGGTCACCTCGACACGGAAGCTCTCCCCTGCCAGATATCCCTCCGTCTTGGGCCCGGGCGAACCGTCGTCCTCGACGATGCTCACCTCGAACGCATCGCTGTCCGAGGAGATCGAGTCGATCAGGAGCGGGTTCCCGGTGCCGACCTTGTCGATGTACTTGCCGGTGTTGGTGCACTCGAACGAGCGGGAGTCGAAGGAGCCGAGGAGGACGGTCCCTAGGTCCAAGGAGTCCGGGGCGCAGGCGATGGCCGGCCCATCGAGGGCTGACGTCCCGAGGAGCGCGATCTCACCGTGCTGGCCTCCCGCGTGCAGGTGAAGCGACGCATTCTTCGTCCCCAGGTCGGATGCGAGGAAGCGAACCTCGATGCCCAACGTAGCCCTCGGCGCGACCGTCACCGACGCCCCTGCTGCATCCGCCAGCGAGAACTCGAAGTAGGCTGCGTCGTCGCCGACGATCTCCGCCGTGACCTCGAGCGGAGAGCTCCTGGGATTCGCGATCAGGATCGGCTCGGACTTGGTCGTTCCCTGAGCGACCACTCCAAAGTCGACGGCCATGTTCGAAGGAAAGAGCGGGATCTCTTCTTCCAGCTCCTTCTCGAGATCCGGCAGGAGATCGGAGCAGGCAGATCCCACCACGAGCAAGAGCCCGAGAAACAGAGACATCCGGGTCGACACCAGACGACCCCGGATCGATGCATGCCTCGATGCATGCCTCGATGCATGCGCGGACGCGAACGCAGACATTGCTACCCCTCCCTTGAAAAGTGCCCTCGGAGATCCATCCGAGCGTCCGATCATCCTGCCTCAGCCCTGCCGAGTTGCCAAACGGTCACTTGCGCGGCGTCGTCGGCCCCAGCACCTCCACCGACAGCGCGCCGTCTGCGAGCTCCAGATGGAGCCTCGCGCCCTTCTGTGCGGAGGATGCATCCAGCAGCACGGCGCCGCTCTCGGCGAAGGCGATCGCATACCCCCGGGCCAACACCCGCAGCGGCGAGAGGGCCCGAAGCTCGGCCCCCCGCTCCTCGACCCTGGCTCTGCGCTGATCCAGGTCGCGATCCACAGCCGAGCGGAGGCGGGTGCGCAGATCGTCGAGCTTGCGGGCTTCCCTGCCGATCCGCCGGTCGGGCCGAAGCGCCCAGAGCTCCCTGCCGAGGAGCCGCTGCCGCTCCCGTCGAGCCTCGACCAACCGGCGGCCCTCCCGGTGCAGGCCGTCCTTCAGGCGATCGAGCCTGCGGACCCGTGCCTTGAGCTGCGCCTTCGGGCTGAGCTGCCGCAACCGCTCCAGCAGCCTGGCCAACACCTGTCTGCGCACCTTCAGCCCGCTGCGCAGCTGGTCCGCCGCCCGCTGCCGCCTGCCGTCGATCCGCAGCCGCGCATCGGCGATCCGCCAGGCGGGATCTCCCAGCCTGCCCCGGTTTCGCTCCACGGCCGCCCGCCTGCGCTCGATGCCCCGGTGGACCGCCTGCACGAGTCGATTCCTGCCGATCGAGATCGACGCCCGCAGCTCGTGCTCCACCGGCGCCAAGAGCTCCGCGGCTGCTGTCGGCGTCGCCGCGCGCAGGTCTGCGACGAAGTCGGCGATGGTGAAGTCGATCTCGTGGCCGACGGCGGAGACTACGGGCAGATCGCTTCCCGCGATGGCCCGGGCCACCACCTCCTCGTTGAAGGCCCAGAGATCCTCGATCGAGCCGCCGCCGCGGGTGACCACCACGACGTCACAGCCATGGCCGTCGTTCAGCCGCTCGATCCCCGCGGCGATCTCTTCGGCGGCCCCAGCGCCCTGCACCCGCGCGGGCGCGATCAGGACGCTCATCCTCGGGAAGCGTCGCTGGATGACCCTCAGGAAGTCCTGGATCGCCGCGCCGCTCGGGCTGGTCACCACCCCGATCTTTCGGGGGAGGAATGGGATCGCCTTCTTGCGCTCCTGGTCGAAGAGCCCCTCCGCCGCGAGCTTCGCCTTGCGCTGCTCGAAGGCCAGCGCCAGCGCCCCCACCCCGAGCGGCTCCATGGTGTCGCAGACCAGCTGCGCGTCGCCGCTCACCTCGTAGAACCCCACCCGCCCCCGGACCACCACCTCCTGGCCGTTGTCGGGTCGAAAGCGCAGGAGCCGCGCCGACCCTCGGAAGAGCACCGCCCGCAAGCTCCCGTTGTCGTCCTTGAGGCTGAAGTAGAGGTGCCCGGAGCCGGGCCTGCGCAGATTGGAGATCTCCCCCTGGACCAGCACCTCTCTATAGGTCGACTCGAGGGTCCCCTTGATCATGCGGGCCAGCTCGCCGACCGGGATCGCCTTGGGCTCGGGAGGCGGCAGCGGCCCATCTGCCCCACCGGGTCCTGCCGGCAGCCGAGGCGCGCCGCCCGCAGGGGGCCCCGAAGCGCGGGGGACTCGGGGCCCCCGAGCCTGCCGAAGCGGCGGGCGACCCGAGGGCGAGGGAGGCGCGGCGGGGGAGCTCGCCTCCCCTTCGTCTCCGCCCTCGTGGAGCTCCTCGGCGGCGGAGGCCCCCTCCTTTCCTTCCTTGCGAGGGGAGGATGGAGCGCGTGGACCACGCTGGCTCCCGATCTTCCGCTGCCGGGATGCGGGGGAGCGGCCCTCCTCCTCCGCAGCAGGAGAGGGCTCGCCGAAGAGATCGAGCTGGGGCTTCTTCGTCAAGGAGATGCGCCTTTTCTTCGAATCGGATCCATCGCCCCCGGGGCGTCTCACGAGGGGATCGGAGTCGAGGATACCATCGGGCCACGACGCCGGTGCTGCCGAGGAATCAAGGCCTTCTAAGGCCGATCCCCCTCCCGTCCAAGCCCCTTCTTCCCTCGATCCCCTCCACGCCCCGACGGAGCGGAGACGAAGGCCCCTAAGGCCGATCCTCCAGCCTTCCCAGCCACTTCTCCGCCTTGGTCCGGAGCTCGGAGCCGGGGGCGCTGAAGCGGATCACCAGGCGCAGCTTCTCTCTGGCCCCATCCGGGTCCGACGTGCGCGAGGCGTAGGCCTCCCGAAAGAGCCCGGGGAGCATGGCCCGCAGATCATCCAGCTCCTTCAGGACCAGGGGCTCCTCCGGCGCAGCCCCCAGCGCCCTCTCCAGATGGAGGGCGGCGCTCTCCAGGTTTCCCCTGGCGCGTGCACGGATCGCAGCCTGGAGATGCCGTAGCGCCTCCTCTGCCGGATCGCTCCTCGGTGTCGCCTCCGACGCCTCGGCGACCGGCTCGCCCTTCACTCCGGCCTGCACCCTGGGCGCCTTCGTCGAAGTCGCTCCCGCCGCTTGCCTCCCAGCCGACGAGGGGGCAGCGCCCCGCGCCGACGCAGACGCCCTCCGCGGGAGCCTGCCGGGCTCTTCCCCCCCCGCCCTTGCGACGGCGCCATCTTCCTGTCCAGCCGGGGACGACCGGCCCGCAGCAGGCCGCTCGCCAGCATCCGCTGCGTGTGCCTCCAGCCCTCTCGCTGCCCCGGGCCCCCGTTGCTCCGCTTCCTTCTCCTCCAGGGAAGAGAGCAGTGCCGCCCCCATGTCCTCGAAGACCAGCGATCTTCGGTCGATCCCGTCGAGCTCCTCCCGCGCGCATCCGAGGTCACCACCATCGAGGCATCGCTTTGCCCGATCGAGGCGCTCCGCATCCCCAGCCTCTCGTCTCACCCGCTCGAGAAATGCCGGTGGCTCCGGGTTCGATGGGTCGAGGGCCGCCGCCTCCGCGAAGCGCAGCGCCGCCCCCCACCAATCCCGCTGGTGCACCAGGCGCACCCCCTCCTCGAAGGCCTCCAGCGCCTGTTCCTGGGCGACGTCGCCGGAAGAAGGCTGATCGCCCTCCTCCTCTCCCACGGTGGCCGGGGGCCAGAACCGAACCGCGACGAGCGCCAAAAGGCAGAGCCCCCCGAGCGCACCCCATCGAAATGGGTGGGCGCGAAGGGCACCGAACCTCCAGGCCTGCCCCCTGGTGGACCTGGTCGAGCTGCGTTGGCCCGAGAGGTGCCCGAGCTGCGCGGTCTCCTGTTGCCCCGTCGCCCCCTCGTCGAGCTCCGAGGTAAGCGAGGGGATGTCGGACGTATCTGCTGTCCGCTGCCCGGAGGCTGCGCCCCGCTCGGCGGTCTCCGTCGGTTCGATCGACCCGACCTCCTCTTCTCCACTCCCTTCTGCCCTGGGCTGAACGGCAAGGCCGACCAGCGTCGGCGCCTCCGGATCGGGCAGGTGGCGGCCGAGGCCTGGTCGCGTGGGCGCCTCCGGGTCGGGAGCGAGGTCGAATTGGCTGGGTGCAACGGGTTCGAGCGTGTCCACGGATGCGAGGTCGGCTCGGCTGGGTGCTTCGGGATCGGGCGTGTCGACGGACGCGAGGTCGGTTCGGCTGGGTGCTTCGGGATCGGGCGTGTCGACGGACGCGAGGTCGGATCGGGTGGGTGCGTCGGGATCGGGCGCATCGACGGGCGCGAGGTCGAGGCGGGTGGGTGCGTCGGGATCGGGCGTATCGACGGACGCGAGGTCGAGTGGGGTGGGTGCTTCAGGATCGGGCGAGTCGACGGATGCGAGGTCGAGTCGGGTGGGTACAGCTGGATCGGACGTGTCGACGGACGCCAGATCGGGTCGGGTCGGCGCTTCGGGATCGGCGCCGTCGACGCCTGCGAGCCCGGATCGGTCGGGCGCGCCAGGATCGGATCCATCGACGCAAGCGAGATCGAGGCGGGTGGGCGCTTCGGGGTCCGGTTCGACGGATGCACGAGCCTCGCTCCGTTCCGCAAGCTCTGGCTCCCTATCGGGCCGCTGGGCCGGAGGGGTGTCGGGAAGCCGGACGTCGACGGTCTCCGACGCTTCCTCGGAAGCACCCGCCGGATCGACTGGAGTCTCGAGGGTCTTCATGATCTCCTCCCCGAGACCATCTTGCCCCAATACGCAGCGTTGGAGGTAATTCCACACCCTTCAGCCGCCGAGCAGGTCCAGCAGATACTTGCCTTCCCGGTGGCAGCGGTGTCCGTCCCTGGGGAAGGAGCGAAGGATCTCGTTCGCAGCGCGGCGGGCCTCCAACTCGTCGCCGAGGGCGACACTTCGAAGCACCGTGAAGCGGAGCTGGCTGCAGCGCTGGTCGAGGGCGCTCCAGGTGCGTGCACTCAGCTCGTCGATTCGGTCGTGGAGGGGGGACCTGCTGGCGAGCGGCACCAGAAAGAGGCCCGCCTCGCGAAAGGACGACCAGGCCTCGAAGAGATTGGAAGGGATCAGGGCCTGGGCCTCGAAGCGGCGAAGGCCGATGGCATGGAGGTGCTCCGCCTGCTCTACGCAGGCTGCCGGTGCGCAGGGGGGGATGGGTTCGATCAGCAGCTCGGGATCGCGGATCAGCCAGTCCTCGGACGCGCCATAGGAGGCGACGAAGGCGATCTGGTTCGGCTGGCCAGGGAGGAGCAGGTCCCCCGGGAGGGTCCGCTCGACGCCGTACCGCCAGCTCCCGGGGGCCGGTTCGGAGAAGCCGATCGCCCGACCGTTGAGCTGGATCTCCACGCCGTACTCCGGCACCGACGCCGCTCCGTAGCGAAGGCTGATCCGGTTCTCGCCGATGATCCCCTCCGCCAAGGAGAAGCGAAAGACGAGACGCTCGGAGATCCGGTGGTCCGCATTCTGTCCTGCACCGAAGACCTCCCCCTCCTCCATCTGGTCCAGATCGAAGATCCTGCCCCCTGCGTCTGGAGCGATCTCCGCCTGCGCCGTCCGTCCGCCAACGAGGTGGGCTCCCGCCACCACCGCGGCAAGCACGGCCACGCCAGCGAGGAGGCGGCTGGGCCGCAGAAGCGGTCGGGACGAGGCGCCTCCTGCGGCGAGATCCACCTCGAGCGCCGTATCTCCGATCTGGATCCGATCGCGGTGCTGAAGCCTCGCAGCGGCCCGCAAGGTCCGCCCATTCAAGCGGGTGCCGTTGGAAGACCCGAGATCCTCGACCCAGAAGCGGCCGCCGCCCTCGTAGATCCGGGCGTGACGTCGGGAGACGCCCGAGCGGTCGAGGCGAAGCTCCATGGAGGAGGATCGCCCGATCCGAATCTCCTCATCCGCTGTGCAGGTAGGGCCGGGCTCACGGTTTACGAGCAGGCGAAGGATCAGGGCCATCTCAGCCTCCCCATCCGCCGAAGAGGAGCGAGAAGGCGATCGGCCCGAAGAGCACCAGGAAGACGGTGGGAAAGATGCAGGCGATGAGGGGGAAGAGCATCTTCACCGGGGCCTCCCCCGCCAGCTTCTCTGCCCGCTGGGTGCGCTCGGCGCGAAGCTGGCCCGCTTGCAGCCGCAGGACCTTTCCCAGGCTGCTCCCCATGCGATCCGCCTGGATCAGTGCGGCGACGAAGGTGCGGATCGCAGGAAGATCGGTCCTGCGCTGGAGTTCTTTCAGGCCCTCCTCCCGGCTCCTGCCCATCCGCAGCTCCTTGAGCACCAGCGCGAGCTCGTCGCGGAGGGGGCCGGGGCGTCCCTTCTCCACCACCTTTGCGAGGGCGCCGCTGAAGTCGAGTCCCGCTTCCACCGAGAGGGTGAGGAGGTCGAGGCAGTAGGGAAGCGATCGAGCGATCTGCCGCTGGCGCCGCTTCCCAGCGTCCCGGACCCAGAGGAAGGGGTAGACCGCCCCCAGGGGGATCCCGACGAGGAGGAGGCTCCCCTGCATCCCCAGCGCGGCTCCCGCGAGCCCGCCCACGATCCCGCCGCAGACCGCCCCAGCGAGCTGCAGGCCGATGATCTCTTCCGGCAAGAGCCGCCCCGGATCGCCTGCCCGGGTGATCTCGAGGCGAAGCCGCTGCAGGTACGCGGGTGGAATCCGCCGCTCGGAGACTCGCGCCAGTCGGAGCCGGCAGAGCGACCGAAGCTTCTGCCCCATCCCCGGCGCCGAGGCTTGGCGAAGCTCGTGGACCAGCGGCATCCCGAAGCGCTGGAGGGCTGCTGCGGCGACGAGGAACGCCGCGCCGAGGAAGAGGGTTGCAGAGAGATAGAGGCCGAACGAGGCGAGCATCACTTCCTCCGTTTCAGACGTCGACGTTGACGATGCGGCGGATCAGGAAGAGCCCCGTCGCCTCGAGGAGAAGGACCAGGGCCACCAGCCCGTAGCCGAAGAGGTGCCCCACCATCGGGTCGACGAGGTCCGGCCGGATGGCGCCCATCGTGCCCCCGAGGAGGAGGGGGAGCGCCGCCACGATCCACCCTTGCAGCTTCCCCTGCGAGGTCAGCGCCGCGATCTTCCCCTCCAACCGAAACCGCTCCCGCACCGTGGCAGCGATGGTCTCGAACATCTCCGCCATGTTTCCCCCTGCCTGCCTGGCGATGTTGGCTGAGGTCACCGTGAGGGCGAGGTCGTCGGAGGCCACCCTGTCGGCGAGATGGGTAAGGGCGTCCTCCAGCGCGACCCCGATCCGCAGCTCCTTGACCACGATCCCCAGCTCTTGACCCATGGGCGAGGGCGCCTCCCTGGCGACGGCTTCCAGCCCCTGCTGCAGACTGAGGCCTGCCCGCAAGGCGTTGGCCAGGGCCTGGAGAGAATCGACGAGCTGCGTCTCGAAGGCCCGGATCCTTCGAAGGCGGTAGCGGTGGACGATGGCCCAAGGGGCGAAGAGCCCCGCGATGGCGAGGACCCAGGTGAACACGCCGCCCAGGGCGAGGAGGCCGAGGCCCAGCAGGAGGGCTCCCGTGCAGATCCCCAGCACCACCAGCGCCCGGGCGTCGATGAAGAGGAGGAGATCCTGGAGGTCTCCCAGGTCCCGGACCACGTAGCGCTCTCGAAGCCTCGCGGCGGCGCCGGCGATGACGCCGCTCGCGGCCCAGGCGATCAGGAAGACCGACCCTGCGACCAGGATGGATGCGATCGCGATGAGCATGGTGTTTCTCCTCCTCTGCGTGGGCTGCAAGTTGGGGGAGCGAAGTCCCTCCGAGCGGAGGCCCGGGGCCTTCGCCCAGCGTTCAGGGTTGGAGCGCGAGACCGGAGCGCTCGGCGGATCCCGCGGAGCCCCGGATCACCTGGATGGTCTGGTAGCGCAGCTTCTGCAGCGCCTTGGTGCGCTCCCCCGTGAGCAGGGTCCCGACGGTGGCCCTGCCCCGATCCTCCTCGACGTCCAGCTCCTCGGGGTTTCGGAGCACGAAGGTGAGCGACCCGAGCTCCTGGGCCAGGACGAGGATCTCGGCCTCCTCCGGAAGCACCAGGAGAGAGATGTCCGAATAGGCCCTGCCGTCGCCGAAGACCGGTGACGACCCGGTGTTCTTGCCCGTGGCGAGGACCAGCACGTTCTGGAGCAAGGTGGCGGAGGCCAACTCCTGGGTGGCGGGGTCCCGGAAGGTGCCGATCACGTCCACGTGATCGTTGGGTCGGATCCAGCCGCCCACCGAGGTCTGGTCGGTGACGCGGATGGTGATGGCCCTCCCCTTTCGCATGATCGCGGAGGAGAGCTTGTCGAGGCCTCTCGCGGTCTCGAAGTGGGACCAGAGGATCGGGTCTCCCGCTCGCATCGGCGCGATCAGCCGCTGGCCGATCACGCTCTGGGCAAAGTCCGGCAGGACGACGGAGTCGGTGACGAACTGCTCGGGGATCCGGCGGGTGGCGACCATCTCGAAGGTGAGGACCTCCCCCTCCTCGAGGTCCTGCGCTGCGGCGAGGACCTGCATCAGCTCCCAGCCTTCGCGGACCTGGCGTTCCTGCGCCCGCAAGGATCCCAGCGCGATGGCACCTGCCAGGAGACCCAGGACCGCGGCGATCAACAGGGGTGTGCGACCCTTCAACATGGCGTGCCTCCCGATGGAGCGTTGGACGAACAGAGGGGGATCCCGAGGATCACCGGCAGACCGCCGTCGCGAAGGAGCGCGGACCGCCGCCCTTCCAAGGTGGTGGCGGTGAGCCAGGCGGCGCTTCGCTCGGGGTTGATGGCGACGAAGATCGTGGCGGGGGCCACGCCCTCGGGGGGCGTGAGCTGCGGCCCTTCCCTGTCCTCGAGGACCACCAGGCCGGGAGCGAGGGGCCGAAAGAGGTGATCGCGGATGGAGGTCGCAGGCAGCTTCGTCACGCCCTCATGCAGGCTCCGCAGCCTTTCCCGAAGGGCGAGAGGGCGTTCCAGCTGGACCTTGGCCTCCCGGAGCGCCGCGGCGATCGCTGCGTCCGAGCCTGCTCCCCCGGGGGCCTTGGAAGGGAGGGCCCCGGAGACGAGCAGGAGGTTCGCGACCAGGAGGGCGACCACCCAGCGCGGCGCCCTCCGATCGAAGGAGGCGTCGACGACGAGCCAGACCAGGCCCGAGGCGGCGACCAGCGCCGAGGCCAGGGAGGGCAGCAGCTCCCGAAGCGCCGGTGCCTCGAGGAAGGGCCCCCTGACGACCTCCGCGATCAGCAGCAGCGAGGGATAGGCCAGGGACAGGGTGATCGCTGCGGCGGCGAGCCCCCCGGCGAACTTCACCCAGCGGAGGGGGCGTCTCTTTGCGTCCGTGCGGCCGGGGTGCGCCATGGCGAACCTCAGGGGAGAGGGAGGGAGACCACGAAGTAGAAAGAGTCGAAATATCGAGCGAAAGCGTCGAGGAGGCCGAGGGGGCCCGCGGCGACGAGGCAGGCCCCCAGGAGGATCGAGGCCACCACCGCATACTCGGTGAGCATCTGCCCGCTCTCCCCCCAGCCCTTCGATCCCGTCCGCGTCGTTCCCATCGGTTCGCTCCGTCGCCCGTGCGGGCGGCCATGAACGAAGCGAGGCTACGGCGACGGAGCGACCCGGCCCATCGGTCAACCGACCGAGGCGCCGGCAAGGGGGTCCGCGCCCCCGAGGTTTCGAGGCAACATTTGCTGGCCCACAGGTCGCACTTTTCCGCTACGCTGCGCCCCCATGGATCCAATTGCCTTCGAAACCCATCCCTCCCGATACCGCCACTGGAAGCTGGAGGTCCTCGGTGACGTGGCCCGCCTCTGGATGGACGTCCAGGAAGACGGCGGCCTCGGCACCGGCTACCAGCTCAAGCTCAACTCCTATGACCTGGGGGTCGACATCGAGCTCGCTGACGCCATCCAGCGCCTGCGCTTCGAGCATCCCCAGGTGCGGGCGCTGGTGATCAGCTCCCTCAAGGACAAGATCTTCTGCGCCGGCGCGAACATCCACATGCTCGGTTCGAGCAGCCATGGCTTCAAGGTCAACTTCTGCAAGTTCACCAACGAGACCCGCCTCTATCTGGAGGAGATGGCCGAGGAGTCGAAGATCGCCACGATCTGCGCTGCCAACGGCACCGCTTCCGGCGGTGGCTACGAGCTGGCGCTGGCCTGCGAGCAGATCATCCTGATCGACGACGGCAACTCCGCGGTCTCCCTGCCCGAGGTGCCGCTCCTCGGCGTGCTTCCCGGCACCGGCGGCCTCACCCGGGTGGTGGACAAGCGCAAGGTGCGCCGGGACCACGCCGACTTCTTCTCCTGCACGGCGGAGGGGGTCCGCGGCAAGCGGGCCACGGAGTGGCGCCTCGTGGATCAGGTGATCCCCCGCTCCCGCTTCGACGCCGGTGTTCGCGCCGCCGCCACGGAGCTCGCCGCCAAGAGCGATCGCCCCGCCGACGCGAAGGGGATCGAGCTGAAGGCCCTAGGGTCGACGAAGAGCGCGGACCGCCTCGAGTACCGGCACGTCCTCGTCGAGATCGACCGCGACCAGCGTGTGGCGAAGATCGTGGTGCAGGCGCCGAAGGAGCCCCAGCCGGAGGATCCTGCAGGCTACGCGCAGGCAGGTTCGGACGCCTGGGCGATCGCCGCCTTCCGCGAGCTGGACGACGCCCTCCTCCACCTGCGCTTCAACGAGCCGACCATCGGCCTGATGCTACTTCGCACCGAGGGCGATCCCGAGGCGGTGCTGGCCGTGGATCGGGTCCTCGATCGCCACCAGGGCGACTGGCTGATCCGCGAGATCCGCCTCCTGCAGAAGCGGGTGCTGAAGCGCCTGGACCTGATGGCGAAGACGACCTACGCGCTGATCGAGCCCGGCTCTGCCTTCGCGGGATCGCTGCTGGAGCTCGCCCTGGCTGCGGACCGCAGCTACATGCTGGACGATCCGGAGCAGCCCACCTCCCTGGCCCTCTCCCCGATGAACCGAGGGCCGCTGCCGATGAGCTCCGGGCTCAGCAGGCTCGAGGTGCGCTTCCTCGGCGATCCCGAGGGTCTCCAGAAGGTGCTGGCCCGTGGGGGGAGCTTCGACGCTGCCGCTGCCCTGGAGGCAGGGCTCGTGACCTTCGCCCCCGACGAGATCGACTACGAGGACGAGGTGCGCCTCGCCGTGGAGGAGCGGGCCTCGATGAGCCCCGATTCCCTCACGGGGATGGAGGCGAACCTGCGCTTCGCGGGGCCCGAGACGATGGAGACGAAGATCTTCGGCAGGCTCTCCGCCTGGCAGAACTGGATCTTCATCCGGCCGAACGCCACCGGTGAGAAGGGGGCGCTCACGATGTACGGCAAGGCGGGACAGCGACCGGAGTTCGACACCCGCCGCACTTGATATGGCAGGATCGCCTGGCGATCGCTTGGCGCCGCGGCTCGACGATGGCACGGGGCCGCCGCGCACCCTGGAGACGAGATGAGCAACGTCGCATTGAATGAGAAGATCCCGAACAACGTGGACCTGTCGTCCGACAAGCGTCTGCAGCGTGCCCTGGAGCAGTGGCAGCCCGAGTTTCTCTCCTGGTGGGGCGACATGGGCCCCGAGGGCTTTCAGACCAAGGACGTCTACCTGCGGACCGCGATCTCGGTGGATCCGAAGGGCTGGGCCCACTTCGACTACGTGAAGATGCCGGACTACCGCTGGGGGATCTTCCTCGCGGATCCGGTGAAGGATCGGAAGATCGGCTTCGGCGACGACTACGGCAAGCCGGCCTGGCAGGAGGTCCCGGGCGAGCACCGCAACACGCTGCGCCGGCTCATCGTGACCCAGGGCGACACCGAGCCCGCCTCGGTGGAGCAGCAGCGGCTCCTGGGCCAGACCTGTCCCTCTCTCTACGACCTGCGCAACCTCTTCCAGGTGAACGTGGAGGAGGGCCGGCACCTCTGGGCCATGGTCTACCTGCTCCACTCCTACTTCGGCAGGGACGGGCGCGAGGAGGCGGAGGAGCTCTTGCAGCGCCGGTCCGGCGACTCGGACAAGCCCCGGATCCTGGGCGCGTTCAACGAGCCCTGCACCGACTGGCTCTCCTTCTTCATGTTCACCACCTTCACCGATCGCGACGGGAAGTATCAGCTCCTGGCGCTGGCGGAGTCGGGCTTCGATCCGCTCTCGCGGACCTGCCGCTTCATGCTCACCGAGGAGGCCCATCACATGTTCGTGGGCGAGACCGGCGTCGGGCGGGTGATCGCGCGGACGGTGCAGCTCATGAAGGAAGGGGTCGATCCCCGGTCGGTGGGGGCGATCGATCTGGAGACGATCCAGCGCTATCTCAACTTCTGGTACTCGGTCTCCCTGGATCTCTTCGGCAGCGAGATCTCCACCAACGCCGCCAACTTCTTCGGCGCCGGGATCAAGGGCCGCGCCAAGGAGGAGAGCTTCGAGGATCACGTCGCCCTCGAGGGGAGCTATGAGATGGACCTCTACGAGGACGGAAAGCTGGTCCGCAAGGAGGTCGCCCTCCGCTCGGCGATGAACGAGGTGCTCCGCGACGCCTACGTGGAGGACTGTCAGAAGGCCCTGAACCGCTGGAACAAGCAGCTCGTCGACATGGACTTCAAGTTCACCCTGCCCTCCCGCAGGTTCCACCGGGCCCAGGGGACCTTCGCCGGGCGGACCTTCTCGCCTGCGGGGGACGAGATCTCCCAGGCGGAGTTCGAGAAGCGCCAGGACCAGTGGCTCCCCTCCGAGGCGGACCGCACCTACGTGAAGAGCCTGATGGTGAAGCCGGTGATCACGCCGGGACACTTCGCCAACTGGATCGCGCCGCCGCCTCGCGGCGTGAACGATCGTCCGATCGACTTCGAGTACGTGCGCTACAGCGAGGGCTGAGGACAGCCCGCGTCGATCGATCGCTCAAGCCTCCGCCGCGTAGCCAGGCGACGCCCCTCGCTCGCTCGAGGGGCCGCCGGGCTCCAGGGGAGCAGGGCGGCGGGCGCGGAAGAGGAGCAGGATCAGCAGCGCGGGGATCAGATCGATCCCCGCCGCCGCGAGGAAGGCGAGCTCCCCTCCCCCTCCGTCGTAGAGGTGGCCTGCGCCCAGGTTGCCGAGGACCCCGCCGATGCCGAAGACCACCGCGGCGAAGAGCGCTCGTCCGGTCGCGCGCAACTTGGGCGGTACCTCCTGCTCCAGGAACGCGATCGAAGCCACGAAGAAGACCCCGAAGCTGAGACCGTGGACGAGCTGGAGCCCGGCGATCGCCGCACCTGAGCTGGCGAAGCCGGTGAAGAGCCAGCGCAAGGACCCTGCTGCGAAGCTGAGGCAGAGGAGGGAGAGCAGGCTCGCCCGGCTCCGCAACCAGCGAAATCCCCACATGGCCGCGACCTCGGCGATCACCGCACCAGCGAAGCCGATTCCCACCCAGAACGGGGCGGCAGCCTGATCCCGGAGGTGGATGGCGAAGAAGAGGTGGAAGGGAGAGAGCGCCGCCCAATGCAGCAGGGTGCAGATCAGGAAGATCGCGAGCGAGGGGCGACGCAGGAGGAGCACCACCTCTTCGAGCGAAGGGGGCTGGAGAATGGGCGCACCGGGTGCCTCCGGGATCCGGAAGGAGGCGAGGACGAAGGCGAACATCAGGACGGCAGCGACGACGACAGCGTCTGGAGAGCTCCCTCCACCTTCGAGCCAGGCGCTGAAGCCCCAGGTCGAGGCCATGAAGCCCACTGAACCCCAGAGACGGATCCGGGCGTAGTCGCTACGCTGGCTGCCCGGGTTTTTCATGGCGATGCTGTCGGCGAGGGCGATGATCGCGGTGACGAAGAGCGAGTAGAGGATCAGGATCCCGAGCACCGAGCGGTAATCGACGGTGAAGAGGAGGAGGGAGAACGAGAGGGCCGCGCCCAGACTCGCGATCCGGAGGAGGCTGGCCGGACGCCCGCTGCGATCCGCGAGATAGCCCCAGCAGAGGGGGATCGCGATCGTGAGCAGGGGCTGGATCGAGCTGGCGGTGGCGATCTGCGCACCGCTGAACCCGCTGGACTTGAAGTGAGGCCAGAGATAACCAACGGTGATGCCGCCTGCCGCGTAGTAGAGGAAGTAGAAGAGGGGCAGGCGCATGGAAGGCGCGCTCCGCAAGCGGGGCTGGGGGAGGTCCCAGGGTGCTGCCTGCGTTCGTTGGGGGCTCTTAAACCGAAACTCGAAGCGGGGCAACGGTGGAGGAGGCCCTGGAAGGTGTCCTGTCCGACGGTGTGTCGAGCCACCTCTTGGCCGTTCCCCGGGGACTCGTGCACGGAGTTCGTAAGATCCTGGTGGGGGCGAGGGAAAGCTCAGAAAAAGGGAGCCTCTCCCCTGATCATGGGGGAGGCAGCCCCCTTGATACGTCATACAAATGAATCATATTGCGGTGGAATGGGGCGCGATGCATTCTGCCGGAGAACCTGCGAGATGGCGTTCAGAACGAACGCTTGCGACCAAGGGTGGGGGTCATGAGGCGTCTGGTATCGCTATGCTCGATCTTGGCCCTCCTCGGGGGGGCATGTTCCCCTTTCGATGGTGAGTCGGACAAGGGTTTGGAGACTCCGGAACCGGAGCCGGATCCTGACCCGGATCCGGACCCCGAACCTGATCCGGATCCTGATCCCGACCCTGATCCGGATCCCACACCCGCGACCGATCTGAACATCAAGATCACACCTGGTGCGCCAGGGATCTACGACGCCGGCGATACGATCGAGCTCGAGGCGATCGTTTCGAACGTCGGCGACCTCGACGCGGAGGCGACCGAACTCTGGGTCTACCTGGGCGGCTCTTCCCGCCCCGACTCAGGCGACGTCCCCATCGGTACCCTCGACCTCCCGGCTCTGGACGCCGGCGGCGAGGCCACCCTCCGGATCGTTGTCGACCTTCCTTTGGACCTTTCGCCAGGAGGCCATACGATCTGGCTCCTGGCCGATGGGCCACGGGACCTCACGCAGCGATCGACGGCGAACGACTGGGCGAAGTTCGACCTCGTGGTCTCGTTCGCCAGCGCTGCGCGGACCTGCGCCGAGAATCCCACGAGCCTCGTTCACTTCCCGGATCCGGAGCTGCACGCCTTCGTGCAGGAGCACGCGCGTCGGCAGACCGGCAGTGACGAGCTGAGCTGCGGCAACCTGGCAGGTCTCGGACAGCTGAACGTGCAACGAAAGACCTTCAGCTCCCTGGAGGGGATGCAATACCTCAGCGGCCTGTTCAGGCTCACCTTCGCCAACTCGACCTTCCCTCACTCGGAGCGACACAAGCTCGGCGCCCTGCACGCGCTCCAGGAGCTTCGGTTCGAGGACGCAACCTGGCTGACGAGCCTCGACTTCGTCGAGGAGTTGCGGGCGCTGGAGGGTCTGGAGCTGGAGGGCACCGGCGTGACCAGCCTGGCGCCGCTGCGGAGGTTAGAAAGGCTGACCTCCGTCTCCCTTCACAGGAGCCCGATCACGAGCACGGCACCGCTCGGCGACCTCCCTGCACTCACCTACGCCTGGTTCAACTCCAACCAGATCACCTCGCTCCAGGAGATCGCGAACAGCCGATCCCTGACGGTCCTTCTCATCGACGACAACCCCCTCGGTAGCGCGTCGGGGTTGGAGCGGATGCACCGGCTCGTGCGCCTTCAGATCCGGAACAGCGGCCTCGGCAGCATCCCGGATCTGAGCGCCCTGACCGGACTCGTCGAGGTGAACCTCGCGGTCAACGAAATCACCGACATCGAAGGGCTGCGCGGCCTGGACCTGAGCCGGCTGGTACTGTCGGACAACCTCATCAGTAACCTGGACCCGATCGGGGAGATGGGCTCGCTGACCAGGCTGCAGGCCCCGGAGAACCGGATCGCTGACATCTCCGTCTTCGCTGGGATGAGCGACTTGAACTACATCGACCTCAGCAAGAACCTCATCAAGAAGCTCGACCCCCTGAACAACCCGTCGTTGTTCAGCGGCACCGAGCCGTGGCTGGTGATCGAGCACAACTGCCTCGGCATCGGCAACATCCTGCACGCGGACAACAGCGTTCCGGTGCGCAATCTCGAGGGCTGGGGCGTGAACCTTCGATACGTCCCCTACCTGGAGCCGGAGGACTGCAGATGACGAACAAGACCTGGATCCTTCCGGTTCTTCTCCTTGCCCTGCTCGCAGGGGCCTGCGGCGCGGATGACGGACCGAACGAGAGGTCTGAGCCTCCCGGGACACTCGATCCCGACCCGCATCCGGATCCGGATCCCGATCCCGACCCGGATCCGGATCCCGATCCCGATCCGGATCCCGATCCCGATCCGGATCCCGACCCGGATCCGGATCCCGACCCAGGCCCGGATCTCAACGTTCGAATCTCCACTGGGCTACCCGATTCCTACGTGCCCGGCGACATGATCGCGCTCGAGGCGACAGTCTCGAACGTCGGCGGGCTCGATGCAGCAGCCACCGAGCTCTTCGTCTACCTCGGGAAGTCCTCCCGTCCCGATTCCGGCGACACGCCTATCAGCAGCCGCTCGGTCCCTGCCCTCCCCGCTGGCGAGAAGACGACGGTCCAACTCTTGATCAGGCTCCCTGCCGATATCCCGTTTGGGGGCCACGCCATCTGGCTGCTCGTCGACGGCGCAAAGGTCCTCGACCAGACCTCGACGAAGAACGATTGGGCACGCTTCGACTTCGCAGTCCTCGGTGACCCGTCTGGCGATTGTGAAGAGAACCCCAACGCCATCGTCGACGTGCCGGACGCCGAACTCAGGGCCTCGATGGTGATCGCAGTGCGTCGAGACACCGGCAGCGAGGAGCTGACCTGCGCAAATCTGGCGCGGGTCGGACAGCTGAACATCCGCAACAAGACCCTCACCTCCCTGGAGGGGGTCCAGTACCTAACGTCGGTGTACCGATCCGCCTTCGAGAACTCACCCTTTCCCAACTCAGAGCGTCACAAGATCGCAGGGATGCGCTCCCTGAAGGACCTGGACCTCGTCGGCCTGCCGGCGTTGACCAGCATCGACTTCCTCTCGGGGTTGAACGAGTTGGAGACCCTCACCGTCACGTCCACCGGGATCACCAGCCTGGCGCCGCTCGCCGGTCTGGAGAAGCTGCGGACCATCTCCGCCGAAAAGAACTTCCTCACCAGCACCGCTCCCCTCGGTCAGCTCCCAGCCCTGACCTACGCCAGGCTCAGCGGCAACCAGCTCACCTCGATCGGCGACCTCGCGAACAGCACCTCGCTGACGTCTCTCCTCCTCGATAACAACCAGATCTCGACCACGGCAGGGCTCGAGCGCATCCTCCAGCTCAAGACCGTCGAGATCCGCAACAACGGGCTCTCGAGCATCGGCGATCTGAGCGCTCTGACCAACCTCGAGGTGATCAACTTCGCGAACAACCAGCTCACCGGCTTCGACGGCCTGCGAGGGCTGAACCCTCGTGAGCTGATCCTGCCGATCAACCTGATCGCCGACATCGATCCGGTACGCGAGATGTCAGGTCTCAAGAGGTTGCACCTCTCGCAGAACCGGATCGCAGACATCACCCCCCTCGCCAGCATCTCCGGTCTGGACCACCTCGATCTCAGCAAGAACTTCGTCGCGCAGATGCAGGCCCTGAACAACCCGGAGCTTTTCAGCGGAAGCGGCACCTGGCTGATCATCTCCCACAACTGCATCGGGACCGGCCTCGCCCTCTACCCCATCAACAACGACGCGCTCTTCAACCTGCAGGGCTGGGGGGTGAACGTCCAGTGGACCCCCTTCCGCGACGACTGCGACTGAGAGTTCTCGAGCTTTCTACAAACACCGCGACGTCGGAGACGGATCAAGCGATAAGGAGCCCCTCGCGCCGCAATGAGAGTGGAAGAGCCGCCCTCGCTTCAGCGGGGCCGACTCTTCCTCGGGCGATGGGTCTCAGGCGGCGAGCACCCGGAGCTTCGTGCCGGTCCCTGCGGGATCGTCGAGGAAGCAGGCGGAGGAGTGCCCGTTTCCGAGATCGATGAGCTCGGGCCGCTCCTTGGTGCAGCGCTCCCCAGCCTCGGGGCAGCGCGGGTGGAAGGTGCAGCCGGAGGGCGGGTTGATTGGGCTCGGCACGTCGCCCTCGAGGATCTGCCGATCCTTGCGGCGGCTCGGCTCGATGGTGGGCACCGAGGAGAGGAGCGCGCTGGTATAGGGATGGCGGGGGTCCGCGTAGAGGTTCTTCGCCGGCGAGAGCTCGACGATCCGCCCCAGGTACATCACCGCAACCCGGTCGGCGATGAACTCCACCGCGTTCAGATCGTGGCTGATGAAGACGTAGGTGAGGCCCAGATCCTTCTGCAGGTCGAGGAGGAGGTTGATGATCTGCGCCTGGATGGAGACGTCGAGGGCGGAGATCGGCTCGTCGGCGACGACCAGCTTGGGCGAGACGGCGAGGGCGCGAGCGATCCCGATCCGCTGGCGCTGGCCACCGGAGAACTCGTGGGGATAGCGGTCGGCCACCTCCGGACGCAGGCCGCAGCGGGTCATCACGTCTGCCACCATCCGGTCGCGCTCGGGCCCGGCGGCGATCCCGTGGATCACGAAGGGCTCGGCGATGATGTCTCCCACCCGCATCCGCGGGTTCAGCGAGGAGAAGGGATCCTGGAAGATCATCTGCATCTCCCGGCGGAGGGGGCGCAGATCCCGCTGCTTGAGCTGGGTGATGTCCTGGCCGTCGAAGCGGATGGAGCCCTGGGACGGATCGATCAGCCGCAGCAAGGTGCGGCCCAGGGTGCTCTTCCCGCAGCCGGACTCGCCCACCAGCCCCAGCGTCTCCCCCGGCATCACCGAGAAGGAGACGCCGTCCACGGCGCGGACCTTCGCCACCTCGCCGCCGAAGATCCCGCCTCGGACGGAGAAGGTTGTGTGGAGATCCTCGACCTCGAGGAGAGGCGAAGCTTCGATCGTCATAACGGCCACCACGAGAAAGAATGGGACATGAGGCTGTGCGCGAACCGGACCTCGGACGAAGGCGCCTGGAGCCCTCGCCCGGTGCCGGCGTGAAGATAGCGCCCTCGCTGCTGCACGGGCGAGACTTTCCGACCTGCAGCGCGCATCAGGCGGTCAGCACCTGCGGCAGGGGAACGGGGAAGTGGCAGGCCACCTCCCTGCCCTCACCCGCCGACACCAGCGCGGGCTCCGTGGTCTCGCAGAGAGCCTGCGCCCTGTCGCAGCGGGTGCGGAATCGGCAGCCCTTGGGCATCTGATCGATGGGAGGCACCACCCCGCGGATCGCCTGCAGGCGGGGACGGCCTGCCCTGCGCGCGTTGGCGGGGAGGGACTGGAGGAGGCCCGAAGTGTAGGGGTGCCTGGGCGCAGCGAAGAGATCCGCGGTGGGGGCCCGCTCCACCACCTTGCCCGCGTACATCACCACCACCTGCTCGCAGGTCTCGGCCACCACCCCGAGGTCGTGGGTGATCAGGAGCACGGCCAGGCCCCGCTCCTTCTGCAGGCGCCGCAAGAGGTCCAGGATCTGCGCCTGGATGGTCACGTCCAGGGCGGTGGTCGGCTCGTCCGCGATCAGCAGCTCGGGATCGCAGGCAAGCGCCATGGCGATCATCACCCGCTGCCGCATGCCGCCCGAGAGCTCGTGGGGGTAGCGGTCGACCCGCTCCTCCGGCGCCGGGATCCCAACGAGCTGCAGGAGCTCGATCGCGCGCTGCCTCGCCTCTGCCCTGCTCTTCCCCTGGTGGAGGCGGATCGCCTCGCCGATCTGGTCGCCGACGGTGAAGACGGGGTTCAAGGAGGTCATCGGCTCCTGGAAGATCATCGCGATCTGGTTGCCGCGGATCTTCCGCAGGCCCGCCTCGTTCTTCTGCAGGAGATCCTCCCCACGGAAGAGGATCCTGCCGCCCACGACCTTCCCGGGACTCTGGACCAGGCCCATGGTGGAGAGGGCGGTGACGCTCTTGCCGCAGCCCGACTCCCCCACCACCCCCACGGTCTGACCGGCCTTCACTTCAAGTGAAACGCCGTCGACGGCGAGGAACGCCTTGCCGTCAAAGCTGAACTCGGTCTGGAGATCCTCGATTGAAAGAAGCGACACGGCGACTCCGCGGCATTGCCGGCTTTGTGTTCAGGGTTTGGAGAGTTCGTTCAAAAAGCTCGAATCTCGAATGATGCCCTCACGGATCAGGAGCTGAACCAGCGCGTTGATGAGCTTCCAGGTCGCGACTGGCTCGCGTCCTCCTCGTCCCGTGGAGAGAGCCTCCAACTTTGCCATAACCTCGAGCTGAAGGCTCGCGTTCCCTTCGGCCCCGTTCGACTGCCGTCGCGCCCCTGGCTCGTCGAAGAGGTCGGAGAGATCCACCGAGGTCGCCACGGAGTCGGGCCGGCGGTGGCCCATCTCCTCCAGCTCCTGCGGGGTGTAGTGGTGTTCGGCGAAGGAGTGGGTCACCACCGGCGGCCCGGTGCGCGGCTTGGCCTCCGGTCGCTCCCCGTGGAAATACCTGCGGATCGCGGCCTCCACCGCCGAGGTGGGCGCTGCGGCGATCGACACGCTCATGCCGCTGCGGAACCGGATCTCGTCCACCGCCTCGAGGTTGGTGGGATCGCTCATCGCCACCCAGAGCTTGGCGGGCCCGCGCTCCTGCTTGACGATCTCGAAGGGGAAGAGCTTGTACTTCTCGCAGGTGGCCACAGGCAGCACCTGGACCACTTCCGGGGGGATCTCCCGGGCGCTCAGATCCACGGCTGGGACGCCGAGCTGGCGCGCCAAGGCGCCGCAGATCCGCTCGTCGTCGGCGAAGCGCATGTCCACGACGATCTCGCCGAGCCTGCCACCCCACCGCCGCTGGTAGCCGAGCGCCGCCTCGAGCTGGAGGCGGTCGATGGCTCCACTCGCGAGGAGCAATTCGCCGAGTCTAGGTTTGTGAGATGGACTCATGATCCTATCAACCTAGTTGCCGTGCGCTGCCTCGGTCCATGGCAGGCGTTCCCATGATTCCCATGATCCCCCGCCGACGAGCGTAACTCAAATTCCACTGACGCGCCTCGATGCGGGCGAGCGAGCGCCGCCCTGCGAGGGGCCCGAGCTCCTCACCCCATACATGGTGCGCCGGGCTCCCGCCTGCGCGGGAACCACAGCCCCCCGACGAGACCGCCGAAGAGGGATCTACGAGCGAAGGCGCGGATCCATCGCGTCTCGCAAGCCCTCGCCGACCAGGTTGTAGGCGGTCACAGTGAAGAAGATCGCCAGTCCGGGGAAGATCGTCAGCCACCAGGCGCCGCTGGTGATCGCGTGCTCGTAGGCCTGGGTGAGCAGCTCACCCCAGGAGGCGGTGGGGGGCGGTGTCCCGAATCCGAGGAAGGAGAGGGAGCTCTCCACGAGGATGGCGCCTGCGAGGCCGAAGGTCGCGGCGACGAAGACGGGGCCGATCGAGTTGGGGATCACGTGGCGCATGATCACCCGCGTGTCCGTCCCGCCGAGCGCGCGGACGGCGGCGATGTAGTCCAGCTCCCGCACCCGCAGGATCTCGCCACGGATCAGCCGGGCCACCCCCGGCCACCCCGTGAGCCCGATCACCAACATCACGTGCCAGATCGAGGGTCGCTCCACGATGCCCATGATCGTGAGGATCAGGAAGAAGGTGGGGAAGACCATCATCACCTCGAGGGCGCGAGAGACGACGAGGTCGATCCAGCCACCATAGAAGCCGGCCAGCGCCCCGAGGAGGATCCCGATCAGGACGTAGATCCCCACGGCGACGACGCCCACCGAGAGGGAGATCCGGGTGCCGTGGATGATCCGCGCGAGGACGTCCCTGCC
>Ga0180215_1001496_pt1 | contig 25550 bp, 25 predicted proteins | sample eDN3rd37CBELigBY_FD_128871 | JGI IMG/M metagenome (GOLD analysis project Ga0180215, IMG submission 128871) | Enriched backyard soil microbial communities from Emeryville, California, USA - eDNA 3rd pass 37_C BE-Lig BY (version 2) (version 2) | ecosystem: Environmental > Terrestrial > Soil >...
CGGCGTTTCCGCGGCAACGTACCCCGGGGCGTCGACCGTGCGAGCGATCGGGAGGATCCCGCTCGGGTTCGACGTTTCCGCGGCAGCGTATCCCGGGGCGTCGACCGTGCGAGCGATCGGGAGGATCCCGCTCGGGTTCGACGTTTCCGCGGCAACGCGCCTCGGCGGTCGGTCGCGGGAGCGACCGTGCGGCTCCCGTTCGGGTTCGGCGTTTCCGCGGCAACGCGTCGTGGGGCGTCGACCGTCGGAGCGATGGCGACGAGCTTGCCTCGGGGCGCCGTTTCCGCGGCAAGGCGCGCGGGGCGTCGACCGTGCGAGCGATCGTACAGAGCCTGCCCGGGTTCGGCGTTCCCGCTGCAACGCGCCCCCGGGGCGTCTACCGCGATCGCGCCGCTGCTCAGCGCACGTCGAGGCCGATGACGCCCCGCTCGTGGGCGACGAGCGCCCGCTTGCCGTCGGGGGCGATGTGGACGGCGGTGATGGGGGCGGGGGTCTCGACGCTGCCCAGGACCTTGCCGGCGCCGTCGAGGACGAGGGCGGTCCGCGGCGCGGGCGCCTCGATCGCGGCGGGGGCGTCGATGGGATGATCACGCACGCCGACGATGAGCCGCTGCGCCGCCGGGGCGACGGCGAGCTCGAGCTGGTGGACGAAGGCGTGGCCCAGGGGGCGGATGGGGTCGTCGTAGAGGTAGAGCTCGATCTGCCCCGCCTCCTCCAGGCCGAGGACGGTGAAGCCGTCGCCGCCGGCGATCCGCGCGACGGGCAGGTCGAAGGCGGTCCAGTCGCCGTCGCCCTTCCGCCAGCCGCCCAGCTCGCCGGCTTCGTCGATGAAGGTGTAGATGTCGTCGCGCACGTGGGCGACGGCGCGCAGCGCAGGGGTGGGGTGGATGGCGGTGAGGATGGCGGTGTTGGATATCTGCACGAGGCCGTTGCCGGGGAGGAGCATCTGCGCCTCGTCGTGCATGGCGGTGCCGTAGCGGCCGTCGACGAGGAAGGACCCGAGCGGCAGCCCGCGCGGGTTTTCGAGCTCCATCTCGCGGACCCGCCGCGTCGCGGGCTCGATGCGGTAGAGCGGCCCGCCGCCCGCCTCGTCGCCGAAGAAGGCGTATTCGCCCACGACGAGGGGCTGCGCGGCGCGCACGGCGACGGCGCTGGAGGAGAGCTCGCCGCCCGCTGGCGAGAGGAAGCGCACCTCCCGCGCGTCGCCGTCGAGGCCCACGAGAATCTCGCCCCCGGGCAGCAGGGCCGCGGCGGTCACGGTCGTGCCGGCGGAGGCGTCCCAGCGGAAGGTTCGCTCGACCGGTGGATCCTCCTCTCCACCTCCGCAAGCCACCGCGGCGATCAGGAGCGGAACGAGAAGGAGCTTGCGCATGGTCGGTCCCCCGGGCATAGACGAAGGCGAGCGTACCACGGGTGAAGGGGGGAGGCCGTGGAGGAGAGGGCCGAAGCGGAACGGCATGGCCGCCGCGCCGATCGCCTGATCGACGCGGCCTGGCTCGCCCTGGTCGGCCTCCTGCTGGGCGTGCAGCTCCTCGCCTCCCGCCCGATCGGCCTCGCCGACAACGGCGACGGCTGGCGGCTGCTCCAGCCGTTCGGGCTGGTGAAGGTGGGCTGCGACGGCCAGGCGCGCGTCCACCTCTGCCGGACCTACGAGCTGCGGCCCGAGGCAGCGAAGAAGGTCCGCTACCGGTCCTCGGCCCTCCTCTTCGTCGGCGGCGCCGTGGCGGCGCACCGCCTGGCCGGCGAACGCCCGTTCGACCTGCGCTGGATCGGCGGGACCTACCTGGCCACCTTCCTGGCGGCGGCCGCGTTCGCGCTGCGGGCGTTCCGCAGCCTCGATCGGCTCCCCCGCGTCGCCGCCCTCGCCCTGGCGGCGCTGGTCCTGACCGACGTCGGCTACAGCGCCTATTTCAATTCGTTCTACACGGAGCCGGCGAGCCTCGTGCTGCTCCTCGCCACCATCGGCGCGGGAGTCCGGTGGGCACAGAGCGGCTGGCGGAGCGGCGCGGCGGCAGCCGCCACGGTGGTGCTGGGCGCGCTCTTCGTCGCGGCGAAGGTGCAGAACGCGAGCGTCGGGTTGCTCGCCGCTGCGGCGCTCGGCTGCCTTGCGATCCGCCTCCGGATGCGCCGGACCGGCGCGCTTCCGCTCGGGATCGCCGCGGTGCTCCTGGGCGCGGTGTCGATCCTCGTCCTGACGAGCGCGGCGCCGCCGACCCTGCGCGCCCAGAACCTCTACAACGCGGTCTTCTGGGAGATCCTCCGCAACGGCGACGCGCCCGCGGAGGATCTCGCCGCGCTGGGAATCGATCCCGCGCTCGCCTCCTTCGCCGGCACCTCCGCGTATACCCCGCGCACCGCCTTCGGCACAGACCAGCTCGCCGCCTCCGGCTTCGGAACGCTGGGGATGGGAGGGGTCCTCGCCTTCTACGCCGCCCGACCCGGTCGGCTCTTCGCTCTGCTGGAGCGGGGCGCCGCCAACGCGCTCCACCTGCGCCCGGACGATCTGGGGAACCTGGGCCCGGAGGTGCCCCCGCACGCAGCGCGCACGGACCGGTTCGCCGTGTGGAGCGGCCTCCGGGAGCGACTCGCCAGCGCATCGCCGGTGCTCCTCCTCGCCGCCGCGCTCACCTGCGTCGCCGCGGCAACGGCCGCCGCGCGGATGGGGCTGCGCGCCGCGGGCGCAGGTGTCCTCTTCCTGGCGGCAGCGGCGGCGAGCCAGTTTGTCACGGTCCTCGTCGCCGAAGGCGACTGGGAGCTGACCAAGCACCTCTGGCTGTTCCACCTGCTCCTCGATCTGGCGCTGATCGGCTCCGCCGGCCTGATCGCCCAGGCGGCGCTCCGCGCCCTCGCCGCGCGTCCCCGGCCGCTCGCCGCGGCGTGAGCCTCACCCGAAGTGGCAGGCCACCTGGCGGCCGCCGTCGAGCACCCGCAGCAGCGGTTCGTCGCCGCGGCAACGCGCCTGCTGGGCCGCGGAGAGCCGCTTGTAGAGCGGGCAGCGCGGGTGGAAGCGGCAGCCGGGGGGCGGCGCGAGGGGGGAGGGGACGTCCCCCTCGAGGACGATCCGCTGTCGCGTCGCCTCGGCCCGCGGGTCGGGCAGCGGCACGGCGGAGATGAGCGCCTGGGTGTAGGGGTGCGCCGGCCGCTCGTAGAGCTCGTGGGCGGGGGCGAGCTCGACCACCTTGCCCAGGTACATCACCGCGATGCGGTCGGAGAGGTGGCGCACCGCCGCCAGGTCGTGGGCGATGAAGAGGTAGGTGAGCCCCAGCTCCCGCTGCAGATCGACGAGCAGGTTGAGCACCTGCGCGCGGATGGAGACGTCGAGGGCGGAGACCGGCTCGTCGCAGACGACGAAGGCGGGCCGCAGCGCGAGCGCCCGGGCGATGGCCACCCGCTGCCGCTGCCCCCCGGAGAACTCGTGGGGGTAGCGGCGGATGTAGCGCGGGTTCATCCCGCACCGGGCGAGGATCTCCTTGACCCGCTCGAGCAGATCGGGACCGCCGAGGCCGTGGGCGCGCAGCGGCTCGGCGACGATGTCGGCGACGGTGAGGCGCGGGTCGAGCGAGCCGTACGGGTCCTGGAAGATCATCTGGATGTCGCGCCGCCTTCTGCGCAGCGCCTCCCCCTCCAGCGAGAGGAGGTCGTCGCCGAGGAAGCGGACGCTGCCGCCGGTGGCGGGCACGAGGCGCAGCAGCGCCCGCCCGGTGGTGCTCTTGCCGCAGCCCGACTCGCCGACGAGCCCCAGGGTCTCGCCCCGCCGCACGGAGAAGGAGACGCCGTCCACCGCCCGCACGGCGCCCACCTGCCGGCGCAGGAACCACCCGCGGGTCACGGGGAAGTGGACCTGCAGCCCCTCCACCTCGAGAAGGGGCTCCGCGTTCACGCCGCCCAGCACGACACCTCCCGTCCCGGCCCCAGCCGCGTCGTCTCCGGGTACGCCTCGGCGCACCGTGCCCGCGCCGCGGGGCACCGCGCGCGGAACGGGCAGCCCGACGGCAGCCGCGAGGGATCGGGCGGCTGTCCCGGGATGGGCACCAGCTGCTCCTTCTGCTGGGCGTCGAGGCGCGGCACCGAGGCGAGCAGCCCCCGCGTATAGGGATGACGCGGCGCCTCGAAGATCTCGTGGACGGTGCCGCGCTCCACCACGCGTCCCGCGTACATCACCGCCACCCGATCGGCGGTGCCCGCCACCACGCCCAGGTCGTGGGTGATGAGGATGGTCGAGGAGCCGAGCTGCCGCTGCAACGTCTTGAGCAGCTCGAGGATCTGCGCCTGGATGGTCACGTCGAGGGCGGTGGTCGGCTCGTCGGCGACGAGGAGCGCCGGCCGGCACAGGAGCGCCATGGCGATCATCACCCGCTGGCGCATCCCGCCGGAGAACTGGTGCGGGTACTGATCGATCCGCCCCTCGGGATCGGGGATCCCCACCCGCCGCAGCATCTCAAGCGCCTCCGCCCGCGCCGCCTTGCGCGCCACGCCGCGGTGGGCCTCAAGCACCTCGGTGAGCTGCCGCTCGACGGTGAGGAACGGATTGAGGGCGGTCATCGAATCCTGGAAGATCATCGCGATCCGATCGCCTCGGAGCGCCCGCCGCCGCTTCTCGGGCATGGCGAGGAGATCCTCCCCCTCGAAGATGGCGCCGTCGCCGAAGACCCGCCCCGGCGGCTGGGGCACCAGCCCGAGCAGTCCGTACATGGTCTGGCTCTTGCCCGAGCCCGACTCGCCGACGATGGCGAGCGTCCCTCCCCGGGGCACGTCGAAGGAGACGCCGTCCACCGCCTTCGAGACGCCGTCGTCTCCCGGGTAGTGGACGTGGAGGTTGCGCACGGAGAGGAGCACGTCGTCCATCAACTCTTCATCCTCGGATCGAGGGCGTCGCGCAGACCGTCACCCAGGAAGTTGAGCGCGAAGAGCGTGACGGTGAGCAGCAGCCCCGGGAAGATCAGCATGTGGGGCAGGAAGATCATCGAGTTGGCGCCGTCGGCGACCAGCAGCCCCCACGAGGCGTCGGGCGCTTGCACGCCGAGTCCCAGGTAGGAGAGGAAGGCCTCCTCCAGCATCACCCGCGGGATGGTGAGGGTGGCGTAGACGATGATCGATCCCAGCGCGTTGGGGACGAGGTGGCGGAAGATGATCCCCGCGTGCCCCACGCCGGCCGCCCGCGCCGCGTCGACGAACTCGCTGTTCTTGAGGCTCATCACCTGGCCGCGGACGATCCGCGCCATGGTGAGCCAGGAGACCGCGCCGAGCGCCACGAAGAGGAGGAGCAGCGAGCGCCCGAAGAGCACGAGGAAGAGGATCACCACGAACATGAAGGGGATGACGTAGAGCACGTCGACCACGCGCATCAGGATCGCGTCGACCTTGCCGCCGAAGTACCCGCTGATCGCCCCGTAGACCACGCCGATGGTGAGGGAGACGGCGGTGGCGAGAAGCCCGACCAGGAGCGAGATGCGCCCGCCGTGCATGGTGCGCACGAGGAGATCGCGCCCGTGCATGTCGGTGCCGAACCAGTGCTGCCACGAGGGCCCCTGGGCGCCGTAGGCGAGGTCCTGCTGCTCGTAGGACCAGGGCACCACCCACGGCCCCGCCACCACGAAGAGGAACATCGCCGCCAGCACGCACGCGGAGAAGACCGCCATCCGGTTCTTCCGCAGCCTGCGCCACGCGTCCTGCCAGAGCGAGGTGCCCTGCACCTCCTCCTCGATCGCCAACGCGGGGTTCATTCCTCGTACCTCACGCGCGGGTCGAGCAGGCCCAGGGCCAGATCGACGAGGAGGTTGGCGACCAGGAGGAAGATCGCGTCCACCACCACCACCGCCATGGCGAGGGTGATGTCGCGGTTCAAGGCGGCGTCGACGAAGTAGCGGCCCATGCCGGGGATGTTGAAGATCCGCTCGATCACGATCGAGCCGGTGAAGAGGCCCGCCATCGCCGGGCCGAGATAGGAGACCACGGGCAGCATCCCGCCGCGGACCGCGTGGCGCAGGATCACCAGCCGTTCGGAGAGCCCCTTGGCGCGGGCGGTGCGGATGTAGTCCTGGCGGATCACCTCGAGCATGCCGCCGCGGGTGAGCCGCGCGATGTAGGCGGCGTAGGCGCTCCCCAGGGTGAAGCCGGGGAGGATCATGTACTCCCAGCTGCCCCACCGCGCGGGCGGCAGCCACACCAGGGTGAGCGCGAAGACGAGGATGAGCAGCGGGCCGAGCACGAAGTTGGGGATGGAGATGCCGAGGAGCGCCATCCCCATCGCGGCGTGGTCCGCCCAGCCGTTCTGCCGGATCGCGGCGATCAACCCGGCGGTCAGGCCGATGAAGAGCGCGAAGCACATCGCCACCAGGCCGAGCTGGATGGTGACCGGCAGCCCTGCGGCGATGAATTCGTTCACGCTGCGGTCCTTGTACTTGTACGAGGGGCCGAAGTCGCCGGTGGCGTAGTTGGCCAGCATCCACCCGTACTGGAAGAGGCCGGTGCAGAGCTTCTCCGCGCGGGAGGCCCACGGCTGCTCCGCGCGCACCGCCCGCTCCACCGCCGGCTCGAGGCCCTCGCGCAGCGCGGGGAGGAAGCGCGCCTCGCACCACGGCTCGCGCAGGTGGTACTTGAGCTCGAGGTTGCGCTTCACCTCGGCGGGGACAGGCTTCTCCGCGTCGAAGGGGCCGCCGGGCGCGGCGCGCATGAGCACGAAGCTCAGCGTGAAGATGACGAGCAGGACGGGGAAGAGGCCGAGGAGCCGGCGCAGGGCGTAGCGCAGCATTTCAACGCACCAGCCGGATGTCGCGCAGGGGGTGGATGTCCTGCGAGTTGGGGTACCAGCCCTCCACCCACGAGCCGATCAGCGTCTGCTTCGAGTAGTAGTAGAGGGGCAGGACCGGCAGCTCGTCGATGAGGATCGCCTCCGCCTGCGCGTAGAGCGCGTAGCGCCGGGCGTCGTCCTCCTCGGTGAGCGCCTCGCGAACGAGCCGGTCGTAGTCGGCGTTGGACCACCTGGCCTCGTTCATCTCCGAGTCGGAGAGGAACTGGGCGAGGAAGGTGTAGGGATCCTGGAAGTCGCCGATCCAACCGGCGCGGGCGATCTCGAAGAAGCCCTCGTTGCGGTTGTTCATGAAGACCTTCCACTCCTGGTTCTCCAGCGCCACCCGGATCCCCAGCTCCTCGCGCCACATCTGCTGGATCGCCTCGGCGATCTGCTTGTGCCGGTCGTCGGTGTTGTAGGTGAGCTGGAGGGTGGGGAAGGGCTTGCCGCCGGGGCCGTAGCCCGCCTCCGCCAGCAGGCGCCGCGCCCGCTCCGGATCGTGCCCCGGCGCCGCGGGCGGCCGGTAGCCGAAGCGCTCGAAGAGATCGGGGACCACCGTGCGCGCCGCCCGCTCCCCGCCGCGGGTGACGAAGCGGACGATCGCCTCCTTGTCGATGGCCAGGTTGAGCGCCTGGCGCACCCGCTTGTCGCGCAGGGGCGAGTCCCCCCGATCGTCGCGCAGGTTGAACCAGTAGAAGTAGCTGCCCAGCTCCGGGTTGGCCCGGTAGTCCTTCTTGTTCTCGAGGAAGGATAGGTACTCCACCGGCGGCCGGTTGTCGGCGCCGAGCCAGTCGAGCGCGCCTGCGCGGAAGAGGCGCACCATCGCGTGGTTGTCGTCGGAGATGATCGCCACCGCGCGATCGAGGGAGACCTTCTCCCGGTCCCAGTAGGTGGGGCTCCTGACCAGCTCGATCTGGTAGCTGATCTGCCAGCTCCCCAGGTGGAAGGGGCCGTTGGTGACGATGTTCTCCGGCCGGGTCCAGCGGATCCCGTGGGCTTCCACCGCCTCCCGCGGCACCGGGTAGAAGGGGGCGAAGGCGAGCAGGTCGAGGAACCACGGCACCGGCCGCTCGAGCCGCACCTCGAGGGTGCGCTCGTCCAGCGCCCGGACGCCCACCGCCTCCGCGGCGGCGCGCCCCTCGGCGAAGGCCTTGCCGTTCTCGATGTCCCAGAGGAGCGCCGCGTACTGCGCCGCCGTCCGCGGATCGAGCACCCGCCGCCAGGCGTAGACGAAGTCCTCTGCCACCACCGGTCTGCCGTTCGACCAGCGGGCGTCGGGGCGGAGCCGGAAGAGGTAGCGCCTGCCGTCCTCGCTCTTCTCCCAGCGCTCCGCCACGCCGGGCAGGGGCTCGAGGGTCCGGGGGTCGTAGCGCATCAGCCCTTCGAAGAGATTGCGCGCGATCTCGAGCCCGGGGGAGTCGTAGGCGAGGCCGGGATCGATCGACTCCGGCTCCGCGCCGCCGCCGAAGAGGTAGGTGTTGTCGCTGCGGGTCCGCTGCGCCGGGCCGAAGGTGTCGCCTTCGTTCCTGCAGCCGGCGAGGAGGAGCAGGGGGAGCGCGAGCAGGAGGAGCGGACGCGAAGGCACCGTGCGGGGTCCTCGGGTGGAAGCGGAGAGGGAGGCGGGTGGGGGGCGATCAACCGGCCGCTGCCCGTCGATCTTCCCCGCGGCGCACCTCGTAGAAGATCACCACCGAGACGCAGTGGAACTCGGCGTCGGAGGACTGCACCACCACCTGGTCGACGATGGAGAGGTCGCCGTTGGCCCGCAGCCAGCGGGTGACGGTGGCGCCCAGCTCTTCCCGGTCCCTGGCCCGCGTGGCAGAAAAGACCTTCACGCCCGAGAACATGTCGCCCGCTCCTTCCCACCACGGTGGTGGCCGCCGCGCGGGTCGGACCCACGCTGCGCGGGTGCGCGCCCCGCCGGGGTGCGGAAACGTGAGCGAGCATTTCAGCCCCCGTCCGGCCTGTCAAACGCCCCTTCCGCGTTCCGATCGCCGCGGCGCTGTGGTAGCGGAGGGCCCTTCACGACGCCCGGAGGGGTGCATGCTCGTCGATCTGCACGTTCACTCCAGCAAGACGCCCGGTTGCAGCCTCGATCCCTCGCTCGCCATCGAGAAGGCGGAGGCGGTGGGGCTCGACGGCATCTGCTTCACCGACCGCAACGGCTTCCCCCTCGCCGCAGAGCTCCCCCGCCTGCGCGAGCAGACCGACCTGGCGGTCTTCGTCGGCGCGGAGATCGCAACCGACCACGGCTACTACCTCGTCTTCTTCCCCGACCCCGCCCACGCGCCCGACCTGCGCCAGCTCTTCGGCCCGCCGGCGGTGGGCGATCTGTGGTCGGCGCGGACGGTGGTGGAGAAGGTGCGCGAGGCGGGCGGCGTGGTGGTGGCGGCCCACCCCTACGACCGCAACCTCGAGCGCCCCTCCGGCGACTACATCTTCACGCTGCGCGGCCTCTCCGCGGTGGAGGCGCTCACCGGGACGCGGCGGAGCAACGTCAACGAGCTGGCCATCGAGGCGGCCGACCACCTCTCGCTCCCCTGCGTCGGCGGCAGCGCGGCGCTGGAGGGCTACGACCAGATCGGCACCGCGGCGACGCTCTTCCGCGACGAGGTGCGCAGCGAGGCGGGGCTGGTGGAGGCGCTGCGCGGCGGCGCGGTGTGGGCGGTGCAGATCGGCAGGCCGCCGAAGTTCGCCGGCGACGAGATGGCGCTGGGGCAGCGCGAGCGCGGCGGCGAGCGCCGCGAGGAGCGCCGCGACGATCGCCGCGGCGGCGGGCGCGGGCGCGGTTCGCGGCGTGGTGGCCGCGGCGGGCGCGGCGGCAGGCGCTGAACACCGGCGCTTTCCACACGTGCCGGGGAACAGGCGAGCCCCCGCCCGCCGTTCCATTCCTCCCACGTCGCCCCTCGGTGTAGATCGGGCGAACCGGCGCCGCGGCGCCCACGGAGGAACGAGATGAAGCGCACGATCGGCCTGCTGGCCCTCGCCCTGGGCCTCGCGCTCGCTGGCTGCGCGAGCCACACCCGCGTCCCCGACGCGGACCGGCTGCAGCTCGAGCGGCAGCTGCCCGGACGCACCTTCTACCTGCGCCACGCGATGTACGTGGGGCCGTTCTGGGCCGATCAGGACAAGCTCTTCCTCTCCGACGGCGTCCCCGGCGAGATCCCCTGGGTGGTCAATCCCGCGGGCGTGCCGATCGATCCCGGCGCGCCCACGGCGATCGTCCCCGCGGGGACGCGGGTGCGGATCCGCAAGCTGGAGCTCCCCACCGGCCTGGCGGTCACCACCCGCAATCCCTTCGGCCCCCGGTACAACGCCTGGCTCTACGTGGACGTGGAGGGGATGCCGCGCACGCCCACGCCGGTGATCCTGCTGCGCCGCGACATCGAGTCCCGCGAGCAGGTGATGGCGGAGATCGAGCGCTGGCTCTCCCCCGACGATCTCGCCCCCGCGCTGGCGCAGCTCGGCCCGGAGGTTCTCGCGGCGGTCAACGAGAAACGCCTGGTGGAGGGGATGCCCGCGGAGGCGGTCGCCATGGCGTGGGGCTACCCGGAGCGCAAGGAGATCCGCCCCTCGCCGGAGGGCCGCGTCGAGACGTGGACCTGGCCTTTCGACAAGCGCAAGGCGCGGATCGTCGACGGGCGGCTCGTCTCCTGGGAGGGGGAGGGCGCCAGCCTGGCCTCGGAGTAGGGAACCCGTTCCGAGCGGAGCGCGGAACCGACGACAGGCCGTTTGCGCGCCCCCCTTGCGCCGCGAGCCGTTCTCCGCGTCTAGTCGGGAGCCATGAGCACAGCCCCGGATCCGAAGCGGAGAAAGCTGCTGATCGTCTTCGGCGCAGGCGCCGCCGCCCTCGCCGGCGCGCCCGTCGGCGCGGGCCTCCTCGCGCCGGTGCGCGCCACCACCGTCCGCGAAGGCGAGGAATTCGTCGACGTGGGCGGCGTCGACGAGATCCTCGAGGACCACCCGCTGCGCGTCACCATCCGCGCCGACCGCGAGGACGCGTGGACCACCTTCCGCAACGTGGAGCTGGGCTCCGCGTGGATCCTCAAGGGGAAGGACGGCAGCGTCCGCGCCTTCTCCAGCGCCTGCCCGCACCTCGGCTGCTCGGTGGACTTCGTGGAGAAGCGGGACTGTTTCGAGTGCCCGTGCCACGACGCGGCGTTCGCGAAGGGGGGCGAGAAGATCTCCGGCCCCGCGCCCCGCGGCCTCGACCAGCTCCCGTGCCGCGTGGAGGCGGGCAGGGTGCTGGTCCGCTTCGCGAGGGTGGCGTCGTGAAGGCGCTCCTCGCGTTCCTCGAGGAGCGGACGGGGCTGGTCTCCACGCTCCGCAGGCTGCTCGACGAGCCGCCCCGCCTCTCCGCGCTGGCGCAGGTGCTGGTGGCGCTCTTCACGCTGCAGTTCGCCACCGGTGTCGCCATGTCGCTCCACTACGCGCCCACGGCGACCGACGCCTGGGGGAGCGTCTGGTTCATCCAGCACCGGCTTCCCCTTGGCCAGCTGATCCGCTCGCTCCACCACTGGGGCACCTCGGCGATCGTGGTGGCGATGGGGCTCCATCTCCTCCTCACCGCCCTCGCCGGCCGCTACCGCCGGCCCAACGAGGTGGCGTGGTGGCTCTCGGTGGGCGCGCTCTTCCTGGTGCTCGGCGCGGCGATGACCGGCAACCCGCTCCCCTGGGACCAGGACGGCTACTGGGGGGCGCGGGTGGAGAGCGGGATCATGGCGGGGATGCCGGTGGTGGGGCCGATCCTCGAGCGGCTCTTCCTCGGCGGCAACGATCTCGGCAACCTCACCCTCACCCGGTTCTACGCGCTCCACGCGATCGTCCTCCCCGCGGCGCTGGCGGGGATCGGCGCGGTGCAGTGGATCCTCGCCGGGCGCAACCGCCGCGTCTTCTCCCGCGATCCCCTGCCGCTCGCCCTGGGCGGCGCGGCGCTGGTGGTGGGCGTGCTGGTGGCCCTCTCCCTCGCCGCGCCCGCGCCCCTGGGCGCGCCGGCGGAGCCCGCCTCGAGCTACCAGGCGACGCCGGCCTGGTACTTCCTCCCGCTCAACCAGCTCCTGGCGATCGTTCCCCCCTCCTTGAGCCTGCTCGCCACCGCGGTCATCCCCGGGGCGGCGGTCCTCTTCCTCCTCGCGCTCCCCTTCCTCGACCGCGGCCCCGCGCCGGCGCAGGTGTGGACCCCGCGCCTGCCGTGGATCGGCGGGATGGGCGCCTGCACCGCCGGGCTCCTGGGGCTGCTCGCCCTGGGCCTGCGCCACGAGGCGGTGGACGAGGCGCTCCTCGCCTCCCAGGCGGACGCGGCGGAGGACGCGGCCCGGGCGGCGCTCATCGCCGCGGACGGCTTGCCGCCCGAGGGCGCGGCGGCGATGCTCGCCCGCGATCCGCTCACCCGGGGCAAGCGGATCTTCCGGCAGCAGTGCGCCGCCTGCCACCTCGTGGGCGGCGAGGGGACCGACGAACCCAACGGCCCCGATCTCGCCGGCTACCTCTCCGCGCCCTGGCTGCTGGCGCTGATCGAGCACCCGCGCGACCCGCGCTTCTTCGGCTCCACCGAGATCGACGAGATGGATCCCTACGCCGAGGAGGATCCGGCGCAGGTCGCGCTGGTGGTGGAGTTCCTGCGCGGTCTGCGGGCCCATCCGGGCGTCGAGCCCGACGACCTGCCCGCCGCGCTGCAGGCGGGGCGGGAGGCGTGGGACGATCTGGGCTGCGAGTCGTGCCACGAGATCGCCCCCGGGGTGGAGGGCGCGGCGCCCAACCTCGCCGGCTACGGCTCCGACCGGTGGCTGCGCGCCTTCCTCCGTGCGCCGGACTCCGATCTCTTCTACGGCGCCAGCAACGAGATGCCCTCGTACGAGCCCCACGAGCTCTCCGACGAGGAGGTGGAGGCGGTGATCGCCTGGCTCCGCCGACTGGAGACGCTTCCGCTCGCGCCGCCCCCCGCCCAGGTGGCGGCACACGCTCCCACCGACCCGACCTGACCGCCGCCGGTTCACCCCCGCCGCGCGGGGGCATAGCTTCTTGCCCGGGAACGGGCGGCGTCGCAGGGCGGGAGCGGCGCGGCGGGTCGGGAGCGGTCATGCGGTTGCGGAGCAGGTACGAGGCAGAGAAGGTCCACCTCAACCCCAACGTGCGCGGGCTCGCGCCCTCCGCCACGGTGGCGATCAACGAGCGATCCGACGCGCTCCGCCGCGCGGGGCGCGAGGTGATCAAGCTGGGGCTCGGGCAGTCGCCCTTCCCGGTGCCCGAGAACGTGGTCCAGGCGTTGCGGGACCACGCCCACGTGAAGGACTACCTCCCGGCGCGCGGCCTGCCCGCGCTGCGGGAGGCGGTGGCGGCGTGGCACCGGCGCACCCGGGGGATCGACGCCGATCCCGACGGCGTGCTGGTGGGCCCCGGCTCCAAGGAGCTCCTCTTCCTGCTCCAGCTCGTCTTCGACGGCGAGCTGGTCCTCCCCGCGCCCTCGTGGGTGTCGTACGCGCCGCAGGCGCGGATCCTCGGGCGCGACACCGTGTGGATCCCCACCGACGCCGCCCGCGGCTGGAAGGTGGGGGCGGCGCAGCTCGACGCGATCTGCGCCACCGGCCCGCGGCCGCGGCTCCTCGTGCTCAACTACCCGTCCAACCCCACCGGCGCCACCTACGACGAAGAGGAGCTCGAGGCCCTCGCCCAGGTGGCGCGCAGGCGGCGGGTGCTCGTCCTCTCCGACGAGATCTACGGCGAGATCCACCACCAGGGCGGACACGTCTCCATCGCGCGCTTCTATCCCGAGGGGACGATCGTCAGCGCGGGGCTGAGCAAGTGGTGCGGCGCCGGCGGCTGGCGGCTCGGCACCTTCCTCGTTCCGCCCACCCTCGACTGGCTCGCCGACGCCATCGCGGCGGTGGCCACCGAGACCTTCACCGCCACCTCCGCGCCGATCCAGTACGCGGCGGTGCGCGCCTTCGAGGGCGGTCCGGCGATCGACGACTACCTCGCCCGCTCGCGGCGGGTGCTGCGCGCGCTGGGCGGCTGGGCGGCGGCGCGGCTGCGCGAGGCGGGGCTCGAGGTGACGGAGCCTGCGGGCGGCTTCTACCTCTTCCCCGACTTCGCCCCGCGGGCGGAGGCGCTGCGGGCGAAGGGGATCCTCGGCTCGAAGGCGCTGTGCGAGCGGCTGCTCCAGGAGACCGGCGTGGCGGCGCTGCCCGGCGTCGACTTCGGCAGGCCGGCGCAGGAGCTCACCGTGCGGATCGCCTACGTGGACTTCGACGGCGCCGCGGCGCTCCAGGACGCCACCTGTGGCAGGGCGCTCGACGAGGCGTGGCTGCGCCGCCACTGCGGGCGGGTGGTGGAGGCGATCGAGCGGATCTGTGCCTGGGTGGCTGGAGGAGGGTGAGGAGGAGCGGGCCTGCAGCCAGGAGGTCAGCCCGGGCGGGTGGGCGCGGAGAGGGGCGGGCGCTGGTTGAATGGCGGCAGAACGACCGCCGTCCGTGCGGTCCACCGCCACGGGAGGGATCGATGAACCACGTCGCTCGCATTGGGCTCGCGCTGTCGCTGGTCGCCGCCGCAGGTTGCGCCTCCACCCCCGAGCCGCCGGGCAACCTGGTGCGCGACGAGCTCGCCGGCGCACCGGAGTGGGTGCGGAAGGGCTGCTCCCACGCCTGGGAGGACGAGGACGACAAGCGGATCTGCGGCGTCGGCTCGATGGGCGGGACGCGCAACGCGGGGCTGGCGCGGGCGGGGGCGACCGCCCGGGCGCGCACCGAGATCGCGCGGACGCTCCAGGTGCAGGTGGAGTCGATGCTCAAGGACTACCAGGCGACCACCACCGGCGGGCAGGAGTTCGGCCGCGCCGCCGCCGACGACCAGCACGTCACCGACGTGAGCCGCCAGATCACCGAGATGACGCTCTCGGGGACGGAGATGGTCGACTCGTGGATCTCCGACTCCGGCACCTTCTACGCGCTGGTCGCCCTCGACGTGGAGCGCTTCAAGGACGCGGTGGGGCGGATGGAGAACCTGTCCGAGGGGGTGCGGCGCGCGGTGATCGAGCGGGCGGACGAGGCCTTCGAGGATCTCGACCGGCAGCTCGAGCTGCGCCGGGAGCGGTAGCTCCGGGGGACTGCACGCGGTGCGCGCCGCGGATCTCGTGGCGTCCCTCGGCTAGCTTGCCGTCGGCCGCTCCCGGATCCCGTGGCGCGCCAGCTCCTCGTCGATGCGGCCGGTGATCACGTAGTACGCGAGCAGGTGATCGCCCAGCAGGGAGAGCCACGGGTAGCGGAAGGTGGCGGGCCGGTTCTTCTCGATGGCGAAGTGGGAGAACCAGGCGAGGCCGTAGGCGATCACCGGGCAGGCGAGGATCGGCTCCCAGCGGCGCGCGACCAGCGCGGTGAGGAGGAGCGACAGGTAGGCGATCGTGCCGATGGTGTGGATCGCCCGGGTGGCGTGCTTGCTGTGCTCGCCCAGGTAGTACGGCCAGAACTGGGCGAAGGTGGGGTTCGGCGGCAGGCTCATGCCTTGCCGATCTACCGCACGCCGGCGCGGGCAGGAAGGGCGGTGCCGCACTCGCTCGGTAGCAGTGGATCGCACGAGATGCCTGGCGGGGGCGCCCGCGCCCCGGTCGCGTCGCCCCATGTCCGCTCCCCTGGCCGCCGTCTCCGTCCGCTCGCCTGCACAGGCGATCCGCCGCGTCGCCTCCTGGCAGTGGCCGCATTCGCGTTCCTCTCCCTGGAGACGGACAACCTCGCCTGGCGCCACGCCGGGGCGCCGCTGGCGGCGATGGAGGCGGGCGGGTCGGCGTTCCACCTGCCGGGCCTGCTGCTTCTGTCGGCCGGGATGATCCTCGCCCCCACGCAGGCGTCGCCCGATGTCGTCGCGCCGCGCCTCGGCGATGGGCGGGGCATGGCGCTCACTGCCGCCGCCTGCCTCGCGGTGGCGTCGCTCTACCACGAGCCGACGGGCGAGCTGCTGCGGGGCCGGGGATCCCTCCCCGCCATCACGCCGGCGCTGGTGAGCGGCGTGGTCTTCGCGCCGGTGGTGGAGGCGTGGATCTTCCGCGGCCTCCTCTGGCGGCAGATCGCGCCGGACGGTTCGTCCCGGATGGCGAGCGTGGCCGCGCTGGTGATCACCTCGGTGGCCTGCGGCGATTGGCACCTTCCCTTCGCGAATGACGCCCCGATCGCCATCCACGCCGCGTTCGGGCTGGTGATGGGGCTGCTCCGCTGGCGGAGCGGGAGCGTGCTGCCGCCGATGGCGCTCCATGGCCCCGCCAACCTCCTCTCCTCCGTGCGCTGATCCGTTGGGTGTATTCGCCGACGAATACGCGAAGTCGAGGCGGGCGCATGCCCGCCCGCCGGCGCCTGCGCTAGTGTGCAGCGCGTAGGAGGTGTTCATGACGCGCTTTGGATCGTTCGCGGTGGCCCTGGTGCTGTTTCTCTATGCCCAGCAGGGGGCGGCCGCGGGCGGTGCGGGCGGGCCCGGCGGCGCATCGGGAGGCTCCGGCGGCGTGGCCTCGGTTCCGTGCACGGAGAACGCGGCGTGCGGGCCGAACCAGATCTGCACGGCGGAGGCGGATCCCGCGTGGCCCGAGGGGACCAGCGGCTGGTGCTACGAGCGGATGTGCTCGACCGACGGGGAGTGCGAGGCGCCCACGTACTGTGACGCGGGGCAGGGGCTCTGCCTCAGCCGCGGCTGCGCCGAGGATGGCGACTGCCCGGCCGGACAGCGCTGCGGCCTCTGGGGGGCAGGCGGCGCCGGCGGCGGCATCGGTGGCAGCGGCGGGACCGGCGGGAGCGGCGGCGTCGGCGGCATGGGGGGCGCCGCGCGGATCTGCGTGGTGCCCGCCTGCGAGAGCGACGCCGACTGCGACGCGGCGTCGAGCTGCGACACGGCGTCGTTCCAGTGCGTGCAGCGGAGCTGCTTCGGCCCCGACGACTGCCCGGCGCCGTCGCGGTGCGTCGGGGCGGGTACGGGCGGCGCCGGCAGCGCCTCGGGCGGCAGCGGCGGCACCGGCGGTTCGGGCGGGATCGGCGGCGGGGACGCGACCATCCCCGGCCACTGCGAGATGCCGGCGTGCGTGGTCGACGCGGACTGCGCCAGCGACGCGGGCGGCCGCTGGAGCTGCGTGGACCACGCCTGCAGGCTCCCCGCCTGCACCGCGGACAGCGAGTGCAACGGCGACGAGCGCTGCGTCGCCTCCGCGTGCAGGCCGACGCCCCCCTGCAGCGCGCAAGCGGACTGCCCGCAGGGCTCGATCTGCACCGACGACGGCTACTGCCTCGACGCCTGCCTCGCCATGGGCGGCTGCGGCGGCTCGGTGGGCGGCGGCTCCGGTGGCACGGGCGGGAGCGGCGGCGCCACCGGCGGCGGGGGCATGGGCGGCGGCGCCACCGGCGACGGCCCGGGAAGCGAGGGCGACGACGATGGCGGCTGCTCCGCCGGCACTGGCCCGGTCTCGCTCCTCGGTCTCGCCTGGGTGCTGCGCGCGACCCGCCGGCGCGACGGCTGAGCGGCGACCGCGCCAGAAACGGAAGACGCCGCCGCTGGGACAACCGCGGCGGCGTCTCTCGTTCCTGCGGCCGGCCTGCAGGCTACTTCGGCACCGGCTGCTGCGTGGTGCCGCCCGGCTTCTGCGTCGTCCCGGACGACTTCTTCTTCGTCGCGCTCGAGGAGGTCCTGCCCCCGATCTGCGCCTTGATCTGATCGAAGCCGCCGACGATCTCCGTCTTTCCGCTCGGGTTGCCCTTCGCCTTGATGGCGTTGGAGATGGTGGTGGCCCGCTCCCCCGGCGCCGGGTGGGAGGCGAAGAACTGCTCGAAGGCGTTGGGATCGCCGCCGGACATCTTCTGCAGCTTGCGGAAGAAGACCGGCATCGCCGCCGGATCGTAGCCCGCCTTCATCATGTACTGCAGCCCCTTGCTGTCCGACTCGCGCTCCGCGTCGCGGGAGTGGCGGGACATGTAGCCCTGCGCGGCGATGCCGGCGGCGAGCTGCTCGATCATCCCCGGGTTCTGCCCCAGCGCCAGCGAGGCGAGGGTCTGCAGGCCGAACTGCGCGCCGAGCGCCTGGGCGGCGTGACGCTCGGTGACGTGGCCCACCTCGTGGCCCAGCACCGACGCGAGCTCCGCCTCGCTGTCGGCCGCCCGGATCAGCCCGGAGTAGACGTAGATGTGGCCGCCGGGGAGGGCGAAGGCGTTGACCTGGTTGGGTTCGTCGATGACGGTGAAGCTGTACTTCATCCCCTGGGCGTCCTTGCCCGCCGCCTTGACGATCCGCTGGCCGACCTGGTCGACGTAGCGCTGCACCTGGTCGTTGTCGAGGATCTTCTCCTCCTGGTTGACCTGCGCGGCGAGCTGGTTGCCCAGCTTCACCTCCTCCGACACGGGGAGGAGCGCCTCGCCGAGGGCGGCGGTCCCCTTGTCCGCGGTCCGCTGCACGCTCGCGCAGCCGGTCGCGATCAGCGCGATCATCAGGGCCGAAAGCACACGTCGCATCTTCGTCTCCTCGCACGGCTCCGGAAGCTCGTGAATCCCCATGGAATGCGCACGACCGGCCGGCCGCGGCAACGGGAAAGAGGCGCCGCGCGTACCCGCTTCGACGCGGATTGCCCCAAAAGCTTCACGGGCTTACGATGCTTCCCCCCGTGAAGCTCTCCTCCATCGCCGGCCAGTCCCGCGCCATCGCCCAGCTCCAGTCGTCCCTGCGCCACCGCCGCGTCCACCACGCCTGGCTCTTCGCCGGTCCGCCGGGGGTGGGGAAGGAGACGACCGCCCGCGCCTTCGCCGCCGCGCTCCTCTGCGGCGAGGGGGGCGAGGACGCCTGCGGCGCGTGCGCCGCCTGCCAGAAGGTCGAGCGCGGCGTCCACCCGGACCTGCTGGTGCTGATGCCGGAGGCGGAGGCGGTGGCCCGCAAGCTCCTCGCCCGCGAGGATCTGCCCCGCACCCCGTCGCGCGATCTCAAGATCGACCAGATCCGCCAGATGGAGCCGCTCCTCCACCACGCGCCCCTCGAAGGCGGGCGGCGGGTGGTCATCCTCCTCCAGGCCGATTCCCTCAACGTCGCCGCGCAGAACGCCTTCCTCAAGACGCTGGAGGAGCCGCCGGAGGGGACGCACATCGTTCTCGTCGCCGACGCGGGCGACGCGCTCCTCCCCACCATCCGCTCCCGCTGCGTGCGCGTTCCCTTCGCGCCGCTCCCCCTCGACTTCGTCGCGGAGCGGGTGGCGGCGGAGCAGGGCGTCGACCGGGAGGCCGCCCGCCTCGCCGCCGCGCTCGCGGGCGGATCCCTCGGCGCGGCGCTGCAGATCTCCGCGAAGTCGCTGGAGGACCGGGCGCGGATCCTCGCGGCGCTGGAGGCGCTGGGCCCGGCGGATCTCCGCCCGCTCCTCGCCCTCGCCGAGGCGATCACCGCCGACGGAAGGGAGAGCGCCGAGCTCCGCCTCGACGTGATCGCCCTCTTCTACCGGGACGTGGCCCTCGCGGCGGAGGGGGTCTCGCCCGAGCGGATCGCCAACCGCGACCTCCGCGGCCTGATCGACGCGGCGGCGGCGCGCGGCGCGGAGGAGGCGCTGCGCCGCGTACGCCTCGCGGAGAAGGCGCGGGGGGCGATCGCCCGCCACGCCAACGCGCGCCTGGCGGTGGAGCAGATGCTCCTCTCGATGGTGGTGCCGGAGGTGGTGGCGTGATCGACGGGCTTCTTGCCGAGGCGAAGGCGGGGAAGGCCCGCGCGGTCTATCTCTTCCACGGCGAGGAGTTCCTCGCCCGCAAGGCGGCGGAGGACCTCGTCGAGCTCCTGGTGCCGCCCGCACAGCGCGACTTCAACCTCTCGATCCTCGAGGCGGCCGCGTCGCCCGCCGAGGTGGCGCGGGACCTGGCCACGGTGCCGATGTTCCGCGGCACCAAGGTGGTCTGGCTCCGCGACCCCGAGTTTCTCGCCCCGCGCCGCGCGGCGAAGAGCGATCAGCTCGCCCGCCTGCGCGAGCTCTGGGAGCAGGGGCGCGAGAAGGAGGCGGCGCGCCGGCTCCTCGCCCTGGCGCAGAAGGCGGGGATCGATCCGGCCAAGGCGGGCCCCGCGGAGTGGGAGAAGGAGGCGGGGCTCACCCCCGACGCCCAGGACCTCGCCTTCTGCGCCGCCGCGGCTGCGTACGCGCAGGAGCAGGGGATCACCGCCCCCGCCACCGACGTGGCGGAGCTGGAGCGGCTCCTCGCCCGCGGCATCCCCGCGGGCAACCACCTGATCGTCTCCGCCCTCGGCCTGGACGCCCGGCTCGGCCTCTTCAAGAAGCTCAAGGAAGCGGGGGTCGAGGTCTCGTTCAAGACCTCCGGCAGGGAGAAGCGCGACCTGGGCGAGCTCTGCGCCGAGGTCCTCGCGCCCCTGGGCAAGCGGCTCGCCCCCGGCGCGCTGGCCCGCCTCGAGGCGCTGGTGGGGAGCACGCAGGTGCGCCTCCTCCACATGGAGCTGGAGAAGGTGGCGCTCTACGTGGGGGAGCGGCCGACCATCGAGGCGGAGGACGTGGACGCGGTGGTGGAGCGCTCCCACGACGTGGAGTTCCTCCTCACCAACTCCCTCGAGAAGCGCCACCTGGCGGGCGCGCTGGAGGGGCTCGCCCAGATCCTCGAGGCGGGGGGCGGCCTGCCCCAGGTGACCGCCTCGATCGGCACCTGCCTGCGCCAGCTCCTCGCCGCCCGCGAGGCGACCCGGGCCACCGGCGGGCGGATCCCCGGCTTCGGCGCCGCCGCCAGCGCCTGGGTGCAGGCCTATGCGGAGGCGGGCGTGAAGATGGGCAACCCCAACGCGGCGAAGTTCAAGGCGGAGGCTGCCGCGCGCTTCTCCCGGGAGGAGCTGATCCGCGGCCTCCACCGGGCGGCGGCCCTCGACCAGCAGGTGAAGAGCGGCGGCGGGCGCCTCGACGTGGAGCGCCTCCTGTGGGACCTGTGCCCGCCCCAGGGCGCGGGGCGCTGACCCCACGCTCCGGCTATCCACCACGGGGAATCTTTTCCCCTCCGGGCAAAGGTGCTAATGCGGCGCCGGTTCACGGAGGGGATGGGTGAACGGGTCGATTCTCGCCGTCGGTTGCTGGGCGCTCGCCCTCGGTCTGTTCTGCGCCGCAGGCGAGGCGCGGGGGGACGTGGCGCGTCTCACCCTGGCCGGCGTCCAGGCGGCGCTCCCTCCACCGACGAGCGCAATGCCGCCGGGCCTGCGGCTGCTCGATCGCGACCTCGACCCCGGTCCGCTCGTCCTCGAGCTGGAGCTCGCCTCGCTGGGCCTCCTCTCCCTGGAGCCGGATCTCCTCCCCGGCGAGAAGCTGGCGATGAGCGAGGTGGTGGGGCCGCTCGCCCTGCCGCCGATCGTCTTCGACCGCACCGACCTGATCATCAACTACGTCCTCGCGGTGCCGGTCCTGAGCTTCTGAAAGCGGGCTCCGGGGCAGGAAATCGACTTTGACCGCGCCGGGTTGTCGCGGTAATGGTCCCCGCTTTTCCTCGCCCTGGAGGTACCGTGGCCGAGAAGATCCTCGTCACCAGCGCATTGCCCTACGCGAACGGTCCCGCCCACCTCGGTCATCTCGTCGAGTACGTGCAGACCGACGTCTGGGTCCGCTTCCTGCGGCTCACCGGCAGGGACGTCCTCTACGTCTGGGCCTCCGACGCCCACGGCGCGCCGATCGAGATCAACGCGGCGAAGCACGGCATGGCACCGGAGGCCTTCGCCGAGAAGTGGCGCGAGCAGCAGCGGCAGGCCTTCGAGGACTTCTTCATCGGCTTCGACACCTTCTACACCACCCACTCGCCGGAGAACCGGAAGTGGGCGGCGGAGATCTTCCGCCGGCTGAAGGCGGGGGGCCACATCGAGGAGAAGCCCCTCGAGCAGTGGTACTGCGAGCAGGACGCCCGCTTCCTCCCCGACCGCTTCGTGAAGGGGACCTGTCCCAACTGCGGCGCGGCGGACCAGTACGGTGACGTCTGCGAGGTCTGCAACAAGGCCTACGCCTCCACCGAGCTCAAGGACCCCTACTGCTCGCTCTGCCGCAACCCGCCGGTGCGCCGCACCTCGAGCCACTTCTTCTTCAAGCTGGCGCACTTCAAGGACTTCCTCGCCGAGTACACCTCCCGCGAGGGCGTGCTCCACCCGGCGATCCGCAACTCGATCAAGGGCTGGATCGAGGGCGGGCTCCACGACTGGTGCATCTCCCGCGACGGCCCCTACTTCGGGTTCGAGATCCCCGACGCGCCCGGCAAGTTCTTCTACGTCTGGCTCGACGCGCCGGTGGGGTACCTCTCCTCCACCGAGCACCTGGTGGGCGAGGAGCGGGCGATCGCCGACTACTGGGGCAAGGACGCCGACAGCCGCATCGTCCACTTCATCGGCAAGGACATCGTCTATTTCCACGCCCTCTTCTGGCCGGCGATGCTCCACGCTGCCGGCCTCCACGTGCCCGACAGGATCCAGGTCCACGGCATGCTCACCCTGGGCGGCGAGAAGCTCTCCAAGAGCCGCGGCCGGATGGTGACCGCCCGCGAGTACCTCGACGCCGGCCTCGATCCCGAGGCGCTGCGCTGGTTCTACGCCTCCAACCTCGGCGCCGGCCCCTACGACGTGCCGCTCGCCAAGGACGAGATCCGCAACCGGGTCAACGCGGAGCTGGTCAAGACGCTGGCCAACTTCGTGGCCCGCGCCCTGACGCCCCTCAAGAAGGACTTCGCGGGGAAGGTGGGCGTTCCCGCCGACGACCAGGTGGCGCGGGAGCTGTGGGCGCGGGTGCTGGAGCTCTCCGGGAAGATCCACCAGGCCTACGAGGCGGTGGAGCTGCGCGAGGCGACCCAGGCGCTGGTCCAGCTCGGCTTCGAGGCCAACAAATTCCTCCAGGACCGCGCGCCGTGGAGCAAGCGGAAGGCGGGCGATCTCGAGGGCGCCCATGCGGACCTCTCGCTCTGCGCCAACGTGGCCTGGGCGATCGGCACCTGGCTCTCGCCGATCCTGCCGCGCTCCACCGAGCGGCTGGCGGCGATGCTGGGCGGGGTGGCGTTCGATCCGGCAAGGCTCGCCGCGGGCGCGGGCTGGCCGCTGCCCGCGGGGACGACGCTGGGGGAGCTCTCCCACCTCGCCTCGCCGATCGACGACGCGAAGCTCGACGCGCTCTGGCCCGACCTGCCCGAGGTGACGGCGGCGCCCGCGCCCGCGAAGGCGGAGAAGCCGGCCAAGGCGGAGAAGGCCGAGAAGCCCGCCGCCGCGCCGGAAGGGATCATCACCTTCGACGACTTCGCGAAGGTGGAGCTGCGCGTCGGCCACATCCTCGCCGCGGAGCGGATCCCCAGGGCGGACAAGCTCCTCAAGCTCACCGTCGACGTGGGCGAGGGGACGCCCCGCACCATCGCCGCGGGGATCGCCGAGCACTACGACCCCGCGTCGCTCCCCGGCAAGAACGTGGTGGTGGTGGCCAACCTCGCCCCCCGCACCATCCGCGGCGTGGAGAGCCGCGGCATGCTCCTCGCCGGCGGCGGCGACCAGGGCAAGGTGGTCCTCGCCGAGGTCCCCGGCGTCGCGCCCGGCTCCCGGGTGAAGTGATGTCGCAGCTGGTGGAGCGGCTCGAGGACGAGCGGCCGAAGGTGCGCGCCGACGCCGCGGCGGAGCTGGTGGAGCTCTGCCGCGCCGATCCCGAGGCGCGGCAGCGCTTCGGCATGCGCTTCCTCACCCTGCTCAACGACGACTCGCCCGCGGTGCGCGGCCAGGCGGTGGTGGGCGCGGTGCTGTGCGACGAGGCGCTGGCCCACGTCGACCGCGTGCTCCGCCTCCTCGACGATCCCTCGCCCGGCGTGCGCCTCCAGGTGATCCATACCGTGGGGCCGCTCGAGGTGGAGGGAGTCGGCGACGCCCTCGCCGGCCGGCTCGGCGACGCGGATCCCCAGGTGCGCACCAGCGCCGCCGCGGCGCTCGCCTTCAACGGCGACGCGCGCGGGATCGAGGTGCTGCTCGCCGCGCTGGAAAAGCGCGCCACCCGCGAGGAGGCGCTCCACGCCCTGCGGCAGGTCGCGGGGCAGGGCGATCCCGCGCAGGTGGAGCGGGCGGTGCGGCGGATCTTCGGCGGCATGCTGGTGGGCCGCTTCGAGCGGGTCGCCGCGGCGGGTGTGCTCGCCTCCCTCGGCGCCGCGGAGGGGCGCGCCCATCTGGTGGAGCGGATCGGGAAGAAGGCGATCGATCGCCCCCTGGCGATGGAGCTCGCCGGCGAGCTGCAGGTGGCGGAGGCGCTGCCGCTCCTCGAGGCGGCGGCGGTCGATCGGCGCGATCCGCTGCGCGGCACCGCGCTGCGGGCGCTCGCCTCGCTGGGCGCGCCCGGGGCGCTCGAGCGCTGCGCGGCGGCGCTCGCCGACGAGGCGGAGGATCCCGACGTGCGCTGCGACGCCGCGGAAGGGCTCCTACTCCTCGGGACCCCCGAAGCGGAGGCGGCCCTGCTCCGTGCGCGGGACGAGGCGAAGGACGAGCGGATCCGCCGGGTGGTGCAGGTCTGCCTTTCGCTCCAGGGCAAGCCCGCCAGGGAGATCCGCCTCTACCTCCCGCTCTCCGGGGACGAGGTCGCGGGGTAGCCAGCCGCGACGGTGGACGAGCGGCGCATTTCCGTCGCAATGTGTCCCTCGGCCACGAGCATCCCACTCCGGCTACTCCTCACGTTGTCGCCAGGCTAAGAACCTCGAGGCTCGGGCACGGGGAGGGAACGTGACCTGCCCCCGTCACTAGCCCACTCGTAGCGTGAACTCGCTGAATTGCTCTGCAAACCCAGCAGGCGTTTGATTGCCGAGGGAGCGATGCGGTCGGATGCAGTTGTAGTCACCCCGCCACGCTCCGATCTTGGCTCTGGCGTCCGCCAAGCTTATGAACCAATTTCCACTCAGACACTCATCCCGAAACTTCCCGTTGAAGCTCTCGATGTATCCGTTCTCCATCGGCCTCCCCGGGGCGGATGAAGTGTTGATGAACCCCGCGCTCCGTCGCCCCCGATCCATCGCCACGCCGGTGAACTCCGGACCGTTGTCGCTGATGATCGTCGCTGGGGCGCCGCGCTCGACCACCAGCCGCTCGAGGACGCGCGCGACGCGGACAACTGGCAGCGAGGTGTCCATCTCGATCGCCATGCACTCGCGTGTGAAGTCGTCGACCACGGTGAGCGCCCTGAAGCGCTTTCCGTTTCCGAGCGAGTCGGACACGAAGTCGATAGACCATCGCTCGTTCGGCCGCTGGGGCGGCGCCGGGATCGTGCGGATCTGCGCAGCGATCCGCTTCCTCTTCTTCCGGCGCACGGCGAGGTTCTCGGCGCGGTAGAGCCGGTAGATCTTCTTGTGGTTCACCTTGTGGCCGCGCCGGCCGAGCAGGACATGCAGGCGGCGGTAACCGAAGCGTGGACGCTCGGCTGCGAGGGCACGGAGGTCCTCGAGAAGCTTCACCGGCTCCTCCTTCCTGCTCGTGTAGCGGCAGCTCGACCGGGCCATCCCGATCGCCTTGCAGATGCGCCTCTGACTCGCCCCGAACGCCGTCGCCAGGCAGCCCACGGCTTGGCGCCGTACCGAGGGCTTCACCATTTTTTTGCGACCACCGCCTTGAGCATCTGGATGTCGAGGGCCTGGCCGGCGACCATCTGTTTCAGGCGCCTGTTCTCATCCTCGAGCTGCTTGAGCCCACGCTATTCACGCCCTGCGGCAGCGAGCTCGCGTAGCCGGTGCTTCGGCGCAGGCACGCCGCAGCTCGCCGCATGATCGGCATCCGCCGACTGCGCGCCGAACTCGGCATCGGC
>Ga0180215_1001498_pt1 | contig 25500 bp, 30 predicted proteins | sample eDN3rd37CBELigBY_FD_128871 | JGI IMG/M metagenome (GOLD analysis project Ga0180215, IMG submission 128871) | Enriched backyard soil microbial communities from Emeryville, California, USA - eDNA 3rd pass 37_C BE-Lig BY (version 2) (version 2) | ecosystem: Environmental > Terrestrial > Soil >...
GATGGAACCCGATCACCATGGTTTAAAAAACCCTTATTTACTTGATCAATAATATAATCATAAATTTGCTCATAAAGTGGAGTCTTCATATGTTATTCACCTTTTAGTATAGTTGTTATATCCAATATATCATCTTGTGAGTGATAAAACAATAAATAAGTCCTATGTATATTTCAGGAGACTTGATTAGGAATAGTTCTTTTAACGCTTTTTCATTTCAAAAATAAAAAGCCTAAACATCCCCAAAAAATGTTTAGGCTACATTCTCAACTATTCTACTTCAATCTTAGTGTAATTTTGATTTGATAATGCTGAGAGCTGGTTTATTAATGTTAAGCTTTCCATATCCTCTAAAGTAATGGAAGGTGATTTGTCAAAAAGAATATATTCCACCCATTGTTCTAACGGCATTGGCAATGATGCGGGCATATTTTCTACACTGACTTGTTTTTCACCTAACTTCTTACAATTAATATAGGCTTTAGATTCTTCTATCAATAAGCACCCTTCCGTCCCATACAATTCAAGTTTGAATGGTGAACCAAATGAAACGAAACTCGTTTCAATTATTCCTAATGCACCTGATATATATTCAACTAGAACAACAGCATTGTCATCAACCTCATGTCCTAGTGTCTTTTGCAATCTTGCTGTCACTGCTTTTGCTTCTCCCGCTAATCTATTTGTTAAGTAAATAGGATGGGCTCCCAAATCGATCAATGCTCCACCACCGCATTGTTCTTTATTAAAGAAATGTTCAGGTAACCAGCCATGAGGATGGTCATCAAATGGAACTGCTCCATTATGTGCACATCGACATCTAATTGAAGTTAATTGACCTAATAACCCCTGGTCTATTACCTGTTGTGCATATAAATAATAATTTGTTGTAAGTCTAGGCAATGAAAGCATTAACTTAACTTCATGTTCCTTTACTGCGGCAAAAATATCACGGCAATCATCTACACTAAGAGCTAATACTTTTTCAGAAAAAATATGTTTTTTATGTTGAGCCGCAAGAATAATCACTTCTTTATGTAGGTTTGTCGGTGTATCAACAATAACTGCGTCTATAGTCTCATCCTTTAGCACTCTATTTAAATCAGGTTCAAAAGCAACTCCTAATTCGTCTGCCCATTGTTCACCTCTTTCAGGCTTTTCATCCCAAACTACTTTTATATTTATATATTTATTTTCTCTTGCTTCTCTTGCATAATCTACTGCATGTACATGCCATTTACTCAACATCGCTATATTTATCATAAATAACTCCTCCTTATGCTTTTTGTGATACCGCTTACATTATAAACGTGTATTACTCTATCAATCAATTATATTGTCTATTATTATGCATTATTCTTTTCAATCAAGTAAACATGAAAATCTATAAGTTTTTATTATCAACAAAACTTCCCATTTAATATCTTACACTATTTCTGGTATAAAAAGTAAAAAGACAAACCATCTATAGTTTGTCTCTCCTACATATTTTGTTTTTCAACCAATCGTTTTATGATCGTTGCCAGTAAATGGGTTCTTTCCACAAGACTTGGAATTTCTAAATATTCTTTATCACTATGCGCGTTTCCACCTATCGGACCCAAACCATCAATTGTGGCAATTCCCAGGGAAGATGTAAAGGAGGCATCAGAGCCGCCGCCTGTTGCTGTATCTTCTATTTCGATACCAATTTCATCTCCAACAGCTTGTATTAATCTTAGCAAAGCCCGTGTTTTTTTGTTTTTCTCCATTGGGGGACGATTCATTTCCCCTTCAAGAACAATCTTTGTACCTGCAACTTCTGTCGTTGAACAAATTTCTTCAAGCTTTTCTTCAATTAATTCCACTTGGTCGATTTCCTTCATCCTTACATCGATCTGTGCTTCTGCATGGTCTGAAACTGTGTTGGCACTTGAACCACCTTCAATAAGGCCAACATTAACACTAATTCCATTTTCATGGTCAGAAAGCTCGTACAATTGAATAATTTTATGAGCTAATTCTTCAATGGCACTTCTACCCTTCTCCGGTTCAATACCAGAATGTGCTGCTTTCCCCTCTACAATAAGCGTGTAATTTCCTTTTCCTCTTCGTGCCGAGACTAAAGAACCATCCTTGCGTGCGGGTTCCATCACAAGGGCATATTTTGTTTTTTTTGCTTCCTTTTCGATAAGAGATTTTGAGGTAGGTGAGCCAATTTCTTCTTCACTGTTGAGGATAATTTTTATATGCTTGTACGCTTCATCTCTCTCATTGATTAAAGCTTTTATCGCAAATAAAACCACAGCATGGCTTGATTTCATATCTATAACACCTGGTCCATATGCACGCTTCCCCTCAATTCTAAATGCTCTTTCCAGTACTGTTCCTTTTGGAAAGACGGTATCCATATGGGCAAGAATAACGATACTTGGATTCATCGACTCTTTATGTTCAATCACTAAATGATTTCCATACTCTTTTTGAGGGATGACCTTGACATGAAACCCCAAATTTTCATAGCAATTTCTTAAAATCTCCCCTATTTGATCTACACCTTTTTTATTGTATGATCCACTATCAATATTGACTAATTTTTCTATAAAGTTTAGCATTTTCTCACTATGCTGTTGTAAAAATGTTTCCATGGAGCCTTTCCTTCTTTCTCTCTTACAGTTCCTAAAAAGATTTTACCAGAATAAAGTCCTAAAGGTAAGTCATCCTATAAAAAGATTCGCTAATAACCAAAGCAAAATAAAGCTAATAATAATCGTTAAATTTGACAAAGTTCCAACAAATTTTTGATTATACTCAAATTCTACTGAATATGGTAATACAGACATAGAGGTTGGCAATAAAAAGCCTAGCAATACTGTATATTTAAACATTTCATCAAAAGGGAAAACAAAGAAACATAGAACACCTAATAGCAAACCAACACCATATCTCAGTCCAAGATATTGCAGCATCAGTTTTACATAACTTTTTTCAAAAGAAAAATTCAAATAGATTCCTAAAAGCAATAATGATAACGGCATATTGGCACCAGAAATTATATCTGCAACATCCACAATGACAGATGGTAAAGTTAAGCCTATTAAATTGATAATAACCACTATAATATAGGTCATAAGAGGGATCGACTTTGACATCTTTGTTACAACTGTCTTAAAGTCTAATTTCACATCTTCTTTTGAGTAAAAACTGCCAATTAAATAACTTAGACCAAAAACAATAAAGGCATTGCCTACATCAAGCATGCCAAAATAGGTGATCCCCTCTTTTCCAAAAATAGCTTCAACGAGCGGATACGCAAAAAGTCCGATATTCAAGCCCGGTACCATCATACCGAGCATTCCCTTTATATTTCTTTGCTTTTTCCGAAAGACAAAAAGACCGAAAAATCCGATTAGGACACCATAAAGAAAACCTATAAATATGAGTAAAAATAGTGATGATTCTAATGTTATATCAGAAAAAGTAACAATGATAATTGAAGGTAATGTGAGATTGAATATAATTCTTGATAAGCCTTCCCCATCTTTCTCCTTAATAATATTACCTCTTTTTAGGATATAACCTAGTGAAATAATTAAAATACAATACAAAAATTGCATATTGAAACTATCCAACTTTACCTTCTCCTAACCGCTCAATTCTTCACCTAATTAACAATACTGTTCATTTTACCTAATATCTATCTCTTAAGCAAACTGGTACATTACTATTCTCCATAAATACAAATCTCTATTCCACTATTCTAAATTTTGTGATAAATTAGACTAAATGATCTTGAGAGGATGTCGTTTATGTCAAAATTTGAAAATATTACGATTGAAAAGAAAGCAAATCTTTATTTTGAGGGGAAAGTTTCTAGTCGAACAATTTTATTTAGTAATGGTACGAAGAAAACACTAGGGGTCATGCAGCCTGGTGAATATGAATTTTCAACAAGTGTAAAAGAAGAAATGGATATTGTATCTGGACAGTTAGAATATAAATTAGCTGGAGAAGATTGGAAATCAATTGATGGACAAGGTGTTTTTTATGTGCCGGCAAACGAAACGTTCCAAGTAAAAGCACAAACAGTTGTTGATTATTGTTGTTCATATTTAAATGAATAAATAACAAACAAGGCTTTATTAACAAAAGAATGAAAAGGAAATGCTCAGATACAAGAACATTTCCTTTTAACATCTACTTTTTTTCTGTTTTTTCAACCAATTGAAATAGATACTTATATAAATATCGAAGTACTTCTCCAATTGACATGTTTTCATCAAAACCTTTAATATCATTTAGGGTAAGATTCATATCCCATAACCCATCTTGCTGATTAAACATGAGGTTATATTTCGGTGTTTCCCCTATTCCCTTTTCTTTCACATATTCTCTAATCTTTGTTTCTACATTTTTCTTAAGTTTAAGACCAAACATTGCTTCATAAGTGCCAAATACATCATCTACTTCCAAAGAAATAGCATCTATTCCGATCACGTCAAACCACTTTGATTCTATATATAGAAATTCAGCCATGTTTTCTTTAAGAATGTTTACTGACTTGTCCAAAAAGCTCTCTGCCTCAGTGCTGATCAGTTCATCGGTTTCCTTCAGACTTCTCTCAATATACACATCCGAAAATCTAGCCGACGGCTCATTTACCTTTAAATCCGAAATCTGTTTATTGTTAGGAAGTAATCCGTTTTTTTCGATATATTCTTTTTCTTCCTCAAATATTTCGCCATCTATTTGTTCTAGTAATTTCTGTATTCGTTCCTTTAACAATGCTCTTCCTCCATTTACTTCATTCTCTATGACAATAGTATATCCAAATTACATCGGTTTCTACAGATTTATCTCTATAAAAACAGGACAGTGATCACTTCCCAGTATGTCACAATGAACTTGTGAATCGATCAATCGATCCTTCAGCATATCAGATATGATAAAATAGTCAATTCTCCAGCCAATATTTCTTTCCCTAACCTTACTCATGTATGACCACCATGAATAGACATCGATTTTATCCGGATACAAATGTCTAAAACTATCAACGAAGCCATCCTTTAATAGAAGGGACATTTTTTCTCTTTCTTCATCTGTAAATCCTGAATTTCCTTTATTTGATTTTGGGTTTTTTAAGTCAATTTCTTGATGTGCAACATTTAAATCGCCACATAAGATAACAGGTTTTACTCGATCTAGCTTGGTTATATATGCTCGAACATCATCTTCCCAAACCAGTCTTTCCCCAAGTCTTGAAAGATCCCGTTTAGAATTTGGAGTATACATAGTGATTAGATAAAACTCTTCAAACTCTAACGTAATGATTCTGCCTTCAGCTTCTTCTACGTTTTCTCCGACACCATAAGAAACACTCAAAGGTTTTTTCTTTGTAAAAACAGCTGTGCCGGAATATCCTTTGCGGATAGCATAATTCCAATATTGATCATATCCCTCAAGTTCTAAAGCTAATTGCCCTTCTTGCATTTTTGTTTCTTGGATACAAAATATATCTGCATCAACTTCTTGAAAATAATCTAAAAACCCTTTTTTTACACAAGCTCTAATTCCATTTACATTCCATGATACAATTTTCATAGGAAATAAAATCTCCTTATTTCAGTTTATCTTATAAATATTTATCATATATTATTTCTCTGAAATAATCTAAGGTTTTGCGTAAAGAAAAAACTGCAGAACGTTTCATTCTGCAGCTTTTGCCAGTTTAATCTCTCTCACCTTCTGTCTTGTTTCCTCTGGCCACCACGCCCCACAGTCGTCAGACACAATACAGGCGGCACATTTTTTCAAATCATAGACCTTCATCCCGGTAATTGGCGGAGAATAAAGATGTAGTGTCACTAATTTGAGTTCATCTGCAACAGACATTTTATGAACACCATTTTTAGGTGCAAAAAAAACATTTCCCTGTTCTTGAAATTCAGTAAAAAGTTCGTTAGGGAGTGTATCACCTTTTACTTCATACACAGTGTTTTGGGCTGTTCCATCAATAACTTGAATCCATCCAAAAGAGTGTCCATGATCATGTGGAGCACATTCCAATTCAGACCAATTCATTACAAGTAGTTCTACATGTTTATTTTGATAAATTAATTTCCGGAAATATGGTTTCCCCTTTGAAGTTTTCAGTTCAGGTAGTAATTCTTTAAGCTGTACATTAGCCTCCAGCAATGCTTCTTTTAACTGTTCACTTGAAGGATTTTGCAACTCACCTAATATTCCTTCAAGTCGTTTTTGATAATGCATCACGCTAACCTCCTTATGCTGAAACGTCCAATTCTGTCTGATCATTACTAAGGAGTATGGATGATTAATTAATGTTTATTTCTTCCATAGAACCAATTCAAGACATGGTACAGCTGACCATTTACAAATATAACTCCAATAATAATTATGATGCCTCCTATTACACTTATGAGAATAATTTTTTCATGAAGTAAAACCACTGCAGCAATCAATGTTGCTAATGGCTCTAAATAGAGAAATACAGACACTTGTGTAGCCTCTAACACGTGAAGTGCTTTTGCCCAATACCAATAAGCTACTCCCGAGACAAAGATGCCTAAAAAAAATAAATGAGCCCACTCTCCTGTTTGTAAATGTGAAAGTGATTCCCACCCTTTGTTTCTTATTAAAAATGGAAAAGTTAGTATAAACCCGATGGTACTCATATAAAACGTAATCACAAGAGGAGATAATGGTATACTTAATTTCTTTAGGAGAACCGAATAGATCGCCCAATTTAATGTGCTTAATAACATGAGTAAATAACCTATATTTAAAACAGGTTCAAATGTTTGTTCACTTCCAGCAGTTGTCACCAAGAATACACCGAATAGGGCCATTATCATCCCGATAGCTTTGAAAAGTGTCATTTTTTCATGAAGAAAAATCATTGACAAAATGACGGTGAAAATGGGTGACAACGAAATCATCCACCCTGCAGAGGAAGCATCTATTGTAAGAAGTGCACTAGCTTGTATAACTTGATGAATAAAAACTCCTAATATACCTAAAACAATTAAATGAGGAATATATGTTATATTGATGGTCAATTTTTCGTTTAAAATCAACAAAAGAATGCAAAGAAATACAGCACCAATCCCAAATCTAATCACTAAAAGTGTAAAAGGATCCAGCTTGTCTAACACAGCTTTTGTTGAAACAAATGATACACCCCAAAACGTTATTGACATGGTTGCATATAATGACGCAGCATACTTATTCCCACTAGTTATCATATTCATTAACTCACACCCTTTTCTCCACTTCTTATCATATGCTTGTCCTTTTTAGTGAATGTATAAAAGTTCATTCTCATTTCCTTTTAGATGTGGTAAAATGAATGAGTATTCATTCATAACTTATCAGAGGTGATGTAAGTGCAACAAATCGGTCCTGTAAAAATAATTGAAGGCCCTAACAAAAGTAAGGTTCCTTATTCAAGAAGCCTGTACATTGATGGCTCAAGTGAAAAGGTATTAATTGATACTGGTGCAGATCCATCTCTTTTAAAGCAGCTTCAACTTGATTCGGGTATTGATTTGATCATCAATACACACTATCATCCTGATCATACTTGTCATAATACACTTTTTTCTGATACTGAAAAATGGATAAATCGAATTGAATATCATATGCCCTTAACTATTGAAGGAATTTCAAAAGCTAATGGAATTTTTCAAGAATGGGGGCATGAAGGTGTTAAGAAATGGGGACAAGAAATACCTGAAGAGTGGATAAAAAGCTTAACTGAGATTAATGGATATTATGAATATGAAAAACAATATTCATTCGGAAATGTTCATGTTCATTTCTTACATACCCCTGGTCACACAAAAGGGCTTAGCTGTCCTTATTTCCCTGATTTAGGAATTGTGTTTACCAGTGATTATGATATGACCTCTTTTGGTCCTTGGTATAATGGTACTGATGGATGTATCGAAGAATTTATTTGCTCTGCTAAGCGACTTCTCTCACTAGATGCAAAATACTATATAACAGGACATCAAAAAGGAATATTTAATAAAAAGCAATTTCATGCGGCTATGATTAATTATCTTGATATAATTGATCAACGTGATGAAATGATTGAAAATTATGTCCAAAAAGGATATTCATTTGACGAGTTAACAACAATTGGGATTTTTTATCCGAAACACTCATTAAAGCATTCACTTTTTCTAACATGGGAACGCAGTGGTATTCGAAAACATCTTCATCGACTTGGCTATACGGTTGTCAATTCTGATATGTCACGAATAATGGTGAAAAAATAACTGGAATAGAGAGATCCCTCCTCCCTATTCCAAGTCATTACTCCTCTTCGTTCAGAATATCATCGAAAACAGACGAGATCTTCTCAAACTCTTCATCACTTTCAATTGGAGCTAAATCTCCCTCTTGATCCAACTTCATAAAAAACACATCAATATCTTCATCCGTTTCATCACGGATATCATCGACAAACCCTACGGCAACATAGTCAGTGCCCTCTATTGTAATGGCAGCAAGCACCTCAACCTCATTTTCTTCATTGTTTTCATCTGTAATAGAAAATATTTCTCCAACTTCGATCTTGTCCATGAATAAATGCCCCTTTCACGCGTACATATATTACGATTACTTCTTTATCTTACCAATAATAGGTAACTTCATACAAATTTTAAATGAAAATTTATCGATTTAGTTGTCTCTCATTAGTACCTTTTAAATGAAAGGTTGATAAACATGTCTTATTATACACCTCATTACTTTCAATCCCCTGTTTCAATGACTAGAATGACATCAACAGAGCGTGGAAGGTTGACTGTTGAAGGCACTGGAAAAATAACTGTTTCACCCGACCAGGCGATTATACAAATTGGAATTGTAACCGAATCAAAAGATGCAGAGTCTGCTCAATCGCAAAATGCCCTTATTTCAGACAATGTCCTTTCAAGCCTAAATAAAATAAATATTTCTAGTGATGATATCAATACCATTTCTTATACAATCCAGCCAGTCTATGAATTTACTGAAGGAGCTTCAATCCCGACTGGATATAGGGTTCAACATATACTGGAAATAACAATAAAAAATTTAGATAAACTGGGATCTGTCTTTAAAGTTGCTGTTGCAGCAGGAGCAAATATTGCGGAAAACATTCGCTTTGATGTTTCAACTCGTGACAATCTATATCAGGAAGCTTTACAACAAGCGATGAAAAACGCAACAGAAAAAGCGATAAAGCTGGGAGAACAAATTGGTGTAACAATAAATAACATTCCCATAAAAGTTACTGAAATATCTGGTACATTCTCACCTCGGCCATTTTCAATGGCACTTTCAACAGAATCTATATCACAAGGAGCTCCACCTATCCAAAGCAACAAAATTGAAATCGAGGCAAAAGTATCGGCAGTGTTTCAATACTAAATTAGGACAGTCACTAAAAGACTGTCCCTGTCAACTTATTTATCTGAAATAAATAACTCTATTTTATTCATAATTTCCCTTGTGATTTGGATAACTTTATTAAAATCCATTGCTTCAATATAGTAGGCTTCCAATTGATCACGTAATTGTTTGGCTTCAGCTAAATATGAAATCGCTTCTTTCATTTTATCTTTATATGCTTTCGTTGTTCTTTCAATATCAGCGGCATATTTTTCATCTGTCCCTGGTATTATACATGTTTCATACATATCAATGATTTCATCTGTTTCGCGATCAGGAAAATATTCATGAGGAGCCGTGCTATCAAAAATAGCTATACCTAATTCACGAAGTATGACCATATCAAGGCTATTAGGATCAAATCCACAATGGTAGACTTCGACATCAAATCCACGCTCTTCACCTGCAGCGACAATTTTTTTCAACATGGTTGACTTTCCTGATCCTGCTCTTCCTTTAATAAAATACCGTTTTTCAATATCAGAAGTTAAATTTTGTATAAAATCAACAGCTCCATCCGGTGTTGCTGCTCCTAAAAAACGATGCTGTATTTTTGGTTCCTTTTCAAGTGATTGCTCTTCATAAAAATTTGATATAATATCTTCTGTTAATTGATTTGCTTTTGAAAAGTCCATATTGGAAATATAAATCTCTTCTATATCATCATGTGCACGTAATGAAGCAGCAAATGTATCATATGCTTTGTTAAATTTTTCAGAGATTTTTTTGTTAAGAGCTAAAATTTCATCCTTATGTTCGACTAGTTTCCTCGAGTCCCACGCGACACCTAGGTTTACGTATTCTTCAATCACACCAGGTGCTTTTGGCTCTATGACGTGTGGTGCAGTTCCATCAACGATGCCAATCTTCAATTCCGGTAAAATAACTCCATCAATTGAATTATTATCTGAAGCACAATGCAAATATTCTACATCAAGCTTTTTTCCTTCCATAAGACTACCTATCTTCTTCATCAAAGAAGATTTACCTGTACCGGGACCACCTTTTAAGATATATATCCGATCTAATCCTTCTAAAACAGAATCATATAAACTATAGAAGCCTTTTGCTGTATTTCCGCCTGCATAATAATGACGAACTGTACTTGCCATCTAACCACCCTTTCACACACCTTTATCTTACTTTATGTAGATAATCTCACAGGGGTGAATGCCTATTTTAAAAAGGAACGAAAAGTAGGAATTCAACCGTCAATTCGTTATAATGTGTATATATCTGACAAAGGAGTTTTATAAAGTGAATTCTAAAGAAATAGAACAGAAAATTATTGAAAACTATCAAAAAGATGAACAAATGATGATTCTCATCTTTGCTCAATGGTGTGTAAATCATGATCTAGATCCAATAGAAGTCTATTTCAGAGCATATCCTCATCAAAGTGCCAATTATGCGTTAAAGCAAACGATTGATTTAACTGTACCTAAAGGCGAATCTGAACATATTCCAGACCAAACTCTTCTACAAGTATTATCTTTATACAGTAATGAGGAACTTGCTTTTGTAGTAACAGAAGAAATAAAGAAAAGGAAAAAGGTTCGTTAAAATTAAAAACGAGCACGCCATTTTTTATGGCGTACTCTAATATAGGTTTTTTATTCATATTTCTTAAACAACAATGTTGCATTATGTCCGCCGAATCCAAGTGAGTTTGATAAAACAACATCAACCTTGGCCTGTTTTGCATGATTAGGCACATAATCTAAGTCTAATTCAGGGTCAGGTGTTGTATAGTTAATTGTTGGCGGGATTACACCATCTCTCATAGATAATAGAGAAAAAATAGCTTCTACAGCCCCCGCCGCACCTAATAGATGTCCTGTCATTGATTTAGTGGAACTAACCGAAAGACGATGTGCATGATCTCCAAAAACAGTCTTTATCGCTTTTGTTTCATACAAATCATTATAATACGTGCTCGTACCATGTGCATTGATATAATCCACTTGATCTGGTGAAAGATTCGCATCTTCTAATGCCAGGTTCATCGCTCGTTGCCCGCCTTCTCCTTCCGGCGCTGGCGTAGTAATATGATATGCATCACCTGTTGCACCATATCCTATTATTTCACCATAAATATTGGCACCACGTGCTAATGCATGTTCCAACTCTTCTAAAATAAGGATTCCCGATCCTTCTCCGATAACAAAACCATCACGGTTTTGATCAAATGGACGGCTTGCACTAGCTGGATCATGATTTGTTGATAATGCTGTCATATTTGAAAAACCTGCAATCGTCATTTCTGTAATTGATGCTTCAGAACCTCCTGTCACCATCATATCAGCTCCCCCATTTTGTATAACCCTGAAGGCATCCCCAATAGAGTTTGCACCTGAAGCACATGCGGTAACTGAACAGTTATTAATTCCTTTTGCACCTAACTCAATTGACACTCGGCCTGAAGCCATATCAGGTATAAACATAGGAATAATAAATGGGCTAACCCGTTTGGGTCCTTTATTCAAATAACGTTTATGCTGCTCCTCAAATTCATCAAGTCCCCCTATACCTGAACCAATCCATACCCCTACTCTTTCTGCTGATACATCCTTCCCAATATCTACCCCTGCATCTTTGATAGCCATTTTACTGGCTGCAATAGCAAGATGCGTAAATCTGGCCATTCTGCGGACCTCTTTATGATCAATAAAATCCTGTGGTGAAAAATCCTTTACTTCAGCCGCTACTTTTACATTGAAAGGCTCCGAATTAACTCTTGTCAATTCTGCAATTCCTGAAACTCCTTTTTTGGCACGGTCCCAAGTTGTTTGAACATCATTGCCTAATGGAGTAACAGCCCCAACTCCTGTTATAACTACTCTTTTTCTCATGATAAGTCTCTCCCCTAGTGAAAAAATAGTCTCTGTATATATGAATGCTTTATTTAATGATAAAAATTTATATAAATTATGACGTGGTCATAGTATCACATGGATATATCTTATACTAAAAGTGAAAAAAAGAAAAGTTAAGCACCCCCTCTAAAACAAGAGGAAAAAATAGAGCTTAGCCTCCTGCGCACATATAAAATACGCAGCATAAGACCCAGCTCCTGGACATCATTTTATTTATAATTCTAAGCTTTGAACTGTATTCATAAGTGAACTTATGTCTTCTAGCGTTTGAACAATTTCAGAATTTTGCAGTTCATCCACCACAAGCTCTCCATCCTTGTAAAGTTGATCAATCTTCTCTAAAGCTGCTTCATTTTGAGTCACAATATCCTGATGGACATCCTCAGCAATCGTTGGAGCTTCAAGGTTATTAAATTCTTCCATTTGTTGACGTAACGATTGAAGTTGTTTTTCAAGTTCATCTCTTGAAGTTTCATCTGTCACCGCAGTCTGTATTAAATCTGGTGCTTGTTCAGCAAAATCACTTACTGATGTTAAATAACTAGTGGATTCATCAACATAACTCACCGATTTATTTACCTCATCTACTACAGAACAAGCTGAACTCATCATTAATGTAAAAATGGCTAACATCATAAAAAATCTTTTCAAAAATCTCCCTCCAAATATACCAGTGTATATAATCTTATACGGATGAAGTGTAGAAAGGTTTCAATTTACGTTTAATACATGGTACGGATTTACTTTTCCAAAGTAAAAAGGCTAACACTTGTATTGTTAACCCTCTCATTTTAGAACTTATTCATTTGATACAAGCCATTTTAAAAATTCCTGTTCAGGTTCAGTTAGGAACCTGCCTAAGTCTTCAGAAAAATGAAGATATAATTCTATGTATCTTTTGGCTAGAGCGTCCATTCTCTTCCTCCTGTTATGTATAAGAACTCCTTTATTTTATCATGATAGGCGATAAATGCATATGAAAATATGTAAGCATACACAACGTGAAAATCAAAAAAATACATAAATAAAATCCCTCGAGGAAAAATAATAATTGATTATTTAAGTCATTGTGAAGTGAGGTGAACCACAACATGAAAAAGCTTTTTGCAATTTTACTTGCAGCTCTGCTTGCTACATCTGTTGTTGCATGTGACGATGCACCAGGGGAAGATGAGATTGGTGATGGTGAAATTAATGATGAAGAATAAAAATAAGTAGAAATATGCCGTTCAGCATCGTTTTATGATCTTAATTGGATGTAAGACAACCTGAACGGTCTTTGTATTTTCTTGACCAATTTGCCTCACACTTTTCCAACTACTGAATGTCACATCCACACAATCCCTCAATTAAATTGCCCACAATTTTTTTGAAAACATTCATATTGTATACTATAATACTGGTATTAACTTTGAAAGGAACCATTGTAAATGAGTGAAATGTTAAAATTAGAAAATCAAATTTGTTTTAAAATATATACAGCTGAAAGAGAAATCACCAGACTTTACCGTGATTTACTTGCAGACTTGGACATTACTTATCCTCAATATCTTGTTTTATTGGTTTTATGGGAAACTGATTCCATAACCGTTAAGGAGCTCGGCAAGAAATTATTTTTAGATTCCGGTACATTAACACCAATGTTAAAAAGGATGGAAGCAAATCATATTATTAGACGCCAAAGGTCTTTAGAAGATGAGAGAAGTGTTATTATCTCTCTTACAGATAAAGGGGAAAAAATGAAAGAAAATGCAACTTGCATTCCGTCAAAATTACTTGAGAATTTATCTATGAATACTAAGGAGTTAGTAAGTTTTGACAAAGCTCTTCAGACTATATTAATTCGTCTTAGAAACGAAAATAGCTAAAAAAGACTCCTTTAAAAAGAGTCTTTTTAGCTATTTTCATTCACCATTTTGACTAAAAAATTGATATCTGTTCTTTCCTTCTGATTTTGCACGGTATAAGGCTTGATCAGCATTTTTCAAAAGGGAATCTACATCAACCTTCTCTCTTGAGGTGTAGGTATCAATTCCAATGCTAACGGATAATTGAGACTCATGCATATTTTTATCCCATGAAGATAAAAGTGTTAGTATGCTTTCTGATATTTTCGTTAACCTCTCTTTTGAAGTTACATTTTCTATCACAATGATGAATTCGTCACCACCTAGTCTTACCGCATAACCTGTTTGATTTTGCTTTAGGAACAATTCAAGCCTTATAGCAGTTTCTTTTAATATAAGGTCACCTTTTTCATGACCATATTTATCGTTAATCGTTTTAAAGCCATCTAGGTCCAAAAAGAAAATAGCTCCATCCTTGACTGAATAATGATCAAAATATTTATATAAAAAATATCGATTATAAAGCCCTGTTAAAGAATCCCGAAATGCAAGACGCTCTAATTCTAAATAGTATGAAAACATTCGGGCGATTCTTTGTAGCATTTTAACACTTTTATTCGAGAACTCACTTTCATGATGATGAACAGCACATAATGTCCCAAACGCCTCGCCAGTTCCTACAGTAATAGGGACTCCAACATACGAATGAATGTTGGCTTCCTCAAGCATATTTCTTAAATCAACAAGGCCTGGTTCATTCTTTACATCCTCAATCATTAGTGGTTTGTTTTGTTTAAAATCAATCTTATTACAAACAGTTTGGTTAAGTTCGATAGACATCCCTTCACTTAGAGAGATATCTGTATCTTTATCAGAAAGCTTAAGGATAATTTGTTTGTTATTAGAAAAATTCGAGAGAAAGAGCAACTTCCCAGGAAAAAACTCTTGAGCCATCTCTAAGATATCCTGTGCTAACTCATCAAAATTTTTATACATATTTACTTCATTCAAACTAATCCCCATAAATAACACTCCATTTTAATAAAGAATCCTCTCCAACTTTTCCTGTTAAGGTACATCTTATATATTTCTTTTCATTATATCTTATCCTGAAAAAAATAAAAGAAGCCCTTTTCAAAAAGAAAAGAGGCTTACAGCCATAATAACCTATTAAATTACCATTATCTCCTGAAACTTCTCAGATAATTTTCTAGCTAGTTCATCATCATATAAAGGCTTGCGATGTGTTTTTTCTAAATAAATGTATTTTTCTGTTTCAGGCATTACATATTCTTTATACCATAAGAAGAAGTCAGGGCTATCTCCTTGCATTCTCACGTATTTTCGCAATGCTTCAAGTGAATATAGTAACAATTCGCTTTCACGACTACCTGCATAAATTCACCTTCTCCTTTCCTATGTTAGGAACTTTAAACTATACTCAACCCAGCTTTTCTTTTCTTTCCTATTTTAATAGAAATTTTGCAGATTCAAAATCTAATAAACAGTGTCTTTGTTTAGAAAACAGATGTAAAGCTAAATAACTGTTTAATATAGATTATTAAGAGTATTTGAATAAAATGAGAAGGAGTTAAAGGATATTTTATCCAAATGTAGAATGATAGGGATAGAGGTTTAATTGACAAAAAATGTCTTATCTTGTGTTCATTGACATTGTCTCTTTGAATGACTGGTATAGAAGGTATATCATTTTCTGACACAAAATAATGACATTCTATAAACTTTTGCATTTAAAGGAGAACAAATGAATAGCCAACAAAAGCTCGATAAAATGAATCTAATTCTAAAACATAATGAAGTGACTCAATTATTTATATCTGTTCTTCAAGAACTGGATAAACTAAAAACAACTGATGTTGAAGATCAACTTCTTAAAGTTAAAATGAGACAAAATTTGCTTATTATCCAAGAAAAGTTAATCTCACTTCAACTATCAATTCTTGGTGATGAGCATGAATCATGAAAACAGGCAGAACAAAATGTTCTGCCTGTTTTAAACTTATAGCGGTGCATTTACTTCTAAATCATCTATTTGTTTTTCTACATATTGAACATCTTTACGTGCATTGTATCGATCCGCTTTTTCAACTGTTACAGTAATATTGTAATCCGGTATGCCGGCATATTTCTCATATCTGCCTCTTGGAAGCAAAAAGTTTCCTTCAGGGAAGTGCACTTCAAGGTTTCCACTAGCAATGTCAACAAATTTCGCTCTACCTTGAAAAACACCAAAACCATTGTAGACAACTATGCCTTCTCCTTCAGCAATACTTAATTGTTTTGCATCTTCAGCATTCATCAAGACATCATAACGATCAGCTCCGTTAAACGGATCTGTTTCTTTATACACCATTGAGTTAAATTGTTTACCACGACGTGAAGTAACAACAAATTGTCCTTCTTTTTTTCCTAATTCAGGGATTTCCACAGAAATCAAGTTCCCTTTTCCATCAGTCGTTGGACACACTCCACCTTCACAAAGCCAAGCTCCACCCCATTGGAAAACATCACCTTGTTTTTTTAAGTGTTGAATTCCATCATAATCACGATTTGCGATTGCAATTTCATCCCTAATTTCCTGTCCTGAATTAAATTCTACAAGATTAGCTGTTTCAGGCTTAACCCGTTTCGCTAAATCAATATAAATTTTCCACTCTGCACGCGCTTCTTCTATTTCATTTTTGTTGCCTACAATTTGAGGTGAAAAATACACCATACGTTCTGTCGAAGTTGATGTTCCCCCTCCTTCTTGCTCATACCTCGTTTTTGCCGGCAGAACAATAACAGCTTCTTTCGCATCAACAAGTGTAGATGTATTCAAAATAATATCCTGGTGTACACGTATGTCCAATTCAGATAATGCTTTTTCTACAAAATCCGGATCAGGCATGGTTTCTAAGAAATTACCGCCTGATAAATAATAGAGCTTAATTTTTCGTTCATGATCATCAGGCAGTACTATGTTTTCTAACGTAACTCCTACAATATCTCCCTGCCATTTTGGCAATTCAAAACCCCAAATTTGTTCCATACGTTTCGTATTCTCTTCGTCAAACCCGCTTCCTGGCAGAACAAATGGATCTGCCCCCATCTCACCTGATCCTTGTACAGAAGAATGGCCTCGGAATGGCATTAAACCACTGTTTTTTCGTCCAAGATATCCGCGTAACAGGGCGAGATTTGCCACTTGTGAAATATTATCTGTTGCAAACGAATGCATGGTTAGTCCTAAAGCCCAAGCGAAGACTGCATTTTTGCTTTTTGCTAATAACTCTGCCAGCTCTATGATTCTCTCTTTTGAAATACCTGAAGACTTGATAATGTCATCCCATGTTTGTTGTTTCACATGGTTTACTAAATCTTCATATCCATTCACATGCTGTTGGACAAACTCATGGTTAATTGCTGATCCATAATGTTGATCTTCCATCTCAAACCAATGCTTCATAATTCCATGCATAAAGGCAATGTCTCCGCCAATATTGACTTGATAGAAATCATCAGCTAACTTGGTACCGAAAAGGGCTGATTCCATATTTGAAGGGATCCAATACTTATCCATCGCCGGTTCGCTATATGGGTTTACTACAATAATTTTCGTTCCTCTTTTTTTGGCTTCCAGCATATATTTTGTTGAAACTGGTGAAGCATTTGAAGCTACACTTCCCCAGAACAGTAATACATCCGTGCCAAACCAATCTTGATAATTTGCTGTTGAAGCTCCTACACCAATTGAACGCTTTAACGCTGTTTTACTTGGTGAGTGACAAATCCGTGATGCATTATCAATATTATTTGTCCCAAGGAATCTAGCTACTTTCCCTGCAACATAATAGGATTCATTCGTAATTCCTCTTGAGGTTAAATAAAATGCATATTGCTTTGGATCCAATTGCTTCATTTTATTTGCAATGATCTCCATCGCTTCGTCCCATGTTAGCCGAGAGAACTTTCTCTCACCTTTACGACGAATAAGCGGGTAAGGAATACGTCCCAATTTTCTTAAGTCTGTGCTACTATATTTTCGTAGTTCATCGATGTCTGCATGAACAATTTCTTCTTTTAATGCTGGCATTGTGTTGAGTCTTAATACATTCATTCTCGTTGTACACATATGCGGACCTTTTAACGTCTGATCTTGTAGCCCTGAAACGCCTAAAGCACAACCATCACAAACACCCTGTGTTAAAATACGTGTTGCATATCCAATATTGTCTTTGTTATCCCAAGCTACTTTCATTGTATCTCTAAAATGATGAGGTTTTACCTTGCCTAGGCCAAATGGAATTGGACTAACCCAGTGCTTTGGCTGAGGGGTTTTTGTCGCTTTTATTGGTCCTTGATGTTTTGTCTCTCCCATTTGAAATCACTCCTCGTTATAAAATTTCCATTTAATAGGTTACATACTTAAATTTGTTACATTGTAATAAAGTTTCGGAAAGATCCTCTATGCATAATTTACATTAATTTTAGTTTGTATAAAGAAAAAACCACCGTAGACTCTATCTTAAAAAGGTGCAGAGTTTCACGGTGGTTAGTCTTTTGCAGGATCGCTACCAAGTGCCATACCAGTTATTTATTTTATTACAACCTTAAGGTTTGGTCATATTATTCAGCTCTAAAACTATTTGGTATATAGTTAGATTAGCTTTTTCATCGATTATTTTAGAAAACTGTTATACTAGCTTCTAAAGCATTCCTCATGACCCTTATTTAATAAACTTTTGCTGCAGGTCTTCATCAAAAACAAAGATGGACATCCCGAAGTCTCTGTCAATATCAATATCTACAAATAAGTCAACGAATTTACAACCTAAAAACTCTTCCATCTCTAGAGGAGGGTTCTTTCTGTAAATTTGTTTTACCATTTCAGTTCTTGCAGATCGTAACGCCTGCTTCCCTTCATCTGCACTAGCAATAAATCTTTCGACTGGTGATAGATTGCCTTCCATTTCACAGATTGCCCAGTTTTTACAAAATGTTGTTGTAATTTTACTAGGACCTTTACCCATGTGCTTTTTTCGGAAAGAGCGAACGATATTACTAAATTCTGCTTCGTACTTGTTCATAATATCCTCCTACCCACTAGAGGTTTTAGCATGAGGTATTTTACCATACCTTATGCATTTGTGGAAGTATTATTATCCCGCAATGGAGTTTTTTGTGTGAGTGTTTTGTTGCTGACGAAGCCGGTTTATATCTTTACGTATCACAATAGATACAAGTAAGGCAATGACAAACAATCCTGAGAAAAATGTTAAACTTGTTCCATAGCTTCCCGTTGTATCCTTCATCCAAGCTGCGAACATTGGACCAGCTAAACCTGCTGCTGCCCATGCAGTAAGGATATAACCATGTATGGCTCCTAATTGCTTTGTTCCAAATATATCTCCGATAAAAGCAGGAATTGCAGAGAATCCTCCACCATAACAAGTATATATAACCGCTAACATAACCTGGAATAAAAATGCTTCTGTTGTATGTGGTAACAGAGCAAATAACACAATTTGCAAGACGAAGAATGTTGTGTACGTATTTGGTCGGCCAATATAATCTGAAATAGAAGCCCAACCTAAACGACCTAAGCCATTAAAAATTCCTAAAATACCAACAAGTGTTGCTGCTTCTGCCGTAGTAAGTCCAATACTTTCTTCCGCTAATGGCTTTGCAGCAGATAAGATAGCTATTCCACACGTTACATTAATGAATAACATTACCCATAAATAATAAAATCGAGGTGTTTTAATTGCTTCATTTGCGGTTAATTGTGCTAAATCTTCTTTAATTCTAGAATTTCCCGATTTCAACTTAGCCTCAAATCCCTTAGGTGCCCAATCAGCAGCAGGCTTTTCTAAGTAAAGGGAAGACAAGGTCATAATAATTAAGTAAGATAGCCCGAGAATATAAAATGTGTTTGCTGTTCCTACAGAATTAATTAACCATTCCATCACAGGGCTGGCGATTGCAGCAGCAAATCCAAATCCCATTATCGCAAGACCTGTAGCAAGTCCTCTCCTATCCGGAAACCACTTAACCAAGGTTGATACAGGTGCAATATATCCTACACCAAGCCCAATACCTCCAAGTACTCCATATGTAATATAAAGAAAAGGTAGCGATCCTAAATTAATAGCTAATCCAGATCCAATGACCCCAGCACCAAAGAATCCTGCTGCGAGTAAACCAGCTGCTCGTGGACCGTACTTTTCAACAAAGTGTCCTAAAAATGCTGCAGATAATCCTAGAAATAATATTGCAATACTAAATGTTAATTGTACTTGAGAAGCACTCCATCCAAACTCCTCCATTAATGGATTTGTAAAGTTACTCCATGCATAAACAGATCCTATGGAAATGTGGATCCCAACTGCCGAAGCGGCAATTAACCAGCGATTTTTTGTTTTTTTCATGTAGTCATCCCCTCATTTTATAAAGCTTTATCTATAAATTTTAGTAGAGCTGCGTTTCTATTATTTAAAGATTATTTCAATAATAAAAAAATTAGTGCTTATCATGCATTAAGCCTTCTGAAAACATATATACATCATTAAAACAAAGAAAACCGTCAATCCCTAATTAGATAGCAAACAAGGTAACTTGCCTATCTAAATGGTGATTGACGGTTAGTTTCAAGCAGGATTCGCTACTATCGGACCAACAGTTAATCGCTTTCAATTTTGGAACAATTTAAATCGATGACAGGGTCGCTATCTCGGATTCAAAATGTTACAATATCATGAACTTTGTACCGAAATAATAACATGTATTCTATTATTCTGCAACAATAATTTTCGATTTTTAAAGCTTATGCTTTCATAATTGACAAACTTTCATACTTGTTAATGACACCATAATATGATTATATGTTATGTATCTTATAATTTAGGTGAGATGGTAAATGGACATGAAAATGAGCATCAATCAAAACATTCGTAAATACTCAAATGGAAATTTATTTGATACAACCGACAACATTGTAACCGAATTTCCATTAACAATATTCGTTAACAATGTGGAATTTGCAACAATGGTTTGCACTCCTACACACTTTAAGGAAATGGTCGTTGGGTTTTTGGCATCCGAGGGTGTTATTCGATTTTATCGTGAAGTTGAATCTATTTCCATTGATGAAGAAGCCGGCTATGCCTATGTAAAACTTTATGCCGAAGTAACAACAAACCAACAGTATTACTCTAAAAGATTTATCGGATCCTGCTGTGGTAAAAGCAGACAGTTTTATTTTCAAAATGATGTTAAAACATCAAAGACCTCAATGAGTAAACAAACTCTTTCACCTTCACAGTGCATCTCTCTAATGAAAGAAATGCAGGAAAGCAGTATTGTTTTTCAGGAAACAGGTGGTGTACATAATGCAGCTTTATGTACACCTGAAAAAATGATTATTTGCAGGTCTGACATAGGTAGACATAATGCATTAGATAAATTATACGGATATAGCATTTTGAACGAAATCCCTGTACGTGATAAAATTATCGTATTCAGTGGTAGAATTTCTTCTGAAGTCCTAGTTAAAGCATCAAAAATTGGTGTCGGGATTGTCTTATCAAAATCTGCTCCAACTGATCTTGCCATCAAACTTGCAGATGATTTAAACATCACAGCAGTTGGCTTTATAAGAGGAACTTCATTTAATGTCTATTCCCATCCAGAACGGATTATTGAAAAATAAATTAAGGGAGGAATCGTATTGAGCAATAGTCATACTACTCATGATTACTTTGATCGCCCCCTGCGCGACTTGCGTATTTCTGTTACAGATAAATGTAATTTCCGCTGTACTTATTGTATGCCTGCTGAAATATTCGGACCGGACTACCCTTTTTTAAAGAGAAATGAATTGCTTTCTTATGAAGAAATAGAACGTGTGACGTCTATTTTTGTTCAATCTCTAGGTGTTAAAAAAATTCGAATTACTGGTGGAGAACCGTTAATGCGGAAAGATTTGTCTACTCTTATTGATCGGATTAGCCAAATAAACGGTGTTGAAGATATTGCTATGACAACAAATGGTTATTTTTTACCTAAATATGCAAAAGAATTAAAAGCTGCCGGGTTAAAACGTGTATCAATCAGTCTTGATTCTCTTGATGATGAAGTATTTGGAAAAATTAACGGTCGAGGTGTCTCAGTTCAATCTGTCATTGACGGTATCGACGCAGCATCAGAGGCTGGAATAAAGGTAAAAATTAATATGGTTGTTAAACGTGGGATGAACGACCAGGAAATTATCCCTATGGCCAAGTATTTCAGAGAAAAAGGCCATATTTTAAGATTTATTGAATTTATGGATGTTGGAAATACGAATCAATGGAACCTGAAAGATGTTTATTCTAAAAAACAAATCATTAAAGATATTCACGAGGTAATGCCGTTAGAGTCTATTGATCCAAATTATACAGGTGAGGTAGCAAGTCGTTACCGCTATATTGGTTCCGACATAGAAATTGGTGTCATTTCATCTGTTTCAGATGCGTTCTGTTCAACATGTAATCGAGCTCGGTTATCAGCCAGCGGTTCTTTATATACATGTTTGTTTGCGTCTATTGGTCATGATTTGCGTGAAGAGATACGTTCAGAAAAAACAGACGAAGAACTTGCAGAGCATATTCGGGCAATCTGGCGTGGACGAAAAGACCAATATTCGGTTGAACGAGGAGAAGCAACTACAACTAGGAAAAAAATTGAGATGTCACATATTGGAGGTTAATGAACAGCCATGAGTAATTGTAAAATCGATCACTCTTCTGAAGATGTGAAAAAAAAATTACAAGATCAAACACCCTTTCTTACTACTCAATTAGTAGAACAATGCTCACTATTTTTATCCACAGATATTAGTCAAACTGAATTAAATGAATTATTTCATTTACTTAAAAAGTATGATTTATTAACTGATGAATAGAAAAATGTTCGAAACCAAAAAATTGAAGCATTAATCTCAAATTAAACTATTTTAAAAAAATAAACAAGATAGCCTGAGCTATCCTGTTTATTTTTTCAAAATATCTTGCTATGTTATTTTTAATGAACCGGAAGATGTTCATGATGATGTTTTTCTTTTTTATTATGTCTTTTGCGGTTAATAACTTGATTTAATGCTTTTAACATCCATCTGTCAGCTCCGTAGAAGTAACCACCTGTACCTGCTATTATTAATAAGAATGCAGCAGTATAGAGAATTGGATTTGTGCTAATTGTCCCTGCCATCATAAAATTGAAGTTCATGAAAGCACCTGCTATTAGTGCTGGGATCGTTGCGGCTCCTACTATTAACCCGATACCGACTAAAACTTCTCCCCAAGGTATTAACACATTAAATAATGGTATATTGGGAAGGGCAAATTCCTCAAGAAATGCAGCATACCAAGCGTGTACAGCTGGATTTTCTCCACTTGCTTTAACAATGGCCCCTTGTATAAATCCTGTTGCATCAAAACCATCTGTTACTTTATGAATCCCTGCTTCCAGCCATTGTACTCCTAACCAAACTCTTAAAACTGTCCATATAATCGCCATTTTCGGTCCTTTTAACCAATTCATGGTTTCAACAGCTCCTTTTTGTGAGGTTTTTCACAATTAACTTTAAATTTTTTAAGCTAGCTAGCTTTATTGTGAAAGTTTGTGAAGTTTTTCACTAACTTTCTACACCTTTATAATACCCTCTTTTACACCAAGTGGCAATAGACTTCACAGTATGTTCAATAAAGAATTTCAGGTATAACCAAAACTTATTTCCGTTGACTTTCTTTTTATTCCATTATATAATTTATCTCGGAGTTATAAATCTTTAAGTTGAGATATTTTAAACTAAGTTATTTATTGGAGGAGAAAAAATGACAAAATCGAAATGGAATCTTGACCCGACACACAGTGGTGTAGATTTTTCAGTTAAACACATGATGTTTGCGACAGTTAAAGGCGGCTTTACAAGCTTTAATGCTGAAATAGATGCTGATCCAACAGATTTAACCACCGCTGATATTACATTCACGGTTGATTTAGCAAGTGTTGATACACGAAACGAAGATCGTGATAATCACTTACGCTCTGCTGACTTTTTCGATGTTGAAAATCATCCTTCTATGACATTTACATCAACATCTATCGAAAAAACAGATGATGATGAATATAACGTTACTGGTGACTTAACATTACATGGCGTAACAAAATCAGAAACATTTGTGGTTACTTTTGAAGGAACTGGTATTGACCCATGGGGAAATGAAAAAGCAGGATTCGGTGTTGAAGGAAAGCTAAAACGCAGCGATTATGGCTTAACTTGGAATGCAACATTAGAAGCAGGCGGCGTTCTCGTTGGCGATCAAATCAAAGTTTCTTTACAATTACAAGCTGCTAAAGCGTAATAGAACGATAAAAGGGATTGAAGGCAGAAACTTCAATCCCTTATTTCATGTTCTTACCATAAAAGATTTCGTCCATTTCTTTTGTCAAACTTGCCGTAATTTGCTCTTGCTCTTCTTTACTAAGCTTTTCTTTCGTATATCCAAACAAGTAATTATTTAAGTCAAATTGTTTAAGCTTACATTTTGTATGGAAGATATTTTCTTGATATATGTTCACATCAATCATATCAAATTCTTCCTTCACTTCATCAGGTATATAATTTTGAATCGAACTAATATCGTGGTCAATAAATAGTTTATTTCCACTTATATCTCTGGTAAATCCCCGCACTTTGTAGTCCATTGTGAGGATGTCCGTATCAAAAGAATGAATCAAATAGTTTAATGCCTTTAGTGGTGATATTTCACCACATGTTGAAACATCAATATCTGCACGAAACGTGCTAATCCCCTCATTTGGATGATATTCAGGATATGTATGAACAGTAATGTGACTTTTATCCAATCCCATCACAACTGCTTCAGGTAATGGACCAGGGGATTCATCGAAAGACTCTGTTGGTACTTCTACAACAGGACCTTCTGAAACTAAAATGGTTACACTGGCCCCTTGTGGAACATAATCTTGTTTTGCAATATTCAAAACATGTGCTCCAATGATTTCGGTCACATTTTTTAAAATATTTGTTAACCGTTCCGCATTATATTGCTCATCTATATATTCGATATATGCTTCTCTTTCTTCTCTTGTTTTTGTGTAGCATACATCATACATATTAAAGCTTAACGATTTTGTTAAATTATTAAAACCATGGAGCTGTATTCGTTGTTCTGGAGTCAGTTTCATCCTTCTTCCCCCTTAATTTTGAATTATCCGAGACACCATTACACTTTTATATTACCCATTTTTCATAAACACAATCATTAGAC
>Ga0180215_1001503_pt1 | contig 25433 bp, 24 predicted proteins | sample eDN3rd37CBELigBY_FD_128871 | JGI IMG/M metagenome (GOLD analysis project Ga0180215, IMG submission 128871) | Enriched backyard soil microbial communities from Emeryville, California, USA - eDNA 3rd pass 37_C BE-Lig BY (version 2) (version 2) | ecosystem: Environmental > Terrestrial > Soil >...
ATCCCGGCGGCCGGCGAGCTGAAGACCAAGCCGACCCAGCATTCGGTCAAGGAACTGCGCTCGATCGGCATTGCCCCCGACATCCTGCTGGTGCGTGCCGACCGCGCCATCCCGAAGGAGGAGCGGCGCAAGCTTTCGCTGTTCTGCAACGTGCGTGAAAGCGCGGTGATCCAGGCGCTCGACGTGGGTCACATCTACGACGTGCCGATGGCCTACCACAAGGAAGGCCTCGATTCGGAAGTGCTGGCCGCCTTCGGGATCGACCCCGCGCCCAAGCCGCGCATGGATGCTTGGCAGTCGGTGTCCTCGCGAATCCACAATCCCGAGGGCGAGGTCACCATCGCCGTCGTGGGCAAGTACACGGGCCTGAAGGACGCCTACAAGTCGCTTATCGAGGCGCTGTCGCATGGCGGGCTCGCCAATCGCGTGCGCGTGAAGCTCGACTGGATCGAGAGCGAGATCTTCGAGAAGGAAGATCCGGCTCCGTACCTGGAAAAGGTCCACGGCATCCTCGTGCCGGGCGGCTTCGGTGAGCGGGGGGCGGAAGGCAAAATCCTTGCGGCGAAGTTCGCCCGCGAGCGCAAGGTGCCCTATTTCGGCATCTGCTTTGGCATGCAGATGGCCTGCATCGAGGCGGCTCGCTCGCTCGCCGGCATACAGGGCGCGTCATCGACGGAGTTCGGGCCGGCGAAGGAGCCCGTCGTCGGCCTGATGACGGAGTGGCTGAAGGGAAACATGCTGGAGAAGCGTGCGGCCACCGGCGACCTCGGCGGCACGATGCGGCTCGGCGCCTACGAAGCGCGGCTGACACCCGGTTCCAAGATCGCCGAGATTTACGGCGACACGTCGATTTCCGAACGCCACCGCCACCGCTACGAGGTCAACATCGACTACAAGGAGCGGCTGGAGGCATGCGGGCTGGTGTTTGCCGGCATGTCGCCGGACGGGGTGCTGCCGGAGACGATCGAGTACCCGGATCATCCGTGGTTCATCGGCGTCCAGTATCATCCGGAGCTGAAGAGCCGTCCGCTTGACCCGCATCCGCTGTTCGCGAGCTTCATAGCGGCGGCGGTGGAGCAGAGCCGGCTGGTCTAAGGGAGACCACATCGGCGCTTTTCCGGGCAGGCGCCGGGACGCCGCTGTCCGGCGTGGGCGCAAAGCTATTGCCTGCGCCGGCCTGAACGAAGACGGAGAACGCATGAACGGTCCAAACCCCATCGTCACGGCCGGCTCGGTCACCTTTGACAATGCCGCACCGCTCGCGCTGATCGCGGGCCCCTGCCAGCTCGAGACGCGGCAGCACGCGCTCGACATCGCCGGTCAGCTGAAGGAGATCTGCACCGATCTCGGCATCGGCCTCGTCTACAAGACCAGCTACGACAAGGCGAACCGCACCTCGCTCGGCGGCCGCCGTGGCGCTGGCCTCGAGGCGGCCATGCCGGTGTTTGACGAGATACGCGAAACGCTCGGCCTGCCGGTGCTCACCGACGTACACACCGAGGAGCAGTGCGCCCTCGTCGCCCCGCATGTCGACATCCTGCAGATTCCGGCCTTCCTGTCGCGCCAGACCGACCTGCTGGTTGCGGCCGCAAAGACCGGCAAGGTCGTCAACGTGAAGAAGGGCCAGTTCCTGGCCCCCTGGGACATGAAGAACGTCGTCGCCAAGGTCACCGCCTCCGGCAATCAGAACGTGCTGGTGACGGAGCGCGGCGCCTCCTTCGGCTACAACACCCTGGTGTCCGATATGCGCGCCCTGCCGATCATGGCCGAGTTCGGCGCGCCCGTGATCTTCGACGCCACCCACTCCGTCCAGCAGCCGGGCGGGCAGGGGGGCTCCTCGGGCGGCGACCGCCGCTTCGTGGAGACTCTGGCGCGGGCTGCCGTTGCGGTCGGGGTGGCCGGGGTATTCATCGAGACGCACCAGGACCCCGACAACGCGCCCTCGGACGGCCCGAACATGGTGCCGCTCGACCGCATGCGCGGCCTTCTCGAGCGACTGATGGCGTTCGACCGCGTGGCCAAGGGTCTCTGAGGAAATTTAAGAAAGAGACCGGGAACCTCTCTGCCGCTGCCGCATTTCGGGGCAGCGGACCTGAGACACATGAGGAGGTTTCCATGACAACCCCCACGGGCCATACGGAGGCGATCCCTGCCTCTCGGGTGATCGGCACGACCGTCTACAATACAGCCGGCGAGAGCATCGGCACGATCCAGGACGTGATGCTGGACAAGATGTCGAACGGCATCATGTTCGCCGTCATCGGCTTCGGCGGATTCCTCGGGATCGGCGAAAAGTACCACGCCGTGCCGTGGTCCGTGCTCGACTACGAGCCGCAGTTTGGCGGCTACGTCGTACCGTTCAGCAAGGAGCAGTTGAAGGCGGCCCCCGCGCATTCGATCGAGGAGCTGTCGGCCAATGACGGCATGACGGCGCGGGATGCGGCCTTCGACTACTACCAAGTAGAGCCCTACTGGCATTGATCCTCCCCAGATGCGGCTCCGGCCCTGCGCACAGAGCGCAGGGCCGTTTCTTTTCGCGGGGCAGGGTGATGGGATGACGTTGGGTGCGGAAGACATGCTTCCTCCTGACGTCCCCCTCGCGCAAAGAAAGTAGGCGCGTCTCGTGCGCCTCGCGTTGCGTTTTCGCTCCCATGGGCTAAGAGGTCGGCACCTCTTCAACCTCATCCCCGGAGCGCTCCATGACCGCCATTGTCGACATTGTCGGACGCGAGATTCTCGACAGCCGCGGCAATCCAACTGTCGAAGTCGACGTCGTTCTTGAAGACGGTTCGAAGGGACGCGCGGCGGTTCCGTCGGGCGCCTCGACCGGTGCGCACGAGGCGGTCGAACTCCGCGACGGCGGCAAGCGCTACCTCGGCAAGGGTGTCGAGCGCGCCGTCGAGGCCGTGAACGGCGAAATCTTCGAGGCCGTCGGCGGTCTCGACGCCGAGAACCAGATCGCCATCGACCAGACGATGATCGAGCTGGACGGCACGCCGAACAAGTCGCGGCTCGGCGCCAACGCCATCCTCGGCGTGTCGCTGGCCGTCGCCAAGGCTGCCGCCGAGGCCGCCGGCCTGCCACTCTACCGCTATGTCGGCGGACCGAACGCCCACGTCCTGCCGGTGCCGATGATGAACATCGTCAATGGCGGAGTGCATGCCGACAACCCGATCGACTTCCAGGAGTTCATGATCATGCCGGTCGGCGCGCCGTCGCTGCGCGACGCCGTCCGATGGGGCTCGGAGATCTTCCACACGCTGAAGAAGGGCCTGAAGGACGCAGGCCACAACACCAATGTCGGCGACGAGGGCGGCTTCGCGCCGAACCTGAAGAGCGCGCAGGCCGCGCTCGACTTCGTCATGGCCTCCATAGAGAAGGCCGGCTTCAAGCCCGGCGAGGAGGTTGCGATCGCGCTCGACTGCGCCTCCACGGAGTTCTTCAAGGAAGGTAACTACGTCTACGAGGGTGAGCGCAAGACGCGCGACCCCAAGGCCCAGGCCAAGTACCTCGCCAAGCTGTGCGCCGACTATCCGATCATCTCGATCGAGGACGGCATGGCCGAAGACGACTGGGAGGGCTGGAAGATCCTGACCGACATGATCGGCGACAAGGTCCAGCTCGTCGGCGACGACCTGTTCGTCACCAACTCGGTGCGCCTGCGCGACGGTATCAAGATGGGGGTCGCCAACTCCATCCTGGTGAAGGTCAACCAGATCGGCTCGCTGTCGGAGACACTCGACGCCGTCGAAACGGCGCACAAGGCGCGCTACACCGCCGTCATGTCTCACCGCTCGGGCGAGACCGAGGATGCCACTATCGCCGATCTCGCGGTGGCGACGAACTGCGGACAGATCAAGACCGGCTCGCTGGCCCGCTCCGACCGGACGGCCAAGTACAACCAGCTCATCCGTATCGAGCAGGATCTGGGCAAGCAGGCGCTCTACGCTGGCACGTCGATCCTTAAGGTCTGAAGCTACAGACCGATTGCATTGAATTTCCCGCCTGTGCCCTCTCCGTGGGGCGCGGGCGTCGGAAGGCAAACGGGGCCGCACGGCACGAAACGCTGCGGCCGTGTTCCGACACAGGGCCGGACTTCTCAAGGCGCGCCGTTTGCAGACGCGAGCGACGCGCTAACCGCCTCTTAAGCATATTGGCGCAAGGCTGCTCGTCACTTCCCTCTTCGAGAGCTTGCCCATGTGGACCCGTCAGTATCGCCCGCGCAGGACAGGCCGGCTGATCGTGCCGGCCATGACTGCGGTCGTGCTGTCCTACTTCGGCTACCATGTCTATCACGGCGAGTTCGGCATCGACTCGAAGGACCGCATGCGCGAACGCGCGGCGGCGCTGCAGGCCGAACTCGACACGCTGCGCGCGGAGCGGATGGCGCTGGAGGCTCGCGTGCGGCTGATGCATGATGGCACCATCGACCGGGACATGCTCGACGAGCAGGCGCGGCGGCTTCTCAACGTGTCGGGACCCGACGAACTGACCATCATGCGCCAAGGTCAGAATTAACCGAAATCCGGTTAATTGCTAATATTCCCTGCAATTCTAAGAACTTAGCTGCATGGCAGCCCTGCATTTTTCCGCATGGCGAAACGGCCTTCTGCATGCTAGCGTTTGAGTAGAAACGGGGCGATCATGGCTCCGAAATGTCCGTGAGAGACATCAGACAGGGAGCGAAGATGGCCCAGGCTGCCAAGAAGTCGTCTGCCAGGACGAGGGCGGACTCCAAGACCACCCAGACCCCCGCAACACCGAAGCCGGCCGAGTTCACCAAGGACCAAGAGCTGCGCGCCTATCGCGACATGCTGCTCATCCGCCGGTTCGAGGAGAAGGCCGGCCAGCTCTACGGCATGGGCTTCATCGGCGGCTTCTGCCATCTCTATATCGGCCAGGAGGCGGTGGTGACCGGCCTCAAGATGGCGATGGGCGAGGGCGACCAGATGATCACCGCCTATCGCGACCACGGCCACATGCTGGCCATGGATATGTCGCCGCGCGGCGTGATGGCCGAGCTGACTGGGCGCCGCGGAGGCTACTCCAAGGGCAAGGGCGGCTCCATGCACATGTTCTCCAAGGAGAAGAACTTCTATGGCGGACACGGCATCGTCGGCGCGCAGGTGTCGCTCGGCACCGGCCTGGCATTCGCCAACAGATATCGCGAGAACGGCAAGGTCTGCCTGACGTTCTTCGGCGACGGGGCTGCCAACCAGGGCCAGGTCTACGAGAGCTTCAACATGGCCTCGCTGTGGAAGTTGCCGATCGTCTACGTGATCGAGAACAACCGCTACGCCATGGGTACCTCGGTGCAGCGCTCCTCTGCCGAGACCGATTTCTCGCACCGCGGCCTGTCGTTCCGTATCCCTGGCATCCAGGTCGACGGAATGGACGTGCGCGCGGTGAAGGCGGCCGGCGATCTCGCACTGGCCTGGTGCCGCGACGGCAAGGGGCCGATCATCGTCGAGATGCAGACCTACCGCTATCGCGGCCATTCGATGTCCGATCCGGCGAAGTACCGGACGAAGGAAGAAGTGCAGAAGATGCGGTCGGAGCACGATCCGATCGAGCAGGTCAAGGCGCGGCTGGCCGAGAAGGGCTGGGCGACAGAGGACGAATTGAAAGCCGTCGACAAGGAGGTGCGCGACATCGTCGCCGACGCGGCTGACTTCGCCCAGACCGACCCCGAGCCGGATCCTTCCGAGCTCTGGACCGACGTGCTGCTGTAAGGGAGGGCGACCATGCCGATTGATATCCTGATGCCCGCGCTCTCCCCGACCATGGAGGAGGGCAACCTTTCCAAATGGCTCAAGAAGGAGGGGGATCGCGTCTCTCCCGGTGACGTTATCGCCGAGATCGAGACCGACAAGGCCACGATGGAGGTCGAGGCGGTCGACGAGGGCACGCTCGCCAAGATCGTCGTTCCGGCCGGAACCGAGGGCGTGAAAGTCAATGCCGTGATCGCTGTGCTTGCCGCCGAGGGCGAGGATGCAAGTGCGGTTGCTGCAGGCGGCGGCGCGCCGCAGCCGGCGGCCGCGAAGCCGGAGCCGGTCGCCGAGGCGGCGCCGGTCGTCGAGGCGCCGGCGGCGGCGCCTGAGCCCGCCGCGAAGCCCGAGCCGGCCAGCGTGCCGGCCGCGCCGAGGGCGCAGGTTTCTCCCGATCCCGACATTCCGGCCGGCACCGAGATGGTGTCGATGACGGTGCGCGAGGCGCTGCGCGACGCCATGGCCGAGGAGATGCGCCGCGACCCCGACGTATTTGTCATGGGCGAGGAGGTCGCCGAGTACCAGGGTGCCTACAAGGTCACGCAGGGACTGCTGCAGGAGTTCGGCCCGAAGCGCGTGGTCGACACGCCGATCACCGAGCACGGCTTCGCCGGCGTGGGCGTCGGCGCCGCGATGGCCGGCCTGAAGCCGATCGTCGAGTTCATGACCTTCAACTTCGCCATGCAGGCGATCGACCAGATCATCAACTCCGCCGCCAAGACGCTCTACATGTCGGGCGGCCAGATGGGCGCGCCGATCGTCTTCCGCGGCCCGAACGGCGCAGCCGCCCGTGTCGCGGCGCAGCACAGCCAGGACTACGCGGCGTGGTACAGCCACGTGCCCGGCCTGAAGGTGGTCCAGCCCTACACTGCGGCCGACGCCAAGGGCTTGCTCAAGGCCGCGATCCGCGACCCGAACCCGGTGATCTTCCTCGAGAACGAGATCCTCTACGGCCAGCACTTCGACGTGCCGAAGCTTGATGACTTCGTCCTGCCGATCGGCAAGGCGCGCATCCACAAGCAGGGCAAGGACGTCACGCTGGTGTCCTTCGGCATTGGCATGACCTATCTCGTCAAGGCCGAACCCGAACTGGCCAAGCTCGGCATCGACGCCGAGATCATCGACCTGCGTACGATCCGGCCGATGGACCTCGACACGGTGGTCGAGTCGGTGAGGAAGACGAACCGCCTGGTGGTGGTCGAGGAAGGCTTCCCGCAGTCCTCCGTAGGCGACTACATTGCCAACCAGGTGTCGCGCCTCGCCTTCGACTGGCTGGACGCTCCGGTCATCACCATTGCTGGCAAGGACGTTCCGATGCCCTATGCCGCGAACCTCGAAAAGCTGGCGCTGCCCAACGTCACCGAGGTGATCGAGGCGGTGAAGGCGGTGACGTATCGGGGGTGACCGCGATAGTCTCTCCGTGAGCCGGGAGGACGTTCATGGCCGAGAGTCATAAGCGCCGGGCCACCTATGCCGACGTGATCGCGGCGCCGCCGCATCTGGTTGCCGAGATCATCGACGGGGAGCTGGTGACCCATCCGCGGCCGTCGCCCAGGCATGGCGCGGCCGCAGCCGCCGTCGGGGCAAGGCTCGGCGGTCCGTTCCAGACCGACCCTTCGGGGCCGGGGGGCTGGGTGTTCTTTGTCGAGCCGGAGATCAGGTTCGGCGAGGATATCCTGGTGCCCGACGTGGCGGCGTGGCGCCGCGAGCGCCTGCCCGGCTATCCCGAGACCAACTATTTCGAAACCGCGCCGGACTGGGTGTGCGAAATCCTCTCGGCCTCGACCGAACGCCGCGACCGCAGCACGAAGAAGCGCGTCTATGCGAGGTCTGAAGTGAGCTTTCTCTGGCTCATCGATCCGCGCCTGCAGCTCCTCGAAGCCTTCGAACTGCGCGAGGGAGCGTGGACTGACGCCGGAGCCTGGACCTCCGAAGACAACGTACGCGCGCCGCCATTCGATGCCATTTCCTTTCCACTTGCCGATCTGTGGCCGCTCGATCCGCCACTCGGCCTGAATGAAGATCCAACGCCCTATTACGCCGGAGACAGATAGCCATGCCCATCGACATCACCATGCCGGCGCTTTCCCCGACGATGGAGGAGGGCAACCTGGCGAAATGGCTGGTCAAGGAGGGTGACCACGTCGGCCCCGGCGACGTCATCGCCGAGATCGAGACCGACAAGGCGACCATGGAGGTCGAGGCCGTCGACGAGGGCACCGTGGCCAGGATCGTCGTGCCGGCCGGTACCGAGGGCGTGAAGGTCAATGCCGTGATCGCCATCCTGGCTGCCGAGGGCGAGGACGTGGCTGCTGCGGCGAAGGGCGGCGGCGAGGCGCCGAAGCCGGAAGCCAAGGTCGAGGAAAAGCCCAAGCCCGCTCCCGCGCCTGTGTCGACGCCGGCAAAGGCTGAACCGGCTCCGGTAGCTGCCGCTGCGGTCGCACCGCAGCAGCCTGCCGAAGCGCCGAAGGGCGTGAACGGGCATGATGCCGGTGCACGCGTCTTCGCCTCACCGCTGGCGCGTCGGATCGCCAGAGAGGCGGGTATCGACGTCGCGTCGGTGACCGGCTCGGGACCGCACGGCCGCGTTGTGCGCGCCGACGTCGAGGCCGCGATTGCCGGCGGCGGCGCAAAGGCAGCACCGGCAGCGGCCCCGGCAAAGGCCGCCGAGGCACCGGCGCCGGCCGAGAAGACCGCTGCCGCGCCGGCTGCCAAGCCGATGTCTGACGATGCGGTTCTGAAGCTGTTCGAACCGGGCTCCTACGAGCTCGTGCCGCATGACGGAATGCGCAAGACCATCGCGCGCCGCCTGACCGAGGCCAAGAACACCATTCCGCACTTCTACCTGACGGTGGACTGCGAGATCGATGCGTTGCTCGCGCTGCGCACCCAGCTCAATGCTGCCGCTCCGGTGAAGAAGACGGACAAGGGCGACCAGCCGGCCTACAAGCTGTCGGTCAACGACATGGTGATCAAGGCGTTGGCTCTGTCCTTGCGCGACGTGCCGGACGCCAACGTGTCCTGGACAGATGCGGCGATGGTGCGCCACCACCATGCCGACATCGGCGTGGCGGTCGCCATCCCCGGCGGGTTGATCACGCCGATCGTGCGCCGCGCGGAGGAAAAGAGTCTCTCGGCCATCTCCAACGAGATGAAGGATCTCGCCACGCGCGCCCGCACCCGCAAGCTGAAGCCCGAGGAATACCAGGGCGGTAGCAGCGCGGTCTCCAATCTTGGCATGTACGGCATCAAGGACTTCGCCGCCGTCATCAACCCGCCGCATGCGACGATCCTCGCGGTCGGCGCCGGCGAGCAGCGTGCTGTGGTCAAGAACGGCGAGATCACCGTGGCCACGATTATGTCGGTGACGCTTTCCACCGATCACCGCGCGGTAGATGGTGCGCTCGGCGCAGAGCTCATCGGCGTGTTCAAGCGCTACATCGAGAACCCGATGGCAATGCTCGTGTGAAGGGCCACGCGCCCCGCAGTTGCCACGCGCCTTCCCATTTTGAGGAAGTTTGACGCGAAGCCGTCGGGCGCGGAAGCTAGAATGTGGCGGTCCGCGGGAGTCCATTCGCGTGGACCTGCCTAATGCCGGCAGGCGCAACTTGAGGGGTGAACATGGCTACCAACGCTGAAGTACAGGGACTGCGGTCCTCATGGGTCTGGCTCGCGATTCTCGGAGCAATCTCCTTGATCGGCGGCATTATCGCCCTGTTCAATCCGTATGCCGCGACGGGCGCCGCCGTGTGGCTGGCTGGCTGGACCTTCATCCTGTTCGGCGCGTTCCAGGTCATCCAGTCGTTCGGTGTTCGTGGCTGGGGTGGCTTCCTCTGGGCGCTTCTGCTCGGTGTCCTGACGGTAGCCGTGGGCGTATCGCTGCTCGCCAATCCCTTCGCCGGCGCGATCACGTTGACGCTGCTGGTGGCGATCCTGTTCCTGGTGCTGGGCGTCGTGAAGGTCATGTACGGCATTTCGCTGCGGCCCGCTTCCGGTTGGGGCCTGGCGGTGCTGTCGGGCCTGATCTCGATCCTGCTGGCGATCCTGATCTTCTCTGACTTCCCGGTCGCTGCCACGACGATCCTCGGCCTTCTTCTGGCGATTGAACTGCTTTCGAACGGCATCTTCCTGCTGTTCGTGGCCTTCGGCCTGCGCTCGATCCGCTGAGGGCGATGCATGAAGACGATCCTCTGCTATGGCGACTCGCTGACCTGGGGCTACTCGGCCGAGGGACCCGGTCGTCATAAGTATGAGGATCGCTGGCCGAGCGTGCTGGCAGCCGAGCTCGGAGCGGCGGTGCGTGTCATCGCCGACGGCTTGAACGGCCGCACGACGGCCTTCGACGACCATCTCGACGACTGCGACCGCAACGGCGCGCGGGTGTTGCCGACCGTGCTGCACACCCATGCGCCGCTCGATCTCGTCATCATCATGCTCGGCGCCAACGACATGAAGCCCTTCATCTGCGGCCGCGCGATCGGCGCCAAGCAAGGCATGGAGCGGCTTGTCGACATCGTCAGGAGCCATGTCTATCCGATGCAGGCGCAGGCACCCGCGATCATCCTGGTGTCGCCGCCGCCGCTCTGTCGGACGGAGAATGCCGATTTCGACGCCATGTTCGATGGCGGCGTGACCGAATCAAGAAAGCTGTCCGAGATGTACCGGCAGCTCGCCGAGGAGTATGGCTGCGGCTTCTTCGATGCAGGCACCGTGGCCCAGACGACGCCGCTCGACGGCGTACACCTCGATGCAGAAAACACCCGCGCGATCGGCAAGGCGCTTGTGCCGCTGGTCCGCAAGACGCTGAACCTCTGAACTACGGGAGTAGCCTCGTGGCCGACACCTACGACGTCCTCATCATCGGCTCTGGTCCGGGCGGTTACATTGCCGCGATCCGTGCGGCGCAGCTTGGCCTCAAGGTCGCCGTCGTGGAGCGCGAGCATCTCGCCGGCATCTGCTCCAACTGGGGCTGCATCCCCACCAAGGCGCTGCTGCGCTCGGCCGAGATCTACCACTATGCCGAGAACGCGAAGGCATACGGCCTGTCGATCGAGGGCAAGGTTTCGGCCGACCTCAAGGCGATCGTGCAGCGCTCGCGTGGCATTGCCCAGCGCATGAATGGCGGCGTCGGCTTCCTCTTCAAGAAGAACAAGGTCGACGTGATCTGGGGCGAGGCCAGGCTCGCCAAGGCTCCGAAGGGCGACGTGCCCGGCGAAGTCGTCGTGTCGAAGACCAGCAAGAAGCCGATGGAGCCGCAGGCCCCGCTGCCCAAGGGCGCGCTGGGCGAGGGCACCTACAAGGCCAAGCACATCATCGTCGCTACCGGCGCGCGTCCGCGCGTGCTGCCGGGCATCGAGCCGGACGGCAAGCTGATCTGGACCTATTTCGAGGCGATGGTGCCTTCGGAGATGCCGAAGTCGCTGCTGGTGATGGGCTCGGGCGCCATCGGCATCGAGTTTGCCAGCTTCTACCGCACCATGGGCGCGGACGTGACGGTGGTGGAGCTGCTGCCGCAGGTGATGCCGGTCGAGGACGCGGAAGTCTCGAAGTTCGCGCAGAAGCAGTTCGAGAAGCAGGGGATGAAGATCATCCTCGAGGCCAAGGTGACCAAGGTTGAGAAGGGCGCGAATTCCGTCACCGCCCACGTCGAGGGCAAGGACGGCAAGGTTCAGGCTATCACCGCCGACCGCATGATCTCGGCCGTCGGCGTCGTCGGCAATGTCGAGAACCTCGGGCTGGAAGCGCTCGGCGTGAAGGTCGAGCGCGGCACGATCCAGGTGGACGGCTACGGTCGGACCAACGTGCCGGGCATCTATGCCATCGGTGACGTCGCCGGCGCGCCGATGCTGGCGCACAAGGCCGAGCATGAGGGCGTCATCTGCATCGAGAAGATTGCCGGTCTGCCGAACGTTCATCCCCTCGACCGCTCGAAGATCCCCGGCTGCACCTACTGCAACCCGCAGGTGGCGTCGGTCGGTCTGACCGAGGCCAAGGCGAAGGAAGCCGGCAAGGACATCCGCGTCGGGCGCTTCCCCTTCGTCGCCAACGGCAAGGCCATTGCGCTCGGCGAGGACCAGGGCTTCGTGAAGACGATCTTCGACAAGAAGACTGGCCAGCTGCTCGGTGCGCACCTAGTCGGCGCGGAAGTGACGGAACTGATCCAGGGCTTCGTCATCGCCATGAACCTCGAGACCACCGAGGAAGAACTGATGCACACGATCTTCCCGCATCCGACCCTGTCGGAGATGATGAAGGAGAGCGTGCTCGACGCCTACGGCAAGGCGCTCAACGCCTGATTGGAACCAGACGACCCCTTGCCGCGTTTGTCCCCGACGAAACAGCGTCTTGAGGGGTTCCCATGGAAATGAACGGCGTCGGCTGGATCGCAGCCATCATCATTGGCGGGCTTGCCGGATGGCTGGCCGAGATGTTCATGAAGAGCGACCACGGCGTCTTCATGAACATCATCCTGGGCATCGTCGGGGCGATCGTGCTGAACGCCCTTCTTATGGGGCTGAACATCGGCATCCTGGGAACGGGCTGGATCGCCTTCCTGATCACCGGCTTCATCGGCGCCTGCCTGCTGATCCTCGTGGGGGGGGCAATCCGGCGATAGAGACCTCGGCCCGGCGGGGCTAGCTTCGCAGCCCCGTCAGTCGAGCTCGACCAGTAGCTTGCCGAGATTGCGGCCTTCGAGCAGGCCGATGAAAGCCTGCGGCGCGCTCTCCAGACCCTTTACGATGTCCTCGCGGTAGCGCACCTTCTCGGTGGCCACCCACTCGCCCATCTCCTTAAGGAAGGCTGGGCGCTGGTCGGCGAACTCGCGCTGGATGAATCCGCGGATGGTCAGGCTCTTGGTGAGCACGTCGCGCATCAGGATCGGCAGCCTGTCCGGTCCCTCGAACAGCCCGGAGCTGTTGTACTGCGCGATCAGGCCGCAGACCGGCACCCGCGCGAAGTCGTTGAGAAGCGGGAAGACGGCGTCCCAGACGGCGCCGCCGACATTCTCGAAATAGACGTCGATGCCGCCGCTGCAGGCCGCTGCCAGCTCCTCGGCGAAGGTCGGGGAGCGATGGTCGACCGCCGCGTCGAAGCCGAACTCTTCCAGCACAACCCGGCACTTCAGGGTTCCCCCCGCGATGCCGACCGCCCGCGCACCCTTGAGCTTGGCGATCTGGCCCACCACCGAACCGACCGCTCCTGATGCGGCAGCCACGACAACGGTTTCGCCCGGCTTGGGACGCCCGAGCGTGAGCAGGCCGGCATAGGCGGTGAAGCCCGGCATGCCGAGCACGCCGAGCGCCGTCGACGGCGGGGCGGGCCAGTTGTCGAGCTTCATCAGACCTTTCCCGTCCGAAACGGCGTGGGTCTGCCAGCCGCTGTAGGACAGCACCAGTTCGCCGACGCGGAAGCCGTCATTGCGGCTTTCGACCACTTCGGCGACGGTCCCCCCCTCCATGACGGCGCCGATCTCGGTCGATGCGGCGTACGACTTCGCAGCGCTCATGCGGCCGCGCATGTAGGGGTCCAGCGAAAGATAGCGCACCTTGAGCAGCACCTCGCCCTCTGCCAACTCGGGGATGTCCGCCTGCTCGATGCGGAAATTGGCCGGTTCGGGACGGCCCTCCGGGCGCGAGGCGAGGACGATGCGCGTGAGGCGGTTTGCGGCTGTCATGAGGTCGGATTTCCTCCCTGGGTCGATGGTCGCGCCTGCGCCTGTGACGATCCCGCCCGGGCAACTCTGGCACGCTGGCTGATGGCGCACAACAAGCCGTCGTCGCGGGGCCGGGTGTATGAAGGTGGGGCGTGGCTCGCTCCATGCAAGCCTGCCTTGCTCGGGCGCGCTTGCTCTCTTGCCTCGCGCACACTAAGTCGGTGACCAGGGCAGGACTGTGAGAGCTATGGTCACGATCGACCTCATCAAGGATGATCCGCGCAAGAAGGCGGCACCGCGCCCGCGCCATCCCGAGAAGGCTCACCGGCCCGACCAGGAGGTGTTGCGCAAGCCGGACTGGATTCGCGTCAAGGCGCCGGTGTCCAGGGGTTATGCCGAGACACGAGAGATCGTGCGCTCGAACAAGCTCGTCACCGTCTGCGAAGAGGCGGGTTGCCCCAACATCGGCGAATGCTGGGACAAGAAGCACGCCACCTTCATGATCATGGGCGAGATCTGCACGCGCGCCTGCGCCTTCTGCAATGTCGCCACCGGTCGCCCGAACCCGCTCGACCCGAACGAACCGGAGAGCGTCGCGCGCGCCGTCCAGCAGATGGGGCTGACGCATGTCGTCATCACCTCGGTGGACCGCGACGACCTCGACGATGGCGGCGCCGCGCATTTCGCCGCGGTCATCCGCGCCATCCGCGCGCTCAACCCAGAGACCACCATCGAGATCCTGACGCCGGACTTCCTGCGCAAGGACGGCGCCCTGGAAGTCGTGGTGGAGGCACGCCCCGACGTCTTCAATCACAATCTTGAGACGGTGCCCTCGAACTACCTGACGGTGCGTCCGGGCGCGCGCTACTTCCACTCGATCCGCCTGCTTCAGCGGGTGAAGGAACTCGACCCGTCGATCTTCACCAAGTCCGGCATCATGGTCGGGCTAGGGGAGGAGCGCAACGAGGTGCTGCAGCTCATGGATGACCTGCGTTCCGCCGACGTCGACTTCATGACCATCGGCCAGTACCTGCAGCCGACCAAGAAGCACCATCCGGTCAAGCGCTTCGTGACGCCGGAGGAGTTCAAGTCCTACGAGACGATCGGCCTGACGAAGGGCTTCCTGCTGGTGGCGTCGAGCCCGCTGACGCGCTCGTCCCACCATGCCGGCGAGGACTTCGCGCGCCTGAGGGCGGCGCGGGAAGCCGCACTCGCGAGAGGCTGACAAGGCGCCATGCCGAAGTTCGATACGGTTCGGCATGTCCGGCACAGCGCGGACGACATGTTCGCGCTCGTCGCCGACGTGGAGAAATATCCGCAGTTCCTGCCGCTCTGCGATGCGCTGACGGTGAGGACCCGCCGCGAGCGCGACGGCCAGACCGTGCTGGTGGCCGATATGACCGTCGGCTACAAGGCAATCCGCGAGACGTTCACCAGCCAGGTTCATCTCAAGCCGGCGGATCGCCTCATCGAGGTGGCCTATCTCGATGGACCTTTCCGCTACCTGAACAATGTCTGGCGCTTCGAGCCTACGCCGGACGGCGGCACCAACGTGCACTTCTCCATCGACTACGAGTTCAAGAGCCGCCTGCTCGGCGCGATGATGGGCTCGATGTTCGACAGGGCGTTCCGCACCTTCTCCGAAGCCTTCGAGAAGCGGGCCGATGCCGTCTACGGGGCGGCAAAGCCCCCGGCCTCTGCGAGCTGACCGCGGCCCGTCCCACTGGGGCAAACGTGAAGTGACGCTTGATGAAACGTCCGGATCTCGCGGACTTGCGAGGGGTTTCGGCAGCGGCTAGTTGACCGATCCGGGATGGTGTCCCGGGGGATTCGCCATCAACAAGAGAACCAGGGCATGACCGTAAAGACGGCATACGCGCGCATCGATGCGCTCATCAAGGCGCGCGACCTCGATGCGGCCGGGCAGGCACTGGTGCAGGCCGCAGAGCGTCATGGCCAGGATATTCGATACTACCGGCGAGCGTTTCGTATTGCGCGACTTCGCAAGGATGTTCCGGCTGCCGCCGTAGCAGCCGAACACCTTGTCGCCCTCGGGGGGGCATCGGCAAGTGTGATGGCCGAACTGCCCAAGCTGCGACTGAAGCTCGGCGACGTGCAGGGTGCACGCGAGGTTGCCGGAGATGCCGACGATCTTACCCGTGACGTTCTGGATGCCGTGATCTCGGCCGAAGCGGGAGACGAGGTAGCGATGCGCGAGGCTCTCCTCCGTGTCGAGTTGGGCCGTGGCAATCGGATACGCAGGGGCCCTCTGGCCACCGTCCTTGGCGAACTTCCGACCGTTATGGCTTCTCCCCTCCCGGAAGGCAGGCATCTCTCTGCGCTTGATGGGGTGCTGCCGCCTCCCGAGCAGCTGCGAAGGGAGCTGATTGCGGAGGACGACGCTGCCGATGTGATCATCTCGCCCGAGGGAGACAGCGACACTTTTGTCGTGGTCTTTACGGGCCTGAGGGATCGCATGCAGTTTCCGCTGTCCGTTTTTGACCACTTCCTTTCGGCGGAAGGGATCGGCGCGGTATACCTCAGGGACTTCGACAGGCTTCTCTACTGGAAGGGCGTGCGGACCTGGGGCGGTTCGGAGGTGATGCTGGAGCGCATCCGCGAGCTGGCCGATGGACGCAGGCTCGTCATCATCGGAGGATCGGCCGGTGGGTTCGGCGCGATCCACTGGGGCATCGAGCTTGGCGCGGACCGCGTCGTCACCTTCGCCCCGCCGACCAATCTGGAAAATGAGTTCCGGGAACGTATCAATGACGGTCGTGCCAAGCTCATGGCGAAGCGGCTGCATCGAGTCATTCCGCCAGAATGCCGCAACCTGGCCAATCGCATCGCCGCAGCCGGCGGGAGCGTCCCGATCCACGTGGTCTACGGTACCCAGAATGTGATTGATGCGGGACACGCGCTGAACCTCGCCGGCCTGCCGGGCGTGCATCTCCATCCCGAGCCCACCGCCACGCATTCCCTCCTGAACACGCTCATCACCTCAGGGAACTTTCAGCGCATTCTTGCCGAGCTGCTCGGCCTTGAAACCGCCGGGGTAGGCGAGGGCGGAGACAGCGGCGCCATGGCCCGCCATCTGGCGGAACAGCGTCAGGCAGCCTTCGAGAATTCCTGAAGCACCAGGTTGAGGGCCGTACGCACCGTTTCGCGGCGGATCCCGTCGCGGCCGAGGTCGCCGAACAGGCGACGTTCGGCGTGCACCGGCTGGCCGGTGCGGGCGACGCCGAACCAGACGAGTCCGACCGGTTTCTCCGGCGTGCCGCCGCTGGGGCCGGCGACGCCGGTGACGGCCACAGCGATGCCGGACTTCGAGCGCGCCAGCGCACCCTGCGCCATCTCGCGCGCAGTCGCCTCGCTCACCGCGCCGTGGATTGCCAGCGTTGACGGCTGAACGCCGATCATCTCCATCTTGGCGTCGTTCGAATAGGTGATGAATCCGCGGTCGACGACGCTAGACGAGCCGGCGATGTCGGTCAGCGCAGCGATGATCATGCCACCGGTGCAGGATTCGGCCGTCGCCAGCATGATGCCCCTGGCTTCGCAGGCCGCCAGCACGGTGCGCGCGAGGTCGTGCAAGTCGTTCATTCCAGCCCTCCCGGATAGACGACGGTTGCCGTGGCGATGGCGGCGATGCCTTCGCCGCGCCCGATGAAGCCGAGCTTTTCGTTTGTGGTCGCCTTCACCGAGATGCGGTGCGACGCGATGCCGAGCATGTCGGCCATCGCCGTCACCATGGCCGTGCGATGAGGCCCCACCTTGGGCGCCTCGCAGATCAGCGTGACGTCGGCATTGGCGATGCGGCCGCCGTGGGAGCGCACCACAGAAACCGCGTGCTCCACGAAAAGGCGTGAGGCAGCGCCGCGCCATTGCGGGTCGGAGGGCGGGAAGTGCGTGCCGATATCACCGGCCCCGCATGTGGCGAGCAGCGCGTCGGTCAGCGCGTGAAGGCCGACATCGGCATCCGAGTGGCCAGAGAGCTTGCGGTCGTAGGGGATCTTAACCCCGCACAGCGTCACGGCGTCGCCGGGCTCGAAGGCATGGACGTCGTAACCGTTGCCGGTACGCACGTCCGGCAGAATCGCCGCCTTCGGAGCAAGCAGCCGGTCGGCCCGCTCGATGTCGGCCGCCCATGTCAGCTTGAAATTGTCCGGCGAACCCTGGACCAGCGTCACTGGCAGGGCGGCCCATTCGGCGATCGCGGCGTCGTCGGTGAAATCGGAGCGGCCCGCGGCGGCAGCCGCTTCGTGCGCGTCGAGAATCGGCTTGAACGGAAAGGCTTGCGGCGTCTGGGCGGCGTGGAGGTTTTCGCGCGGCACGGTCTCCAGGCCGTTGCCGGCGGGGCGCTTAAGCGTATCGGCGACGGCAACGCCCGGAAGCGCACCGGTCCCGGACAGGGCGGCCTCGATGGTCCGAGAGATGGTGGCCGCATCGACGAAGGGGCGCACGGCGTCATGGATCAGCACGGCATCCGGAGCGTCCGGGGCCAATGCCCGTAGGCCGAGCAGCACCGACTCCTGCCGGTTGGCGCCGCCATTGACTGTCAAGACGATGTCGGCGAGAGGTCCTGCGGACTCCCGGAACAGGTCATGATCATCGGGATGGATGACGGCGACGAGCCGGTCGACCCCGGGGTGTTCGTAAAAGGCGCGCAGGGTTCGGGCAATGATCGGCTCGCCGCCGATTGGCCGGTACTGCTTGGGGCCATGCTGCTGCCCCGCACGTTCGCCGCGCCCGGCTGCGACAATGACGACCGCGACCTTGTGATTAGCCTGTTCCTGCATGGGCTGCAGGCATAGTTGGGCCGTCGACGCGAGGCCAGAGGAATCTCGCATTTGCTGAATGGAACGGCGGAACGCCGTTGCGGCCGGCGCGATTCCTGTCTAGTAAATGTGCATGGCGCGACAATGCTTGGTTTTTGTGCATGAGTTTGATCCCCATACTCGCTGAGCCGCTCGAGCTCGGCGACGTGACGGTGCGCAATCGCGTTTTCGTCGCGCCGATGTCCGGCATCACCGACATGCCGTTCCGCCGCCGCGCCCATGCGGCGGGGGCTGGAATGGTCGTCTCGGAGATGGTCGCGAGCGGCGAGCTGACGAAGGGGCGCGAAGGCTCACGCCAGCGCATCCGCCCTGCCGGGCTTGACGTGCATGTCGTGCAGCTCGCCGGCCGCGAGGCGCAGCCCATGGCGGAGGCGGCTCGAATCGCTGCGGGCGAGGGGGCGGACATCATCGACATCAACATGGGCTGCCCCGCCAAGAAGGTAACCGGTGGTTATGCCGGGTCGGCTCTGATGCGCGACATAGACCATGCGACCAACCTGATCGAGGCGGTGGTCGGCGCGGTCGCGCTGCCCGTCACCGTCAAGATGCGGCTGGGCTGGGACGAGTCGGTCCTGAACGCGCCGATCTTGGCGCGGCGCGCCGAGCAGGCCGGCGTGCGGATGGTCACCGTCCATGGCCGTACCCGCTGCCAGTTCTATGAGGGAAAGGCGGATTGGCGCGCCATCCGACGAGTGAAGGAAGCGGTCTCGCTGCCGGTCGTCGCCAATGGCGACATTGCCAGCCCCACCGACGCGGCGCGCGTCCTGGAGGAATCCGGCGCGGATGCCGTGATGGTCGGCCGGGCGGGCTGCGGCGCGCCGTGGACCGCAGGCGCAATCGCCGCTGCATCGGGCGGGGCGCAACTGCCTGCCGAACCGGACGGGATCGCCGACTATGTCGTCGGCCACTATGAGGAAATGCTCTCCTTCTACGGCGTGGAGAGCGGGTCGAGGCAAGCGCGCAAGCATCTGGGCTGGTATCTCGATCGCCACGCGCCGGCGACGCCGCCGGAGCTGCGCGCTGCGATTCTGCGCTCCGACGAGCCGGTCACCGTGATTTCCCTGATACGCCGGGCGCTGGACAACGCGGGACTGATGCAACGGAGCGCTGCATGAAAGCGACCAAGTCGGCGGCGATAGGGCCGGAGCAGGCGGCGCAGATCGTGCTGAACACGATCCGCCGGCCCGTCATCATGATCGACCCGGAAGGAACGATCGCCTTCGCCAATGCGGATGCCGAGGACTTCTTCCGGTCGAGTGCGGCGATTCTGGCGCGCAATACGCTGGAGCGCTTCGTGCCCTTCGGCAGCCCGATCCTCACGCTGGTCGACCAGGTGAGGGAACGCAACGCGCCGGTGAACGAATACCGCGTCGACATTTCCTCGCCGCGGCTCGGCATCGAGAAGATGGTCGATCTCTATGCGGCCCCGGTGCCGGAGCTGCCGGGACATGTCGTGGTGATGTTCCAGGAACGCTCGATGGCGGACAAGATCGATCGCCAGATGACCCATCGCGGCGCGGCGCGCTCGGTGACGGGGCTGGCGGCGATGCTGGCGCACGAGATCAAGAATCCGCTCTCGGGCATACGCGGCGCTGCCCAGCTTCTCGAATCGGTAGTCGGCGACGAGGATCGGGCACTGACGCGCCTGATCACCGACGAGACGGACCGAATCGTCTCACTGGTCGATCGCATGGAGGTCTTCTCCGACGAGCGCCCGATCGAGCGCCATCCGGTCAACATCCATGTCGTGCTGGATCACGTGAAGACGCTCGCCAAGAGCGGCTTCGCCAGCCGCATCCGCATCAACGAGGACTATGACCCGTCGCTGCCGCCGGTCTATGCCAACCGCGACCAGCTCATTCAGGTCTTCCTCAATCTGGTGAAGAACGCTGCCGAGGCGACCGGCAACGTGCCGAGCGCCGAGATCACCCTGTCGACCGCCTTCCGGCCGGGCATCCGTGTGACGGTGCCCGGCTCGCAGGATCGCGTTTCGCTGCCGCTCGAATTCTGCGTCATCGACAACGGCCCCGGCGTGCCTGAGGATCTCCTGCCGATCCTGTTCGACCCCTTCATTACCACCAAGCCCAACGGTTCCGGCCTCGGGCTGGCGCTGGTGGCGAAGATCGTCGGTGAGCACGGCGGCATCATCGAATGCGATTCGACCAGCAGGGGCACGGTGTTCCGAGTCCTGATGCCGGCCTGGCGCGAGACGTCGGCCGTGAGCGACGGGGCAATCTGATGAGGAGTGCAATGAAGCAACGCGGCAGCATCCTGGTCGCCGACGACGATGCGGCTATCCGGACCGTGCTCAACCAGGCGCTGTCGCGGGTCGGCCACGACGTGAGGGTGACCTCGAACGCCGCGACGCTGTGGCGCTGGGTGGCGGCAGGCGAGGGCGACATCGTCATCACCGACGTCGTGATGCCGGACGAGAACGCCTTCGACATGCTGCCGCGCATCAAGAAGGCGCGACCTGAGCTGCCGGTCATCGTCATGAGCGCGCAGAACACCTTCATGACGGCGATCCGCGCCTCCGAGACGGGCGCCTACGAATACCTGCCGAAGCCGTTCGACCTCAACGAGCTGTTGGCGATCGTCAACCGCGCCCTCTCCGAGCCGAAGCGCCCGAAGGGAGAGGAGCCGAACGAGGACTATCCCGAATCGATGCCGCTGGTCGGCCGTTCGCCGGCCATGCAGGACATCTACCGCATGCTCGCCCGCATGATGCAGACCGACCTGACGGTGATGATCACCGGCGAGTCCGGCACGGGCAAGGAACTCGTGGCACGCGCCCTGCATGAATACGGCCGCCGGCGCAACGGGCCGTTCGTGGCGATCAACATGGCGGCGATTCCGCGCGACCTCATCGAGTCGGAACTGTTCGGCCACGAGAAGGGCGCCTTTACCGGCGCGCAGAACCGCTCGACCGGCCGCTTCGAGCAGGCCGAGGGCGGCACGCTCTTCCTCGACGAGATCGGCGACATGCCGATGGAGGCTCAGACGCGCCTGCTCCGCGTGCTGCAGCAGGGCGAGTACACGACCGTCGGCGGGCGTACGCCGATCAAGACCGACGTGCGCATCGTCGCCGCCACCAACAAGGATCTGCGCACCCTCATCAACCAGGGCCTGTTCCGCGAGGACCTGTTCTATCGACTCAACGTCGTGCCGCTGCGGCTTCCGCCGCTGCGCGAACGCGCGGAGGACATTCCCGACCTCGTCCGCCATTTCTTCAAGCAGGGCGAGGCGGAAGGGCTGCAGACCAAGCGCATCTCCGCGGCCGGCATCGAGCTGATGAAGCGCTATCCCTGGCCGGGCAACGTCCGCGAGCTCGAGAACCTGATCCGCCGCCTCGCGGCGCTCTACGCGCAGGAGGAGATCTCGGCCGAGATCATCGAGGCGGAACTGAAGACCGTGGAACAACCGGCGATGCCCGGCGGCCAGTTGCTGCCCGACGACCTGTCGATCGGCCAGGCGGTAGAGCATTTCCTGCAACGCTACTTCGCGTCGTTCGGGTCGGAGCTGCCCCCGGCTGGACTCTACCAGCGCATCCTCGCGGAGGTCGAATATCCGCTCGTGCTTGCCTCCATGACGGCAACGCGCGGCAATCAGATCAAGGCCGCCGAATTGCTCGGGCTGAACCGCAACACGTTGCGCAAGAAGATCCGGGAGCTCGGGGTGAACGTGTACCGGGCCTCGCGTCCGGCCTGACGCGGGGAGGGGCCGCGTGCCCCCTCAGTGCAGTCGCGGCTTGCGCAGCAGGCCGGCGCGGTCCATCGAATGGACGCGCACCCAATGGTCGCGATTGCCCCGCACGACCCTCAGCGCGATCTCCGTGCCGGCCGGGCCGCAGGACCAGATCTTTCGGTAGAAGTCGGCAAGGCCGGTGATGTCCTGATCGCGGACTTCCGACAGGATGTCGCCCGCGCGCACGCCGGCGGCGGCGGCCGGACCCCGCTCGTCGATGTCGAGTACGACCACCGTGCCGTCCCTCTCCGCCGCGTAGAGCCCCAGCCACGGCCGCGGCGGCTTGCGCACCTGCCCGTACTTGCGCATGTCCTCGAGGATTGGCGGCAAGAGGTTGATCGGCACGACCATGTTGATGTCCTGGGTCGCGGGCCCGTCAGCCATCTGCAGCAGCAGGGATCCGATGCCGAGCAGCCGCCCGTCGCGGCCGATCATGGCTGCCCCGCCCCATAGCGGATGGGCCGGCGCGGTGAAGACGGCCTCGTCAAGGAGGTATTCCCAGTAGCCGGCGAACTCATGCTTGCTGACGATGCCGGCATTCACGTACTTGCCCCCGCCGCCGGCAAGAACCACCGGGTCACCGACCTCGTAGCGCGAGATGTCTCCGAATTCGAGCGCCGGCAGGTTGAGGGGACCGAGCGCCTGCACCAGCCCGAACCCGGTCTCCTGGTCATACGCCAGCGCATGGCCGGGCATTCCGCGACCGTCCAGGTTCGTCAGCCAGACGGTTTCGGCCTCGGTGATCAGATAGCCAATGGTGAGCACCAGCCCGTCGTCGCGGATGACCACGCCGCTTCCCGATCGCTCCGTTCCGAGGATCGGTGCGGTGAAGGCGTCTTCTGGAATGGATGCCTGAAGTCCCACGACAGAACGCAGGGAACGTTGGAGGTCCAAGCTGGGCTCCTGGTGGGTCGGCATGGTCTTACCTTATGGCCTCCAACGAAGGAAGGGCAACGAAGTTTGTTCCAATATAGTGTCCGTACACTTCCTTGTAACGGAGGTTCCTGGAATCCTAACCCCGGTAGCATCTGCTAACCATCGGGCGGATCAGCAAAATTTAACCGAACTCCTTAAGCGCCCCGATAGGGAGGGGCGGGTAGCTTCTTCCCATAACGAGCCTGGGACACACCGGGACGGAGAGACCGGAAACCGGCTCTCAGGAGTAACAGGAAGAAGGCAGTCAACGATGCACACCGGGCTGAAGCCAGTCTGGGCGGGGCAGCACATGCGTCTCGATCCCTATCGTCTACCGCAGATCGTTAGCTACGCCGTGCGCGGCGCCACCGGCGATGTCGTGGTGACCCTGGACCATCGCGGCGCGGTGCTGAAGCGCAAGCTGGACAACAGCGGCCTGCCGGTGACGGTGGCCCTGCCGGCCCGCGCCTTCCTGGGCGTCGCCGCCCGCGCAATCGAGGACGAGGCGGGCCAGGTGACGGTCACGCTGGAGCTGCACCATCACGATCCGATGCTGTCGGTGCCGCTGCTGGTGGCCGGCGATCTGGAAGATGTCGCCGCCGACTGGCGCGCCTGGTCGATCGCCTTCGGCCTGCCGATGCTACTGATCGAGGCGGACGGCGTGGCGCGCACCCTCGAGGAATCGCTTGCTGCGTCGATCGGCATGCTGCCGCCGCAGGAGCGTCGCCAGGGGCGTCCCACCCGTGCGCGCCGAGCTCGCTTCCTCATGCGCCGCAAGCCAGGCAACCTCGGCGTCCGCATGGTGTTGGAAGGGCGGGAAATCATCGCGCCCTTCTGAGGGCCTCATCCGACGGCGCTCTTCAGCGCCGTCCACAGCCCGCCACCGATGAGGCCGAGGAAGATCAGCCAGCCGACGGCGTCGTTCGACTTGAACAGCGCCAGGCACTGGTCGGGGTTGTCGATGTCCAGCCGCCACACCTGACGCCCCATGTGGATGGCCGCGGCGACGAGACCGGCAAGCGCCGGCAGCGGGGCCTGAGCAGCGGCAAAGGCGATCGCCATGAACATCAGCGCGAGGCCGTAGAGCCCGGTCAGCCAGAGCTTCGTGTTCTCTCCGAACAGGCGCGCGGTCGACCGCACACCGACGAGCGCGTCGTCTTCCTTGTCCTGGTGAGCGTAGATCGTATCGTAGCCGATCACCCACAGCACGCAGCCGATGTAGAGCATCACCGCGGGGCCATCGACGTCGCCGAAGGCCTCCGCCCACCCCATCAGGGCGCCCCAGGAAAAGGCAAGTCCCAGAACGAACTGCGGCCAGTCGGTGATTCGCTTCATGAATGGGTAGGCCGCGACGACCGCCAGCGATGCGATGCCGAGGCTGATCGCGAAGCTGTTAAACTGCAGCAGCACCACGAGCCCGATCAGCGCCTGCGCGACCAGGAACAACCAGGCGCTCCTGCGCCTGACCTGCCCGGAGGGGAGGGGGCGCGAGCGCGTGCGCTCCACCTGGGAATCGATGTCCTGGTCGACGAGATCGTTGTAGGTACAGCCGGCCCCGCGCATCGCCACTGCGCCGATCAGGAACAGCACCAGCACCTCGGGAGAGGGAAGCAGGCTGGCAAGCGAGTCGCCAGGCTCCGCGTAGGCGATGGCCGCGAGCGCGGCCGACCACCAGCATGGCCACATCAGCAGTTTCCAGCCGATCGGGCGATCCCATCGTGCGAGTTGCGCATAGGGCCAGGCTGCGTGCGGCAGCAGCCGATAGACCCAGTGACGACTGGGCGCATCGGCGACGCGCCCGCGGGTGGCTTTCGACTGGATGATGTCCATGACGTGAAGTTGCAAAGGCGGCGGCAACCGTCAAGCCGACGACGGTATAGTATGCAACCCGCGACCTGAAACGAACGCAGCGGCACAGCCGACCGAACGGCGAAATCTCGGCATGCCGTTACGCTATACGTGCCGAGGCTTTCGCGCCGACTTGACCCGACGGGCCGCGCGCCATAGGCGGAGCCGCACGTCAAGGCAAAGGGATCCGCGCATGAATGTTCTGCTTCTCGGCTCGGGAGGGCGCGAGCACGCCCTGGCCTGGAAACTCGCCGCTTCCCCGCTGCTGACAAAGCTCTACGCGGCCCCCGGCAACCCCGGCATCGCCCGGGAGGCCGAGATCGTCGCGCTCGACGTGGACGACCACGCCGCGGTGACGGCCTTTTGCAAGGAGCACGCCGTCGACCTCGTTGTGGTGGGTCCCGAAGCGCCGCTGGTGGCGGGGCTGGGCGATGTGCTGCGCGCCGCCGGCATCCGCGTCTTCGGCCCCTCGAAGGCGGGCGCGCAACTCGAGGGCTCGAAGGGCTTTACCAAGGATCTCTGTGCGCGCTTCTCAATCCCTACGGCCGCCTATCGGCGCTTCAGCGACGCGGAGGCCGCGCGCGCCTACATCCGCGAGCAGGGCGCGCCGATCGTCGTGAAGGCCGACGGGCTGGCGGCCGGCAAGGGCGTCACCGTGGCGATGAC